>Ga0255127_1000241_pt1:0-25000 | contig 29356 bp, 18 predicted proteins | sample Law_Miss_RepB_8d_FD_188555 | JGI IMG/M metagenome (GOLD analysis project Ga0255127, IMG submission 188555) | Freshwater microbial communities from St. Lawrence River, New York, United States - Law_Miss_RepB_8d | ecosystem: Environmental > Aquatic > Freshwater > River | place: USA: New...
GTGTGTCATGGGGCGGTGGGCGAGGGTTTGGTGGCGGCGCTGTCTTGCGCGCGTTGGGCGAATTCGGCCCGCAGCGCCCGCAGCTTTTCGCGCGGGTCTTCTTTCACCGTGGCCTGGTCGAGTGCCATTTCCTTGATGAAGCGGCTGGGCGTGCCGGGCACGCTCTCGCGGCCCTTTTTGCGGCGCTTGAGCCAGCTCACCATGAGTGTGCGTTGCGCGCGGGTGATGCCCACGTACATCAGACGGCGTTCTTCCTGCACACGCTGGGCCAGCACCTCGGCGGGCAGGTCGCTGTCGGCTTCGTCGGTCTTGAAGGGCAGCAGGCCTTCGTTCACGCCCACCAGCACCACGTGCGGCCACTCCAGGCCCTTGGAGGCGTGCAGGGTGGAGAGGGTGACGACGTTTTGGTCTTGCTCGCGTTCGCTCAGGGTGGAGATGAGGGCAATGGTCTGCACCACCTCCATCAGCGTCTTGCGCTCGGACTCAACTTGTGCGCCCGCCTCGTCGGCCACCTGGCCCCCGCAGCGACCGGCCATCCAGTCACAGAAGTCGAGTACGTTGGACCAGCGTGCCGCGGCCACCTTCTCGCTTTCTTCGCTGTCGTACAGGAATTGCTCGTAGCCGATGTCCTTGAGCCAGTCGGTGAGGAAGGTGCGCGCGGCCTCATGCCCTGTGGTGTGGCGGGCGCGGTACTCCAGGTCGTTCACCGTGCGGCCGAACTCGTGCAGCGCGGTGATGGCGCGGCTGGACACGGCGCTGGGCAGCGAGTGCGAAAACAGCGCGTCGAACAGGCTGAGCTTGTATTGGGTGGCGAAGGTGCCGAGCTGGCCCAGGGTGGTGTGGCCGATGCCACGCTTGGGCGTGGTGGCGGCGCGCAGAAAGGCTGGGTCGTCGTTGTTGTTGACCAGCAGCCGCAGCCAGGCGCACAGGTCGCGGATTTCGGCCTTGTCGAAGAAGCTCTGCCCACCCGACACCTTGTAGGGGATGTTGGCGCGGCGCAATGCCGTCTCGAAGGCGCGCGCCATGTGGTTGGCGCGGTAGAGGATGGCGAAGTCGCGCCATTCCTTGTGCGTGGAGTTGGCGCGCAGGCTCTGGATGCGGGCCACGGCGCGTTCGGCCTCGTGGTCTTCGTTGTCGGCGGCCACCACGCGCACCGGCTCGCCTTCGCCCAGGTCGCTCCACAGCGTCTTGGGAAAGAGCTTGGGGTTGGGGCCGATCACGTTGTTGGCCGCGCGCAGGATGGCGCTGGTGGAGCGGTAGTTCTGCTCCAGCTTGATCACGCGCAGCGCGGGGAAGTCTTGCGGCAGGCGCTTGAGGTTGTCCAGCGTGGCGCCGCGCCAGCCGTAGATGGACTGGTCGTCGTCGCCCACGGCGGTGAAGCGCGCACGCTCGCCCACCAGCAGCTTGAGCAGTTCGTACTGGGTGGCGTTGGTGTCCTGGTATTCGTCCACCAGCACGTGGCCCATCTTCTGCTGCCACTTCTCGCGCACCTCGGGGTAGTCGCGCAGCAGCTTCAGCGGCAGGCTGATGAGGTCGTCGAAGTCCACACTCTGGTAGGCGGTGAGCCGTTCCTGGTAGCGCTCCATGATGGCGGCGGCCACGCGCTCGTCTTCGTTGCGGGCTTCCTTCATGGCCTGCTCGGCGGTAAGGCCGGCGCTTTTCCAGCCACTGATGGTCCATTGCCATTGCCGCGCGGTGGCCGCGTCGGTGGTGCCGCCGCAGTCCTTGAGCATGCTGGTGATGTCGTCGGTGTCCAGAATGGAAAACTGCTGCTTCAGGCCCAGCACCTGGCCGTCTTCGCGCAGCAGGCGCACGCCCAGGGCGTGGAAGGTGCAGATCACCACTTTTTTGGCGTCACGCCCCACCAGGTGGCCGGCGCGCTCGCGCATTTCGGCGGCGGCCTTGTTGGTGAAGGTGATGGCGGCGATGCGCTCGGCAGCCAAACCGGCCTGAATGAGGCGGGCGATCTTGTGGGTGATCACCCGCGTCTTGCCCGAACCGGCGCCTGCCAGCACCAGGCAGGGGCCGCCGAGGTGGTTCACGGCATCGAGCTGGGCAAGGTTCAGACCGGCTGACATGGGCGTTCGGGCAAAGCCCGGGATCATACCGGGGGGTGTCGCGCGCCGGTCTCGCCGCCCGACGAGCCCCAGCGGCGGGCTGCGAGAATGGCTGCCGTGCTCAACGTTCTGCTGGTCACCTTCCCTTTCTTTGCCCTGGTGCTCGCCGGCTACGTCGCGGCGCGCCGGGGGCTGCTGCCGCTGGAGGCGATCCCCGGGCTGAATGGCTTTGTGCTGTTCTTTGCCCTGCCGTGCATGCTGTTTCGTTTCGGCTCCACCACGCCCATCGTGCAGTTGCTGGACGTGCGGGCCGCCGGGCTGTACCTGCTGTGTGGCCTGGTGGTGGTGGCCGTGGCCATTGCCCTGTCGCTCAACGCGCGCATCCGCTGGAACGACGCCTCGCTCGGCGCCCTGGTGGCGGCCTTTCCCAACTCGGGCTTCATGGGCGTGCCGCTGATCGTGGCGCTGCTGGGGGCTTCCGCGGCGGGCACGGTGATCCTCACCATGGTGGTGGACATGGTCATCACCAGTTCCTTGTGCATCGCGCTCTCCCGGTTGGACCAAGCCGAAGGCAATGGCCGATCGGCGGTGTTTGACGCAGCGCGCAAGGCGCTCAAGGGCGTGCTCACCAACCCCATGCCCTGGGCCATCATCCTGGGCGGGCTGGCGTCGGCGTGGTCGTACCGCTTGCCAGGACCGGTGGAAAAAACCGCCTGGCTGCTGGCCGATGCGGCGTCCCCGGTGGCGCTGTTCACCATTGGCGCGGTGCTGGCGCGCGCCCAGATGAAGGCCAACCACCCCATGCCGCTGGGCGACTACCTGCCCGTGGCCTTGCTCAAGCTCTTCGTGCACCCGGTGCTGGTGCTGCTGGCCGGGCTGGCGGCCAATCGCCTGGGGCTGGGCCTGTCGGACGCGGCCCTCACGGTGATGGTGCTCACCGCCGCCCTGCCCAGCGCCAGCAACGTGTCGCTGTTGGCCGAGCGTTTTGGCGCCGACAACGGCCGCATCGCCCGCATCATCCTGGTCACCACGGTGGCGGCGTTTCTCACCTTCTCGGGGGCGGTCACGCTGTTGACCTGAGGCGCGGCGGTCTGGCCTGTCAGATCGTCAGCGGGTCCACGTCCACCGCAAAGCGCAGCAGTCCGCGCGCCTCGGGCACCTGGCGGGCGGCCAGCAGGTGGGGCGCCCAGGCGGCCAGGAAGCGCTGCAGGTCTTGGCGCGAGGCGGCTTCCACCAGCATCTGGGCGCGTTCCACGTTGGCCACCCGCTGAATCGTCAGGGGCACCGCAGGGTAAACCGTGACCTCGTCGCGCAGCGGCAGGCCGTCACTGGCCTTGGCCGCTGCGTTCAAGAAGGCTTGGGCCGCCTGCTGCGTGCGGGCGTCTGCGCGCACCAAGGCCTGGTGACCGAAGGGCGGCATGCCAGCGGCCTCGCGGTCGGCCAGTTCCTGGGCGGCGAAGGCGGCGAAGTCGTGCGTGCGCAGGTGGGTGAACAGGGCATGGGCGGGGTGCCAGGTCTGCACCCACAACTCGCTGGCGGCGCTGTGTTGGGCGTCGCGCCCGGCCCGTCCGCCGGCTTGCATGAGCAGGGCGAACAGCCGCTCGGGGGCGCGGTGGTCGCTGGCAAACAAGGCGCTGTCGGCGTTGAGGGCCGCCACCAGGGTGATGCGGCGAAAGTCGTGGCCCTTGGCCACCATCTGGGTGCCCACCAGCACGTCCACTTCGCCGGTATGCAGCGCATCGAGCTGGGCCTCCAGTGCGCCCTTGTGGCGGGTGGTGTCGGCGTCCATGCGGGCCACGCGGGCGGGGCTGCCGTCTGGGCGGCGCACATCGGCCAGCAGGTCGGTGAGCTGTTCTTCGATTTGCTCGGTGCCGCGCCCGATGGGGGCGATGTCCAGGTTGCCGCAGTCGGGGCAGGCGCGTGGCACCCGCTGGCTGAAGCCGCAGTGGTGGCAGCGCAGGGTGCGGTCGAGCTTGTGGAACACGCGGTAGGCGCTGCAATGGGGGCAACCGCTTTTCCAGCCACAGGCGTCGCAAGCCAGTACCGGGGCGTAGCCGCGCCGGTTGATGAGCACCAGGCATTGCTCGCCGCGCGCCACGCGCTCGGCCATGGCCGCCAGCAGCGGTGGGGCCAGCGAGGCGCCTTTGGGCTGGTGGTTCATGTCCACCAGGCGCAGGCGCGGCAGGCTGCCGCCGCCAATGCGCGCGGGCATGGCCAGGCGAAGGTAGCGGCCCTGGTCGGCCGCGTGCCAGCTCTCCAGCGAGGGCGTGGCCGAGCCCAGGACCACCGGGCAGTGGTCCACCTTGGCGCGGTAGACGGCCAGGTCGCGGGCCGAGTAGCGCGCGCCGTCCTGGCTTTTGTAGCTGGGGTCGTGTTCTTCGTCGACCACGATCAGGCGCAGGCCGGGCAGGCTGGCGAACACCGCCAGCCGGGTGCCCAGCACGATGCGCGCGCGCCCGGTGTGGGCGGCCAGCCAGCCGGCCAGGCGCTGCGCGGGGGTCATGCCGCTGTGCAGGCACACCACCGACTGCGGGCCGAATAGCGGGTCAAAGCGGGCGCGAAAGCGCTCTTCCAGTTGGGGCGTGAGGTTGATCTCGGGCACCATCACCAGCACCTGGGCGGCCGGGTCGGCCGCCAGCGCGCGCTGGGTGGCCTGCAGGTAGACCTCGGTTTTGCCGCTGCCGGTGGCGCCGAAGAGCAGCACCGGCTGGGTGGCTCCGCCGATGGCGTCCAGGGCCTGAGCCTGCTCGGGGGTCAGGGCCTTGGGGGTGTCGGGCTTGGTGGATGAGGCCTTGGCCTTGTCGGCCCGCTTCAACCGCCGCGCCAGTTGCTCGGGTTGCAGCTCGCGCAGCGAGGGGGGCAGGGCGGCCAGCGCCACCTCGCCCACGCTGCGCTGGTAGTAGCGGGCCGCGAAATGCACCACTTTGCGCCAGCCCTCGCCCAAGGGCGGCAGGCCTTCCAGCACCCCGGCCACGTCGCGCAGGGCTTGGGGGTCGAGGCCCTCGGGGGGCTGGTCGGGGCATTCCCACACCACACCCAGCACCTCGCGCTTGCCCAGCGGCACGCGCACCAACGCGCCCGGGCTGAGCGCGTGCTCACTGCGGTAGCTGAGCCAGTCTCCCACGCCGCTGTGGGCTGGGGTGGCGATGATCACGCTGGGCCAGAAAGGCATGGTTTAGGGGCGACTGTTCAGCCAAAACTTCAGAAATTCGCCTAAGTGCTTGATTTGCAACCGTCTGTGCAGATATCCCAAGGTTCTGTGGATAACTTTGTTGATAGCTCGTGGTTGAGGCCTCAGAAGCCTTGAAAATCAAGGGCTTTCTTAAAATGCCTTCAAAAAGGGCAATCCACAAACGGTATATAAATCAACCACTTAGCGAAGCCCTCTGACAACAACGGGCGTTTGATGCACTGAAGGCTTCTTGGCGCACCGCAGCACAAATTTTGTGCATAAGTAAAGGCTGTCAAGTTCTTTTTGGGGCGATTTTTGTGCTAGAGCCGCCTTCCGGGCGCGACACTGGCACCCGATTGGGGGCGCTGGCGCTCGGCCAGCGACCCTTGTGCACAAGCCGCTTCGAAAACCGAAGCGGGTCAGCGCCCGGCGCGCAAACGGCGCGAATGCGAGTGAACCGCGTTCACCAGCGCTGTCACGTGTTCGGGGGGCGTGAACTGGCTGATGCCGTGGCCGAGGTTGAAGATGTGGGTCGGCCCGAGGCCTTCGCCTTGGTGCGGCGCACCAAAACTGTCGAGCACGGTGGCCACTTCGGCTTCGATGGCGGTCGGCGGGGCGAACAGCACGTTGGGGTCGATGTTGCCCTGCAGCGCCTTGCGATCGCCAACCAGGGCGCGGGCGCGGCCGAGGTTGACGGTCCAGTCCAGGCCGAGCACCTCGCAGTCGAGGTCTTTCATCTCGGGCAGCCACAGGCCGCCGCCCTTGGTGAACACGATGCGCGGGATCACCACGCCTTCGTGCTCGCGCTTGAGCTGGGCCAGCACGCGCCGGGTGTAGGCGAGGCTGAAGTCCTGGAACTTGCCGTCGGCCAGCACGCCGCCCCAGCTGTCAAAAATCATCACGGCTTGCGCGCCGGCCTCGATCTGGGCGTTGAGGTAGGTGGCCACGGCGTCGGCGTTGACCGCCAGGATGCGGTGCATCAGGTCGGGGCGGCTGTACATCAGGCTCTTGACGAGGCGGTAGTCGTCCGAGCCGCCGCCTTCCACCATGTAGCAGGCCAGCGTCCAGGGGCTGCCGGAGAAGCCGATCAGGGGCACGCGGCCGTTGAGGGCGCGGCGGATGGAGGTGACTGCGTCGAACACGTAGCGCAGCTTGTCCATGTCGGGCACGGCCAGCTCGGCCACGGCGGCTTCGTCGCGCACCACCTTGGCGAACTTGGGGCCTTCACCGGCCGCGAACGACAGGCCCAGGCCCATGGCGTCGGGCACGGTGAGGATGTCGGAGAACAGGATGGCGGCGTCCAGCGGGTAGCGCTCCAGCGGTTGCAGCGTGACCTCGGTGGCGTAGTCGACGTTGGTGGCCAGGCCCATGAAGCTGCCCGCCTTGGCGCGGGTGGCGCAGTACTCCGGCAGGTAACGCCCGGCCTGGCGCATCAGCCACACGGGGGTGTGGTCGGTGGCCTGGCGCAGACAGGCGCGCAGGAAGGTGTCGTTCTGCAAAGGGGCGAATGGCATGGGCGTCGGTCCGTTAGAAGTCTGGGGGGGTATGCCCCGATTATCCCCATGGCCTTGCGGCGCCCCGGCGCGTGCGGGCCAGGGCTCAGCCAGCGGCGTTGCGGTACTTGATGCTGCAGCCGTAGGGCAGGCTGGTGGGGCGGCTCACGGGCTTGCCGGCCGCCAGCTCGGCCAGGGCCACGCGCACGTGGTTGGTGGCGCGGGCGATGTCTTCCACCCGGGCCGAGGGGATGCTGTCGATGCCACCGGCGTAGGCCAGCACGCCTTGCGCGTTGACGATGTACATGTGCGGCGTGACCCGCGCGCCATAGGCATGGCCCACGGCGCCGTCCTCGTCCATCAGGGTGGCGGTGGGCGCGGCCTGCTTCTCGGCCATCCAGCGCGCCAGTTGGGGCGGGGTGAGGTAATCGGCGCTGTCTTCGCGGGTGGAGTTGATGGCCAGCCACACCACGCCCTGGGCCGTGGCCTCTTTTTGCAGGGCCTGCAGGTTGCCCTGGTAGTGCTTGCGCACGAAGGGGCAGCCTGGGTTGTTCCACTCCAGCACCACGGTCTTGCCCCGGAAGGCGGAGAGCTTCACGGGCTTGCCGCTGGTGTCTTCCAGGCTGAAGTCGGGAGCGGCCTGGCCCACGGTGGCGGTCTGGGCCATGGCGGGCAGCCAGCCGGCCAGGGGCAGGCCGGCGGCGAGGGCGAGCAAGGGGCGTCTTTTCATGGCGGTCATCTCCTCAACGCAGGGAAACAGCGGCGGGCTCACAAGGCCGACAGCGCCGCGCGAACCTCCTCCACACCGAGCACTTCGGTCAGCACCTGGGGCGGGCGACCGTTTTGGTAGATGGCATACACCGGCACGCCGTTGCGGCCCAGCGAGGCCAGCGCGGCGGTCACTTGCGGGTCACGGCGGGTCCAGTCGGCGCGCAGCAGGGCCACGTTGCGCTGGGCCACGTCGGCCAGCACGCGCGCATCGGCCAGGGTGGTGCGCTTGTTGTACTGGCAGGTCACGCACCAGGCGGCGGTGAAGTCGACAAACACCGGGCGGCCTTCGGCCAACAGGGCGGCCTGGCGTTGGGGCGACCAGGGCTCCCAGCTCACACCGGCCACGCTGGTGGCCACGGTGGTGTTGTCGGTGCCGCCTTGCAGGCGCGTGATGTGCGGGCCCAGCGCCAGCAGCAATGCCGCCAGGGCGGCGGTGCTCAGGCCGCCCATCACCCAGCGGCTGCGCCCGCGCAGGCCCCAGGCCCAGAGCAGGGCCGCTAGGGCCACCAGCACGGCCAGCAAAGCGGCCACGCCGTCAATGCCGCTTTGTTGCCCCAGCACCCACAGCAGCCACACCACGGTGGCGAACATGGGGAAGGCCATGAGGTGGCGGAAGGTGTTCATCCACTCGCCCGGGCGCGGCAGGGCGCGGGCCACGGCCGGCACCCAGCTGGCCGCCAGGTAGGGCAGGGCCATGCCCAGGCCCAGGGCGGCGAACACCGCCAGGGCTTGCCACGCCGGCAGGGCCACGGCCAAGCCGAGCGAGGCGCCCATAAAGGGCGCGGTGCAGGGCGAGGCCACGGCCACCGCCAGCACGCCGGTGAGGGCCGAGTCCACCACGGGGTGGCGGGCCTGCAGCGTGGCCACCCGGCTGGGCAGGAAGTGGCCGAACTCGAACAGGCCGGCCAGGTTCAGGCCGATCACGGTGAACAGCGCGGCCAGGGTGGCCACCACCGCCGGGCTTTGCAGCTGAAAGCCCCAGCCGAGCTGCTCGCCGGCCGCGCGCAGCGCCAGCAGCAGCCCGCCCAGTGCCAGGAAAGACACCACCACGCCTGCCGTGTAGGCCAGGCCCTGCACGCGGTGGGCGCGCGGGTTGTCGCCGTGGCGGGCAAAGGCCATCACCTTGATGGCCAGCACCGGGAACACGCAGGGCATGAGGTTGAGGATCAGGCCGCCGAGCAGCGCCCCCAGCAAGGCCGCGCCCAAGGTGAGGGCGCTGGCGCCACCCGGCTGGGGCGCAGCGGCGCGGGCGGCGTTGGCGTCGAGCGCGGCTTGCAGCTCGGCCGGTACTTCGGCCGCCGGCAACGCCGCCACTGGCGGCCAAGTGCCTTGCACCGGCACGTCCAGCCGCACGCCGGGCTCGCCGGGGCCGCTGCCCGTGGGCTGGGCCCGGGCCACCACCAGGGCCAGGCGCTCGGGGCTTTCGCTGCGCTGGGCCGACAGGGGGATGCGGGCCGTCCAGCGGTCGCCCTCCCAGGCCTGGGTCCAGGGGGCGCCGGGTTCGATGACGCCAGGGAGCTCGGGGAAAAACTCCAGCTTCTGGCCGCGCAGCGCGGCGGGCAGGCCCGCCAGCGAGACCTTCAGCGCGTCACCATCGGGCGACAGGGTGCTGTCGCCAGCCGCCTGCCCGGTCGGCACGGCGCGGGCGCTGGCCTCGAAGGCCGCGCCGTTCAGTGCCGTGGAGCCTTCCACCGGCAGGCTCAGGGTATAGCGGCCTTCTTCGGGGATGCATTCCTGGCGGCACACCAGCCACGAGGCCTCGAGTTGCACCTTGAGCTGGCTGGCATTGAAGCCCGGGCCGATGGTCAGTGGCACCGGCAACAGCACCGTGCCATCAAAGCCATAGTTGGCCAGCGTGCCCAGGGGGAATTTGCGTGGCGTGGGCCAGGCGATGTCGCCCGCGCTCACGCCCTCGGGCAGGGTCCAGCGCAGTTCGGTGGGCAGGCCAGAATCGCCGGGGTTTTTCCAATAGGTGTGCCAGTGCGGGGCGTGGGTGATTTGCAGGCCCACCCACACCGTCTGGCCGGGGCGCGCGCCTTGCGGTGCGTGCGCCAGCAGCTCGGTGCGCGTCTGCTCGGTTTGCACCACGGTGGCGGCGGGCGCCAGCAGCGGGTTCTGGGCGCTGGCGAACACGGGCAGGGCCAGGGCGAGGCAGGCGAGGGACGAACGCAGGGAGAGCATGGACATTTCCGGAAAAGCGGCAGCCAGTGAGAGCGCACCGACACCGGGGAGTTCCGGCCGGCCGGCGGCGCCGCGAGGACCGTGGCGGACTATATCGGGGCCGGCCTGCCCTGCTGGCGTGGTCGGCCCGTAAGATAGGGCGCCATGAAGCACGCCGACCGCCCCGTTCGTTACTGGTCTGACCTGAGCACCGAGGCCTTTGCCGCGCTGGACAAGCGCCGCGCCATCGCGGTGCTGCCGGTGGGGGCCACCGAGCAACACGGCCCGCACCTGCCGCTGAGCGTGGACACCGACTTGGCCGATGGCATCGTGCGCGCGGCCCTGCCGCACCTGGCGCCCGACCTGCCGGTGCTGGTGCTGCCCACGCAGGCGGTGGGTTTCAGCCCCGAGCACAAGGCCTTTGCCGGCACCCTCAGCCTCAAGGCCGAGACGGTGATTCGCCTGTGGACCGAGATCGCCGAAGGCGTGGCCGCCAGCGGCGTGAACAAGCTGCTGATCTTCAACACCCATGGCGGCCAGGTGGGCCTGCTGGACACGGTGGCGCGCGAGCTGCGTGCCCGCCTGGGCATGCTGGTGGTGAGCACCAGTTGGTTTCAGTTGCCATTGCTGGACGAGCAGGGGCGTGACGTGAACGAGCGCTTCAGCGCGCACGAGCGGCGCTTCGGCAGCCACGCCGGGCAGATCGAGACCGCCATGATGCTGGCCCTGCGCCCGGGCAGTGTGCACGCCGATCGGCTGGCGGCGTTCGCGTCCACCTCGGAAGACCGGGCGCGCGAGTTGCCCATCCTGGGCAATGGCCGCAGTGCCCGCTTCGCCTGGGCCACGCAAGACCTTAACCCGGCCGGCGCCGTGGGCAACGCGGCGGCGGCCACGGCAGAAGACGGCCATGCGCTGGTGCAGGCGGCAGGCGTGGCGCTGGCCCGCCTGCTGGGTGAGATGGACCAGTTGCCGGCCGACGTGCTCAAGGGCTGAGCGCGTGGCCTGGCAGGGTCAGGCGTAGGTGATCCAGTCCTTGAGGGACGGGTCGTCCAGGTGGGGCAGGGTGTTGTAGGTCAACAGCGTGTGGCGCTTCGGGTTGAACTGCAGCTCGCACACCGCGCTGTTGCGGATGCGCATGTTCAGCTCAATCGTTGTCTCCGGGCTGGTGCCCAGAATCTGGCCCACGATGGTGGAGATCGGCCCGCCGCTGCTGACGATCACCACTTTTTGCCCTTGGTGGTGGGTGCGCACGTGGTCCAGCGCCTGGGTGATGCCTTGCACGAAGTCTTCGTAGCTGGGCATGCCGTGTGGCGTGACGGTGCCCGCCATCCACAGCGCCAGCCCGTCGCGCAGCAGGCGAAAGTGTTGCTTGTACAGCTCGGGCGTGTCGGGGCGCGGCAGGGGGTTGGGGTGCACGGCCTGGATCACCGCGTGGCTGTCGTATTCGTTCAGGCCGGGCCAGACCAGGGGTGAGAGGTCTGCCACTCCGGCGCCTTCGGCGATGCCGGCCCAGGTCTGGGCGTGGCGCTTGAGCGAGCCGGTGATGACGGCGTCGGGCTTGAAGCCGCGCTGGGCCCAGTAGCGGCCCAGTTGCACGGATTGTTGTCGCCCCAGGTCGCTGAGTTGGTCGTAGTCATCAGCGCCAAAAGAGGCCTGGCCGTGTCGCACAAGGTAGATCGTTCCCATGGCGCGGATTCTCGGCACGGCGCCTGGTGTGGTTTGTCCCGGCAGCGACTGTCACCACTGTGACTGGCGCCCCGTCGCGGGAGCGCTGGAAGTCTTGCTTGAACTGGGCGTTTTTCCGGTGTGGCGAGCCTTGTCGCTGTGCTCCAATTCTTGGCATGACGCCACTGTTCCGAGCCCATGACGTTTGACCTTTCCACTCTGATGGTGGTGCGCGTCTGTGTGGACGCCCTGATTGCCGCTGCCTTTTGGGCGCAAAGCCGACGCCACCCGACCGTGGGGGGCTCAGTGTGGTGGTCAATGGCTGCGATGTCGGCCATGGTGGCCATGGTGGCCACCATGGCCAGGGGGTCTTGGCCTGACTTGCTCACCATCCCGGTGAGCAACACTGCCTACACCGCGAGCTTTCTTTGCGTCTGGATTGGCTTTCGCCGGCACGAGGGCTTGCCTGTCTCGCAGGGGCGGGCAGGGCTGGCGATGCTGGGCCTCATGCTGGTTTATGCCGTGTTGGTCGGCGTCTGGAACAGCATGGCCGCACGGCAGCTGGTGTACGTCGCCGCTACCTTGAGCATCCTGCTGCTTCAGTGGCGGGACGTGCGGTACGTGCGGGCGCAGCGGGACGTGCCCGAACTGCGGGCGGTGACTTGGGTGACGGTGCTTGAAGCCATGGCCATTGCCGTGTATGGCTTGGCCGTGATCACCACCCAGGTCACTTTCGCCACGGCGGCGCCTTGGCTGATGTTCTACTTTCTCATCATGGCGCTCGTGCGCGCCGCAGCCTTCAACGCCCTGGCGCTGCACCGCCTGTGGCAAGAGGGCGAGCGCGCGCGCATGCACCTGTTGCTCAGTGAAGCCGACTCGCGGGCGCTCATCCAGAACCTGAGCGCGGGCGTCATGGTGTTCCGCCCCGATCGGTCGCTCGCGCGCATCAACGAGGCCGCGCGGCGGCTGCTGGGCTGGCAAGCCCCCGCAGGGGGGGGGAGCGCGCCGGCGATGGCCGACGCGGTGTGGTTCATGCTGGACGAAGCTGGCGAACCCATGCGCCGTGACGACCTGCCCTTTGAGCGCGTGCTTGCCACCGGGCATCCGGTGCAAAACGTGATCGTCGGCATGCCCATGGTGGAGGGCGATCAGGTGCGTTGGGCCTTGTGCAATGCACACCCTGAGATCGACGCCAGCGGTGGGTTGCGCCATGTGGTGCTCACCTTTATCGACATCACCACCCTGCGCGAGGCGCAAGCCGAACAGAAGACCCTTCAGGCGCAACTGGCGCAGTCACAGAAGATGGAAGCGTTGGGCACGTTGGCCGGCGGAGTGGCCCACGACTTCAACAACATCCTGGCGGCCATCCTGGGCAATGCCAATCTTGCCCGTGATGAGCTGGCCGCCGACGATCCGGCCCAGGTCAGCTTGCGAGAGATCGGAACGGCCGCAAGGAGAGGGCGGGAGTTGGTGCGTCAGATCCTGGCTTTTAGTCGGCAGCAACCCACTGCACGCGCCGAGGTGGATCTGGCTGACACTGTAAGAGAGGCTTGCGCGTTGCTGCGCGCGGCCCTGCCGCCGTCGGTTCGCCTGGTGCAGCGCATCGCAGGCCATGTGCCGAAGGTATTGGCCGACAGCACCCAGCTCGGGCAGGTGCTGGTCAACCTCGGGGCAAATGCCGTGCATGCCATGCAGGGACGCACCGGACAGGTTGAGTTCTGTCTCGACGCGCTGCCGGCCAGCAGCGAGGACTTGCCGCCAGAGATGTTCAAGGCACAGTCTGAAGCCGGTGTGGTGCGCCTGCGCGTGATCGACAACGGATGTGGCATGGCTGAAGGGGTGCGCGAGCGGATATTCGAGCCCTTTTTCACCACCAAACCGTCGGGACAAGGCACCGGCCTGGGTCTGCCGGTGGTGCTGGGCATCATGCAGACGCATGGTGGCGCCATTCGCGTGGACAGTGTCGAAGGCGTCGGCACCACCATGACGCTTTTCCTGCCTGCCAGTCCTACAGTTTTGGCACCTGCACCCTCGGCCTCTGGTAGCACAATTGACGCTCGGCGTATACCGTTAGCCCCGGCAGTCAATGCGCCGGTCACTCCAGTTGCTTCGCCCGAGTCTTTGACTGCCAGTCCGCTGCTTGCTATGCCTTCGCCCCATATCCTGTACCTGGATGACGACGACACGCTCGTTTTCCTTGTCTCCAGACTGCTGGAGCGTCGAGGCTTTCGCGTGACCGCCTGCGGTAGACAGGACGAAGCCATTGAGGCCCTGCGCGCCAGGCCGGACGATTTCGATCTGCTGCTGACCGACTTCAACATGCCAGGCATGTCGGGGCTAGACGTGGCTCGCGAAGCGCTGGCCCTGGCGCCAGGCCTGAACGTCGCCGTGGCTTCGGGATACATCACGGAAGAGTTGCAGACCGAGTCGAAAGCCATCGGCGTGCGCGAGGTGATCTTCAAGACCGATGCGGTTGAAGACTTCTGCGACGTGGTGGGTCGCCTGATCGCCCCCGTGGCCTGATCAGGCCTGGGCCAGCACGTCTGAGAAAACGGCGCTGTCCACGTTGCCGCCGCTGAGCGCGGCGCCCACAGCCAGTCCTCGCAACGACGTCCGTTCCTGCCACGCCGCGGCAAAGGCCGCCGCCCCTGCGCCTTCGGCGACGTTGTGCGTGTCGGCAAACAGGGCGCGCATGGCCTGGGCAACCTCGGCGTCGCTCACCTGCACCACGTGGTCCAAGTGCCGGGCCAGGATGGACAGCGCGTCGGTCTCGGCCACGCGGCAGGCCATGCCGTCGGCCAGCCTGGTGCTCACCGGGGCGCTCACCACGTGGCCGGCGGCCAACGAGTCGGCGTAGGTGGTGGCGTGCGCGCTCACCACGCCGACCACCCGAACGCGGTGGCCCAAGGCCAGTTTGGCCGCGATGGCCGAACACGCGCTGGAGCCCAGGCCGATGGGTACGTACACCACGTCAAGGTGGGTCACGGCGCGAAAGAACTCCCACCACGCCGTGGCCACGCCGCTGAGCAAGTCGGCGTGGAAGCTGGGCACCATGTGCGCCCCGCGCTCGGCAGCCAATGCCTGCGCGTGCTCGCGACTGGCCTGGAAATCGTCGCCGTGCTCCACCAGGTGGGCGCCCAGGCTTCGCATGGCGGCGTTTTTTTCCACCGAATTGCCATGTGGCACGACGATGGTGCAGGCCACGCCGTGCTCACGCGCCGCCCAGGCCACGCTCTGGCCGTGGTTGCCGCGGGTGGCGCAGATCACCTCTCGCGGCAGAGCGCAGCGCCGCGAGAGGTGATGGAAGTAGCTCAAGCCCCCGCGAATCTTGAACGCCCCCACCGGGGTGTGGTTCTCGTGCTTGAGCCAGCAGTCGGTGCCCAATCGCTCGCTGAGCGTGCCCCACCTGTACTGCGGGGTGGCGGGCATGGAGCGGTAGACCACTTGGGCGATGGCTTCGATGTCGGCCAGGCTGGGGAGCGAAGAGTTCATGCGAGTGACTGGCAATGGACGGTGCGGTGGCCAAGCGACAGCTCGGCATTCAGTGCGGGGGCATCCTCGTGCACGGCGATGTGGCCCAGACCAACGGCGCCGAGCGCTTGCCGCAGCCGATCCGCTTGAGGGTGCGACAGGGTCAGCCCGGTCAGGTGCGGGCCACCTGGCGTCATGGTGTCCGTGGGGTGTTGGGCCCCCCACTGAATCAGGGTGGGCAACACGCCATCGAAGCCACGGCCACCGTCGTCGGGCACGGTGATGCGCCACTGCAGCAGGCCCTGCGGCGTCTCGCGCGAGGCGGCCAGCGCGGGCCCCGGGTCGATGCCCTGTGCGAGCCAGGCGCGGCGGGCACTGTCGATGTCGCTCACCCTGGCCACCCAATGGATGAGTTGGGGGCCCTGGCCTGACAAGTGCGCTTGCAGCGCCGGGTCGTCCAGGTCAAACCAGCGTTTGAGCGGGGCCGGGCGCGTGGGGCATGTCGCCGGGTTGATGGCGATGATTTCCAGGTAAGCGGCCTCGGCGCCCTGCAGGCGCAGCAGGCGGTTGTGGGTGCCGAACAGCGGGTGCTCGCCACCTGGCCCAGGTGCCACGCCCAGCGTGGCCGTGCACCACGCCACGCCCTCATCGAGCGTGGCGGCCGCCACCACCAGGTGATCAAGCGCGGCGTTCACAGGCACACCGTGCCATGGATGCAGGTGACCGACTCGCCGCCCACCCACACCGTGCCGTCGGCCACGCGCTCGATGTGCACGCGCCCAGCCCTGCGCAGGGCAGTGCCCTGCGAGGCCACGTAACGCTCGGGCGCCAGGCCCGCGCCGATGAGCCATTGCGCCAGCGCGGCGTTCAGGCTGCCCGTCACCGGGTCTTCGGCCAGGCCGCCATGGCCGGGGAAGAAGGCGCGCACCTCGAAGGCAATGCCATCTTCGTCGCTGGCCCCCACCACGCCCACCTTGCCGCGCGGGCCCACCACGCCAATGTCCAGGCCGGCCAGCACGGTGGCATCCGGCTTGAGCGCCAGCACCTGCTCGGCGCTGCGCAGCATCACGCCGCGCCAGCCCGGGCCGTTGTCGCACCACTGGTGGGCCACGATGTCATCGCGCGCCACGCCCAGGCCGCGCGCAATGAGCGCCACATCGGCGTCGTCCAGCGGGCCGCTGCGGCGAAGCGCCGGCGCGGCGAAGGCCAGGCGTGGGCCATCGCGGCGAATCGCCACCAGCCCCACGCCACATTCCTGCACCACCTGCTCGCCGCGTGGCTGTCCCCCCGCGCTCAGCCAGGCATGCGCGGTGCCCAGGGTGGGGTGGCCGGCAAAGGGCAACTCGCGGCCGGGGCAGAAAATGCGCACGCGGTAGTCGGCGCCAGCGGCGCGGCCTTCGCCGCTGGGCGGCAGCACGAAGGTGCACTCCGACAAGTTGGTCCAGTCGGTGAAGGCCTGCATTTGCTCGGTGCTCAGGCCCTGGCCGTCGAGCACCACCGCCAGCGGGTTGCCCAGATAGGGCGTGGTGGTGAACACGTCCACCTGCTGAAAGGGGCGCTCCGTCATGCCGGGGCGCCCACGGGCAGGTGCTCGCGAATGGTGGCCGCCAGCGCGGCGATGCCCGTGCGGATCTGTTCCTCGCTCGCGGTCACGAAGCTCAGGCGCAGCGTGCGCGGGTCACCGTTCTGGGCATAGAAGGCAGCACCGGGCACGAAGGCCACGTTGCGCGCCACTGCGTGCGGCAGCAACTGCACCGCGTCCATGCCCTCGGGCAGGCGCAGCCACAGGAACATGCCGCCAGCGGGCGCGTTCCATTGCACGTCCAACCCGGCCATTTCGTTCGCCAGGGCGTCCAGCATGAAGCCGCATTGCGCCTTGTAGAGCGCGCGGATGCCCGGCACGTGGCGGTCCAGAAAGCCGTCTTTCAGCACCTCGGCCACCAGGCGCTGGTTGAAGCCGGGGGTGTGCAGGTCGGCCGCCTGCTTGGCCTGCAGCAACTTGGGGTAAACGGCGCGCGGCGCCACCACATAGCCCAGGCGAAGGCCTGGGGCCAGCACCTTGGAGAAAGAACCTAGGTAGAGGCCACCGTCGGGGTTGCGCGCGGTCAAGGGGGCGGCGGGTGGCTCATCGAACCACAGCTCGCCATAGGGGTTGTCTTCCACAAAAGGCACACCGGCGTCGTTCAGCGTGCGCACCAAGCCTTCGCGGGCGGCTTCGTTCAGGGTGCGGCCGGTGGGGTTCTGGAAGTTGGGCAACAGGTACATGAAGCGCGCCCCCGGTGCGCGGCGGCGCAGCTCGTCCAGCACTGGGCCGTTGTCGTTACAGGGCACGCCTTCGATTTTCGGCTCCATGGGCGTGAAGGCCTGCAGCGCACCGAGGTAGGTGGGCGTTTCCACCAGCACCTTGCTGCCGCTGTCGATCAGCACCTTTCCCACCAGGTCCAGCGCCTGCTGGCTGCCGGTGGTGATGAGCACCTGCGCCGGGTCCACCTTCCAGGGCAGGTGGGCGGCCACCCACTCGCGCAGTGGGCCGTAGCCCTCGCTGGCTGCGTATTGCAAGGCGGCGGTGCCGTCTTGTCCGAGCACGAGTGCGCAGGCGTCGGCAAAGGCCTGCACCGGAAAGGTTTTGGGCGAGGGCAGGCCGCCGGCGAAGCTGATGATCCCCGGCTTTTCGGTGACCTTCAGGATCTCGCGGATCACCGAGGGGTTCATGCGTTCGGCGCGCTGCGCCAGGGGCCAGGGGAAGCTCATGCGGGTTCCTTCGAAAGAGGAGTGGGGGGAATGGCCTGTCGGCGGCCAGCCATCACGGTAGCGGCCACCGCCACGGCGAACAACAGGGTGAAGGCATCGATCGATTCGCCCAGCAGCGGCACCGCCGCCACGATGCTGATGAACGGCTGCAGCAGCTGCAACTGGCTCACGCGCAGGGCGCCACCCAGCGCCAAGCCACGAAACCAGGCAAAGAAGCCGGCCCACATCGACACCGTGCCCACGTAGGCCAGCGCCAGCCAGGCCGAGGGCGCCACGCTGTGGCTCGGCCAGGTGAGCCAGGTGGCGGGCAGGGTGAGCGGCAGGGCCAGCACGCACACCCAGCTGATCACGCGCTCGGCGCCCATGGCGGGGGTCACTTGCGCGCCACCCACGTAGCCCACGGCGGCGCAGGCCACCGCGCCCACCAGCAGCACATCGGCCCAGGCCAACGACAAGCCCTGAGGGCCGGCGCGCAACAGGCTGTAGGCCACCACCAGCGCGCTGCCCAACAAAGAAAAAGCCCAGAAACCCAGGCGCGCGCGCTGGTGCATCAGCCAGGCCGCGGCGGCGGCGGTGGCCAGTGGCAGCAGCGCCGTGATCACCGCCGCGTGCGCCGCCGTCACGTGGCGCAGCGCCCAGGCCAGCAGCAGCGGGTAGCCGATGGCGTTGCCCAGCAAGGAAAGCAGCAGTGGCTTGCGCTGGGCCGGTGTGGGCACGGGTGAGCGCGTGGCCAGCAAATACGCCAGCGACAGCAGACCCGCCAGGGCGCAGCGCGCCCACGTGACGAACCACGGGGTGAACTGTGGTGCGTCCACCGTGCCAGTGGCCAGCCGGGTGGCGGGCAGGGTCAGCGCGAAGGCGGTGACCCCCAGCAAGCCCAGCCACAGGCCGCGCGTGGCCGGGCTCATACGGTGAGCATCCAGCCGGCCGTCACCACCAGCACCACGGCCAGGCAACGGTTGAACACCATCAAGCGGTGACCTTGCGAGAGCCAGTGCCGCAGCATCGAGCCCACCAGGGCGTAGGTGAAGTTGCTGGTGAAGGCGAAGAAGGCCATCACCACGCACACCTGCAGCAGGCGCTCGCCCGGGTTGCTGGCGGGCAGTGCCCCGGCGTTCACCACCCAGCCGGCGCTGATGGTCAGCGCCAGCATCCAGGCCTTGATGTTCACGAACTGCAGGCCCACGCCTTGCCAGAACGTCACCTGCAGTTTGTCGGCGTCCACCTGCGCCAGCCGGTTGGCCAGTGCCAGCTTCCACGCCAGCCACAACAGGTAGCCCACGCCCACCGCCTTCACGCCCCAGCGCAAGGCTGGCACACCTGTGATCAGTGCACCCAGCCCCAGGCCGGTGGCCACCATCAGCAGCGTCCAGCCAGTGGGCACGGCAATGCAGAAGCGCATGGCGCGGCGCAGGCCCAGGTTGGCCGCCAGCGCGGTGGACAGCGTGGTGTTCGGGCCTGGCGAGAACGTCATGGCGGTGCAGAACAGCAGCAGGGCAGTGAATTCGGCCAGGGTCATGTGGGTTGAGCGCGAGGCGACAGGGGGGAGTCACTGTAGCCGGCGAAACCAATACACAATCCATACAGTTTCTCGGCGCAGCGTAAGAACTGTATGGTCCATTGCACCGATACAGTGCAGCCCGCGCCGGCCCGCCCGAGGTCTGCCCATGCTCATGAAATCTGCCGCGCAGTCGCTCACCGAGCAACTCGCTGACCGCTACGCCCAACGCATCCGCGATCGCCTGCTCGCGCCGGGGGCTCGCCTGCCTTCAGTGCGCGAGTGCGCGCGCCTGCACAGCGTGAGCCCGTCCACCGTGGTGGCGGCGTATGACCACCTGCTGGCCCAAGGGCTGGTGCAAGCGCGCAAGAACCGGGGATTCTTCGTGCGCGAGACCACGCTGGCGCGAAGCGAAGGTGCCTTGGGTGCCGAAGTGCGCCGCCCCGCCGGGGCCGCGCCCATCAACGCCACGGCGCTGATTCGGGGCATGTTCCACCACGTGAGCGACCGGCCGCAGCCCGGCACCGGCACCTTTCCACCCGATTGGCTGGAGTCGAGCTTTTTGCCGTCCGCGGTGCGCAAGGTGGCCTCAAGCCGCGCGCTCAATGACGTGTCGCTTCACTATGGCGAACCCCATGGCGACGCCGGGTTGCGTCGCCTGCTGGCGCAGCGCCTGGGGCGGCTGTCCATTCCCACCGACGCCGACCACATCATCACCACCGTGGGCGCCACCCATGCGCTGGACATGGTCAGCCGCACCCTGCTGCGCCCTGGCGACCCGGTGATGGTGGAAGAGCCCGGCTGGGCCGTTGAATTCGCCCGCCTGGCCGCGCTGGGGGCGCGCATCTTGCCCGTGCCGCGCGGCCCTGACGGCCCCGATCTGGCGGTGATGGAACGCTACTGCGCCGAGCACCGGCCCAAGCTGTACGTGAGCGTGAGCGTACTGCACAACCCCACGGGGGCTTGCGTCTCACCTGGTGCTGCCCACCGCCTGGTGCAGTTGGCCCATCGCGAGGGCTTCTACATCGTGGAAGACGACACCTACAGCCACCTGGCACCCGAGCACGCCACCCGCCTGACCGCGCTGGACGGCCTGCAGCGCACCATTTACGTGAGCGGCTTTGCCAAGATCCTGGCGCCCAACTGGCGCATTGGCTACCTGGCCGCGCCGCCGGCCCTGGTCGAGCCCTTGCTGGACACCAAGCTGCTCAGCACCCTGACCACGCCCGCCTTGCTGGAAAAAGCCCTGGCGCTGTGCATTGAGCAAGGCCAGTTGCGCCGGCACGCCGAGCGCATCCGCACCCGCCTGGACGCTGCCCGCAGCCGAAGCGTGCAACTGGCCCTGGCGGCCGGTTGCCGATTCGCGGCCGAGCCGGCGGGTCTGTTTGGCTGGGTGGACACCGGCGTGGACACCGACGCCCTGGCCCAGCGTCTGTTGGACGAGGGTTACCTCATCGCCCCTGGGGCTTTGTTTCATGCCGATCGGCGCCCCAGCACGCTGATGCGCATCAACTTCGCCACCACCCAAGAGGCGGCGTTCTGGCAGGTGTTTCAGCGCTTGGTGAGCGCGCCCTGAGCCGTAGGTGCGCCATCGAACAGGTCGCTGGCTGGCTGCAGCAACGCCGCCAGCGCCACATCGATTCGCTTGGCCTCGGCGTCCATCAGCGGCAGGGCGCGCTCGAACAATTGCCAATCTTCGGCCCTCGCAGCCAGCTCAAGGCCCTTGGCCAGCCGCGCACCGCGCTCGGCCGTCATGCTGCCCAGTGAACCTTTGAGCCCGTGGGCGTGTGCTACGGCCGAGCCGCTGTCTCGCACGCTCAGCGCTGCGCGCAGTGCCTTTTGGCGGTTGGCCATGTCATTGCGCATCGCCGCAGCCAGTTGCCTCAGCGTGGCCTCGTCACCATCCAGGCGGCGGCGCAGCTTGCCTACGTCCAGCGGTTCGGGGAGCACCGTTTGCGGCACCGTGGCCTTCAACGGGGTAGCTGGCGCTTGCTCTGGTCCGGGCACGTTCGCTACGGCCAGGGCCGGCACGGACTGTGGCTTGATGCCTTGGGCATCGTGTATGCGTGACCGGACGCGATCGATCTCTTGCATCAAGGCCTGCGGGCTGAACGGCTTGGGCACATAGCCGTCCATGCCGGCTTGAAGGCATGTTTCCCGATCACCGGCCATCGCATTGGCGGTAACCGCCACGATGGGAGTGCGCGCCAGTTTGCGCCGCCCCTCGGCATCGCGAATTTGCCGCGTGGCGTCCAGACCACTCACGCCCGGCATCTGCACGTCCATCAAAACCAGATCGATCCCACCCTGCTCCCATTGCGTCACCGCCTGTGCGCCGCCCCGTGCAATGCGCACGGTGCACCCCAGACGTAGCAGAAGCTGACGCATCATCAGTTCGTTGATTGGGTGATCTTCTGCCACCAGCACCACCAGGCCCGCGTAACGGGATCCCGCCTCTGCCAGTTCGACCAGTTCAGCTGGGGCGCTCAGGGGACCAGAGGCCGATCCGATTTGCAAGGGAAGCACAACTGTGAACCGGCTTCCCTGACCCAGCTCGCTTTCCAGCGTGATATCGCCTCCCATCAGTTTGACCAACTTGGAGCAGATGGCCAATCCCAGCCCACTGCCGCCATGGAAGCGGGCTACCGAGGCGTCTGCCTGCGTGAAGGGGTCAAAAATGCTTGCCTGGTGGCGTTTTGCAATTCCAACGCCACTGTCCTGCACGGCAATTTGCATGTGCTGTTCGCTCGACAGGCCCGTGTGAACGCTCGCGTGCACGGCTACTCGGCCGCCCTTTGGCGTGAACTTGATGGCATTTGACAGCAGGTTTCCCAGCACCTGCCTTAGACGCCCCGGGTCTCCCATCACCCATCTGGGCAAGTCGGGGGATACCTCGAGCTCAAACTCCAGGGGTTTGCCTCGAGCCTGTTCCGCATATGGGCCGACGCTTTCTTGCAGTTCTTGCGCCAGTTCGTAGCGCGTGTGCTCCATCTGGAGCTTGCCCGACTCGATGCGAGACAAATCGAGGATGTCGTTGAGCAAGGTCAGCAGCGACTGAGCTGAGTTGTCCATCAGCTGTAGCCAGTTGGCTTGCTCGGGATTCACCGGCGAATCCATCAGCATGCGCGTCAGCCCCATGAGCGCATTCAGTGGCGTGCGAACCTCATGGCTGATGTTGGCGAGAAACTCGCTCTTGGCCCGGCTCGCCTGCTCCGCTAGGTCCCGCGCCTTGGCGCTGTCTTCTTCCGTGCGCTTGTGCGCATCGATGCTAGCCACTGTGCCCATAAGGCGCAACGATCCGCCGTTGGCATCGCGCTCGGCAACCATACCGTGAGCTTCCATCCAGTGCCAGCCATCAGGCCCATTCACGCGAAATTCGGCCATTGCCCGCTGCGCCATTCCCTTCACAAGGGGAGCTGCGGCCAGTTTCAATCCATGCACGTCATCGGGATGCACGTGAGCGAACAATTCGCCGACTGGCCATTTGGCATCCATGGTCATCTGGCCTAGAAACTCGCCCCATCGCGCCGACAGGAACACCTGATCACTGCCCACGGCCCAGTCCCATAGGGCTAGTCCGGCGGCATCCACTGCAAGCTGCAGACGATCTCGAGTCTCGTCCAGTGCCTCCTCCGCCAAGAAGCGGCTATTGGATTCGCGGTGAACCGAGTGGCGCAGCTTCTCCAGTTCGTGGCTTTGCGCCTCCAGTTCTGCCAAGAGCTGACGACTGCGCTCTCGTTCCTGTTTCAGATCGTCAAGCGCGCGCTGCAAATCCAGCGCCAGGCGCTCAGGCGATTGGGGCGATACTGCCGGCGAAATGCGCACAAAAGTTCCTGTGATGGCTGTGACTAGATGCCGCCCAGCGCTTCCCAGCGTTCCAGAGCGGACATCCATTCTTCTTCAATCTCGGCATGGCGTGAGGCAAGTTGAGCGGCTCGGGCGGGATCTGTTGCGTACAACTGACCGTTCGCCAACTCTTGGTTCACCTGGGTTTGCTCAGCCTCCAGCGCCGCCATGCGCTTAGGCAACGCTTCTAACTCTCGTTGCTCTTTGTAGCTCAATTTTCGGCGTGCCGTGGAGGACGAAGACCTCGTTTGCGGGGTTTCCGTCACCACCGGTTCCTTTGCCGGTGCCGACGTTGCTGGAATTGCCGATTGCGGCGCAATGGATTTCGCGCGAGCCGATTGCGTCAACCAATCTTGTACATCACCTACGTACTCGCGCCATTGCCCCTCGCCCTCGGCCACGATCGTGCTGGTGACCACGTTGTCCAGAAAGCGCCGGTCATGGCTCACCAGAAAGACCGTCCCTTCGTATTGCTGCAGCAGATCCTCCAGCAGCTCCAGGGTGTCAATGTCCAAGTCATTGGTGGGCTCGTCCAGCACCAGCACGTTGGCTGGCCTCGCAAACAGCCGCGCCAGCAGCAACCGGTTGCGCTCGCCACCAGACAGCGTGCGCACTGGCGAGCCAGCGCGCGCGGGCGAAAACAAAAAGTCGCCCAGGTAGCTGCGTACATGGGTGCGCTTGTTGCCGATCTCGATCCATTCGCTGCCCGGGCTGATGAAGTCCTCCAGGGTGGCGTCGAGGTCCACCTGGTCTCGCATCTGGTCGAAGTAAGCCACGCTCAGGTTGGTGCCCAGTTTTACCGTGCCCTGCTCCGGCACCAACTCGCCCAGGATGATCTTCAGCAAAGTGGTCTTGCCCGCCCCGTTGGGGCCAATCAGCCCCACCTTGTCACCACGCAGAATCGTGGTCGAGAAATCGCGGATCACCGTGCGCCGCTGCCCCGAGTTCGTCGGGAACGAATGGCCCACGCGATCCAGTTCTGCCACGATCTTTCCGCTGTTCGCGCCAGTGGCCACCTCCATCTTCACACGGCCCACGGCGTCGCGACGCTGCGCGCGCTGTTCCCGAAGCGCCATCAGGCGGTTGATTCGGCCTTGTGCACGGGTGCGGCGCGCCTCCACACCCTTGCGAATCCACACCTCCTCTTGCGCCAACAGCTTGTCTGCCTTCGCCTGAATCACCGCCTCTTGCGCCAGTTGTTCTTCCTTCAGAGTCTGGTAGCGAGCAAAGTTACCGGGGTAGCTCTGCAGCTTCCCGCGGTCCAGTTCCACCATCCGGGTCGCCACCCGGTCCAGAAAAGCCCGGTCGTGGCTGATCGTCACCACACTGCCGTTGTAGGCCAGCAGCAGTTCCTCTAGCCATGTGATGCTGTCCAGGTCCAGGTGGTTGGTCGGTTCATCCAGCAGCAGCACATCGGGGCGACTCACCAATGCCTGTGCCAAGGCCACCCGCTTGCGATTTCCGCCCGACAAGTCGCCCACCCGTTGCGCAGCATCCAGGTGCAGGCGCTGCAGAGTCTCCTCCACCCGTTGCTCCCAGTTCCAAGCATCCAGTGCCTCAATCTGGCTTTGCAGCGCGTCGAGATCGGCGCCGTCTCCGCCCCGCATGTAGGCATCGCGCGCCTCACGCGCGGAGCCCAGCCCCTCGCTGGCGGCCTCAAACACCGTCGCCTCTAAATCCAGCGTCGGCTCCTGCGGCACATACGCCACGCGGACCCCGGCTTGCACTTGCAATGTGCCGTCATCTGGCCGCTCCTGGCCGGCCAGGATGCGCAACAACGAAGATTTGCCGGTGCCATTGCGACCAATCAACCCCACGCGCTCCTGTGCCTCCAGCGAAAAATCAGCGTGGTCGAGGAGGGCCACGTGTCCGTAAGCCAGTTGAGCGTCGAGCAAAGTCAGCAGAGCCATATATAGAGTGAGAGAAAAGGTGCGCACGGCAAGGGCCAGCAGCCCTGGATCCCCAGGCGATTATCGAGTCCGCCCCGAGCAGCACCTTTCGGCAAGGTCATAGGCTGCGAGCGCACGTGCCAGCCAATCTGCAAAATTTTTTCGTGCGTCGTTGACGAAGCCTCAAAAACCGACGTATACTGCGAGGCTCAGCTGATGACGGGGCA
>Ga0255127_1000241_pt1:27500-29356 | contig 29356 bp, 18 predicted proteins | sample Law_Miss_RepB_8d_FD_188555 | JGI IMG/M metagenome (GOLD analysis project Ga0255127, IMG submission 188555) | Freshwater microbial communities from St. Lawrence River, New York, United States - Law_Miss_RepB_8d | ecosystem: Environmental > Aquatic > Freshwater > River | place: USA...
AGCCTGCGATAAGCTTCGGGGAGCTGGCAAATAAGCTTTGATCCGGAGATTTCCGAATGGGGAAACCCACCGAAAGGTATCGCACACTGAATACATAGGTGTGCGAGGCGAACCGGGTGAACTGAAACATCTCAGTAGCTCGAGGAAAAGACATCAACCGAGATTCCGAAAGTAGTGGCGAGCGAAATCGGAGAAGCCTGCAAGTGATAGCACAAGACTTAACGGAACGCCTTGGAAACGGCGGCCATAGTGGGTGATAGCCCCGTACGTGAAAAGACCTGTGTGGTACTGAGCTTGCGAAAAGTAGGGCGGGACACGTGAAATCCTGTCTGAAGATGGGGGGACCATCCTCCAAGGCTAAATACTCATCATCGACCGATAGTGAACAAGTACCGTGAGGGAAAGGCGAAAAGAACCCCGGGAGGGGAGTGAAATAGATCCTGAAACCGCATGCTTACAAAAAGTCGGAGCCCGAAAGGGTGACGGCGTACCTTTTGTATAATGGGTCAGCGACTTACATTCAGTGGCAAGGTTAACCGAATAGGGAAGCCGTAGAGAAATCGAGTCCGAATAGGGCGTTCAGTCGCTGGGTGTAGACCCGAAACCAGGTGAGCTATCCATGGCCAGGATGAAGGTGCCGTAACAGGTACTGGAGGTCCGAACCGACTAGTGTTGCAAAACTAGCGGATGAGCTGTGGATAGGGGTGAAAGGCTAAACAAACCTGGAAATAGCTGGTTCTCTCCGAAAACTATTTAGGTAGTGCCTCAAGTATTACCGACGGGGGTAGAGCACTGTTTTGGCTAGGGGGTCATGGCGACTTACCAAACCAAGGCAAACTCCGAATACCGTTGAGTACAGCTTGGGAGACAGAGCACCGGGTGCTAACGTCCGGACTCAAGAGGGAAACAACCCAGACCGCCAGCTAAGGTCCCTAAAATTGGCTAAGTGGGAAACGAAGTGGGAAGGCTAAAACAGTCAGGATGTTGGCTTAGAAGCAGCCATCATTTAAAGAAAGCGTAATAGCTCACTGATCGAGTCGTCCTGCGCGGAAGATGTAACGGGGCTAAGCCAGTTACCGAAGCTGCGGATGCACAGTTTACTGTGCGTGGTAGGAGAGCGTTCTGTAAGCCTGCGAAGGTGGCTTGTAAAGGCTGCTGGAGGTATCAGAAGTGCGAATGCTGACATGAGTAGCGTTAAAGCGGGTGAAAAGCCCGCTCGCCGTAAGCGCAAGGTTTCCTACGCAACGTTCATCGGCGTAGGGTAAGTCGGCCCCTAAGGCGAGGCAGAGATGCGTAGCTGATGGGAAACAGGTCAATATTCCTGTACCGATTGCAAGTGCGATGTGGGGACGGATCTTAATAGGTTATCCGGGTGTTGGATGTCCCGGTTTAGGCAGAAGTAGGCGATGGGTAGGCAAATCCGCTCGTCATATACCGAGGCTGCCGATCGAGCGAGCTTGCTCGCGAAGTAACTGAACGAGGTCCCAGGAAAAGCCACTAAGCTTCAGCTTGCAATTGACCGTACCGCAAACCGACACTGGTGCGCGAGATGAGTATTCTAAGGCGCTTGAGAGAACTCGGGAGAAGGAACTCGGCAAATTGACACCGTAACTTCGGAAGAAGGTGTGCCCTAGTAGTGTGTAGTGAACAACGAAGCATGAATGGGTTGCAAAAAATAGGTGGCTGCGACTGTTTATTAAAAACACAGCACTCTGCAAACACGAAAGTGGACGTATAGGGTGTGACGCCTGCCCGGTGCTGGAAGATTAATTGATGGGGTGCAAGCTCTTGATCGAAGTCCCAGTAAACGGCGGCCGTAACTATAACGGTCCTAAGGTAGCGAAATTCCTTGTCGG
>Ga0255127_1000244_pt1 | contig 29286 bp, 21 predicted proteins | sample Law_Miss_RepB_8d_FD_188555 | JGI IMG/M metagenome (GOLD analysis project Ga0255127, IMG submission 188555) | Freshwater microbial communities from St. Lawrence River, New York, United States - Law_Miss_RepB_8d | ecosystem: Environmental > Aquatic > Freshwater > River | place: USA: New York...
ATGGCTGCTTTTGCGATTGGGATTGGGGTGGCGTAAGTTGTTTGTGTGCTGGGGTTTGCGCGGTCACCACCCTCACCCCCCGGCCCCCTCTCCCGCCAGCGGGCGAGGGGGAGCAGCGCGGTTTTTGCGCGCGAATTGGGAGAGGTTCAGCCCAGTGCGCGCGAGGGAATACTATTCAGTGGGAGGGAGCTTTACGAGGACCGTGTTTATGCGAGGGGATTGCGATTGAATTTTTGGTAAGGAAGTCGCACGCCGGCGACGAAATACTGATCGGCTCGCAGGTTGGCAGGTGCTGTCAGAGAAAGCTCACCAACGCTGGTGACTACGTCGTCTTGATCGACCCCGTCGCCGGAGACACCGAAGCCACCGACAAGTACTGAGGAGTTTTTATAGAGTGGGGAGCTACCGGGGAAGAAAACGATGCCGTTTTGATTTGCAATATTGGCGGGATCTCGGAAGTTGCGAGATGCGTTGAAAGCGTCGAATGCAACGACGCTTGAGGTTGCTGGATTCGCGTAAAGGGATGCAGGGAGCGGTGCGTTGGGGATGGCGTTTTCGGCAGTCAGTGGATTGATACCTGGCATATTGAGGATGCTGAAGTCGCCAGGTTGAGTGTTTTCAGCTCCGGTTGGGAAACGAGGGGCTGCAAGGAAGCGAAAGGTGCGGTTTGTAAAAGCGGTGTTTCGCGGTACGTCTTGGGAGCCGTCGTTGTTCGTGTCGACTTCGTCAGGATCTTGCAAGCGATCGCTTGCGTAGTAAACGGTATTGCGGCTCTTGGCCACAGCGACATCGATGGAGAAGACGGTCGCGTCGGGCATTCGGTACAGACCGAGGACTTCGCCGGCGGAATCGCTTACGGCGAAGACCATGCGTGTGCGGGCTCCCGGGCGAAAATTCGCATCGAGGCGAATTGCTGCTCGCGTAATGGCGGCTTGTGCTATGCCCTCTTGGATCACTTGTTCAACATCGGAGGCTTGCAGTGGATCGACTAGTGAATCATGGGGGCGAACGAGCCACCCTTCGGGAACCGCTTGTCCTTGTTTCGCAAGGTTTCCTGGTGCGATCCCCGGGAGTACTGGTTGATCGGCACCAGAATTTGTACCGGTTGCGAATCCAAGAGATTGGCCTATTTGGAGAAGTTGTTGCTGACCGGAAGCGGGATTCCAACGGGTTGGGTGTGGTCCAAAGATTTCGAGGGTGATACCTACCAAGTCAATGCGTCCGCTGATGCCTCGAATGTCTGGTACATCAGGGATGGAGGCTTTCAGAGGGGCTGGGATAAGGTTTTCTACAGGAGTCGCATTTGGTCCGAAGGTGGTGCCACCGGCGGTGAAGAACGCGATGAACTCGGCTTCCAGCACGCGGCTAGCATTGAGCCGGTCCGTTTCCGATTGAGGTGCCAAGTTGCTTGCTGCTCGAGTGGCGCTGTGTTCGAAGCCTTGTTCATAGGAAGCGAATCCGTTTGTTCCTGGGAAGAAGACCCCCACACCGCCGATGAGATCAACCCGCATGACTTGACCAGCAGCGTTTTTGATTTGGCGATAGAGAGGGATTCCTCCGGGGAGTGTCGCGATACCTCTGCTTTGTGCTCTCCCAAGGATCCCGGATTGCGTGCCGTAGGATTCAGGAAAGAGTTTCATGTAGTCGGTTGCAGCAGTTGCGACGAAGGCTGGGTTTACGTTGAAGCGTCGCGAGAGAGAAACATCGTCTCCTCCGAAACCTTTGATACCATCGAAACCAGGATGCGTCGAGCTATCGCGACTTTGGTGTTCGATCGCGAACAAATCGACGAGAGGCGTGTTTGCAATTGTGGGAGGAAAGTGGCCTCCGACACCGATCGGTGCAACGAAGCCTGGTCCTCGCCAAACCGAATCTTTATCGAGCAGGTTAGGATTCGATTCGACTTCTCGCTGCGTGACGGTTGATTGGCTGATGAATCGGACGGTTCGCGAAGTCAGGGGGGCTTGGTTGTTGGAAAAGAACGCTGCTGTGCGTGCTTTTGCGACCGCACCATCGATCGCGAAAACGAGGTCTTCGGTCCGCCCCGCGTAGGTTGCAAGTACATCCGATTCGGCTCGAACTCCTAAAATCTGGCCGGCTCGATCGACGATGGCGATAATCGCATCGTTGCTTGGAGTGGCCATCGACGCCCTTTGAAGTAGCTTGGTAACTTCATCGGTCTTTAGTACTGCATCGGGGGGAAGGAATGAGTCGTCTTCGCCAGAGACCAAAGGTATTTGGGGGGGAGGAGCGTTGGCGTTGATCAAATCAACGACTCCAAGCACATCTAAGGGGCTGATAGTTCCATCGTTATCGACATCGGGATATTGCGAGTATCCACCTTCACCTTCCGAGTTTGGACGACTTGGGGATGAATTCGATCGGTTTGCGTGCAGGAAGTTGATGACTGCTAAAGCGTCGAGGGGAGAGACTTTCGCATCGTTGTTGACGTCCTCCGGGAGTGCCGCGTTGTGCCAAGGAGAAGCCGAAAACGGCAAGCGGGCTTGTAAGGATTCGAAGGCAAGGGATCTATTTCGCCGTGCGTGGCGATTTTTGCCAGCCTTGTGCCTTCGAATGGTCATGACTTTGAGCTCTGTGCAAATTTCTGCTATCTGCGATCCGCCGTATTTATCAAGTCGGACGATCAACTGAAAGAATTCCTTAGATTTCCTTTTTCCTGCAAAGCTTCGATAGCCGATAGAATCGCTAGTTCCGGAATCTCTTGAACGAAACCCAAGTTTTTATGTGGTTATGGTGAGAAGTGTTCAAGTTGCAGCGAATTCTGGTCGTCGGGATGGCGATCGCATTTGCGAGCAATGGACCGGTCGTATCGGCTCAGGATGCAGGCACGGCTAAGCAGACGGGGTTGATCCCGGAAGCGGGGCTGCGCCAGGAATATGGCGGGGTGAGAGAGCCGAAGAGTTTGCAGCCGCCCGGTGGGGTGGAGAACCAGTTGCCACCTGCCACTAGCGGCGAGTTGCTGAAGAGTGGGATACTAGAAGAGCAAGGGACGGCAGGGAAACCATTGTTTCGAACGTTGTTCGATCCGCCTGCCGGTTACACCGGTGGGACAAGTTTATTTCCGACCGAAGCGCAGAGCAACGATCACTTTGTTCCGGTGGAGGATCGGTGGCGGGTTGGTTCGCCGCAGTGGGATCGGTACGGCAAAGGGCATCCGGCGGTGGATGACTACCCGTTTGTTCAAGGAGCGTGGTGGGATCCTTACAATCAGAATGTGCTCAAGGGAGACTATCCGATTGCGGGTCAGGATTTATTTCTGCGGCTGGGGCTCAAGTCGCAGAATTTGGTGGAGTACCGTCAAACTCCGTTACCTACCACTCCGTTTGAATCGACGGTGGTACCCGGTGAGATCGAGTTCTTTGGGAACCCCAATCAATTTTTCTTTGCGCAATACAACTCGGCTTCGATCGATTTGTTTAAAGGAGATTCGGTATTTCGGCCCATTGATTGGCGGCTGAAAGCCAATTTTGTGTTCAATCAGAATTACTTGAAGGTTGAGGAGTTGGGGGTGGTATCCCCTGATGTGCGCGATGGTACGAATCGGCATCGTACGGATTGGGCTGTGGAGGAATGGTTTTATGAGACGAAGCTTGCCGACATGAGTCCGAACTACGACTTTGTTTCGATGCGAGCGGGCTCTCAGTTCTTCAGCAGTGACTTTCGAGGTTTCATTTTTGCAGACACCAATCGAGCGGTGCGATTGTTTGGGAATCGGTTGAGCAATCAAGACCAATACAACGTCATTTGGTTTGATCAGACCGAGAAGGACACCAATAGTCTGCTCAACACGTTCGACGATCGACATCAGAACACGCTGATTCTCAACTATTACCGCAACGACTTTGTGTTTCCTGGTTACAACACCGAGTTGTCATTTCATTACAACAGGGATCAAGCCAGTTTCAAGTTTGACGACAATGGTTTTTTGGTCCGACCAGATCCGGTTGGTGTTTACGCACCGCACCAAGTTGATGCTTATTATTTGGGATGGGCGGGTAATGGGCATATCAATCGCGTGAACGTTAGCCATGCTGCTTATTACGTGACGGGCAAGGATGAGCTCAATCCGTTGGCGGGTTCGCAGCAAGATATCAATGCCTTCATGGGGGCTTTGGAGCTATCCTATGACCGAGACTGGGCTCGATTCCGTTGCTCGTATTTCTATGCTTCGGGGGATTCCGACCCGACGGACAGCCAAGCCAATGGATTCGATGCGATTTTCGACAATCCCAATTTTGCTGGCGGGGAGTTTAGCTACTGGAATAGACAGCAAATCAAGCTCTTCGGTGTGAATCTGGTACAGCGACAGAGTTTGATCCCGAATTTGCGTAGCAGCAAGTTTCAGGGGCAGACGAATTTCGTGAACCCTGGAATACAGTTGGTCAACGCGGGGTTCGATGCGGATTTAACCACGAAGCTCAAGTGGATCAACAATGTGAATTACTTGTGGTTTAACCATACCGCCCCGTTGGAGATCTATACGTTTCAGGGGAAGGTTCGGGATGAAATCGGCCTGGATTTGAGTACGGGGATCGAGTACCGTCCGCTGTTAAACAACAACATTTTGTTCGTCGGTGGTGTTTCGGGATTGGTCGTCGGAGATGGATTCCGCGACTTGTATCAGCCCCTTTATGGAGGAGTCCCCAATCTAGCGGCGGGCTTTTTTGAAGCGGTCTTCGAGTACTAGTGGATGCGGGAACAAGAGGATTGAAGACATGTTCACTTGGAATTTCCCGGCAGCACAAGTGAATTCAGCAACACAAGTGAATTCCGAATCGCAAGTCAATTCAGGTTCATCCGTGCGCGAATGCGTGCCATTGCGCTGCATATCAACCTCGTTCGGTCGATTGATGACACGACCGTTTATTGGGGCTAGGCGTAGCTGGTTTGTTGTGGTGTTGGTTTTGACACTCCTTGCCGTGCAGTACGACGCTTCGCGAACCAATGGCCAGGGAATTCTTGGCGGTGGGGCGTCAAAGGGTAAGGGTGAGGTTGGGGCAAAGAAGTTTCATAACGCAAGTGCCACATTGCGCGAGGCGAGAGATAACGTCGTTTCAGATTCGAGTGGGAGCAAGGATCCGTGGGGCACGGCGAGGTCGTTAGGGATTGCGGGGAACGACTCGTATCCGATCCCGGATGATTTATGCGATGTCGACATGCTTCGGCAGAGTCGTGCGGATGCGTTGAACAAGGGGCAATCGTGTATCCATTGCCATAGCGACGTTGGGACGATGCATGCTCCGAATACGGTGAACATCGGGTGTACAGACTGCCATGGTGGAAATGCGAATGTGTTTACCAAGGAGGGGTCGCACGTATCGCCGAAGTATCCAGCTTTATGGCCATCGGCGGCGAATCCGGTTCGATCTTATGCGTTGATGAATTACGAGAGTCCGGAGTTTGTGCGGTTTATGAATCCGGGAGATTTGCGAGTAGCCCATATCGCTTGCGGTCAATGCCATGCGAATGAGGTTTTGCAGTTGCGTAAAAGCATGATGACGCATGGATGTATGCTGTGGGGAGCGGCGATCTATAATAACGGCGGGTCACCGACGAAGTGGTCGCGGTATGGCGAGAGTTATTCGATGCATGGGCAGCCGCAGCGCATTCAAAATGTTCCGGCTCCTACCCAATACGAAATCGACTTCAAAGGGATACTTCCATACTTGGATCCCCTGCCCCGCTTTGAAGCTTCACAGCCGGCGAATTTCCTTCGTATATTTGAGCGGGGTGGGCGATTTCGCGCGGAGATTGGGATTCCAGAGCGGACAGAGGAACCTGGGCGGCCTCGGGAGCGTTTGAGCAATCGGGGGCCTGGGACCGAGAATCGCACAGACCCGGTTATGGTGGGATTACAAAAGACACGACTCTTGGATCCGACGTTGAATTTCCTCGGGACCAATGATCATGCTGGGGATTATCGCAGCAGCGGCTGTAGTGCTTGCCATGTCGTCTATGCCAATGATCGATCGCCGACGGCGAGTGGGCCATTTGCCAAGTATGGTCATCGCGGGTTAGCGGCATCGGAAAAGGACGATTGGGTGCAATACATCGATCCGACGATTCCCAAGGATGAGCCGGGGCATCCGATTCAGCATTTGTTCACCAATCGTATCCCGACAAGTCAGTGCATGGTGTGCCACATTCACCCGGGAACAACGGTTATCAACACCTATTTGGGATACATGTGGTGGGATAATGAGACGGACGGAGAGTGCATGTATCCGCGAACACAGAAGAATCCTACGGCGGAAGAATTGGTCGAGGCTTCTTGGTCGAACCCCGAGGAGTCTTCGGCGCGAGGGCTTTGGGGGGACCCAGAGTTTCTCGACCGTGTCAGCGAACTGAATCCACAGTTGAAGCATACGCAATTTGCCGATTTCCATGGTCACGGCTGGGTCTTTCGAGCGGTCTTCAAAAAGGACCGCAGCGGGCAGTTGTTGGATCACACGGGCAAGCAGATTGAGTCACCGAATACGAAGGACTTGATGGCTGGCGTGGAGCCTTCGAATGAATTTGAGAAGATTCATGGCAAGGAGCGCGATGGAGTGCCGGTGCATTTGATGGACATCCACATGGAAAAGGGGATGCACTGTGTGGACTGTCATTTTTATCAAGACGGCCATGGCGATACCAAGTTATATGGTGAGGTAAGAGCGGCCATTGAGATTCAGTGCGTCGATTGCCACGGTGATGCGAGCCAGAACCTTATTGACAAAGTAGATAGTCAGGTGCGCGATGGGTATCCGGCGCAGTTGCCAACCAGTGGGCCGGCCTCTGGAGAGCAGCCAACGAATCTGCTTGCGTTGCGCACTGCGTTTGGCAAGCCTCGTTTTGAGATCCGAAGGGTGCCTGGTCGTCGTCCGGTGTTGATACAGCGCAGCAATGTCGAGAAGGATTTAGAGTGGGTGGTAACGCAGACCGCCGAGACCATCGATCCGGAGAGTGAGTCTTATAATCCGAGAAGTCACATGGCCAAGACGGTGCATGTGGATCAGTCGGGAGAGATTCGTTGGGGGGGAGTTCCGCAGGAAGGAAATTGCGCTCACCATAATAAAAACATGAACTGCATCGCTTGCCACAGTTCGTGGAATCCAAGCTGTTTCGGTTGTCATTTGCCACAGAAGGCGAACATCAAGGCACCGAACTTACACAACGGTGGCGAGGTTTCGCGTAATCGCATCTCGTACAATTTTCAAACGTTGCGAGATGATGTATTCATGATTGCGCGCGATGGGAATGTAACGGGAAATCGCATTGGGCCCGCGCGCAGTTCCTGTGCCATTCACGTCGGGAGTTACAACTCCAATCGCGAGTCGATTTATGTTCAGCAGCAAACGATCAGCGGCGAGGGGCTTAGCGGAATCGCTTTCAGCACCAACGTTCCGCACACGGTGCGAGGGGGAAGCGGATGGGATCCGAGTCACGCGACGCGACCGCCGGGAACATTTGAGACCAAGTCGTGTACTGACTGTCACGTTTCCATCAACAACGACAACAATGCGATCATGTCGCAGTTGCTCATGCAAGGAACCGGAGCGACGAACTTCATCGGTAAATACTGTTGGGTTGGGGCGGGCGAACATGGCTTAGAAGGTGTTGTCGTTACGGAGCAAACCGAGCCTCAAGCGGTCTTCGGCAGTTCGCTTCATCAGATCGCTTATCCTGATAATTACCGCAAGCATGTCGAAGAGCATCATCGAGAGTTAGAGCATGCCCATGAGCATCCTGGTCGAGACATACTCGAGGCATTGAGTCCCAAATTTGGCAAGCCGGAGATTCTTTCTTTGCAGCATCGCGGCGAATATCTGTACGCAGCATGTGGTGAGGGTGGGCTTCGAATCTTCGATATCGCATTTATTGATCACAAGGGTTTTGCGGAGCGTATTACAACGGCGCCTGTGTCCCCTTTGGGGCAACGATTTTATGTTCGGACCAAATATGCCACGAGCGTTGCTGCCCCGACGACCATTGCACCGGATCCAACACGGACACATCGGCCCGAGAATTTCGAGCAAGCCGTACCCGGCTTATACGCATATATCTATGTAACCGACAAATACGAAGGATTAATCATGGTTTCCGCAGCGACGCTGCTTGATGGGAACCCTGCAAATAACTTCTTGCAACGCGATGTGACCTTTAATCCCGATGGATTGCTGTGCGGTGCGACTGCGGTAACGATCGCAGGTAACTACGCTTATGTTTGCTGCGATGCGGGTTTGGTCGTCATCGATTTAGTCGAGCCGACGAAACCGAAGGTTGTCAGTGTCGTTGGCCATGAGGTTTTACGTGGGGCCAAGTCGGTTGCTGTGCAGTTTCGGTACGCTTTCGTGTGCGATGACGAAGGGGTTAAAGTATTTGATGTGACCGAGTTATCGGATCCGCAGTTCGTTCACAGCATCGAGATGCATCATGCCAGCAGCATCTATTTGGCGAGGACGTATGCTTATGTGGCTGCCGGTCCGCAAGGGTTGGTCATTCTTGACATCACCAATCCCACCGAGGCTTTTGTGGACCAAGTTTACAATGCGAATGGATTGATTAACGATGCGCATGATGTGAAGTTAGGGATTACGAACGTCAGCCAGTTCGCGTACGTGGCAGATGGAAAGAACGGACTGAGGGTGGTGCAATTGACCAGCCCTGAGATTCCTGGCAACGATGGATTCTCGCCCCGTCCAAACCCATGCTTGGTTGCGACTCGCAAGTTGCCCAAGGGTGGACACGCGTTGTGTGTATCGCGGGGGATGGATCGCGACCGGGCGGTCGATGAGTCAGGAAACCAGATCGCGGTATTCGGGCGAGTGGGAGCAAGGCCATTGAATCGACAAGAAGTGCTTCGGATGACTCGCAAGCCTGATGGTGGTTTATTGCAAGTCAGCGATGATCCTTTTGATCGGCGGGTTTACGAGTTTCCAGCGGAAGCTCGTCAAAAAGTGGACCGGGATGATGTTCCACTCGGTCGATAAAAGGATCTAGGATTGTATACAATGGGTGCAGATTGTATATAATGCGGCACGAGTGAGACTTTTTCATTTCAACACAAACCGAAGGGTGACAAGAGCGAACCGATGAGCAAATACAGCATTATCCCATCCGCAGACGAACTTCAAAGCATGCAGCGCGATTTGAAGTTCTACCCTGTGGAGAACTCGGCTCCTCACGCTTTGTCGCAAAGCCAGATCGAACATTACAACTCGAGAGGATTCATCGCGCCTCTGGATGTGTACTCCCCGACGGAAATCGCCGACATCCGTGGGTACTTCGACCAGCTCCTCGAACGCGTGGTCGCTGAAGGTGGTAACAGCTATTCGATTTCCTCGGCGCATTTGAAATATGGGCCAGTTTACGACATTCTGACCAATCCCCGAATCGTGGAGTACATCTCTGATCTTTTCGGTGAGAATGTGATCGCTTGGGGATCGCACTTCTTCTGCAAGATGCCTCATGACGGCAAGACGGTCGCTTGGCACCAAGATGCAAGCTACTGGCCTTTGTCCCCTTCGAAGGCCGCGACGGTTTGGTTGGCGATCGATGATGCGGATATCGAGAACGCTTGTATGAAGTTCATCGCAGGATCACATCATTTCGGACATATGACTTACCGAGAGAGCGATAGCGCGGAGCATAATGTGCTCAATCAATCGATTGATAACGCGGAACAGTATGGCGAAGTCGTCTACGATCAGTTGCGAGCCGGTCAAGTCTCCATCCATAGCGACTTGTTGCTGCATGGTTCGGAAGCGAATGATTCGTCCCGTCGTCGCTGTGGCTTGACGCTGCGATATTGCGCTGCGAGCGTACGTGCGGGGATGAACTGGAACGAGAAGGGAGTTCAGGTTCGTGGGGCGGATGCGACCGGGCATTGGGCAAACAACCTTCGCCCCGATCGCGTTTTCTAGAACTCTGACGGTTATGTTCGCGGTCGGGCTGTTGGGTTAGTAGTTTGGGTTTTGGTTCGCGTTCGCTTGTATTGAGTCGAGTTGAATCGGTGGAAGCCCGAGTTGAGTTCGGGCGGCTGAGAGGAGTTCTTTGGTGCGGCTCGTGCCGCATCGGCTCACACCTAGTTCATGGACAGCAAGCAATGTTGCTAGGTCTTTTACTCCTCCGGCAGCTTTGACTTGAACGTGGCTTGCGGTGTGTTCTCGCATCAGTTTTAAGTCTTCGATCGTCGCGCCTGAGGATCCGTATCCGGTGGAGGTTTTGACCCAATCGACGTTGAGGTTGCTACAGATTTTGCAAAGTTCGATTTTGTGTGAGTCTTGCAAGTAGCAATTCTCGAAGATGACTTTGATCTTCTGCCCTGCGGCGTGGGTTAATTCGGTGAGAATCCCGATTTCGTCTTGAACGTACCCCCAGCGGTTGCTTAGAGCTTGGCTGATATTGATCACGACATCGAGTTCTTCGCAGCCATCCTCTAGAGCGGCGAGAGCTTCGGCCTTTTTGATTTGAGTCGTGTTTGCGCCGTGGGGGAATCCGATGGTGGTCGAGGATCGCACGTTGGAGCCGGCGAGTCGCTCTGAGCATCGTTTCAGGTAGTAGGGCATAATGCAGACGCTGGCGACATCATAAGCGAGGGCTAGATCGATCCCTTGTTCTAGATCCGTGATACTCATGGTCGGAACCAGGAGGGAGTGATCGATCATTTTTGCCAATTCGTTATAGGAAACCTTTATCATGCCTTAATACTTTCTCGCTCCAAAGCCGTGGGATTTTGATGTATAACCGACTCGGCAATCGGTCTGTTTTGTTTGCTGTTTTGTTTGAATGTTCTCGAACCTTCGTATTCTATCATGCAACGTTGGAATTTTGGTCGCAGCCGGAAATTAGGTGAAAGTCGCGTTATTGGATCGAGGGATCAATGGCGACTTGCCGAATCCTTTGTGCGCAACCGCCGCGAATTTCTGATGGGTGGGGCTTCTTTGGCTATCCTTCCTTTTGCGGCGCAGATTGCCCCTGGGGTGACTCGCAAGAATATTGCTTGGGACTCTGATCCCTTCGCGATGGGAGTTGCATCGGGAGATCCATCCACTGATGGTTTTGTTCTTTGGACGCGGCTTGCACCAGACCCGGTGCACGCAGAAGCGACCTCGGGGCTTGCGAATCTAGGGGGTGATACCATTGAGGTTGGGTGGGAGATCTCGGAGGATCCGTCGATGAAGACGATTCTTAAGAGTGGAACCGCGAGGGCAACGGCGCATCTAGGGTATTCGGTCCATGTGGAAGTCCATGGATTGCGTCCGAATCAGTGGTATTGGTATCGATTTCATGCGGGTGAGGCCATGAGTCCAGTGGGACGAACGCGCACAACACCTTCCGCCGAGCAGTCTGTCGATCAAATGCGTTTCGCCTTTGCATCGTGTCAACATTATGAAGCGGGCTTGTACACGGCTTATGAGCACATGATCGGCGAAGAGTTGGATTTGATTCTTCACTTGGGCGATTACATTTACGAAGGGCCTGTTGGGAAGAACAAGTTGCGTCAGCACAATAGTGCGGAGATTGTGAGTTTGAACGACTACCGCAATCGCTATGGGTTATACAAATCCGATCCTCACTTGATGGCAGCCCATGCGTATGCTCCTTGGTTGGTCGTATGGGATGACCACGAGTTCGATAACAACTGCGCTGGGCTGATCTCGGAGGAACTTTGGGTCGATCCGAGAGAGTTTGCCATTCGAAGGGCGAATGCTTATCAAGCTTATTACGAGAATCAGCCGCTGCGTTCGTCTGCGATGCCCAATGGTCCGGATATGCGACTCTATCGAGATGTGGCTTATGGAAATCTAGCTAGTTTCGCGATGCTCGATACCCGGCAGTATCGTTCGGATCAGCCTAATGGTGACCGCGCTCACAAGCTTGAAGGGGCCGTTTTCCATCCGAAGGCAACGTTGCTGGGGCAATCGCAGGAGTCGTGGCTCGATGCTCACTTGGAGGACTCCACGGCTCGCTGGAACGTGCTCGGTCAGCAGATCATGGTCGGACGGGTCGATCGAGCGGCAGGGGAGGACAAGATCTTCAGCATGGACCAGTGGTCGGGATACGACGCGCCGCGCAAGCGACTTTTGGAGCAGATCAAACGTTTGCCGGTTGCCAATACCGTGATTTTGACTGGGGATATTCACAGCAATTGGGCCAATGAGTTGCATGTGGACTTTGATCGGCTTGAAGAAGCTCCAGTGGCAACAGAGTTTGTCGGCACGAGTATTTCTTCGGGGGGGAACGGCTACGATCACGCCAAGCAAGAGAAGGAGCTTTACAGCGAAAATCCTTTCGTGAAGTACCACAATGCAGAACGAGGATATGTCTCGTGTACCGTAACGCCGGATACTTGGAAGACCTATTATCGAACGGTTTCCTATGTGGATCGTCCTGGTGCTCCGCTGCAAACGCGAGCGGAGTTTACCGTCGAACGGGGCAAGCCAACGTTGGTTAGCTGAGTGAAGCTTGATTGTGCCGCAATTCAAAGAGGTGGGACTCAAAGAAGTGCGTCGTCAGACTCAATCAAGGATTAACTTCGCGACGAGATGGTTTGGGTTACCAGCGCATGGCTTGGATGGGACTGGCGAAATCGTCGGTCCAGCCATGCTGGGATCTGATGGTCTCGGACTCGGAAAGTCTTTCTCTGCCACCGGGCCAGTTCGGCAATGGAATGGAATCGGGAAAGAGGACCAGCCAACGTACGTTATCGTTTTCCACCAACAAGGGTTTGAGTCCGACTTGTTTGCTGGTTGCAAAAAGGGTTGGTGCGAGGTTTAAGTTGCGGTTGGTGATGTTGACGGCGAGGAGTCCGTCCGGGGCCAAGCGTTGTCGGTACAGCTCGAATGCTTGTTTGGTAAGCAGGTGAGTTGGGAGTGCATCGTTGGAAAATGCGTCGAGCACGAGCAATTGCAGTTTTGCCGTGTTGGGTTGGGCAAGTTCTGTTTGAAGTAAGAAGCGGCCATCTCCGAGCTGGATTTCGGTTTTTCCTGTGTGAGATTTCAGGTATCGAAATTGGCTTTGGGCGATTTCGACGACGGCGGGGCTGACTTCGTAGTAAGTGACAGCATCGCGTTGATGGGCGTAGAGAGAGAGGGAGCCGGTACCCAGGCCGACGATTCCGACGTTGAGGGGGGTTTCGAAGTGACTATGGCACCATCCCCAAGCGAGAGCGACTCCTGAATTTGTTTTGTAGTAGGTAGTCGAGTCGGGGTGGAGGGGGCCGGAGAGCGGCTCCGTGCCGTGTCGGATTTGGCCGTGGAGCATCGCTAAGATACCTTCGTCGGGGTTTTCCACGACGCTCACTACGCCATAGAAATCACGTTTCTTCGCAATGACTTCTTCTCGGTTGGGAGCCGCAACGATGGCGGTAAGGAGGATCAGACACAGCAGGGTGCTTGTGACTGTAACTGGCCATAGGAATCTGCGTATTTTGTTATCGGTAGCGATGCGAGGGAACGTTGCGATAGCGTAGTAGCCACCGGCGGTCAGTGCCCCTAGGGCGAGTGCGATATGCAGTTCCCATTGATCGTTCAGTGCCCATGGTGCGACGAGGGATACCAGAGAGCTTCCCAGCACACCTCCGAGGGAGATCCAGAGATAGTATTTGGAGATATCTTTTGGGGCCGGACGCAGCGCGTAGATCAGGCCGTGGCAAGCGATCCCGATGCAGCCTACGACAAACAGATAACCGGCGATCAGGCCCCACCAAGGGACCCACAGTTTGAAGATCAGGAGAACTAGAGCGGTGCACAGGCCGGCGAAAGCTGCCAGCCATTGGCTTCCCCACTTTGAGAGCGAAGGGAGGGTAAAAGCGGCCCACCAGGTGGCGAGATAGATAGCCAGAGGGATCGACCAGATTCCCGGGACGATCACGCCAGCTTGGCTAGCGCTGCTTGTTGCCGCTGATAGTACCATCGAAGAGCAGGCGCTCAGGGAGACCCAAATGAACGCATGCCAAGGTTGGCTCGAAGGAGAGTCTGCTGGCGCGTTGGGGCTATTTGTGATTAAGTCATCGGTGGGAGCCTTCTGCATACGGTAGGCTTGGTGGAACCACAGGAGAGCGACGGTTGCGAAGCCGATCATCCAAAGGATTTTTTGAGTTTCAAGACCTAGGTTTGGTTCGATGAGGAAGGGATAAGCCAGGCACGCAGCTAATGAGGAGAGGTTGGAGAGGGCGTACCAGTGGAATGGTTGTTGGGATTTGGTGGATTGGTAGTACCAGACGGAAGCCAGAGAGCTAGTGCTCGATAGCAGCAGCAAGGGGAGTCCGGCACGCACAGACAGGTCTAGAAAAATCGAAGCGACCGGTGAGCCGTTCCACCATTCGCGGGGTTGAAATTGCAGCAAGCCAAGAAGAGCTAGGCAGACGCCCCAGGAGATGCAGTGGATCGTTTTTTGGAGTCTGAGGTTATCAATTTGTCCTAGGCGATGTGCGTAGAGGACTCCTAGCAGGAGGGCGGATTGGAAGAATGTCAAGCAAGTCGCCCAAACTTGGGCGCTACCTCCCCACAGAGGCAGGAGTGATTTGCCCAAAAGGGGTTGGATCGCAAAGAGTAGGAAAGCGTTCAAGCAAATAAGTAGTGTCCAATGCATGGGAATCTATTGTATCAAGGGTCTTCATTTAGGAGATATGGCTATAATGCCGTCCCGTTTTTTCCATGAATGCAGATAGATATCGCTTCCATTTAGGTTGTTCAACAATGTCGAATTCCAGGTTTTCCGGTTTGATTCCGCCGATCATTACGCCGATGCGAGGTCGAGACCGTCTCGATCGCGCCGGGCTTGATCGGTTGGTGAATCATTTGATCGACGGGGGCGTTCACGGTTTATTCGTATTGGGTACAACGGGTGAGGCACCGAGTTTAAGTCATGCTTTTCAGCGAGAGATGGTATCACAGACGCTGCACGCCGTTGCAGGGCGTGTTCCGGTTTTGGTTGGGATTACCGATACGTCGTTTGTGGAGAGTCTGGAGTTAGCTCATTTCGCTGCGGAGAAGGGTGCAGATGCGTTGGTTTTGTCGACACCTTACTATTTCCCTGCCGGGCAGACGGAGCTTCGTTACTATGTTGACGAGTTGGTTCCAGAGCTACCTTTGCCGGTGATGCTCTATAACATCCCGTCGTTGACCAAGGTAGCCTTTGAGATCGAGACACTCGATTACTTGACGCAGCATGAGAGGATTGTTGGTTTGAAGGACAGCGGCGGGGATTTGGGCTATTTTGCACGTGCTTTGGAGTTGAAGAAAAAGCGACCAGATTGGTCGATTTTGATTGGGCCCGAAGCTTCGTTAGCCGAATCGCTTCGATTGGGGGGGGATGGGGGCGTCGCTGGTGGAGCCAATATCTACCCAAACCTGTTTGTGAGCTTGTACGAGGCGGTCAGGGAGAATGGGGATTGGGAAGTTTTGCAACGTCAGGTAGAAGCGTTGCAAGGGATCTACGACATCGGCAAGTATGCGTCGCGATATGTTAAGGGGACGAAGTGTGCGGTGTCGTTGATCGGAATTTGCGAAGACCACTTGGCCGATCCTTTCCATTCGTTCCGTCCCGAGGATCGCGAGCGTCTCGCGGAAGTGCTTCGACGGGTCGAGAGTGCTAGGGAAGGATGGCAACTCGGATATTCTCTCGCATCTGGGCAGCGATAACAGCTTGTTCGATCTGCTTGAGAGGAAACTTTTCACGCACCAAGTCAGCGAATGGGTATCTGGCTTGGGCGTCGGACATGAATTCCACGGCGCGGACAAGGTCGTCGCTGCGATAGTTATGAACACCGTGAATGGTCCATTGGCGGCGGACGATTTCTTCTAAGACCATCGGGATCGGTGCCGATGGGAACACTGCGCCGACGAGGATACATTTGCCACCGGTTCGCATCAGCCGCATGGCATCGAGCGTTCCTGCGTTGCTACCGGAGCATTCGATGATGATATCGAAACCGATTCCATTTTGATTGTTCGCGATCGAGCGGCTGAGTTCTTCTGCATCACCCGCTACATCGGCGCGAAAGCTTCCGAGGGCCAGTTCTCTTCGGGATGAATCTGGTTCGAGGCAAGCGATTCGAGCGGCACCGAGTTCGCGAGCGAAAGCCAGTGCGGTTAACCCTAGCATACCCGCACCGACGACCAAGACACGTTGGTTGGTAAGCGGGGCAGCGATTCGCATCGCGGCGGCTATGGTAGAGGTGGCGCAGCTAAGTGGGCAAGCTGCGTTGAGATTCAAGTGCTCGGGCAAGCGTACGAGCGTGGTGCCTGGTGCGAGCATGCAATGCTGTGCGAATCCACCTTGCCAAATCGAACCCTCGCTGATTTGTTGGTGTCCGTATTTGAATGCGAGTGAGCATTTTTGCGGAAGGTCGTTTAAGCAGTAGAAACACTTACCGCAGTTTGCGACGATGCCCCAGACGATGCGGTCTGATGGTTGGATATGATTTCCGAGGTGGTCCAGGGATGAAGTATTTGGCCCGATGGCGAGAACTTGGCCGACGATTTCGTGGCCGAGGACGGCTGGTGGGTGGGCGTGTCGCCTGCCGCAGATGGTATGAAGATCGCTTCCGCAAATCGTGCAAGCGAGTACTTTTACGAGGATCTCACCGGGAGCGGGATCTCGCAGGGGGATGGTTGGGAACTCCCAAGGATTATCGACACCTTGGAAGAGGGCCGCTGTGGAGGGCAGAGGGTTCGCAGCGGTGCGGTTGAGCGAGTCCGAGCGAGGCATCATGAGGGTGAGAAGAACCGGTTAAGTCAGGAAAGTTAGATAAGTTAGATATAAAAGAAAAACCGCCGAGTTGCGATAGGCCTCTCGACGGTTTAATGGGTTTTAAGCAGAGACTCTGCCGAGGCAGAAGTCATTCTGAGAAGAGCAACAAAAATTACGAAGCGGACTTCGTGGTGGTCTTCTTAACAGCAGCCTTCTTTTTGGCAGCCTTCTTCTTGGTCGCTACCTTCTTGGTTGCTACCTTCTTGGTAGCAGCCTTCTTAGCAGCCTTCTTCTTAGCTACCTTCTTTGTTGCTGTTGCAGCTTTCTTCTTGGCCACGATACATCCTCCAAAAAAACAAAAACTTAGTTGCCGCAGTCACTCGCATCCGAAGCAGCAGATGTGAATTTCTGTTCTCGACAACCGATACAAAACGTCCTTCGCAACAAGCAGTCGATCTGGCTTCATGACCTGTCACTCCGTGACATGATCGACCGCATGTGCTAAGGACTACCTTAGTCTGAGTATTTGTATAAAACCCAGGTCGTAATGCAACATCTTTTCGACAATTTTTCCACAAACATGAAACCATTTTTCCACACTTTTAGCTCGTTTTGAAGCTTCGTTGCACTTCGATTCACATCATCGAATGGTCCGGTTTTGCTTGTGTCGAATCGTACAAATACCGCTGAGAAACAGGCCTTGGAAACGCTTAGATAGGATTCATTGCGCAGTCCAGTGAGGTGTTCGCAAAACGAAAACTTCTTTGCGCTTCATGCAGGCTCGCAGTTAGCCTGCAATTTCGTCGCGTCAATAAAAACATTGGTGCAAGTGGACTTTAGGGCGCGTTTTTGCAGTCTAGTAAACGGTGTTCGCGAGGTTCGCAAAAGTGAAACAAAGTTACTCATTCAAGCTGGCTCGCAAGGATGCAGATGCGAGTTCGGGGCGTGTTGCGCACGGCGATGAAGAAACTTGTTTTGCGATGTTCAACAACACATAAGCGGGTCGATATTCGTTGCTCAAACGGGTTGAAAAACAGATCGAAAAATTTCGAAATTTTTTTCGCAAATTACCACCTTGGTGGTCCTCCAAGTCGCTGCATCGCTTGTACGTTGCTCATCGCAAGGGATAGAAACAGCATCGCGTTGAACACACTGCCGCTTTGAAAGAACCAATACGCGACCAGAAAACCAGTGACCGCGCCGATACCGTAAGCTTCATTCGTTCCATCGGTGCGAAAGATCATGGCCGCTGCATGTTGCACGATATGACCACCATCGAGTGGATAGACCGGTAGCAGATTGAACAGAGGCCACCAAATACTGATCAGTATGTAGAACTGGAACGTTGCTAAGGTCCATGGATTCGTGGTTGCTTCGCCTGTTCCAATCCATGGAATGGCGATTCCGATATCTTGCAACCAAGCCAACCAGTCGCTTACTACAGGAACTCTCACTCCCATCGCCGTTGCTACGATCGCCATGAGGATTGCAGAAGCGAACTGCAAGAGCGGGCCTGCTGCCGAGATGATCATCTGATCCCAATGGCTAAGACGCCGTCGGACCCCGGAACGTCGAAAGATAAAACCGGCCGTGGGGATCGCGACTCCCCCCATGTGATAGAGGACGATTTGTGATTCGATCCCAAAGAAACGAAATGCCAAGGAATGTCCTAGTTCGTGGATCAACACCGATACAAACGCGCAAAGAACCCAAAGCAACAGAAAGGAAAAGACTCCAGGTGAGCCTTGTTCGGTCATCCTATAAGCTTGGTTGAGCCCCAAAGCTATGCTGTATCCCAAGGCTGCATTGATGACCCAAAACAGCCACGTCACGCGGATCGGGAAACCAAACAAATTGAATCGCCAGTCATATTGGCTAGGTGCCGGCTCGCCGATCATCATTTTCTATTCTCCTGCTTTATGCTTTATGTTGTTTTCGACGCGTTGTTCGTATGCTCGCGAAATCCTCGCCACGACTTCGTCGAGCAAAGCTGCGTCAATCGTCAGTGGCGGGATTAATGCCAAACGACTGCGTTGCAAACCGGTCAGGTGTACAAGTACTCCCTGGTTGCCGAGCTCTTGAGCCCAAGCTTTCGCCAGCTCCGTTCCGAGGCCTTCGAGGTGCTCAAGGCTCAGGCTGGTGGCTAACCCTACTCCGTCGACTACGACTGCCATGGAATGGCTCATTGGAGTCAATTCAGACCTGGGAAGCATTGCGTGTAGCGATTTACGGAGCCTTTCTCCTTTTTGTTCGACTTGCACCCCAAGATTCTCATCGGAAAGTAGCCGAAGTGCTTCGATTGCAACGGGGCAGACGAGCGGATAACCGGCAAAAGTCTCCGATTCGAAACCTGGTGGCAAGCCATCGATTAGATGGGAGGCCCCTACAACTGCGGAAAGGGGCATCATTCCTCCCCCGAGCGACTTACCAAAAACCCATAAGTCAGCTTCCCACCCTTGAGCTAACGAACTGACCATGCTTCCCATGCGACGCAATCCCATTTGAATTTCATCGGAGATCACCAGCATGGATAGTTTCCTGGCGAGTGCTACGAGTCGCCGGTAGAAAACAGCAGAAGCAAAGTAGTAGCCGCGAGCGCCAATGGCTGGCTCGAGAATCAATGTTCCAAGCTTTCCTTCATGGCTACCGAGAATGTCTTCGGAGGCTGCTAAGGCTTGTTCGCACTCCGAGCAGTTCTCGCCGGAGCAAGTTCCCTGAAGGTGTTTAGGAAAAGGCAATCGTGTAATGATACCAGGGGATGAACCCACCCGCCGAGAATCGCTAATCCAAGCCGTCGTCATGGATCGGCCGTGGTAGGCGATATCCATACAAGCGATCCCGCCAGGACGATGTGTTTGGGCGATCTTCCATGCCGTTTCGATTGCCCGGGCGCCGCTGACCCCGAGCCAGACTTTCAAGCTCCCCTGCCCTGCCCTGGTTTGTTGGACTTTGACAAGTTCCCGTTCGACGAAGCTCGCAATCGATTCTTCGAGTTCGGCTCGGATGGGGCTCTCGCCACCGTAAGCCCACGAGAGTTCACTTGCGGCTCTGCCGAGAGCTTCAAGCAATCTCGGATGTCGATGACCGAGGTTACAAGCTGAGTAGCCGCAAACGAGGTCGATGTACGGTTTGCCTTCGGAGTCCCAAAGATAAGCCCCTTCGCTTCGCACGAATTGCATTTCACTCAATGGGTCGTAGGCTCGCAGAGTTCCGACCGGTCGCCGATTCCAATTGGGCTTCATCGATCGACTCTCTGTGTTGGCGATCAAGCTAGATGCGTCTCAGGCTACCTAAGACCGGTCTGAACTTTGGGCGACTTTGTGCATCAATGGGTCGATGATTTCTTTCGGTACGAACTTCTCCAGTGATCGGCCATGTCCCAGGCTAGCGATCTGTTTGATCAAACTGCTCGAGACGTGAGCGTATTCTTCGTCAGCCATTAAGAAGACCGTTTCAAGGTCGGGGTCGAGTTGGCGATTAGCCATCATCATGGTGAACTCACCAGCGATATCCGTCAGTGGTCTGATTCCTCGAACCATGACTTTCGCGTTTAGCCGTCGCACAAAGTCCACCGCAAGTCCGTCGAAGGATTCGACGGTGACGTTACCGAAATGCGAAGTGACTTTCTTGACCAAGTCGAGTCGTTCGTCGATTGTAAAGAGGGGCCGTTTTTCTTGGTTCACACCGATTCCCACCACGACTGATTCGAAGATCCCTGCGGCCCGTTCGATGATATGCAAGTGCCCGAGGGTCACCGGATCGAAGGAGCCGGTGTAGACTCCTTTTCGCGGGGATAGTTTCGACGAGTCCAACGGCTTTGGTTTGCTCATTGCTGATTTCTTTCTTGGAGCCGATCGAGCACTGCCGCTGATCGGAAACGGACTGCACCGTAGAGATACAACAGGATATTGACAAGCATGAAGAATCCCGCGCAACCCAGCCCTACTGCTATGCCCACCTGGCTGAAGTATTCTAGGTTCTCTTTGAGCTCTGCCAATCTTTCCGGAGGAACGTCGGGAGGTATGTTTTGCGGGGTAGCTAACACCTCCATCACCTGCGACTTGATCGAATCGATGGTCAGATACGATTGAATAGTCCACGCGAGGAACAGCATTACCGATACAGCGCACCAATTGCTTAGCCAAACCGATCCGGAGCGTCGCCCACGCAAGGCTTGTATTGCGCTGACAACCATCCCAACCGAAGCGATGAGTGCTAAGACCATTAACCCATAGGTGATGGCCGATTGCAGAACCGTTGGATTTGGAAGGTTAAGTCCTTTGGGGGTGGCTGGAGCAGCAGTGTCGGTTTGCTTTGAAGGGTTCTCTTCTGGTATCTGCGTGGTGCTCTGAGAGCTCTGAGAATCGGCTTGCGGTTCTTCAGTAGCTGGCTTGGGTGATGCGGTGTCCGCTGAACCTTTCATTGCGCTTGCGATATCAAATCCCATCAACTGGAGGACTTTGAACGACGCCCCCATCGCACCGCCAATGATTCCCAATAAACCTAACAGAAGGAAGATCACCGCGAGAAACTTTGAAAACTTGGAGAGCCCCCGATTCTCAGGAATGTCAGAGCTCCACGACCCTGCTTGGTGACTATCGAAAGGGTTACTCGAATCGCGCATGATTTCTCTCCGTATGTGTATTGTTTCGGGCGTTTAGATCCATCAGGGAGGGGCGGGCTTGAAGGATCTGAAACAAGCGAGATTATCTTAGCTCAACGCTTGGCTGATTTGTAACCAGTCGGGGTGTTCTTCGGCGTGTTCGGCGATTTCTTCCCAGATCTCTTCTTTTGGGCGTTGAGCGGTCCAGCCCCAACTCATCTGTGCTAGGCTGGAATCCAGTACGATCCAGGGCGCGTCGTATCGACGGTTTTCAAGAACGCTTGTTAGTTTCCCCGGCGGCCCATATTTGCTTGGCCCCCAACGCCTCTCGCACCATTGGTGCAGTTCCAGCAATGAAAAGGCACTCTCTATCCCCCCGGAGACATTCACGGTCGTCGGCGGTTGATTGCTCTCGGCATTCGTATTAGAGGCGGGGGCTGCGCTGAACTTGATTTGCTGACTGATGAGATTGGCAAGGTCCACTGGGTGGAGGCAATCACGGACTTGGTGGCCCGTGCCCCCGTATCCGATGAAGCTCAAGGGGTGTCGATATAGATATCGATGCATCCAGTAAGCGATGATGCCTTGGTCGGCACGTCCGAATTGACCTGCTCCAGCCATCAATCCGCATCGGTTGATCCAGAGTGGAAAGCCGAATGCGTGAGCGTATTCACTGGCAAGCCACTCGGATGCTAACTTGGTAACCCCGTATAGGGATAGCGGAGGGGCGGTGCTGAAGTGTTCGTTGATGCCTTGAATGGAAAGACCGGGGGTGGCCTGGTCGGTTTCAAGTTCAAAACGGGAGTTCGAGTTCTTCAGTCTTACCGCAGAGAGGGCGTCCGTTGAGTATACCCGTGAAGTGCTAACTAATACCAACCCGGACGAGTGTTGTTTGCAGTATTCAAGAACGTGGACCGTGCCGAGAAGATTATGGTCGACAAGGGTAAGAGACGGGCTTTCGCGGTTCGCCGCTTTAAGGGAAGTGGGCTGAACGTCGAGGCCAGCAAGGACGCTTGGGTTCGCCGCGCAGTCGATTACCCAGTGGCAGGCCGGCAGAGAGAGGATGGCGTCTCGATCTCGAAGATCAGCTTCGATGACCGATGCACCGAGGCATTCGAGTGGCCGGCGGTTTAGTTCACTACCTGGGCGGCAGAAGTTATCGACGAGGAGTACTTCCCAACCTTCTTGGCTTAGAAAGTACTTGGCAAGCAGCGAGCCGACAAATCCACATCCGCCTGTAATTAGAAGTCGCATGGTTTACAGCGCAACTTGTGTGAACGTCGCGCTTTGTCCTTACATCACTTAGTCGCACATCCGCGTACTTCTAATTTCCAAGCCATCGTCTTAGCTGGGCCATCAAATAGGCCCATCAAGTAGGCCCATCAAGCAGGCCTGTTGAGTTGGCTCATCTAGTAAGCTGGTGGCGGATTGCCGACTAGCTACTAATTTTCCAAGCTGCGATGAGTTGTTCGGCGCCTGGGCTCAGGCGGCGAATTTTGGCAGCGATGATTCCCTTTTCCGACTTGCTGGCTTTATCAGCACGTCGCTTGAGGGTTAGAAGCTTGACTTTGCGATGTCGTCGTCGGCGCAGTTCACGAGCACGTTCGATGGCCATAATTGGTACTCTCTTCGTGTAAGATTTTCGGGGACCGAATAGGACTGAACAATTCGGATTGGATAAGGTGCGGCTTATGGAGCGGGTGTGCGACCAGAAAACCGAACCAAAACAATAGCTGACCTGCTATTTTTCGTCAATTGTAGACCTGTTCGCCCACCGGGGCTTATGGCAAGATAGGCATTATCTTGACTTCTCTTCTCTGGAACGATCGAAACATGACTGATTTACCATCTGATTCCCAATCAATAGGCAATCAAAAACAAGATTCTAAGCCTCATTTCCCCACCGCTAACGCCACGGCGATTGTGTTGGCTGCGGGAAAAGGAACTCGCATGAAGAGCGAGCTTCCCAAAGTCCTCTTTCCGGTTCTTGGTCGACCGATGATCCATTGGGTGCTCGATGCGTTGGAGCAAGTTGGGGTGCGTCGGACGATAGTTGTCGTCGGGTATCGGGCCGAGGATGTGAAAGCGGAACTTTCAAAACGAGCCGTCCGAGCAGGCAGCTTGCCGATTGAGTTTGCGGTACAAGATCAGCAACTCGGTACTGGGCATGCCGTTCAGATGTGCATCCCCGCGTTAAAGGAGTCGTCGGTTGCGTTGGCACAGCAAGCCGAGGGGGCTCGTGAGGGTAAAGCAGGATCGGCAGTGGAGCCAGTTTTGGTACTCGCCGGTGATTCTCCCTTGGTTCAAGCTTCTTCGTTGAGCGAGTTGTTGGCTTCGTTCCAACAAGGCCAGTACGCTTGTCTACTGGGAACGTTGCTCAAAGACAATCCGGAGGGGCTTGGTAGAATCGTTCGGGATTCGAGCGGGCAGTTCACTGGAATCGTTGAACACAAAGATGCGACACCTGAGCAGAGAGCTATTCGGGAAGTCAACATGAGCACTTATATATTCGACAAGCCAAGATTGCTTTGGGCTCTCGGTGAGCTGACCGATAACAACGCGCAGTCTGAGTACTACTTGACCGATTGTCCGTCGATTCTGCGTCGAGCGGGCGATCATGTCGACGCGAAAGCGACGCTCAAGGCTTGTGAGTCATTGAGCATCAATACCATCGATGAACTGGCCATGGTTGAAAACAAGATGAAAGAATTAGGATATCCATGCGCGAGCTAAAGATTTTCAGTGGTCGAGCCAATCCTCAGTTGGCGAAAGAGATCTGCGAGTTCCTCCATTTGAAAACCGGAGCAATCACGCTTGGGAAATTCCCCGATGGTGAGAACTATTGCAAGATCGAGGAAGACGTTCGCGGGCGGGATGTTTATCTTGTTCAACCCACATGTCCACCGGTCAACGATAATTTGCTTGAATTGTTGATCATGATCGATTCATGCAAGCGGGCCAGTGCGGCGCGTATCACAGCGGTGATTCCGTACTATGGGTATGCGCGGCAGGATCGCAAAGACGAAGGCCGGGTGCCTATTACAGCCAAGTTGGTAGCGAACTTGATTACTCGAGCCGGTGCCGATCGCGTGTTAGCGATGGACTTGCACGCGCCGCAGATCCAAGGTTTTTTCGATGTGCCAGTCGATCACTTGTACGCCGCTCCTGCGTTGACAAAGTATTTTCAAAACCAGAATCTTGATCCTGAAGACATCGTTGTCGTCAGTCCGGATGAAGGAAGCATTAAACGGGCGATGGGGCATTCCAAGCGGATCGGCGGGAAGCTTGCGATCGTCGATAAAGTCCGCGATAACCCGCTTCAAACCAAACAAAAGAACATCATCGGCGGACCTGTCGAAGGGAAGATTTGTTTGATGTTCGATGATATGATCAGCACCGGAGGCTCCATTTGTGGGGCGGCTCGGCTGGTACACGAAGCCGGTGCGAGAGAAATCCACTTGGCTGCAACGCACGGCGTGCTCTGTGGCGAAGCGATCGCAAGGTTACGAGAAGCTCCGATCAAGAGTTTAGTGATCACCAACACGATTCCTTTGCCAGCCGAAAAGCGACTTGAAAACATGCATGTCCTGTCGGTTGCCCCGTTGTTGGCGGAAGCCATTCGGCGGATTCACTCCAATCAATCGATCAGTTCCATGTTTTCCATCGGTGGCGCTGTCAGTTGAGCGGCGCTGTCAGTTGAGCCAGTCGCGAGCGAGCAGAAGCTTGAGCTTGTGAGTTCCTTTCCCGTTTACCCCGTGCTCTTCACGCAAGTCTATCAAATCTATGATCTCCAATCGCATTCCGTTGAGCTTTGAGCAGTTGAACGTCGGCGACCGCTGGCAGAGTGACGCTCGAACGATTCAGCAGCGGGATATCCAAGGCTTCGCCGATCTGACTGGGGATCACGATCGCTTGCACACCGACCATGAGTTCGCTGCCAATAGCCCATTCGGGCAACCAATCGCTCATGGAATGCTCGGAATGTCGATCTTGATCGGATTAAGTTCCACGGCTCCGGCGGTGCGAACGGCCGCATTCGTCGATGTTCGGAACTGGAATTTCCTCAAGCCCGTTTTTCCGGGGGACACAGTTCATGTGCTCACAGAGATCGTCGACTTGAAACCGCACGGACGGCGACACGGTCAAGTCCACTGGTATCGGCAATTGATCAACCAGCGGGGAGAGAAGGTTCAAGATGGGGTTTTGGTAACGTTGGTTTCGAGGGAGCAACCGATCTCGACCAAGCCGCGAAGGGCCGATTCGGCGCATAGTGTCCCGGGGCTTGTACCTCGGATTGAAGAAGTTCTTTTGCCTGTCGAGCCGAACGATTGATGTTGCTTGATTGACGCTGCTTGATTGAAGCCCATCGATTGATGCTGGTTTGAGAATCGGCCAGTGATAACCGGCCAGTAAGCTGGATGCGGGCTACTTTAGCCGAACTCACAAGATGTCCATAAAAAGTTCCTCGACTCTAACACTCTTGCGGGTAAGAAGGGTTGCGACAGGTACTTCGTCCGATTTTATCGTCGATGGGCCCTAGACCGGCGCTTTTCGGTAGGTAAAATTATAGTGCCCTTACGCAAGGGGGGCTTGAGAGACCTCAAGTCCACCTCGCAACTAACCTTTTGCTATCCTTTGACCAAAGGTTGAACTTAGTCCACTGGCAGTCGATTGAAATACTGGCATTCGTAAGAGTACTGGCATTTTCAAGAATAACTGCTCGTTCCGTAAGATTATCAAAGATCACGCCTCCGCTTCGTCGATCCTCATTCGCGTCAGATAAAGCAACGGTCGCAACATAAAGCCGCTCATTACAAGGCTTCCGACCGATTCCTACGCTAAAAAGAACACGACCAAGGAATGAATCGCCGGGTGAAGCGTAACGGGAGAGAGGGTTTACGACTGCATGGAAGTTTGCCGGTCATTGGGGCGGGTTGTGTTCATGGGCAACAAGGATGTGCGAGTTTGGTCGTGTTCCAGAGCATCGGTGAGATCCTACCGGTGCGACGTGCATTGCAGTTTTCTTTCAAAAAGTCCTTACCCCTAGTTTTTGATGAATTAGGATGGGGAGGGTTTTGTGGGAAAGCCGATTTGCCGTCGGAGGCTCTGACTCGAAGAAGGCCATGGCAGGCTTCACTCAATCGTAATTATTTACCAATTCAATCGAGATTTCGATTCGCCGCGAGAATGGTGCTACACTTCCTTTGCCTTGCTCAGGACCCTCGGTCCGCATCGCTTGGAAAAGCCTATCCTTCGCTTGAACGGATCGACTTCTCCTGCATTCCTTTCGTGGTTTGAGGAACTATGACCTTGTTCGACGGCCTGTTGGATTTCGATGATGATTTGCCTCGCAGCGCTGATGACTTGGATGGCTTACGCAAACTATCGCTTGAAGAAGAAGGCGATGAGCTGACCGATACCGTTGTCGATGTCGTGGTCCCCGAGGACCAAGTCCAACTCGAGAGCGAAGATGATTTGCTTGCGGGAATGGACGACGTTGAAACGTGGTCGGATGATCCAGTTCGCATGTATCTGACTCAGATGGGAGAGATCCCACTGTTGACGCGGCAAGAGGAAATTCGTTTGGCGAAGAAGATCGAAGTCACCCGACGTCGATTCCGAACCAAACTCCTCGAGTGCGATTACGTGATTCAGTATGCGTACAAGATTCTCCGCCGCGTTCACACCGGGGAACTACCCTTCGATCGTACGGTTCAAGTCTCCGTGACTGACCGGCTTGAGAAAGACCAGATTCTTGGACGACTACCCAATAATCTGAAGACACTGGACGTATTGCTCAAACGCAATCGCCGGGATTACCGTGATGCTTTGAGTCGCTCTTTGCCCGCCAAAAAGCGTGCAGAAGCTTGGACCAGCCTTGGTCGCCGCCGGCGTAAAGCCGTCCGGTTGATCGAAGAGCTTGGTCTGAGAACCCAGCGAATCGAAGCCATGATCGGTGTCTTGGAGCGATTGTCGGCGCGCATCGATGAGATCAAGCATGATTTGGCGACTCTCAAGTCCCACCAAGTCGCTCCTTCTCAGATCGCTCAACTGCGTCGCGAGTACCGCCAAATTCTTGTTGCCACCCAAGAGACTCCGACCTCGCTCCGCAACCGCGTGAACATGGTCAAACGAGTCTTTACGGAATATCAACAGGCGAAGAAGCAACTCAGCGAAGGCAACTTGCGTTTGGTAGTGTCGATCGCCAAAAAGTACCGAAACCGTGGCTTGAGCTTCTTGGATCTGATCCAAGAAGGAAACGCGGGTTTGATGCGAGCGGTCGATAAATTCGAGTACCGTCGCGGATTCAAGTTCTGCACGTACGCAACTTGGTGGATTCGCCAAGCCATCACAAGGGCGGTGGCGGATCAAAGCCGAACGATTCGGATTCCTGTTCACATGGTCGAGACCATGTCGCGGGTCCGAAATGTTTCTCGCCAATTGCTACAAGAACTTGGTCGCGAACCGACTCTCGAAGAAACCGCGCGACGCGCAGAGACCACTGTCGAGGAAGCTCGCCGTGTGCTTGCCATGAGCCGATATCCCATATCGCTCGATCGTCCAGTCGGAAACAGTGAAGACAGCCAGTTCGGTGATTTGCTACCCGATGGTGCGGCCGAAAGCCCTGCCATTGGCGCTGCTCAAGAAATGCTTCGAAATCGCATCAACTCGGTACTGAAAACCCTCAGCTACCGCGAACGCGAAATCATCAAGCTCCGTTATGGACTCGGTGATGGATACAGCTACACCCTTGAAGAAGTTGGCCACATCTTCAAGGTAACCCGGGAGCGTATCCGTCAAATCGAAGCCAAGGCGGTAAGAAAGCTTCAGCAGCCCAGCAGATCGCAAGAACTCGTTGGATTCTTAGACTAACGTCGCATCACGATTTGCATCTTAGAGTTTCAAAATGAAAAAACCCTGGCGAGCCGTAAAGCCCGCCAGGGTTTTTTGTTTCTTATATCGCTCGATTACTCACACCGATAATCATCCACGCATTCCGATCGACTCCGCGCGGATTTGAGCATAGTAACGCTGCGAGATATCTCGGATGATCCTGCGGTAGTGCTCGATCGATTCAAGCAATTGGTCCGTGTCAGGGAGCTGTATGATCATCGCGAGCTGCGCTAGTTCAAGTTCAGAGGTGGGAATGTCATGACGATGCTTGGTGTTCATCAACCTTAGACCTGACTCGACCCCGCGCAGAAAATGATAAGCGTCCCGCAGTTGCAGTGCATCGAAGGGAGATAGGATCCCGTTTTTACGAAGTGCATCGAGTCGCTCCACCGTGCCTCGCAAAACCGGATACTGCGGTCGATGGATGTGTTTGGCGTAAAACAAGTGCGCAAGGGTCTCGACATCGAGTGTCCCACCCCAACCTCTTTTAATGTTCTGCGGAGTTGCTGATTCTTCGAGTGCACGTCGCCAAGCGATCAGCTGCACGCTATCTTCTCGTGTCCAAAGCCTTTGATGCATGGTTGCTTCTAGCTTTGGTTCCGTTTGTGTAACGAAATTATGATCGGCGATTACGCGGGCGGTAAGTAGCAATGCTCGATGTTCGATCGATCGAATTTGTTTCGAAGCCTCGTTGCTTGTTAGAAACGAAAGCAAATCTTGCAATTCCCAGGCGAGTAACGCCTCTCTGTGCGATGCGAACGTCCACGGCTTGAGTTCAAACAGTCGGCCGTGCCCTGTGGCTCGGTTGGCGGTTTGAAACAAACGTTGCGCAACGCGATGAAAGAACACTTCGGTTGCTTGATTGCCGTTCTTCGATTCACTCGATTGGTTTGCGCGTGAGTTGTAGACGAGTACCACGGGTACATCGCTGTGATAATTCGGCTCACGACCACCAATTTTGCCCAGCGCAATCAAACCGCATTGTAATGGTTGTCCATCTGCATCCAGGGGAGCTTGTACAGAACTTGCAACGTGACCGTATGCATCGTTCAAGAGTTGAATCAAGCAAGCTTCTTGCACATCTGCAA
>Ga0255127_1000245_pt1:5000-29278 | contig 29278 bp, 19 predicted proteins | sample Law_Miss_RepB_8d_FD_188555 | JGI IMG/M metagenome (GOLD analysis project Ga0255127, IMG submission 188555) | Freshwater microbial communities from St. Lawrence River, New York, United States - Law_Miss_RepB_8d | ecosystem: Environmental > Aquatic > Freshwater > River | place: USA: New...
TATTTTCTTTTCCTCCGCTTACTTAGATGTTTCAGTTCAGCGGGTTAGCCAATTTAGACCCGATAAATCGGGTGGGTTGCCCCATTCGGAAATCTTCGGATATAGCGGTTTTTTGGCACCTCCCCGAAGCTTATCGCAGCTTAACACGTCCTTCATCGCCTTCAAGATCCTAGGCATCCTCCATACGCCCTTAATAACTTATCCTAATTATCTTGTAATCTCTTACTTTCAATATGTCAAAGAACTTATCCCAAATGAATGGGATGGTGGACAATAACGGAATCGAACCGAAAATCTTCCCTCATTACTGGGGGACGCTCTGCCTTTGAGCTAGTAATCCAATGATAAACAGTTAGTCAAGACTCTCTGTGAATCACATTTAAGTTTAAAGAACGAAAAGACCGAAGTCTTTGGTGGAGAATAACGGATTCGAACCGTTGACCCCCTGCGTGCAAGGCAGGTGCTCTAGCCAGCTGAGCTAATTCCCCAGATTATTCTTGTAGTCCCGAGCAGATTTGAACTGCTGACCCCTACATTATCAGTGTAGTGCTCTAACCAAACTGAGCTACGGGACTGAGTTAAGTTACGCCCGGATACAATGTAATCTGGATGAAGAAAAAGGAGAAGAAATAGCGAACAGTCATAATTTGTCTATGTCTATAAAGACTCTAGAAAGGAGGTGGTCCAGCCACACCTTCCGGTACGGCTACCTTGTTACGACTTAGCCCCAGTCAACGGTATTACCCTAGACGACTCCTTGCGGTTATCGGCTTCAGGTACTCCCATCTTCCATGGCTTGACGGGCGGTGTGTACAAGGCCCGGGAACGTATTCACCGCATCATTGCTGATATGCGATTACTAGCGAATCCAGCTTCATGAGGTCGAGTTGCAGACCTCAATCCGAACTGAGATCGACTTTTTGGGATTAGCATCTTATTACTAAGTAGCAACCATCTGTGTCGACCATTGTAGCACGTGTGTAGCCCTGGACGTAAGGGCCATGATGACTTGACGTCGTCCCCACCTTCCTCACTACTTACGTAGGCAGTATCTTTAGAGTCCCCAGCATAACCTGATGGCAACTAAAGAAAGGGGTTGCGCTCGTTGCGGGACTTAACCCAACACCTCACGGCACGAGCTGACGACAGCCATGCAGCACCTAGTTTCGTGCTCCGAAGAGAATTCTGCTTTCACAGAAAGTCACTAACTTTCAAGCCCAGGTAAGGTTCCTCGCGTATCATCGAATTAAACCACATGCTCCTCCGCTTGTGCGGGCCCCCGTCAATTCCTTTGAGTTTCAACCTTGCGGTCGTACTTCCCAGGTGGATTACTTAACGCTTTAGCTTGGTCGCTGACAGTATATCGCCAACAACGAGTAATCAACGTTTAGGGCGTGGACTACCAGGGTATCTAATCCTGTTCGCTCCCCACGCTTTCGTGCCTCAGCGTCAATATTGGTTCAGCAAGCTGCCTTCGCTATCGGTGTTCTGTATCATATCTAAGCATTTCACCGCTACATGATACATTCCGCCTACTTTAACCAAATTCAAGATCTTCAGTTTCAATGGCAATTCTACAGTTAAGCTGCAGGCTTTCACCACTGACTTAAAGATCCGCCTACGCACCCTTTAAACCCAATAAATCCGGACAACGCTTGGATCCTCCGTATTACCGCGGCTGCTGGCACGGAGTTAGCCGATCCTTATTCTTACGGTACCGTCAATGTGCTACACGTAGCATTTTTTCTTCCCGTATAAAAGCAGTTTACAACCCAGAGGGCCGTCATCCTGCACGCGGCATGGCTGGTTCAGAGTTTCCTCCATTGACCAATATTCCCTACTGCTGCCTCCCGTAGGAGTCTGGTCCGTGTCTCAGTACCAGTGTGGGGGATCATCCTCTCAGACCCCCTAAACATCGTAGCCTTGGTAAGCCGTTACCTTACCAACTAGCTAATGTTGCGCATGCTCATCTCTAATCACCGGAGTTTTGATATTCAAAAGATGCCTTCCAAATATGTTATGGGGTATTAATTCCGATTTCTCGAAGCTATGCCCCAATTAGAGGTAGATTGCATACGTGTTACGCACCCGTGCGCCACTTTCATGTCATATTGCTACAACAATCTCGTTCGACTTGCATGTATTAGGCCTGCCGCTAGCGTTCATCCTGAGCCAGGATCAAACTCTTCATTGTAAAAAATTTGTCTCTGACTTTTTCTCAAAGTATTATTTTGAGGTCCGCTATTCCTTCTCTTTAAACTTCAAAGAACTTTCCTTTCTCAAAAAAGGACTGCAAAGGTAAGACTAATTTTTAAATCTCCAAAATTATTTTTTAATTTTTTTTCGAAGACCATCTTTTGCGCCTTGCTGTCTATTTCAGAACGGGGGTGCAAAAGTAATATAAAAATTTGAATTCACAAAAAATATTTTTAAAAGTTAAAAGGACTCTTTGTGTTTCTAAGTCTTAAATTTAGTACAGCTTTTTCAGAACGGGAGTGCAAAGGTAATGGTAAAGTTCATATTCGCAAATAAATTATTGATTTTTATGCACTTATGTTTGAAAACCCTTGCTATTACTAGGTGAAAAAATATTTTTTTTTATTCGACTTAGGTTAAAAAACCTAGTTAAGAGCTTCATTTTCTTATCATTGGCTATTTAAAACCGCCTATTTGATGCGATTAATGGCCCATTTGCTGTTGAAAAAGCCTTTGAATGTACTTGCCAACTATATCAAACTCTATGTTAACACTGTCATTTACTTTCAATTGATGAAAGATTGTATGCTCATAAGTATAAGGTATAATCGCTACAGAGAACTCTTGTTCTTGACTGTTCACCACTGTCAGGCTGGTACCATTAACTGTTATAGAGCCTTTCTCAACTGTCATTCCACTGTGTTCATATATAAAGGTGTATAACCAACTACCCCCTTGATCTATTATCTCCTTACAACGCGCAACTGTATCTACGTGGCCTTGAACTATATGACCATCAAACCTAGCATTGGCAGATAAGCATCTTTCCAAATTCACTTTCTGACCTAATTGCCAATGACCAAGATCTGTCTTTATTAAGGTTTCATGAATAGCAGTGACCGTATGTGATTGGGCTTCTAATGCAACAACCGTTAAGCAAACTCCATTATGAGCAATGCTCTGATCAATCTTCAATTCATGACTAATAGGTGATTGTATGGTGATATGAAGATTGTTGTTGTCTTTATCTAAGGCAACAATTTCGCCCATGCATTCTATGATCCCTGTAAACATGGCACAATAATAAACAAATGACTTTGTTTTAAAAAGCAGTGACCAAGCGCAGATTAATTCTACGGCCAGTTAGATAATTGGGTACGCCATAGGTTTGGTTGTTATAGTCTTTGATCCACAAATACGAAATCACGTTATTGATTTGCAATAAATTGTATACGTCAAAACCAACCCACATGTTTTTTATGGTGCGTGAAGTCTTTTTAGTATTGACCCCGCCAATTAAGACTTTACTAAAACCAATATCCACTCTTTTATAAGATGGTATGCTATACAATTGTTCATAGCGGTACTGGCCACTCAGATAGAAAGGCAAACTTGATCCGTAGTTCAACATTAAATGTACTCTGTAATCCTTATTGGTTTTGAGTTCATCCTGAAACATCACTGCTGCAGTTATGCGTCTGTCTGTTGGACGTCTTAACCAAGGCGATTCTACCGTTTCATTTTGACTGTTCACATAGCGAATGATTTCATCGGTTTTCAAAAGACTTAAACTGAACCAACTTTCCAAGCCTTTTATGAATTCGCCATTCACGCGCATATCAATACCTGTAGCATAACCTCTGGCTGCATTATTGGCATAATATCTTATTCTGATATTGTCTAGTATATAAGGTACTAAGTAATCTAAGTCCTTATAAAAGAATTCACCTGAAAACTTAAAGGGTCTTGAGGATGATTTGAATCCAAATTCTACTCCAGCAGTATAATGTATACTTCTTTGGGCTTTTAATAAGGTATTGAGTTGCCCATCAAATTGACGCATCTCTCTGTAAAACGGTGCCTGGTAATAAACACCCCAAGCAGCTTTAATCAATAGGTTTTTCTTCAGTGGAATAGAGTCGTGTTTATGCAATTGATTATAGGCCTTGTTGGGCTCATAATACAATTGAAGCCTTGGCGAGACCATGGTTTGATCATTAAGTGCAGTGTACAAATAACGACAACCAGCAGTTAAACTGATTTGATTAACATTGCCCAAAGCCTGATGCCATTGGGTGAAGGCCGATAGTCTTGAATTGTTCAATACATGCTTAGCGCTTACTTGATCACTTAAATATATAGCTGAATCATTGCTAATGCCCATAGAGTAGCCACCTGAATCATTGTATTTCCATTCTTTGTAACGGTCGTCAAATTGTTCAGCTTGATATTTGAGGCCATATACCCACTTGGCCGGATGCCTTAATTGATCAATACTGGCATTGCTTAATGGCCTTTTGGTTTTAGGCCCGTTGAACTTGATTTGTCCTTGATGAGCTAAGTTCATGACATTGAAATACAAATCATTGCGACCATGGTTAATGAAAAAGCCTTTCCCAATTAAGCTTTTAATTTGACCGAAAGTATTAGACCCAATGTCGTTGTCAACTTCTCCTAATTCATAGGCCCCAATAATATCGTAATGCTCGCTCTCATTTGATGCAAATGCACTGGCCATCCATTTGAGTTCTACTCTTTTCTTTTGAAACACCCACGACAAGGCCCCCATTCCAGCTTGATAGTCCATGATTTCTTGGCCATCCATACCAATCTTTACTTTTAGGGTATTTTGAAAAGTTCCAAAAGTGGTCTCCTGGTATTCAGGTTCAAAGCTGTATCGGTTTTGGGCGTAATTGATTAAGCATTCTAAACGGTTATAGCGATTAAAATGATAGGTTAACAGCGATTGAAAATCATAAAATTTTGAGCGGTATAAACCTTGAGCATCAAACGAATTCAATAAATTTCTATTGGCTCTATATCTTGCCCCAATCAAATAGGTTAATCTGGTTGAATCTTTAACGCCAACACGTTGTTTAGCCTTGAGCAGACCTTCTGTGTACACTGAACCGCCCATTATGCCAGCTTGCACACCTGAGCTGAATTGTTTAGGGGTTCTGTATTGCACATCCAAAACAGAAGATAATTTATCGCCGTATTTGGCTTCAAAGCCACCGGCAGAAAATTTAACATTATTGACTAAATCAGGATTGATGAAACTCAAACCTTCTTGTTGACCACTTCTTATTAATTGAGGTCGATAAATCTCAATATCATTCACATACACTAGGTTTTCGTCATAGCTCCCTCCTCTTACATTGTACTGAGAACTGAGTTCATTGTTTGAACTGACCCCTGCTAAAGATTTAACAAAATCAGAAAAATCACCAGATACACTCGGCCTTGAATTCAATGGTTTTAGAACAATGTCTGAGCGTTCCTCAACCTTCCCTTTTACACCACTGCCTCTGATGGTTTGAACTTGATCATTCAAACGGATAGTAAGGGTGTAGTCCTCATCTTCAAATAAGGTAGGTGCTATGGCTGTGTAGGGTTTAAAGCCCTTGTATTCGAAGGTTAAAGCGTTGCGTTTCTTCTTGACATACGGTACGCGATAATACCCTAAACTGTCTGTGAAGTATAGCTCTTCGTTAACAGATGATTTGATTTTAACCCCTTTTAATACTTGGTTGCTGTCATTGTACACATAGCCTTGAATGTATGACTGAGCAATGCTCTGATAGCCCAAGCCAATCAACAATATGGTAAAAAAAGGTTTCAAAAAAGACATAGCAATAACGCCACAATCTATGAATTATTGCTTAAGCTGCGCTATTGTGTCAGAAGGGCTAGCGGCAGAAAAGACAGTATTACCTGCCACTAAAACAGTTGCGCCTGTATCAATTAATCGTTTGTAATTTGACAAAGTTACACCACCATCTATTTCAATATCAAACGATACACCTTGTTGGGCTTGCATGGTTTTTAATTGCTCAATTTTACGGTAGGTGTTTTCTATGAATGATTGACCACCAAAGCCAGGGTTTACACTCATTAAACAAACCAAATCTAAATCTCCCAACACATCGCTTAATTGATTCACATTGGTATGAGGATTTACGGCAACACCTGCTTTCATACCAGCGGCCTTAATGGCTTGAAGGGTTCTATGCAAATGGGTACAAGCCTCTATGTGAACGGTTAACACAGCTGTACCATACTCTGCAAAACGGGTAATGTATCTGTCAGGATCAACTATCATCAAATGCACATCTAATGGTTTTTGAGCATGTTGCTTTAAGGTTTGCATAACCGGAAAGCCAAATGAAATGTTAGGCACAAAAACACCATCCATCACATCCACATGGAACCAATCCGCTTGGCTTTGATTGATCATTTGTATGTCTCTTTCTAGTTGGCCGAAATCAGCAGATAATATACTTGGAGCGATTTTGTGTTGCATGTTGCAAAAATAAGTGAATTTACTATAGTAAAAAAAGTTCGCCCGGTCCTAAAACTTGCCGGCTAAGATGTTTTTTTACTGTATCTTCGCAAAAAAAATGTACATGAAAAAAATTGTCCTTTGTGTTGCTTTATTAGGCATTTCAATTGCAGTTAAGGCCCAAAAATCAGGCGAAGTCGTTAAACAAATGAAAAACGATTTAAGCTATTTGGCCAGCGATCAATTGGAAGGCCGTTTAACCGGTTCAAGTGGAGAGATGCGCTCTTCATTATACATTTCAGACCTTTTCAAACAATATAAAATCAGCCCTAAAGGCAATGATTCTGGCTCGTATTTCCAAACCTTTAGCATCATCAAAATGCGAATTGCTCAAGGCCAATCTATAATGTTATGGACCGAAAAGGACGAAAAAAAATATGGTTTAAAATCGAACAAAGGTGAGTTTTATCCTTTAGCACAAAGCTGCAACCACGATAGTCTCAATGAAACAGCTGTTTATCAAGCTGGCTATGGCATAACAGCCCCAGAGTTTAACTACAATGATTATGCAGACACAACAGGCATCAGAGGTAAAGTATTTGTGATTAGGTTGGGTAGCCCTGAAAGTGGCAATGCACATGGTCGTTATGAGCCCTACGAAAGTTTAACCTACAAAGTGGACCAAGCCATTAAAATGGGGGCAAGAGGTGTTGTGTTTGTGAATGTTAATCCTAACATTGAAGCGCCTAAAGGTCAACTTGACCGAACCGTTAAACCTAGAAACATTCCTGTGGTATATGCTAATGGCTTACAGCCATCAATACTAAATGCCAAGTCAATTAGTTTCAGTGTAAACATTGCGCAAATCAACTCAACTGCTCACAATGTGATTGGCATGATTGATAACCACAAAGCTAAAACCATTATCATTGGCGCGCATCAAGACCACTTAGGGTACAATGAATTCGGCGGCAGTCGCGAACCTAAAAGCGGGCAAATTCACAATGGTGCTGACGACAATGCCAGCGGCGTGAGTATGATTTTGTCTTTAGCCAAACAAATTAAAAAGAACAAAAAATGGCGTCAACACAATTATGTGTTTATCGCTTTTAGTGGCGAAGAACAAGGTTTATTGGGTAGTAACCATTTTGTTAAACATCCAAGCATTGATCTTAAAACAGTCTTATACATGTTGAATTACGATATGGTTGGCAGATTGGATTCTGTTAAAAAGACTTTAATGGTGTATGGCGTTGGTACCAGTCCTGCATGGAAAACCGCTTTAGCTTCAGTGCAAACAGACAGCAGTCAAATCAAAATCAAAACCACTGAGAGTGGTACAGGCAGTTCTGACCATACCAGTTTTTATTATGCCAACATTCCTGTTTTGCATTTCTTTACTGGTCAACACCACGATTACCACACACCTTCTGATGATGAAACTAAAATCAATTACGGTGGCATGCTACAAGTGTATAACATCAGTCTTGATGTGATGAAAGCCTTGAACACTACCAATGAAATGCCTTTCACCGCTACCAAATCTGAAGAAAGTGAAAAAATGAGTTTCAAAGTGACCTTGGGCATCATGCCTGATTATGTATTCGATGGCGTTGGCCTAAGAGTAGATGGTGTTAATTTAGGCAAACCAGGCGAAAAAGCAGGTCTTCTAAAAGGCGACATCATCATTAAAATGGGCGACTATTCAATTAGCAATATCCAAGATTACATGAAGAGTTTAGGCCAATTCAAAAAAGGCCAAACCACCACGATAGAAGTTAAACGCGGCAATGACACTAAAACCCTTGAAGTAACATTCTAAACATGAAAATTGTTGACCACATAAAAGGCGCAAAAGCCACTTTGTTTTCATTTGAAATCTTACCACCTTTAAAAGGCGACAGCATTGAGAGCATATACCATGGGATTGATCCATTAATGGAATTCAAACCCTCTTTTATTGATGTTACTTACCACAGAGAAGATTACCTTGAAAAGAAAAGACCAGATGGTTCATTTGTGAAAGTGGCCACCAAAAAAAGACCTGGTACTGTTGCCATATGCGCTGCAGTGATGCACAAATACCAAATTGACACTGTGCCGCATATTATTTGTGGTGGATTTAGCAAAGAAGACACAGAAAACGCATTAATCGATTTAAACTTTTTGGGCATAGACAATGTTTTAGCTCTTAGAGGTGATAATGCCAAAAACGAAGCCATATTCAAGCCTGAAAACAATGGCAATGCCAATGCGCTTGAACTGATTCAACAGATCAAACAAATGAATAATGGCTTATACCTTGATGAAGAATTGTCAAACGCCAATATCACAAACTTTTGTGTTGGAGCGGCGGCTTATCCTGAAAAACACCACGATGCGCCCAATTTAAAATCTGATATGGCTTTCTTAAAAAAGAAGGTAGAGGCTGGCGCAGAGTTTTTAGTGACTCAGATGTTTTTCGACAACCAAAAGTATTTTGATTTTGTAGAGAAATGTCGTCAGAACGATATCCATGTTCCGATTATTCCTGGCATAAAACCCTTAACCACAAAAGCCCAATTAGACATTCCCGACACTTTAAGTGATGCCATTGAACAAGCCAAAACGGGTGATGCTGTTAAGCAAATTGGTGTTGAATGGGCCATTACCCAATGTAAAGCTTTGATGAAAGCCAATGTTCCGGTATTGCACTTTTATACCATGGGAAGAAGTGAATCTACTAAGCAGATTTGCGAAAATATTTTTTAATCTGACGAATGACTTTATCAGGCCTCATCATTAAATCAACGGGTAGTTGGTATAAAATCAGACAAGCTGACACCAGTATTATTGATGCCAGAATAAAAGGCAAAATCAGACTTAAGACCATTAAAACCACTAACCCTGTGGCTGTTGGCGATTGGGTTGACTTCGAACTGGAAAGCAGTGGCGACGAAACTTACGCCGTTATTACGCAAATACATGCTAGGAACAATTACATGATTCGCAAAAGCAATAATTTGAGCAAACAGGCTCAGATCATTGCCTCCAATCTTGATTTAGCTGTACTTGTCGTCACCTTGAGCGCTCCAAGAACCTCATTAGGATTTATTGACCGCTTTTTGGTTATGGCAGGCGCTTATCATATCCCGGTTTGCTTGGTATTTAACAAATGTGATTTATACAACAGCGACGATGTATTACACTTTGAGCACTTGAAAGCTTTATATGAACCTTTGGGGTATCAATGTTTGATGTGTTCAACCATCGATGCTAATTATTCACCCAACTCGGTTTTAAAATCAGTTTTACAACATAAAACCTCATTGATCAGTGGGCATTCTGGGGTGGGAAAATCAAGTATCTTGAACCAGTTACTCCCTTTGGCCAATCAAAAAACCAATAGCATCAGCGATAGCCATCAAAAAGGCAAACATACCACCACTTTTGCAGAGATGTTTTTCATAGACTCGGATTCTGCATTAATTGATACACCGGGCATTAGAGATTTTGGCATCATTGATTTAGAAAAAACTGAAATTGGCCATTATTTCCCTGAAATCAGAGCCTATATGCCTCAGTGTAAATTCAATGATTGCACCCATCAAAATGAACCTGAATGCGCTGTATTTAAAGCCTTTGAAGCAGGTCAAATTGCTGGCAGCCGCTATTACAATTACTTGAGTATTCTTGACAATCAAGATATTTTTGAGTGATCAAAAAGAACAGTTACAGTGCTTTTTTTGTTTTCCGGCGCCCATTCTTGGCGACTTACAAGCGTTGCACAATAACAAACAAAAACAAATTCCCAAGAGCAGCGTTTTACGAAACATACAATCAAAAATAATGGAAATTATTGAAAGGAAGCTTTAAAAAGATTTTGCACACGAAAATGAACGACCTTTAGAAGCATAGCATTTAGACCCTCCACAACTGCTCATGAACAGAAGTAAGGCCAAGATTACGACGGATGTTATTTGAGCTTTCATATAATCATAACGCCTTAGTTTCAGTTTTTATTGTTTGACAACTGGACCCATTAAATTGATTTTTGACATCATAAAATAAGCTTAACTTTGTGGCATGGAGTTGATTAAAGATGGACTAGATGTGCTATTGCACTTAAATGCTTACTTAAAAGATTGGATCAGTTTATACGGGGTTTGGATATACGCTTTGTTGTTTTTAATTATATTTACTGAAACAGGCTTAGTGGTAATGCCCCTTTTACCTGGGGACTCTCTTTTATTTGCAGCTGGAGCACTAGCCGCTTCAGAAGGCAGCTTAAACATCGCTTACTTAATCCCATTGTTAATTGTAGCCGCATTATTAGGCGACAACACCAATTATTTTATTGGTAAAACATTTGGCAATTGGATCAAGGCCAAAGAAAAGATATTGTTTTTGAAAAAAGCCCACATAGAAAAGACTGAAAAATACTACGCTCAATACGGTGGCAAAACAGTCATTATTGCCAGATTTATTCCAATTGTCAGAACGGTGGCACCCTTTGTAGCTGGCGCCGGTTCTATGACTTATGGCAAATACATTCGCAACTGTGTTTTGGGGGCTATTTTATGGGTTGGTGGGGTAACTTCCTTAGGCTATTTGTTGGGCACTCATCCATTCATTCAAAAACATTTTGAAATCGTCATTTTTGGTATCATAGGCATTTCTGTATTGCCTATCATTATTGAAGTCATTCGCAAAAAAGCAAAGTCTTAAGATGTGGCGTTTGGGCCTTATAGGACATCCTGTAGCACAATCATTTTCCCCTCAATATTTCAAAGCTAAATTTGAAGCATTAGGGCTCAGTGATTGGGACTACCAAGCCTTTGACCTGCCGCATATAGATGATTTTGAATCTTGGTGGCATAGTCAAAAGGGATTGGTGGCAGTTAATGTTACTATCCCACACAAACAAACTGTGTTAGCCTATTGCCAAAACTTATCTGATGATGTCAAGGCAATTGGCGCAGCCAACCTAATCATTCAATCTGAACAAGACCCTTTAAGCTTTAACGCCTTCAATACAGACCACAGTGGTTTTTCAAAAGCCTTGAAAGAGACTTGGGATTATCCCTTTCAAAAGGCTTTGGTTTTAGGCAGCGGCGGTTCATCCAAAGCCATTCAATACGCCTTAACACAGCTCAATATTGCCTTTGAGGTAGGCAGTCGTTCAGCATTGGGAGAACATTACCAAAATTTGTCCCTTAAAGCCTACGATTTGATCATTAACTGTACGCCTTATGGTTTACCGAGTCAATGGGAAGCCTTGTCTTTGCCCTACGATGAACTTGGACCTCAGCAGCATTTCTTTGATTTAAATTACCATGGTATTACCCCGAGTATGCAAAAATGCATGGATCATGGCGCACAAGCCTGTAATGGTTTGAGCATGTTACAACACCAAGCAGACTATACATGGGAGCTGATAAAAGTTAAACGTTCAAATTGTTTTAAATAATTGCATTATTTAACTTAACTTGCACTAAGTGATCAAGCAAGTTGCCATAGGATTATGCTTACTATTTTATTCCACTTCATGGGCTACCCATATTGTAGGGGGTGAAATAACTTACAGTTACAAAGGCAACAATCAATACGCTGTTAAATTGCTGTTGTACATTGACTGCTTTAACGGCAGCACCAGCGCCATTGCTCAAGATCTATACGCCAACATTTCTGTATTTGAAGGCGACTCCAATAAATTACTAAGCAATTTATGTCAAAGTGTAATTAGAGGCAATCCGACTCGTGTATCCAAGACCAATTATAATTGCATCAAAATAGCCCCTAATGCCTGTGTTGATGCCTATGAATACAATACCACTTTCACTTTACCCCCAATTAAAGGTGGCTACTATTTGAGTTTTCAGAGGTGTTGTAGAAATTCTACCATCAACAACCTATACAACCCATTAAGCTTAGGCGAAAATATATGGACCCATATCAATGACACAACAGGCGTTGGCTTTAATTCTAGTCCGGCATTTAAAAACTTACCGCCTAATTTTCTTTGCACCAACACACCATTAGTATTTGACCACAGTGCAACAGATGCCAATGGCGACAGCTTGGTCTATGAATTTTTCCAACCATATAATGGTGCCAATTCAGGCAATCCAAGACCTGATTGCTCTGCTTATGATATTCCTCCATTTAATTTAGTTACCTATAATACGGGATTTAGCATGCTTAATCCTGTTCCAAGCTCCCCTAGTATTTTTTTAAACAACAAAACTGGGCAATTAAGATTAACGCCAACAATTCCAGGGCAATATGTCGTTGGCATATTGGTAAAGGAATTTCGAAAGGGTGTTTATATTGGTGCAACTAGACGCGACTACCAATTCAATATTCAAGATTGTGTTTTTGAAACCACCTCTGCTTACATGGCGCCTAATGTAAACTGCAACCGTGAAGTCTTTTTTACCAATTACAGTCAAAATGCCACGGCTTATCATTGGGACTTTGGAGACAGCAGCATAAAATCAGACACTTCCAATACCAAATTAGGCTATTACAAATACAAATCCCCAGGCACTTACAAAGTCAAACTCATTGCATCAAATAGTAATTGCGCTGATTCTTTTGAAAATTGGATCACTGTATTAGACAAAATCTATTTCTCTTTGCCAAAAGATATCTTCTATTGCGGACAAGGCCAACAAACCATTCAACCTGACACCTTCTACAAAAAAGCACAGTACCTTTGGAGCGATGGTAGTAAAGACAGTATACTTAAAATCAATGGGCCTGGCCGGTATTGGTTAAAAGTGACTTTGGGCAATTGCACTACCAATGACAGCATCAACATTACTTCAGATGATTTAAAAATTGATTTACTGGCAGACACACTTGTTTGTTTGTTGGATAGCAATCGCTTCAAGGGCCAATTAACTTTAAGTGGCTCAACAGATTCAATTCGTTGGTACAGGGTGCCTAACGCTATACCGCTCCCTTCGACTGATAGCCTATTAAGCATTAACCGCTCAGGTAAATACTTAGCAAAGGGCATTAAAAGCAATGGCTGCCCATTTGCAGATACTATAGTTATCAATGATTGGAAAGGTAAAGCTTGGTTAAAACCTATTAATGTTTTTACCCCCAATGGCGATCAAACCAACGATGTATTTCCTGAACCACACCCACCCTATCATTACCACTTACAAATTTTTGATCGTTGGGGCATAGAAATTTTCAAAGCCTATGACCAAGCTTGGGATGGCGGGCAATTCCCAGATGGCGCTTATTACTTCTTTATTGAAATGGAAGCTTGTGGCCAAAAAGAAAAGGCCCATGGGGTATTAAGAATCATCCATTGATTTTTTGACGATATTTTAGTTGATTTGCAAACATGAATATTGTAGCGATTTTAGTTGCCGCCCTAGTGCCGCTTGTTTTGGGTTTCATTTGGTACAACCCTAAAGTATTTGGAAGTATTTGGATGAGAGAGATTGGTGTAGATCTAGAAACCATACAAAACCAAAAACCCAATATGCTCAAGTTACTTTTGAGCGCCTTAATATTCGCTTTTATGATTGCCTTCATGTTGAACCCAATGGTGATCCACCAAATGAGCGTAGGCTCTTTATTGGAGGGTATGCCTGAAGCTAAAGGCGCTAAAATTGAGTTATTGGTAAACGGCAAATCTATAGCCTACAAAGATTTGTTCAGAACCTTCAAGCACGGTGCCTTACATGGCTTTTTGTGTGGCGTGTTTTTTGCCTGGCCAATCATTGGCACTCAAGCATTGTTTGAAAGCAGAAGCAAAAAATACATCGCCATTCATAGTGTGTATTGGATGATCAGCATGATGCTTATGGGTGGCATCATTTGCGCTTGGCAATAATTGACTTATTCGTTCAAATAAGCTTTTAACTCTGTAGCTTGATCTTTATCCAGCTTACCTGCCATTACCAAACGGATTTGGCGACGTCTTAATGCGCCCTCGTATTTGAGTTTCTCAGCCTCTGTTTCTGGCTCTAAAGTTGGCACTGGAATAGGCCTGTTTCTTGAGTCTATGGCTACAAATGTATAATAAGCATCATTGCATTTGTATTGCTCATTTCTTGGAATGTTTTGAGCAAACACCTCAATGTAAACTTCCATACTGGAATTAAATGATCGGGTAACATAGGCCTGAAGAGTAACCACATCGCCTAAACGAATGGCTTCTTTGAAAGACACACCATCAACACTGGCTGTAACCACAATATTATTACTGTGTTTTTGAGCTGCAATTGCAGCTACAATATCCATCCAATGCAACAATCTTCCGCCCATTAAATTGTTCAATGTGTTGGTGTCATTTGGCAACACGATTTCATTCATGACGGTAAATGACTCTGAAGGTTTTTTTGATGTGCTCATAGTGTTTGTATTATTTTTCACCCAACCATTTGTTTTTCTTTTGAGGCCTTAAACCAAAAGGCTCTATAGAGTTATTGACAATAAATTCGTAGGCTTCTTGAATGTTATCTGTCACTAAAAATAAATGTTTGTCTTCAGGACTGATGGTGCCTACTTCACACATTTCATCAATATAGGCTAATAATTTTTGATGGTACTCTCTTCCAAAAACAACTACAGGGTACTTCTTGATCATGGTGGTTTGGATTAAAGTCAAAACTTCAAACAATTCATCCATGGTACCATAGCCGCCGGGCATCGCTACAAGACCATAAGAATATTTCAACAACAAGACCTTTCTCACAAAGAAGTATCTGATATTGGTGTATTTCTGTAAATATGGATTAGGGTTTTGTTCAAAAGGCAAAACGATATTACACCCTACCGACTTCCCACCTACTTCTGAAGCCCCTCTATTGGCGGCTTCCATAATACCCGGGCCTCCACCGGTCATTATGGTGAAGCCTTTGCGGGCGATTAAAGCCGCTAAACCTCTAGCATTTTGGTAATGCGGATGATCTTCTTTGAAACGAGCTGAACCAAATATGGTGATGCAGGGGCCAACGAAATGCAAAACCCTGAAACCTCTAATGAACTCTATTAATACTTTTATACTGAACAAGAATTCTTTAAACCTTGATTGTGGCCCTTTTAAGAATTCTATTTCTGAATTTCTAAATCGATTGTTTTTGTTTTCCATATTATTCTTCAAATTCATCTGCCTCAATCACTGCTTCATCCAATTCTAATTTGGCATTCAAGCTCTTTTCAAAACTCTTAATCAAAGCCGGCAACACAAACAAATTACTAAACATGGCCACCAATAAAGTGATGGCTGTTAATGCGCCCAATGCAACTGTTCCTTGAAAATTTGAGAAGGTGAAAATGATGAAACCAAAGAACAAAACAATAGAGGTGTAAATCATACTCATGCTCATTTCTTTGATGGTAACAGATAGAATTTGTTGTATAGACCTGTTGGCATGGTGCTTAAGTTCATGCCTAAATTTGGTTAAAAAGTGAATGGTATCATCGACTGCTATACCAAAGGCAATACTGTATACCAAAATGGTTGAAGGCTTTAATGGAATACCAAAATGCCCCATTAAACCACAAGTGATGATGAGCGGAATAGTATTAGGAATCAATGACACTAAAATCATTTTAAATGAAGTAAACAACATACCCATTAAGAAAGCAATGATGATAAAGGCCAAAATAACGCTCTGCACCAAACTGGTCACTAGGTATTTATTACCCTTTAAGAAAATGATAGAGGTCCCCGTCACTTTAACATCGTAATCGGCATCAGGAAAAACTTCTTTCACGATTCCTCTAACATCTTGCGCAATGGATTCCATTTTGATGGAGCCCACATCGCGCATTTGAATACTGATTCTTGCCTTTCTGAAATCTTTGTCCACCAAAGTATTGAGCATACTTTTATCGTTGCGGCCTTGTGGAATATAGTTGGCAATTTCAGCCAAATCTAAATTGTTTGGCAAACGGTAATAATGGGCATCTCCATAGTGCCATGATTGGTTGGCATAATTAATGATTTCAACAATAGACATGGCCCTTGAAAAATCTGCTTGGTTTTCCAACTTGCGTTGAAGCTTGTATATTTTTTGAAGGGTAACAGGGTCTTTTAACCCATCTTTCTCTCTGGTATCGATTACAATTTCAAAAGGCATAACCCCTTTGAAATTGTTTTGAATAAACATGAGGTCTTTGTACAATGGGTCTTCTTTGCGAATATCATCCACCATGTACACCAATGGTGTTAATTTAAAAATCCCGTAAACTGATACCGCTACGAGCATAAGAGCGAAATAATAAATGCGCTTAGGGCGATTAAACACCATATGGTGAATCCAATCAACCACCCTCAACATGAATTTGCTTTCTAAATGTTGAGTTTGCTTTAGGCTTGGTGCTTTCAAGAAACTAAACAAAACAGGGATCAAGGTTAAGGAGATCACAAATACAGAAAATACGCTCAAAAAGGCTACTACCCCAAATTGCTCCAAAGGCAAGGTATCAGTAAAATAAAACACCCCAAAGCCTATGGCTGTAGTGGCATTGGTTAATACTGTGGCAATTCCGACTTTAGAAACCACCATTTGCAAGGCCTTGAATTTATCTTGGTGCCTAGTATACTCGTCGTGGTATTTATGCAAAAGGTAAATACAATTAGGTATCCCTATCACAATCATAATGGCAGGAATTAGACCGGTCAATAAGGTCACTTTGTATTGAAAAATCCCTAACCAACCAACACTCCAAACTACCGCCACAAATACGATGAACAATGGAATTAAAATATTGGAAATACTTCTAAAGAAGATCAACAATAAGACAGCTGTTACCGCTAAGGCCAAGAGGGTAAAAAACCCTAATTCATCTTTTACTTTAGTTGACAGGGTGTGTCTTACAAAAGGTAAGCCACTGTAATGCAATTTAATATGTTGTCTTTGACTGAATGCGTCAGCTTCCTTTGTGATGGCATCAATCAATGGCGTTCTTTCTTTACTATCCAAAATGGATTTCTCGATACTGATGACCATCAAAGATGCATTTGAATCTGGATTGTAGATTAAGTCCTTGTAGAACTTCATGTCCAAAATCACTGTTTTTAAGGAATCAAGGGTTAAGGCATCAACTTTAGACGTTACCAAAGGTTTGATTTCAAATTTCTGCAAAGAATCATTGCGGGTTAAGTTGTATAAATTAGCAACAGATAGCACATCTAAAATCCCTTTGATGCTGTCAATCTTTTCCGCAGTTTGATGCAAGTCATTGTAAAAATCTGGTGTGAAAATTTTATCCGATTGAAAGCCTATAATGAGCTTATTACCATCATCACCAAATTCTGTTTTAAACTTTTCATAATCGATGTACTCAGGATCTGAATTGGGTACCAATTTTTGCATGTTGTAAGCCAATTCAACTTTGCTGGCATACCAACCCATTAGCCCGGTGATTCCGAGAACTACAATCAAGAAATACACTCGGTATTTCAATATCGCTGAAGCTATTTTATCCCACATAATAAAAACTAGGGCAAAAGTACATTTAATTCAAGGATTTTCCATGTATAAGAATATACACAAAATGTGCAGACATTTCGTATTTTTGCCTAAGAAGGCATTAGCGTTTATGAAGGATACAAAATCACCGTTTTATAGGATTATGAGCCTGGCTTGTATCTGCATGGCTGCGCTCTCATCTTTAGCGCAATCTCAACCAGTTGCACTTGGGCAATGGCGCATACATTTACCCTATTTCAATGTAGAGCAAATCTGCGAAACACCTAATGAGATCTATTGCGCAACGGCTTATGGCATGTTCTCTTTCAACAAATTCGAAGGCAACACAGAAAGACTTTCTCCCAGCAATGGTTTCAGTGGCTACAAAGCAGAAGCGATGGCCTATGACTGGAACAACGACGTATTAATAATTGCCTACAAAGACGGCAAGCTCGATTTAGTTAAAAACAAGTCTATAGATCAGAATCTAGACATTTACAACAAGACCATAGTTGGCAGCAAAAAAATCAATCACATCAATATCGTGAATGGCATGGCCTACATCTCCACATCCTTTGGGCTTTTAGAATTCAATTTGATCAAAAATGAAACCAAGAATTCGTATTTAAACATAGGCCCTTTGGGAAGCACCATTGAGATTTTGGCTTCTAGCATTTTAAACGATAGTTTATACATCAGCACAAAGAATGGTATTTATGCCGGCAAAATGTCAAATACCATCAACTTGGCAGACTACAACAATTGGCATTTGAGCCTAAAAGCCAATATCCGCTCTAAAGCCATAGCCAGCTACAACAACCGTTTAATTGCTGAATGCGACAGCCAATTGTACCAACAAAACAATGGTCAATGGCAGCCTTTTTTATACAGCAATCAAACGCGCATCATCAAAAATATAGAAGTCCAACACGAAAAATTAATCATAGGTGCTTTTGGCGATAGTATTTTTTGTTTTGCCAATGGCTTTACCCCCCAACACAAAGGCATCAATGAACTAAGTGATTGCATGATAGATCAAAACGGCCAATACTGGTATAGCAGCAATAGCAACGGGTTGGTATTGATGCATCCCAATGGTGAAATCAATTACAGTCCAAATGGTCCGAGAGCCGTTACAGCTTATCAATTCATCAATGTCAAAGACAAACTCTACACCATGGCAGGAGGCTTTATGCCCACCATTAATGCCCCTACGTTTAATGGCAATAAATATTACACCTTTGATAATTACGAATGGCGTTCAGCAGTGAATTCCCCAATCATTTATCCGATGTATGATTTTGTAACAGCAGCCTACCAAAGCAATGCCGACAAATTATACATTGGCAGTTTCGGAAAAGGGATATTGGAGATGCAAAATGGCGAAGCTAAAGTGATTTATGATGAAAGCAATACGCCACTAAAAAAACAAGGCGACTATACCATTGTAAGAGGTTTAGCCCTTGACAACAAAGACAATTTATGGGTAAGCAATTACAATGTTGACAGCGCCCTATTAAGAAAAAGCGGCAGTGGCGCTTGGAGCAGTTTTAAATTGCCAGTGAACAAGGTTGGTAAAATTGTGATTGACAACAAAGGCAATAAATGGATATTAACCCCCAAAGAAGCTTGTGGCATATTAGCCTTCAACGAAAAGAATCTTAGCAACCCTAATGACGATGTTGCCGTTCAAATCAATACCAATAAGGGCAACGGTAATTTGCCAACCAATGCGGTTAACGATATTGCCTTTACCAAATCAGGTGAACTTTTAATTGGCACAGACCAAGGCTATGTTAAAATGCGTAGCCCCAATAATGCTTTTACAGGTGGAGATTACGATGCCCAATCCGTAATTGTTTCTGTTGATGCCAATAGCAATTTAGGAGGCAAACTACTCGAAACCGAAGTGATTAACTGCATTACTATTGATGGTGCAGATAGAAGATGGTTTGGCACAGACAAAGGGGCTTGGTTATATGACAGCGATGGTGAAACTTTAATCCATCACTTCACAACAGATAACTCACCGCTGATGTCTAACAATGTCTTGAACATTGGCATTATGCAAGCTACCGGAGAAGTGTTTTTTGGGACTGAAGATGGCATTGCATCCTATAGAGCAGATGCCCTTCCGGCCAACAAACAAATGGGAGAAATCAGCATTTTCCCCAACCCTGTAAAACCGAACTTCAATGGCACCATAGGCATTACTGGCATGCCAGATAACAGTTTGGTAAAAATCACAGACATCAACGGGCAATTGGTCTATCAAACCTTTTCAAACGGCAGTATGGCCACATGGAACGGACACAATTTTGCGGGTCAATTTGTGAGCTCTGGAGTATATTTAGTCTTTTGTATTGACAGCGCTGGCACAGAGACCAATGTCGGTAAAATCTTAGTGGTGCATTGATTTGGAAAATAAAACCAAAGGCATAATTATTCGATTAGTTAAACAGGGGGAATCTTCTGCGGTATTGACCGTCTACACCGAACATTTTGGCTTGATGGGTTTTCATTTACCTGGCTTATTTAAAAACAAAGGGAAAATCAAATTGGCCCATTGTCAATTGCTCAACTTGGTGGAGTTATCATTTGAATACAAAAAAAACAAACAGCTTCAAAAATTAACGGATTTGCATTGCGTCAACGCTTGTATTGGCCTTAACTTTACTCAAACTGCCATGCAACAAGTTGTGGTAGAATTGCTTCAACAATGCATTAAAGAAGATGAAATCAATAGCGGTTTATTTCAATATTTATATGCGGAAGGCGTCCCTGGATTAAACACCGAAATTCATTTTTGGCAATTGCCACATCTGTTACTTAGTTTTTTGTACCACTATGGCTGTGCTCCCAATACAGAACAATTCGAATCAGGCGCATGTCTTGATTTGATCAATGGCACATTTACGCTGTTACCATTATCTAAAACCAATAGTGCTGATCCTAACGTTTCGCTCACTATACATAGCATTTTAACAGAGGGCATTCAGCAGTTAGAGTCAGATAAAGTCTTAAGGCATCAGGTCATTTTGAGCCTGAGCAAATACATTCAATTGCATGTTCAGCCCTTTTTTGAATTAAAAAGTTTTGATGTTTTAGCTCAAGTTGCAGCTGCTCATTGAAACAATTTCGCCATTGCATTGTTGAATCTGCATGGGGAATTATTTAATCATCGGTGCATCAAACGGTATTGGCAAAGCCATAGCGGAACAACTTTCAAGTGAACATCAGGTATTTGGCACTTACCACCAACACCCTGTTCAATCTGACCAAATCACTTACCAAGCCTTTGATGTGTGCAACGATAGCCTTTCAACAGATTGGTTGCCACAACAACTTGATGGCCTAGTGTATTGCCCTGGCAAAATCCATTTGCAAGCCTTTAACAGAATCCCAGCCGAGCAATTCGTTAAAGACTATGAACTCCAAGTTTTAGGCGCCATTAAAACCATACAAACTTGTTTGCCTTTATTGAAACAATCGCCGCAAGCGAATATTTTATTATTCTCGACTGTTGCAGTGCAAACCGGCATGTCTTTTCACAGTGTTGTAGCCAGTTCTAAAGGCGCTATAGAAGGCTTGAGCAAAGCTTTAGCAGCTGAACTAGCCCCTAACATTTCTGTTAATTGTTTGGCCCCATCGCTCACAGATACCCCTTTGGCCAGCAGCTTTCTGAACACTGATCAAAAACGCGAAGCAGCCGCACAAAGACACCCACTCAAACGCATAGGCACCGCAGAAAATATAGCAGCTTTAGCCTGTCATATCATCACCCAGGGTGGTCAGTTTATGACGGGTCAAATCATTGGAATTGATGGTGGTATGTCTGCCATTAGATAGCGTTTTGAAATATCATTTCTAAGCTTACCTTTGTTGCATGATAGTTAGAGATAGCAACGGCAACGAGTTAAAAGATGGAGACAGCGTCATTTTAATTAAAGACTTAAAGGTAAAAGGTTCTTCAACAGTGCTTAAAAGAGGCGCCGTTGGCCGCAACATCAGATTAACAGATGATGAAGGCGAAATTGAATGCAAAATGGACAAAGTGATGATGGTACTAAAAACCCAATTCATTAAAAAAGCCTAGCATGGTATTCAAAAACCCACTTGACAATTTTACTAAGATCTTATCGGCTTTAGTTTTCCTAATCCCGCTGGGCATCTTTTTCTTTGTCAATATTAGTGAAGGATTTGAGTTGACGAGTTTAATTGTTTTTATCATTATCCTTCCAATATTTGCTATTACTTGGGCTTTGCATCCTCAGGATTATACAGTGAATGAACAAGGGATTAGCATAAAGCGCCCTTACAAATCCATCCTTATTGCCGCTAATGACATCAAAAGCATTGAAGCCCTTACCCCAGCTGATTTAAAATACAGCATGCGTTTGTTTGGTTCAGGTGGATTCTTTGGTTATTTCGGTTTATTTGCCAATCAAAAACTTGGCCGTTACCACATCTATGCAGGTAACAGGGTCAATCCTGTTTTAATTCTTACAGAAAAAAAGAAGTATGTATTAACCCCGACAGATCCAGAAGGATTCATTGCAGCGGTTAAAGGGCTTAATCAAGCTTAACTTGAATAGCTAATTCTTGCAATTGTTGTGCATTGATGGCTGATGGCGCATCAATCATAACGTCTCTACCTTGATTGTTTTTAGGAAAAGCAATGAAATCTCTAATGCTATCAACCCCTCCGAACAAACTGCACAGACGATCAAAACCGAGCGCAATACCACCATGTGGCGGAGCGCCATATTCAAAGGCATTCATTAAGAAACCAAATTGGTGTTTAGCCTCCTCTTCTGAAAACCCTAAATGCTTAAACATTAAGGCTTGAAGTTGTTTATCGTGAATTCTTATAGATCCACCCCCAACTTCTACTCCATTGATGACCATATCGTAGGCATTGGCTCTAACCGCACCCGGATCAGTTGCTAATAAATGGATGTCTTCAGGTTTAGGACTGGTAAAAGGATGGTGCATAGCATGCCAACGCTTACTTTCTTCATCAAACTCTAATAAAGGAAAGTCAATGACCCACAGCGCACTGAATACTGACTTGTCTCTCAAACCCAATCTTTGGCCCATTTCAAGTCTCAATTCTGAGAGTTGTTTTTGGACTTGTTTTAATTGGCCTGACAACAATAAAAGTAAATCACCTGGCTTGGCAGAGCAGGCATTGGCCCAATCCGCTAAATCTGTTTGTGCGTAAAACTTATCGACTGAAGATTTGAATGTCCCATCGGGTAAACACAATACATACACTAAACCTTTTGCGCCAATTTGTGGGCGTTTTACCCAATCTTGTAATTCATCCAATTGTTTGCGGGTATAATGAGCACAAGCTTCTGCTTTAATACCCAAAACAGCTTCTGCTTGATCAAAGACCTGAAAGCCTTTCCCCTTCACTAAATCCGTTAAATAATTAAAACGCATTTCAAAACGGGTATCTGGCTTGTCATTACCATACCAATGCATGGCATCGGCATAGGTCATTCTTGGCAATTGGCCGATCTCATATTGCTTAACCGATTTGAACAAATGCTGAACCATACCCTCAAACACATTGAGAATATCTTCTTGTTCAACAAAACTCATTTCACAATCAATCTGAGTAAATTCGGGTTGTCTGTCTGCTCTTAAATCCTCGTCTCTAAAACACTTGACTATTTGATAGTATCGGTCAAAACCACTTACCATTAAGAGTTGTTTAAAGGTTTGAGGGCTTTGAGGCAAAGCATAAAACTGACCTGGATTCATACGACTAGGCACCACAAAATCTCTAGCCCCTTCAGGTGTCGATTTGATCAACACAGGGGTTTCTACTTCAATGAACAATTGTTCATCGAGGTATTGTCTGACCTGCTTAGCCACGCGGTGTCTGAGCATTAATTGCTGTCTTACAACATCGCGTCTGAGGTCCAGGTATCTGTACTGCATGCGTAATTCGTCGCCGCCATCGGTATCATCTTCAATGGTAAATGGTGGCGTAATCGACGCGTTTAAAATTTGTAAAGCAGTGACTACAATTTCAATATCGCCTGTAGGAATTTTATTGTTTTTATTGCTGCGTTCAGTCACAACACCAGTCGCTTGAACAACGAACTCACGGCCTAATTTGCGTGCGGCCTCAAGCAAATCATTTTGATGGGCTTCATTAAAACTCAACTGGGTGATGCCGTATCTGTCTCTAAGATCTATAAAGGTTAAGGCACCAAAGTCTCTGCGCTTGGCAACCCAACCAGATAAAGTCACTGTTTGACCAATCTGTTGACTGGTTAACTCACCACAAGTATGTGTTCTAAACATGTTGCAAAAATAGGATTTTAAACCGACGGGAAAAATATCAAACCCAATTACAA
>Ga0255127_1000250_pt1 | contig 28759 bp, 22 predicted proteins | sample Law_Miss_RepB_8d_FD_188555 | JGI IMG/M metagenome (GOLD analysis project Ga0255127, IMG submission 188555) | Freshwater microbial communities from St. Lawrence River, New York, United States - Law_Miss_RepB_8d | ecosystem: Environmental > Aquatic > Freshwater > River | place: USA: New York...
CGCCAGCGGTCACCGCTCCTCCTGCCAGCGCCACGCCGCGCGCCGACGAACGGATCTCGGAACATCTCGATCGGCTGCGGATCCTCGGCGTCCGTTCACCCGGTCCGGAAGCCCGCGTGCTCATCGGCGAGCGTGTTTACCGCATCAATGACATCGTGGACCGCACGCTGGGCCTTCGCCTGCAGTCGGTCGATCCAGGCAGGATCACCTTCGTCGACCCCGCCGGCGTCACCTACACGAAGAACTACTAAGCAACCCGCGGACCGTCCCGCCCGCAGGTAGTGCGGCATCCGCGCGCTCGTGCGGCCAGCTTCGGAGTTGGCTGCCAAGAGGCGCAGAAGGCGCAAGGAGGGAGCGAACACGAAGTTCGTGTAGTCCGGGTCGATCCGTGGCCGCCGCCCGCAGAGCCATTCGGACGCCGCTCACGACAGGTTGGGCGTTGAACACGACGAGGAGAATTCGGAAAGGCTTGCGGCCTGGTCCGAGGCGACGGCCTAGGCAACACCGCTGACAACGCCGTCTGCCGATTCCATGATTCCTGCGCCCCTTTGCGGCCAACCTCTTGATCGGCCTCGAAGATCACTCTTGAAGCGCCCGTTCCCCGCAAGCGGTGAACTACGCGCGCAATGCGATCAGGCGGCGCGCGACCTTCACCGCGTTGGCGAAGCTCGTGCCGCGGGCGACACCGCGACCGGCGATTCCGAACGCGGTGCCGTGGTCCGGACTCGTCCGCACGTGCGGCAGTCCAAGGGTGACGTTCACCGCATCGTCGAAATCAATCACCTTGAGCGGCGCGAGGCCCTGGTCGTGGTAAAGCGCGACGATCGCGTCGAACTCACCGCGCAGCATCCTCGCGAAAAGCGTGTCCCCGGGTTCGCAGCGCGAGATTCCGGGAAACTCGCGGCGCAGTCGGTCGAGCATGGGGTTGAGCCGGTCGCGCTCATCGGTGCCGAGCAACCCCTCCTCGCCCGCGTGCGGATTGAGTCCGCAAACGCCGATCCGCGGCTGCGCCACGCCCTCGGACCGCGCGAGCAGGTCGGCCGCGGCGATCGTACGCCGGAGCAAAGGCGCCCTGAGCAGACGCGGGACGGCGACGAGTGGCACGTGCCAGGTCGCCAGCGCCACCCGGAGTTTGCCGCCGCAGAACGCCATCACCGGTTCGCCGCCCCAGCGCGCCGCGAAGAACTCCGTCTGCCCGGGGAACTCGTAGCCGACGCGGGCGAGTTCGGCCTTGCTGACGGGGCCCGTGACGACGCCGCTGAACTCACCGGTTTTGCAACCTTCGGCGGCCCGCTCCATCGCGGCCCACGCGAGGCGCGCGCCCGCCGCGCCCGGGCGACCAGGCCTAGGGAAGACCCCGCTAGGTCCTACGGCGATTTTCACGGCGGAGGTGTCGAGGGTCTCGAGCCAGCGACGAGGGCCGATCACCGCCACGTCACGCGCGTCGCGGCGGTTGCACCGTAGCCAGTCGGCAATGATTTCCGGGCCCACTCCGGCTGGATCCCCGCAGGTGAACGCCAGCGGCGATCCCCGCTTCACTTCGCGGCGACTCACTCCGTCTCCTCTCCCTCCGCCGCCACCCGACGCGCCCGGGCGAAGCTGCGCTTACCCCCGGCGAAGAACCCAAGGAAGCGCTTCGTCTCCTCCGCCGTGCAGCGACCTGCGGCAAGCTCGGCAGCGGCGAGCTCGCGAATGTTGCCGGGGGCGAAAAACACGGCTTGAAACGCCCGCTTCAGCTCCGCGATCGCAGCCCGCGACACCCCTCGCCGGCGCAGGCCGACCGCGTTCAGCCCGATCACCTCGTCGCGCTCCGCGACCATTAAGAACGGGGCGATGTCGCGGGTGATCGACGCATGCCCCGCCACCATCACGCCCTCACCGATCCGGCAGAACTGATGCACCGCGGACCCGCCGCCCATGAAGGTGTTGTCGCCCACGCTGACGTGCCCCGCGAGCAGCGTGCCGTTGGCCAGCACGACGCCGGAACCGACCTCGCAATCGTGTCCCGCGTGGCTCGCCGCCATGAAGAAGCAATTGTCGCCCAGGACGGTAGCCTGCCCGGCATGGATGGACCGGTTGATGGTGACGTGTTCCCGGATGACGCTGCCTGAGCCGATGCGAACGCCGGTCGGGGTCGCGCGGTCGAACTTGAGGTACTGCGGGTCGCCGCCGAGGACGGCGAACGGGTGTACGATCACCCGGTCACCCACGGTGCAGTGACGGGTGACAATCGCGTGCGCCATGATCTCGCAGTCGAGACCGAGCTGCGCGCCCGGCTCGACGATGGCAGTCGGATGAATGACGGTCGCCATGGCTCAGGGCGCGGCCGGCCGGCGCCGTGAACTGGCGCGTTCCGGCAGGAGATCGAGCTGGGTTTCGCGCAACAGGTCGTAGTTTTTCAGGATGCGCATGACCTGCAGCGTGTCGCTCTTGGAGTAGTTCTGGTTCACCTCGATCTTGTCGAGCAGGTCGATGAGCATCGCTCGGAACGATACGATGGCGTCGACGCCGGCGCCCTTAAGGAGCTCCAGGCTCTGACTCCGGAACGGCTCCGCCGTGGGCAGGCTCGGGAGGACAAGGATCTTGAGCAAAGGACCGCCCGCACCTTCCGTCGCGTCAGCGGGGAACAACCGTGATGCCTCCTTCTGCACGCTCTGCTGCAGAAAGCCAAAAATCTCGGGGCTGCTGCGCAGCATCGTCGGTGTGAATACCCCCGTGTGCCACGCCTTCACCGCCACGATCGCGCGGTGCACATAGGGCAGCTCGGAGGAGAAAAGGAAAAAGTCCGGCTTCCGGGAATCCCGCTGCCAGGACGGGTTGAAGACGAGCAGGTCGATCTCCTCCTCCGCCACCTTCCTTCGCGCCTGCACCTGGTACTTGCGTGCCTGCCGAACGAGGAAGCCGTTCTGCTCGAAGTACTCGCGGACAATGCCTTCGTCGATGGCGGACATGAGGGCTGACGGCTACCGTCGCGGCGACGGCGGCGCGGCGCAATTCCGTTTGTGTGGCATCAAGAGGAGGCGCCGACCTCGCGGAAGGACGCAGCGGCCAGCGCGGGATCGACTCCAGCCAACGTGCGGGCGGCGCCAATGGCGCTCAGCACGATGAAGCGGATCCCGCCGGCGCGGACCTTTTTATCGCGCCCCATGGCCGACTCGAGCACCGGGAGCGGCAACGGGGACCGCAAACGGACCGGAAGCCCGTGCGCGATCAAAACCCGCTCGATGCGGCCGATCTCGGCGGCGCCGATGAACCCGAGCCGGTGCGAAAGACGCGCAGCGGCGCAAAGCCCGATGGCGACGGCCTCGCCATGCAGGTAGTCCCCGTACCCCGCGGCGTTCTCGATCGCGTGGCCGAACGTGTGGCCTAGATTCAGCAAGGCCCGGCCGCCCTCGGTCGCCGTCTCGCGCTCATCGGCCTCGACGATCCCCGCCTTGATGGCGCAGCAGCGACGGATGACGTCGGCCAGATCGGCGCTGCCGGGTTGCAAAGCCGCGCTTTCCAGCCGAGCAAACAGCTCGGCGTCGCCGAGCAGGCCGTATTTGATCACCTCGGCGGCACCGGCGGAGAACTCCCGCGCCGGCAGGGTGCGCAGCAAGCCGGTGGAGATGTGGACAGCACGCGGCTGGTGGAATGCACCCACGAGGTTTTTGCCCGCGGGATGATTGATTCCGGTCTTACCGCCGACGGAACTATCGACCATCGCGAGGAGGGTGGTCGGCACTTGAATGAAATCGACGCCGCGGAGCCAGGCGGCAGCCGCGAAACCCGCCAGATCGCCGATCACGCCGCCACCGACGGCGAAGACCACGCCGCCGCGGTCGACCTTGTTCGCGGCGAGGAAATCGAGCAGGCGCGAAAAACCGGCCAAGGACTTTGATTCCTCGCCGGGCTCGACCGCGACCACGGGCGTGTCGCCAAAAGCGGCGAACAGAAATCCAGCCTGCGCTCGTTGCAGGGAGGTGTCTGTGACCACAACCGCGCGTCGCCCGGCTGCACGCAAGTCAGCCACCCGGGCGGCCAACGAGGCCGAGGAATCGGTCTCAAAGTGGATCGTGTAGGAGCGCTCCCCGAGCGCCACCGCGAGCGTGTCGGCCATGGTTGTTTGAACAGGCATGCCGCAGAGGGGTCGAGGACAAGCTGATTTCAGTGAGCGCGGTGGAGGCGTAGTCTGGTAAGGCCCATGAAGCTCCGAGGACCCTCCAACCCCGCGCCTGCCTCCTCAGATTGATAACCTGTCCCTCGGAGGTTTCGTGGGGACAGGCTATGTCAGGCTAGGGACAGGCTATTCGAGTTTGGCGCGGGCTTATCCTTTAGCGGGGACAGGCTGTAGAGTTAGCGCCAAGGTCCGGAAAAGATTATCCTACTCAACCTATTGTCTCGTAGGGCTTAAAACATCTATAGCGACTGGGTCTCATTTCCATATTGAGTTAGATGAGACTGATTCCCATTCCCTACTCAACGTCCGCGTGTCCTTTTTTCGTTCCATTTCCTCCCTCTACCGAGCGTTCACGGTGATCGTTGGCGTCTGCATCGGCCTGACAGGCGAAGCAGCAGGGGGACAGGCACCCACTCTCCCGACATCACCCGTCCTGCTCCCGCCGTTTCTGGCGGAAGCGGAATCCGAGTCGGATCATTATATCCAAGGGCCCTTCCTTCCCGATGTTCAAGGAGCCCGCATCAACGCAGGAAAGAAGACCACCCTCATCGATTTCGACGGCCAGCCGCGGATCAACGGTAACAGTTACCGGCAAGCTCTCGCCCAAGCCCCGGGCCTGATCCTGAGCGAGGAAACCACGCCGCTCGTCAGCATCGGTTACCGCGGTCTCGAACCGCATCGCGCGCAGTTCACTCAGGTGCTGAAGGACGGCATTCCAATCCATGCCGACCCCTTCGGCTATCCCGAAGCCTACTATACCCCGCCGTTGGATACGGTCGACCGTGTTGAGTTCACGCGCGGGGGGGCGGGCCTGCTTTACGGACCTCAACCCGGCGGCGCGCTGAACTACGTCACCCACCGGCCGCGCACCGACCGCCCCTTCTCCGGATCGTCTCTCCACACCGCCGGCAACGACGGCTATTACTCCACCTTCTCTCACATCGATGGCACCCGCGGTCGCATGGGATACTATGGCTACCTGAACCACCGGCGTTCCGACGGCATCCGCTCCGCAAACAGCGACTACACCCTGACCGCGTGGCTGGGTCGCCTCGCGTTCGACGCCACCACCGAATCCCGCTGGCTGCTCTCGCTCGAGACCTACGAGGAGGAGCACGGCGAGCCGGGTGGACTCACTTTCGCCACGGGCCCCGGCGCCGCCAACTACCACGTCGACCGCCGCGCCCCGTCGCGCCGCTTCGACCGCTTCAGCCTCGATCGCAAAGGCGCCTCGCTGACCTGGGAACGCGACCTTCCCAACGGCACGCTCACCTGGCGCACCTGGGGAATCGGTTACGTCCGCGCCTCCCGTCGGCAGACCGGAGGTGGCTTCGGATTTCTCCCCGCGGGCGAAGCCGCCCGCACGAACACCATCGAGCGCCAGTCCTTCACCTCATCGGGCACCGAGGGTCGCTTCCGCCGCGACTGGGGACCCGCCCGCAGTCATGCCTTCAGCGCCGGCGCACAGCTCTTCCGCAGCACCTCCCCGCGCACGGACAGCCGCGGCGCCGCCCCGGACGCCACCAGCGGAGCCCTGCTCGCGAAATCGAGTCGCGACGTTCTCTACGCGCCCGTGTTCGTCGAGAACCTGTTTCGCCTCGGCCGCCACACGCTCACTCCGGGCCTGCGGCTGGAAAACCTGCGTCAGCGCGTGCGCGAAACGGTGAACGTGGCCCGCAGCACCGCCGGACTCGCCCCCGCCTCGCGCGACACCCGCGACACCGTTCCCCTGTTCGGCCTGGCCGCCACCCGCGATTTCGGCCCCCGCTCGCAGTGGTACGGCAACGTTTCCCAAAGCTTTCGGCCGGTGGTCTTCACCCAGGCGGTTCCAGGAGCGGCGAACCAGATCGTGAACCGCGACCTCGCGGAAGCGCGCGCGCTGCAGTGGGAGTTCGGATTCCGGGGCGAGCTGACGCCGGGACTCGTGGTCGACGCGAGCGCGTTCCACCTCGCGTTCGACAACCAGATCGGGGCCGTGACGCTTACCGACGGTCGCTCCTCGCTCGCCAACGTGGGCCGGGCCGTGCACCGCGGGTTCGAGGTCTCGCTGCGCCGAGACATCCCGCTGCACGGGTCGGGCCGGAATGCCGGCAGCCTCGGCTTGTACGCCAACGCCCTTCTTCTCCATGCCCGTTTCACGGAGGGCGCGCTAGCTGGCCGCACGCCCCAGTCCGCCCCGCCGCACCTGGTGCGCACCGGGATTCTTTATCATCGCGGCGCCGGGCTGAAGATCGGTCTCACCGGGACGCTCACCGCCGCGGCGTTCGGCGACGATTCCAATTCCGAACCGCGGCGCATCCCCGCCCACGCGATCTGGGATCTGACCGCCGAGTGGCGTCTGCCCGGCGCGCCCGTGCGCCTGATCTCCGGGATCAACAACGTGTTCGACGAGGATTACTACAACCGCATCCGCTCGGATGGCATCGATCCGGCCCCGCGTCGCAACGCCTACCTCGGCGCAGCCTGGGAGTTCTGATCTCCCGCCAAGGGACGCGGCGGATCAACGGTTCTTGGCCTTCTTGGGAGTCGGCGCGCGGGCTCGCTCGCCCACCGGGTCCTCGTTGGGAGTTCCGCTCCACAAAGGCTCCCGATTGGAGGCATTCCAGCGCGACCATTCGGCCGACAGAGCGGCGACGATCTCCGGATGGCGTCCCGCAAGATCAGTGGTCTCACCGATATCCCCGGCCAGATCGAAAAGCTGCCATCCGCTGTTGGTCTTAGCCTCGAAGTCCCGCCAATCCACCAGTTTCCAATTTCCCCGCCGCACCGCCCGCTGCGGACCGAAGCGCCAGAAAAGCGCGGCATGCGGCGCCTGCTTGCCCGAACCGGTGAGGAACGGCAGCAAATCGGCTCCATCCAATTCCTCCGGCCGCGAACGGCCCGCGGCCGCCAGCGCGGTCGGCAGGACATCCAGGGCGGACACCGGATGGCCGAAGGTCGCGCCCGCCGGCAAACGACCGGGCCACGAGACAAAAAACGGCACGCGGATTCCGCCCTCGAGCATCTGGCCTTTGTCGCCGCGCAGCGGAGTGTTCAGCCCGGTGTTGTAGGCGAAAAACCCTTTCCGGCCTGCGCCGCCGTTGTCGCTCAGAAAGAACACGAGTGTCTCCTTCTCCTGGCCGGTCGCGCGCAGATGCGCCGTCACCCGGCCAATCGCCTCATCGAGTCCCAACAGGAGCGCCAGGTATCCCCGCCGCGCGGGATCGGTGACCGAGGATGGCAGGCGCTCGCGCCAGCGTTCCGCGATTTCCAGCGGCGTGTGCACCGCGTTGTAAGCGAGGTAGAGGAACCAGGGCTTCGCGGGGTCGCGACGCATGAACCGGATCGCCTCGTCGGTGAAGAGGTCCGTCGCGTGCCCCTCCAACTTCTGCACCTCCCGGCCCCGGTAGATCAGGTCGTGCGAATGCGCAGTGCCAAACTTCGGGGCGGCCTTCGCGTGCAACAGGTAATTGTGCGCGCCCACGAGGAAACCGAAGAACTCGTCGAAACCGCGGGACTGAGGATGACGGTCCTTCGTGAATCCCTGGTGCCACTTTCCGATCACCGCGGTGGCGTAGCCCGCGGACTTCAGCCGGTCGGCGATCGTGCGCTCGTCCAACGGCAGGCCGAGTACCGCCTCGTCGCCGACGTGCGGGTTGAATTCATGACCGAAGCGGGTCTGGTACCGCCCCGTGAGCAGACCCGCCCGCGAAGGGCTGCAGTAAGGCGCCGTGACGTAGCCGCTCGTGCAGCGCACGCCCCCCGCCGCCAGCGCGTCGATGTTCGGCGTGCGCACCTCGCGCCCGCCATGCACGCCGAGGTCGGCGTAGCCCAGGTCATCAACCATGATGACAAGCACATTGGGTCGCGCACCCACGATCGGGGCGAAAATGAAACCGAGGAGAACGAGCAGCGGCGCGGTGACTTTCATCGGGGTGGAAGAGGAGATGCCGCCCTCTCCGTGCAAAGTCACGCGGAGATCAGCGTCCCGGCCAAGCGCAGCCCTAGCTTCCGCCGGAACCACGTCGCAGCAGGTCGCTGCGCGCGGCCTCCAACCGCGCCCGCTCGTCCTGCGTCAGGCTGTGAATCCCGGACTGGGCGATCTTGTCGAGCAGGGCGTCCACCTCCGCCATGCCCGCGCGCGGCGGCGGCGCCGGCGGGATGGCCGCCGCGCGAACGGGAACCACGGCCCGCCGCACCGGCCGGCGGCGCGGCCACCTCAGCTTCGGCCACTCGAAGCCCGCACGGTGCAGTCGCACAAACAGATGGGCGAAGCCGCACCCCACGGCGATTTCAGCCAGTAAATCCCAGCGCCGCCCCGCGAGCGCGACCAGCGCCTGGATGCCGACCAGCGCCAAGGCCGCCCACTTCGCGAGGATGTTGAAAAGCAGCGGCACGCCGGGGAAAAAAGTCGCGAAGGCGACGAACAACGGGAACGCGAGGGCCGCGCCGGAGAAGGCGGTGCCGAGCCAGACGCCCGCCGCCGTGAAGAAGAGGGGCTTCAGCAAATAGATGCCGGCGCACAGCGAGAGGAAACGCCCCCGGCCGAGCGCTTTCTCCACCTCGCGCCCGAACCAGATGAGCATCACGACATCCAGGGCGAAGCCGATGCTCGGCGGGTTCACGAGCCCGTAGGAGAGGATCCGCCATAACTCGCCGCGGAGCACCGCCGTGCTCGAGAAGTTCAGGGCTCCGAGCGCACGATTCGCACCGGCGAAAAGCGCGAGACTCGTGATGATCATCGCGACCACCAGGCACGCGGCCACCACGTGCGCGCTGTAGATGGCATAGCCGCGCCACCAAGTGACCGGACGCGCCTCCCCGCCATCGCTTCCCTCCCAGAGACTCATGAGGTGGCGGAGCTTGGGGACCGCCGCCGCCGCGCGCAAGGAACGGCTGGACGCCGCGGCGACACCGGGGCCTCGGCGTCCGCCAAGGCGTGCCGCACGGCCTCCAGCAGCCGCGCCGGCCCTTCGCTCTTCATCACGTAGCCACTGGCCCCGGCACGCAAAGCGCGCTCGGCATAGATGCTGTCGTAATGCATGGAAAAGACGATCACGGGCAGCCGCGGCCGCTCCGCGTGCAGACGCCGGACCAATTCCATCCCACTCCTCGGCCCCATCTCCAGGTCCGTCAGCACCAGATCCGGAGGCGACCGTCGCACCGCCGCCAGCGCCTCCGCCACCGAACCGACCTGGCGACACACGTGGACTCCGGGCTGCTGATTGAGCAGCGCCGTCACGCCCGCGCGCGTCAGCGGGTGATCGTCGACCACCAGCACGCGACGGCGGCGCGGGGAAGAGCGACGGGGTGCTTGGCGCGGCGCGCGGACGACGGGCATGCTCAAACCGTGAACGCCGCCTCGAGCTTCGCAAGCGAGGCGAAACTTCCGCGCCTTGGAAGGCCCCGAAGTCAGGCTCCCGGTGCCCCGCCGAGTTCGTGCCTCAGGCAGGCGCCGACGTCGGCGTGACGAAACACGTAGCCGGAATCAAGCAGCGCGCCCGGCGTCGCCCGCGTGCTGGCCAGCAAGGTTTCGTCGGCCATCTGACCGAACACCGCGCGCAGCACCGGAGCTGGTACGGGGAACAGGGCCGGCCGACCCACGGCCGCCGCCAGCGCTCGCGTGAATCCAGCATTTGTGACCGCACCGGGCGCGCAAACGTTCACCGCCCCCCGGCAGGCGGTCATCATCGCATGATAGACGGCCCCGATGGCGTCCTCACGTCCGACCCAGCTCATCCATTGCCGCCCCGTGCCGACGCGGCCGCCGGCCGCGAGCCGGAAGACCGGCAGCATTTTGGCCAGCGCGCCGCCGGCCGGAGTGAGGACCACGCCGAAGCGCAGCAACACGGTGCGAACGCCGGCGCGCGCGGCGACGTCCGCGTGCGTTTCCCAAGCAAGGCAAACCTCAGGAAGAAATCCGGCGCCGGGGGCGGAGCCCTCCGTCAACATCTCGTCGCCCCGTTCGCCGTAGAATCCAACGGCGGAGGCGCTGACGAAAACCTCCGGCGGACGCTCCGCCGCCTTCATGGCGTTGACCAACGTGCGCGTCGCGTCGACGCGGCTGCGCAGAATCGCCCCCCGTCGCGCCGGGGACCAGCGTCCCGCGCCGACGTTTTCCCCGGAAAGGTTCACCACCGCATCAGCCCCGGATAGCACCGAAGGCGCGAGTTCGCCGCGCGCGGGCTCCCAAAGCGCCTCGCCCGGTCCCGCCGGCCCGCGCCGCACGAGCCGCACGACCTCGTGGCCCTGGGTAAGGAGAAAATGGACCAACGCGGTGCCGAGCAGACCGGAGGCACCTGCCACCACGACCCGGCGCCGCCGCGTGTCATAACGCGCGGACAACTCGAGATCGGCCTTGGTGGTGGCATGGCGCCAGGCGAACAACCGGGTGAGTTCCCGCCGGACATGACCTCCCCCAAACATCCGACCAATCGCCCCGCCCGGCAGGCGGTACGAGATATCGTCGGTCAGCAGGCACGCAGCAGCGCCGTCGGGCGTAACCCGATGGAGGTGCTCCCAGCTCGCGAACGGCCCCGAAAGCTGCACGTCGCGAAACTCACGGCCAGACACATAGCCCCGGTGCTCCACCTGCCACTCCATGGAAAACGGACCACGACGGTTGCGCACCACCACGCGCGCGCCGTCGCGCACCCCGCCGGTGGCGGAGACCACCTCCACCTTTTCCCAAGGAGGACACAAGCGCCCCAGCGCGCCGGGACGTTCGTGCCAGGCGAAGACCTCCGCGGCTGGCCGCTCGATGCGCGTGGTGAGGGTGAATTTTTCCATGATCAGGAGCGTTTGGACGCCTTCGCGCGCGATTTTCCCTCCAACGGAAGCATGCCCTCCTCGGCCGGAGGCTCGCCTCCGCCGGCGCGGATCGCGGCGGCGCGCGCGCGGATCGCCGCGCGTTCGGCGGCGGAAAGTCGCACCACATTCTTCACCTGCAGCGCCATGCGCTGGTTGCCGCGCAGCAGCGTCTCGTGGCGCAGCAGGAAATCCCAGTAGAGCGTCGTGAACGGACACGCGTCGTCACCCGTCGCCTTCGCCGGATCAAAGCGGCAGGACGCGCAGGCGTTGCTCATCCGCTGCAGGTATTTTCCCGTGGCGACGTAGGGTTTTGACGCCATCACGCCGCCGTCGGCGTACTGGGACATCCCGAGCGTGTTCGGCAACTCCACCCACTCGACCGCGTCCACGTAGACCCCGAGGTACCACTCGTGGATCCGCTTCGGGTCGACGCCCAGCAGAAGGGAGTAAAGTCCGGTGACCATCAACCGCTGGATGTGGTGCGCGTAACCGAGCCGCAGGGTCTGGCCGAGCGCGTCGCGAAGGCAGGTCATCGCGGTGTCGCCCGTCCAGTAGAACCCCGGCAGCGGCTCCTTCGCTCCGAGCGCGTTGCGCTCCAGATAGTCCGGCATGTGGAGCCAATATACCCCACGCACGTATTCCCGCCACCCGAGCACTTGCCGGATGAACCCCTCGCCCGCCGCCAGCGGGACCCGCTCCGCCCGCACCGCTCGCTCCACGGCGGCGATCACCGCGCGTGGGTCGAGCAGCTTGAGGTTCATCGCCGCGGAGATCAGCGAATGATAAAGCCATGGCTCGCCGCACCAGATCGCGTCCTGATAGCGACCGAAGTCCGCCAGACGGTGCGTGATGAAGTCATCCAGCGCCCGCTGCGCGTCGGCCGGTGTCACCGGCCAGTCGAAGAGGGAGAGATCCCCAGGATGACGCGGGAAGCGCTGCTCCACGAGCTCGATCACGGCGCGCGTGGTCGCGTCGGGCGGGAACCTCGTGGGTGCCGGCAGCGGGCGCGGCGGCCCCCCGCGCCCGAAACTCTCGCGGTTGTCGTGATCGAAGTTCCACTGGCCGCCCAGCGGATCGCCGGCGTCGTCGAGCAGCACGCGATGGCGCCGCCGCATCTCCCGGTAGAAAAACTCCATCCGGAGTTGTTTCCGGCCTTCGGCGTGCTCGCGGAATTCCCCGGGCGTGCAAAGAAAATGCCGGTCGGCCCTCACCTCCAGAGGAACCCCGGCCTGCTTCGCCACCGCGGTGAGCTCCGGTTCCAGACGCCACTCTCCCGCCGCAACCATGAGGACGCGCTCGGGCCGCAACGCGGTCAGCGCGCGCGCGAGCTCCCCCGCGAGGGTCTGGGTATTGCCGGCTGCGTCGAGCTCGACGTACTCCACGCGACGTCCCAGCGCGCGTTGCGCATCGCGAAAATGCCGCATCGCGGAAAGGAACAGCGCGGTGCGGACCTTCGAAGAGACGACGTGCTCCGATTCCCCCTCCACCTCCGCCATCCAGATCGCGTCGCGCGCGGGCTCGAAGCCGTCGAGCGCCGCGGAACCGGCGTCGAGCTGATCGCCCAGCACGACGACAAGATGACGCACGCCGGACGCCGCGGCGCGGGGACGTGCGCTCATTCGCGGACGGAGATCTCGCCACCGCGGATCCGGCGGAAAGCCGCGAGCGCCTCGTTGCGGGCCGTAGCGTGGTCGACGATGGGCGCGGGATAGTTTCCGCCTTTGCCGAGACGGATGCCCGCGGCGGCCAGAACCGGAGCCGGCGCCTCCCAAGGTGCGTGGATATTCTCAGCGGGAAGCTCGTCCAACTCGGGAACCCAGCGGCGCACATAAGAACCTTCGGGGTCGAACTTCAGCCCCTGCAAGACCGGCGCGAAGACCCGGAAGTATGGCGCGGCGTCGGCCCCGCAACCCGCCGTCCACTGCCAGCCGAGGGTGTTGCTCGCGAGATCGGCGTCGACGAGTGTGTCCCAAAACCAGCGCGCGCCGTGCCCCCAGGAGAGCCGGAGATGCTTCACCAGGAAGGAAGCCGCGATCATGCGCACCCGGTTGTGCATCCAACCGGTGGCCCAAAGCTGGCGCATGCCGGCATCGACGATCGGGTAACCCGTGAGCCCCCGCTGCCACGCGCGAAGTTTCTCCCCGCCGGGATCGTCGGCCCAGGGGAACGACTCGAAATCCGAACGCAACGGCCGCTCCGGGGTATGCGGAAAATGGAACAGCAGGTGATGCGCGAACTCGCGCCAGCCCACCTCGCTGAGAAAAACCCGCGCGCCGTTGCTGGGCGGAAACACCCCACTCTCCTTCGCCACCGCTTGCACCGCGGCCCAGATCTGACGCGGCGACAACTCCCCGAAATGCAGCCACGGGGAGAGCATCGAGGTACCGTCCACGCCGGGAATATTGCGCCGGTCGGAGTACGCCTCCATCGCTTCAGCCACGAAGCGCTTCAGTCGTTTCGCCGCACCGGCCTCACCGGGAATCCACGCGTCGCGGAAGCCGGCGTCCCACTTGATCCGCGGCAGCAGCGTCAGTTCGGCAAGGTCCAAGGTCGCCGGCCACCGCTCCGCGGCCGGTATCGTGGTCGAGGGCGCGAGGCGGGCGGGCGCCTCCACGGGCAACTCCAGGCAATGACGCCAGAAGGGGGTGAAGACCTGGAAAGGCTTGCCCTGCTTGTTGGCGATGGTGTGGGGCTCGTGCAGCAGCGCCGCATTGAAGCTCTTAGCCTCCACGCCCTCCGCCGTCCACCGGGTCTTCAGCGCAGCGTCGCGTGCGATCACCGCGGGCTCGTACCGGCGGTTCCAGAAAATCGCACCCGCGCCGGTCGCGCGACGCAGACGGTCGAGCTCCGCGCCGCTCTCGCCGTGCGCGAGGATCAACCGCGAACCGCGCGAGCGCAGGTCGGCGTCGAGCGCAGCCAGCGCGTGATGCAACCACCAGCGCGAGGCCCCACCGGCCGGCCAGCCGCCGTCACCCGCGTCGTCGAGAACGTAGACCGGTATGACCGGCTCGCGGCGCGCGAGCGCGGCCATGAGGGCGGGATTGTCCTGTAGACGGAGATCCTGACGGAACCAAAGGAGAGTAGACGGCATGCGATGCGGCGAAGCGCCACACCGTTGGTACGCGCCGCGCGCCATGCCAGACGCAAAGCACGCGGGGCGCCGAGGATGTCTCACCAATCAGACACAAAGGCACGGGGAGAAGAAGGCTGCGCCGTGATTTAAGCCGACAGGTCCGCGGGGGCACCCGCGGCTACATCACATAAATCCCCGAATGCGGCGGCGATCGCCGGGAGCTTCCCTGAGACGTCTCACGTTTCCCGTGCCCGCCCGCCGTCCCGTCCCACGTTTTGGCGAAGGAGAGCCTTGCGGCTACGCTTTGCTGCGTACCAGAGCCGGCTTGCGCCGAGACCTTGGGTTCCTGATTTCCAAATTTCTCCCGGCCTCCGTGTCTTTGTGCCTCCGTGGTAAAACAGCTTGGCCACGCCATTTTACCGTGCGACCAACATCTTGGCCGCGGCACTGGAGCATGAGGACCGGGCAATCAGGGCTTCAGGTACTTCGCGAGCGGCGGGTTCACCAGCTCCGCCATCTCCGGCGAATCAAAGTTGGCCTTGGTCACAAAGCCGACGCCGGTGTCGACGCGCGGCTCGACTTTGCCGCCACGCAGCATGGTCACGATGGCCTTCACGCCGAGGTAGCCCATCTTCATGGGATTTTGGACCACCAGACCCTGCACATCGCCCGCCTTGAGGCCGGCGTTGAGGGTCTCGCCCGAATCGAAGGCCACCAGCTTGACGCGTCCGCCGGCGAGTCCGGCGTCGCGCAACGCCTGCATCATGCCCACACCGGCCGTCTCGTTGCAGCAGAAGATGCCGTTAACCTGCCGGCCGAAACGGTTGAGGAGATTCTCGGAGGCGCGCTTGGCGGTGTCGCGGGTGGCGCCCGCGTGCTGGTCGGTGGAGACGAGTTTGATGTTGGGGAAGTCGCGACGCATGACCTCGAGGAACCCCTCCTCGCGCTCCTCGGTGCTGGCGGAGCCGACGGCGTAGCGCAGCAGGATGACATTGCCCTTGCCGCCGAGCATCTTGCCGAGCTCGCGCGCGGCGATGCGGCCGCCCTCGCGGTTGTCGGTGGAGATGTAGCTGGCGGGGGCCTTGGACTCGATGCCGGAGTCGATCACGACCACCGGGATCTTGCCGCGGACGGCGGCCTCGACGGGGGCGACGAGGGCGCGGCGATCCAGCGGGGCGACGACGATGCCGCTGACGCGCTGGGCGGTGAAGTTCTCGATAACCTGCACCTGCTGCTCGCGGTCGTCCTCGCGGAGCGGACCCTTCCAGATGACCTGCACGTTGACGCCCTCGGCCTTGAGCTCCTGCTGGGCCTTCATGGCGCCGGCATGGACGGATTTCCAAAACTCGTGGGTGGTGCCCTTCGGGACGACCGCGATGCGGTACGTTTCGGCGGCGCCGGCGAGGACGGCGATCAGCGGCAGAAGCAGGGCGGAACGCAGGACGGACTTCATGGCGTGGGTTGACGAGGGGTTGGGGGGACCGGTCCGCGAAACACGGAGCCGGCGCAGGCGGAAAGTCCGTTTCGCGCGCGGTGCCGTCAACCGCGAATTCCCCCGCGGGATGCCGGCGTCGCACACCGGCAACTCCGACTTGCGCCCGATCCGCGACCGGCGCTACCTCACGACGGACAACTGACCGCCGACCCTCCCCTATTTTCATGAAATCCAACCTCTCCGAGAACAATTCCCAACCTCTCGCCAGCATGGATGAATGGGAGGACTTCCTGAAGACCCGCTACCCGGAGCCGGCTCCCGCGCCCGCGGGCGGCACGCGGCGGGCGCCGCCGGTCGGGATCGCGGCGGACAAGAAAAAGGAGGAATTCCGCCAGTATGAAGCCGAGGCGCGCCCGAGCGTGCGGGAGTTCTACCGGCTGAACCACACGCACCAGACCTACGACTTCGGGCAGGCCAAGCGGAAGGAATACCTCGGCCTCAATCGCATGCAGATGAGCGTATGGGAGGCGATGGAGTACCTGAACCAGCTGATCGACGACTCCGACCCCGACACCGATCTCTCCCAACTCCAGCACCTGCTGCAGACCGCGGAGGCGATGCGCCGCGATGGCCAGCCGCGTTGGATGATCCTCACCGGCCTCGTGCACGACCTCGGCAAGATTCTCTGCCTCTGGGGCGAGCCGCAGTGGGCCGTGGTGGGCGATACCTTCGCCACCGGTTGCGCGTTCTCGCCGAAGAATGTGTTCCCCGAGTTCTTCGCGGCCAACCCAGACGCCAACCACGCGCGCTTTCAGACGCCCAACGGGGTCTACGAGGAGGGCTGCGGGCTCGACAAGGTCGCCCTCTCCTGGGGCCACGACGAGTACATCTACCACGTGTGCAAAGACTACCTCCCCGAGGAGGGTCTCTACATGCTGCGGTACCACAGCTTCTACCCGTGGCACCGCGAGGGCGCCTACGACCAATTCGCCACCGCGAAGGATCGCGCGATGAAGGAATGGGTCCTGAAGTTCAACACCTACGACCTCTACACCAAGAGCCACGAGGCGCCAGACGTCGCGAAGCTCCGCCCGTACTACGAGGATCTGATCCGCGAGTTCTTCCCCGCCAAGGTCCGCTGGTAGGCGGACGCGGCCTCACAGCGAATCCTGGTAAAGCCGGTCGTAAGCCCCGGCGGCCGACTTCCAGCTGAAGTCACGGGCCATCCCACGCTGCTGGACCGCGCCGTACCGGGCCGGGTCGGCGAACAAGGCTAAAGCCCGCTGCAGCGCCTCGAGGAGGCCGGTGCTGCTCGGGTCGCAGATCAAGCCGGTGCCATGCTTGGGATCGTCGTCGGCATCAATCACCGTGTCGACCAGACCGCCGACGCGGCTGACCAACGGCACCGTGCCGTACACCTGCGAGTACATCTGGTTGAGGCCGCAAGGCTCGAACACCGAGGGCATGAGGAAGAAATCCGATCCCGCCTCGATCAGATGGCTCATGGCCTCGTCGAGTCGCGGCGTGAAATGCACCTTCGACGGCGCCTCGCGCGCCAGCGCACGCACTTCCTCCTCCAGCCGGCGGTCACCCGAGCCGAGCAACACGAGACGCACGTCGTTCGACTGGAAAAAGTCACGGTTGGCGAGGATGAGGTCGACCCCCTTCTGCGCCGCCAGCCGCGCGACCACCCCGAAGACCGGACCCCTGAACGCCCCGGTGAAACCGCAGCGTTTCAGCAACTCCGCCCGGCAAACCTTCTTGCCCGACATGTTCTGACGCGAATAACGCGCCGGCAGCTGCTCATCGCTCGCCGGATTCCAGATCGCGGTGTCGACGCCGTTGATGAGCCCCACGAGATCCTCCGCGCGCGTCTGCACCACGCCATCCAGGCCGCAGCCGAACTCCGGAGTCTGGATCTCCTGCGCGTACCGCGGGCTCACCGTCGTGACGCGATCGGCGAACAGGATCCCGCCCTTCATCAGATTGATCTGCGAATAGTACTCGATGCCATCCATCTGGTTCAACTCATCGGGCAGATTGGTGCGAGTGAACGTGCGCGACGGGAACACCCCCTGGTAGGCGATATTGTGGATGGTGAAGACGGTCTTAAGCGCGAGCGTCACGCCGTGGCGCCGCTCCGCTTGCCGCAGCAGCACGGGCACCAGCGCCGCCTGCCAGTCATGGCAGTGCACGATGTCGGCACCCGCGTCGGAGAGCCGCAGCGACTCCACGACGGCCTTGGAGAAGAAGATGAAGCGCTCCGAGTTGTCCTCGTAATCGCGCTCGCCGTTCCCGTAGGCGCCGCGACGGTCAAAGAACTCCTCCCGGCAGACAAGGTGCACCGTGACCCCGGGCCGCGGGGAAAACGACCGCACCTCGCCCGAAAGGAACTCGATCCCCTGTTCGACCTTGAGCCGGTGGCTGCGCTCCGCCGTCGCGGCATCCTTGTGCTCCAGCACCGCGCGGTAGCCCGGCAGATACACCGCGACCTCGTGCCCGCGATCCGCCAGCGCGCCGGTCAACGCCCCCACCGCGTCCGCGAGACCTCCAGTCTTCACGTAGGGGAAGAGTTCGCTCGCGACGTGGACGATTTTCATCGCTCGAACCCTACCCTCGGAGTTTAGCTAGGCCAATCCGAAACGCCCGGGCGCGCCGCGCCGGTGCGCTGTCCCTATTCCGATGACGCTCCGCGAACGCCTTCTCGCCCTTCTCCGGGCCGACAATTTCACCCCCGCCGATGAATTCGGCCTCTGCCGTCAGCTGGGACTGCGCCAGCAGGCCCGGGCGTCGGTGCGCAAGGAGATCGAGTCCCTGCTCAAGGCGGGACTCGCCCGCCGCGACTCCCGCGGACGCCTGCTGCCCGTGTCGAAACCGACCCGGCAAGCCGCGCCTGCTCCCGCCGCCACGCGCGCGGTGTTCACCCCGACGCGGCGCGGCCCGACGATGCCGCCGCCCGGCTCGCCCAGTCCGTTCGCGAAGTCGGCGAAACCGGTCGCCGCATCCGTGGCGAACGCCGCCCCCGCTCCCGCCTCATCCGAACCGAAGCTCAAGCAAGGCGAAAGCGTGGGCCGCATCCAGTTCCGGCTTGGTGGCTCCGCCTACGTTGTGCGCGAAGGCGCGGCCGGCGAGGTCGGCCTGCAGATCGCCCCGGATGACACCGACGTCGCCCTCCCGGGCGACCGCGTGATCGTGCGCGAACTCGTGGGTCGCCGGGGCCGGCGTCCCGGCGCGTGCTTGAGCGCGAGCGGGACACGATCATCGGTGAACTCCGGGGCGGGCGACGTCATCCCGTGGTGCTGCCCGATGATCCGCGCGTCGGCCGCGAGATCCAAGTCACCGGCGTCGACCTCGCCGAGTCCGGTCCCGCCCCGCGGGAAGGAGACAAGGTCGTGCTGAGGCTAGCGGAGTGGACCCGGCGTGAGCTGCCCCCGGCGGGCGTGGTGGTCGCGCGCCTCGGCCGGACCTTCGAACCGCAGGCGGAGATGCGCGCGGTGCTGCTGCGCTACAACCTCAGCCGCGAGTTTCCCGCGCCCGCCGAGCAGGAGGCCGCCGCGCTGCCGGACCGCGTGCCGGCCGCGCAGACGACGGGGCGCGAGGACTTCCGGCGCAAGGCGGTGTTCACGATCGACCCGGACGACGCGAAGGACTTCGACGACGCGCTTTCGCTCGAGGAACTGGCGCACGGCGCCGTGCGGGTCGGCGTCCACATCGCCGATGTCTCGGCCTACGTGCGCCCGGGCACGGCGCTCGACGCCGAGGCACAGCGCCGGGGCAACTCAACGTACCTCGTCGGCACGGTCGTTCCCATGCTGCCGGAAAAGCTCTCCAACGGGCTTTGCTCGCTCGTCGAGGCGGAGGACCGGCTGTGCAAGGCGGTGTTGTTCACGTTCGAAGCCCGCGGGGCACTCCGTGAGACCGAGTTCGCCGAGACCGTCATCCGCAGCCGCAAGCGCCTGACGTACAAGCAGGCCTACGCGCTGCTCACGGAGGACGACCTCGAGCGCGTGCGCGCCCTGCCTTCTCCCCCCCGGCACCGCACCGGGTCGTCCGGACGCCCGCTGCGCGAACTCCCGCCGGGCGAGCTGCGCGACCTCCAGGGATGGGTGCGGAGCCTGTGGGCGATCGCGAAACGTCTGCGCGCCGACCGGATGGCGCACGGCAGCCTCGACCTCGACATGCCGGAAACCCGCATCCTCGTGGACGCCCAAGGTCACGCGGAGCGACTGGAACGCATCGAGCACGACGAGAGCCACCAACTCGTCGAGGAGTTCATGCTGGCGGCGAACGAGGCGGTCGCGCGCCTCACCCGCACCCGCCGCCTGCCCTCGCTTTACCGGGTCCATGACGACCCGGAGCCCGCGCGATTGCTCGAGCTGCGCGAGACGCTGGCGAAGTTCGGCATCAAGACCGGCGATCTTTCGAACCGGCGGGAGCTCACGCGCCTGCTCGCGCTGCTGGCGGACCACCCGCAGGGCCACACTCTCCGCACACAGCTCCTGCGGAGCCTGCGCAAGGCGGCTTACCGCCACACGCCCGACGGCCACTTCGGCCTGCACAAGCGCGATTACACCCACTTCACCTCGCCCATCCGCCGATACGCGGACCTCGTCGTGCACCGAGTGCTGGCGGCGCACCTCGCGAAACCCGGAGCGCCGGCCGCCGCGCACGACCTCCCGCAGGTGACCCGGCTCGGCGAGCATCTCACGCGCACGGAGGTCAACAGCGCGGAGGCGGAGCGCGAGAGCGTGAAGGTGAAGCTGGTTGAGTTCTTCGACCGAGAGCTTGGCCGGACGCCGCCCGCGCGCTTCGCCGCGGTGATCACCGACGTGCGCCCGCACGGGTTCTTCGTCGAGCTCACTGAATCGATGACCTTCGGCTTCGTGCCGGCGGAATTGCTGCCTGCCGACCGCTACGATTTCGACGAGGGCGAGGCCGCGCTCACCGGCCGGCGCCAACGCCAGCGTTACGCCCTCAACGGCCGCCTCGACGTCGCGGTGGCTCGCGTCGACCGCTACAAGCGCCTGATCGACTTCCGGCCGGCCGACGACTCGGCGGTTTGACGCGCCCGCGGCCCGAAGGTTGTTTGGCAGGATGGATCACTACTCTTTCGCCCGCGATTTCCGAAAGGTCTACGACGCCGCCGTCGCCCGCTTTGCCGCGGGTCAACGGGACACCGCGACACTGTTGACCGACGAGGAGCGCCGGTTCGTTTCCGCCAACGGCCTCACCGTGCAGAACTTCCTCGATTACGCCGAGGATCATAACGGCTACGGCGGGGAGCCCGGCCCCGAGCAGGCGCTCGCGATCGAGTTGGTTCGCCGCGACTATTTCCTGAATGCGCAAGGCGGCCGCCCCCCGGCTACGGCGCTGGACGAGGCTTCCCTGCCCGCCAAGACCGAAGCCGCGCGCGGCATCGCGTGGCTGCCGCGATTGCTCCCGAAGGCGCGGGCCAAGCTGCGTGGCGAGCTCCCTTCTTCGCTCATGTACGGCTGCGGCGGCGACCGACGATTCTTCCGCGAGCACAACATCCTGCCCGCGGAGTTCCTGGCCCTGACCTGGCGACATGAGCACGACCCCGCCGCGATCATCGACTGGGTGATCCGGCGCAAGGCGGAGGCCCGCTGAAATTCCGGCCGGATGTCCGCCGCTCCCTCACCCCTCTGGACACGCCGCCGGATCCTGCATGGTTCGGCCGCGGCGGCAGTCGCTTTCCCTTTCGCCACTCGGGGAGCGGAGGTCCCTGCACCTTTGGGCATCGGCCAGATCGGCGTCGAGCACAGCCATGCGTCGGGCAAGATGCAGGCGATCCGCTCGCTGCCTGGGCTCTGGCGGATCGCCGGGCTGGCAGATGCGAAGGACCGCGCGCGAGGACCGGCCTACGAGGGCGTTCCTCGCCTGACCGAAGCACAGCTGCTCTCCGACTCCACGGTGCGGGCGGTCGCGGTGGAGACCCCGCTGGCCCAAGCCTGCGCCACGGCCATGCGCGCTTTGCGCGCGGGGAAACACGTGCATCTCGACAAGCCAGGTGCGACCGACCACGCGGAATTCGCCGCGATGCGCGGGGAGGCCGAGCAACGCGGCCTGATCCTGCAGATGGGCTACATGCTCCGGTACAACCCGGGCATCGTCTTCCTGCGCCGCGCAGTGCGGGAGGGCTGGCTCGGCGAGATCATGGAGGTCGAGGGACTGATGGGGAAGCCGGCGGGGGAAACGGAGCGTGACTACGCCGCAAATCTGCCGGGCGGGGCGATGTTCGAGCTCGGCTGCCACCTGATCGACGTGATCGTCGACCTGCTCGGTCCGCCCGCGGCCGTGCACCACCACCGCACACCGACGCGCGACGACGGTTTGCCTGATCACCAGCTCGCCGTGCTCGAGTACCGGCGCACGACCGCGACCGTACGCATCAATCTCGCGGACCCCTTCGGCAACGAGCGACGAAGGCTCAGCGTCACCGGTAAGCATGGCACCTGCGAAGTGCTGCCGCTGGAGTCAGGAAACGTGACGCTATCTTTGAAACGCGAGCACGGCGGCTTCAAGGCGGGCCGGCACACCGTGCGGCTGCCCCGCGAGGGCGGGCGTTACGACGGTGAGTTCATGGATCTCGCCGCCGCCGTGCGCGGGCAACGCACCCTACCCTGGAACGCGGCCCACGATACCGCGACGCACCGCGCGACCCTGCTGGCTTCGGGGGTTGCGGCGACGCGAACGAACCCCTAAGCAGACCGTTCAGGATGACTGTCCCCGGCCCTCTTCCGGTCCCGCCGACCGGCCCGCTGCACCGCGTGCTGTACGTCGCCACCGCCCGCGTGCCGTTCTCGCGCGAGGATCTGGCGACGCTGCTGGAGCGGTCGCGGATGAACAACGAGCGCGACGACATCACCGGCATGATGCTCTACCGCGACGGACTTTTCATCCAGGCCCTCGAGGGACCCGCCGTCCCGGTGCGCAACCTGCTGGGCCGCATCAAAAACGACTCCCGGATCTCCAGCTGCGACGTGATCGACGAGAGTGACGGCGACGAACGCATTTTCTCCGAGTGGCGGATGGCGTTCCGCAATCTCGACGATGCCGGCATCGCCTCTCATCCGGGCTTTTCCGACTTCATGAACGCGCCGCGCACCTCTCCTAAAAGCCTACCCCGCGACCCGGCCAACTACTGGAGCACCCTCGACTTCTACCGGCAGCAGTTCTGAGCCGGCACCCCGGAAAAACCGCTCGACGCGCCGCGAGCGGACTAGAGACTGCCGCGCTGTCCCCACCCCCCGGCCCGCGCCGAAGGGACCGCCCGCAATGAATAACCCCAACCGTTCCAACCCTGCCGGAGGTGTCGCCTCCGGGGCCGGTTCCGGCCTGCACTTTCTCATGTACGTGAGCTCCGCCCGCCGGAAATTCGGTCCCGCGGAAATCGCCGAACTGCTCGCCATCGCCCGCGAGAAGAATTCCCGCATCGGGATCACCGGCATGCTGCTCTACAAGGCCGGTCTCTTCCTGCAGGTGCTGGAGGGCGACTCGGAACGGGTGCGCGATTTGTACACGAAGATTGCCAGCGACAATCGGCACCGGGCCTGCTCCGTCGTGATGGAGGGATCCATCCCGGAACGCCGCTTCCGCGACTGGTCGATGGCCTTCCGCAACCTCGATGACCCCGACCTCTCGAAGCTCCCGGGCTACAGCGAGTTCATGGCGAACCCACGCCTCTTCGCCGACATCAAGGACGACCCCGACGGCTGCTGGTCCGTGCTGCGGGTCTTCCGCGACACCCTCTGACGGCCCCCCCCGACCAAGGGAGGAGATCCGGTCCGGACTTTCCGCCCGGGCCGGGAGTCCGGAGGTTAAAAGTTCGAAACGCCGGACTCGATGAAACACTCAACGCCCTGACCCCTTCAGGGCCATTCCCATGAACCGCCGCCGCTTTCTAACCCGCGCCGCCGCCAGCGCCGCCTTGCCCCTCGCCTCCTCGCCGATGCAAGCCGCCGCACCGACGAACGCGCCCGCGGTCCCGGCAGGAGATCCCGTCGGGATCACGCCGGAAACTATCGCCGCGGCCGAACGGGTGGCCGCCGTCGAATTCACGGCGGATCAACGCGCGCCACTCGCCCGCGATCTCGCGTCACGCGCCGCGGGTTATCGTGATACCCGCCGCGAGCCCATCCCCAACGCCGTGCCTCCTGCCCTGGGCCTGGACCTGCGCGCGGCCGCCGGGCTCGCTTCCGCCACCGGCGTCACCGGGACCTCATCGGCGTGGACGCCGCCCGACGCGGAGCGCCCGACCACACCGGGGGACCTCGCTTTCCTGCCCGTCTCAGCTCTGGCCTCGCTCCTCCGCTCGCGGCGGATCTCGTCCCGTGAGCTCACGGAACTTTGCCTCGAACGCCTGCGGCGAATTGATCCGGCGCTGGAGGCGGTCGTGACGCTGACCGCTGACCGCGCGCTTCGGCAGGCCGACGCCGCCGACGCGGAATTGCGCGCCGGCAAGTGGCGCGGCCCCTTGCACGGTGTGCCTTGGGGCGCGAAGGATCTCCTCGCGGTGCGCGGCTATCCGACCACGTGGGGCGCGCGTCCCTTCCGCGAGCAGACATTCGATACCGACGCGGAGGTGGTGCGCCGCCTCGACGCGGCAGGTGCCGTGCTGGTCGCCAAGCTCTCGCTCGGCGCGCTGGCCTACGGCGCCGACTGGTTCGGCGGCCGCACCAAATGCCCGTGGAACCCCGCTCTGCCCTCTTCGGGCTCATCGGCCGGCTCGTGCGCGGCGGTCGCGGCCGGATTGGTGCCTTTCGCGATCGGCTCGGAAACTCTTGGATCGATCGTTTCCCCGTGCACCCGTAACGCCGTCACGGGACTCCGCCCCACCTACGGCCGGGTGAGCCGCGCGGGAGCGATGGCGCTCGCCTGGTCGATGGATAAAATCGGCCCGATCGCGCGCTCCGTCGAGGACTGCGCCCTGATCTTTGCCTCGATCCACGGGGCGGACCCCGCCGACCCTGGCGCAGTCAATGCGCCGTTTGACTGGCGCGCGGCAGCCCCGATCCGCGGGAGGCGGGTGGGGTTCGTGGAGGCGCAGTTCGCCGCGGAAGGCGAGTGGCGGGATGCGTATCGCGGGGCGCTGGAAACACTGCGCGGGCTCGGGGTTGAACTCGTGCCCGTGGAGATGCCGAAGATTCCCGGACGGGTGGTGAGCACGATCCTCAGCGCCGAGGCGGCGGCGGCCTTCTCCGACCTCACGCTGTCCGGCGAGATCGACGACCTCCTCGCGCCGCGCCCGAGCAATTGGGCAAAGTCGATGCGGGAAGCCCGCTTCATTCCAGCCGTGGAGTACATCCAGGCCAACCGCGTCCGCACCGGCTTGATCAAGCAGACCGAGGAGCTTTTCTCCCGCCACCGCGTCGAAGTCTGGGTCACCCCGGCCCCGGGCGACCACCTCTCGCTCACCAACGCGACGGGCCATCCGGCCGTATGCGTGCCAGCCGGATTCGCCCCGGTGAAGGATCAGCCGGCGGGATCGCCGCGGCGCAACGCGACCGCGATCACTTTCCACGCTCCGCTGTTCGCCGACGACCGGGCGCTGGAGTTTGCCCACGCTTTCCAACGGGCGACCCGCTGGCACGAAGGCCGCCCGCCGGTGTCGTGACCGGCAGCCGGGCGCAGCCTTGCTCAGAGGAGGCAGCGCCGTGAGGCTCACCGTGATGAAAAACCCCTTCGCCGCCTCATTGATCGCCTTGCTGATCTTCGTCTCCGCTCCGGCCGCCGAGGACGGCTTCCAGCGCCTTTTCAACGGACGGGATCTCCAGGGATGGGACGCCGATCCCGCGCTGTGGCGCGTGGTGGACGGCGTGATCGTGGGCGTGAGCGAGCCGGGCAAACCGGCGACCAACTCCTTCCTGATCTGGAACGGCACCCTGCGGGACTTCGAGCTGCGCGTGACGATCCGCGTGATCGGCGACAACAACTCCGGCATCCAGTACCGCAGCCGGCGCCGGCCCGAGATCACCCCGTGGACGATCTCCGGCTACCAATGCGACGTGCACCCGGTGGAAGTGCACACCGCGATGACCTACGAGGAACGCGGCCGCGGCATCTTCGGTTACAACGGCATGGACGTCGTCATGGACCCGGACGGCCAGCGCTGGCTGGTGCGCGAGCGTCCTTCCGTCGCCGCGGACCTGTCGCAGTGGAACGAGTTCACGGTCCTGGCCCGCGGCAACCGCCTCGAGCATCGCGTCAACGGCCGCGTCACCTCGGTCTTTGTCGACCACGACGCGAAGAATCGCGCGCTGGAGGGACTCCTCGCGATCCAGCTGCACGCCGGTGTCCCCCACCGCACCGAGGTTCGGGACATCCGCCTCAAGGTGCTGCCCGCGACCGAGCCGGAGCCCTTCGACACCGCGCAGCTGCCCGCGGGGGCGCGCAAGATCGACAAGCCCAAGGTCGTTAGCGCACAGGGGAAGACCCCACCGCCACCGAAGAAGAAGTGAACACGCGGACCGGGGCACCTCCTCGCGACAGTTGCCAGTCCGCCTGATTCCCTTTCCTTCCCGTTTCTTCTTTCATCATGAGAATGCCCCTCCGCCTCCCGGTTATCCGCCTTCCGCTTCGCCCGATGTCTTGGCTAGCGATCAGCCTTGGCGTGGCGGCCAGCCCGGCTCTTGCCCAGACCGCGCCCGCGCCAGCGGCGTCAACGCAGGAAGCGCCGGTGGAGCTCTCCCCGTTCATCATCGCGACGGAGCGCGACACCGGCTGGTCGGCCAACGACACGCTCTCCGCCAACCGCACGAAGCAGGCCCTGAAGGACGTGCCAGTGAACATCGACGCCATCACGCGCGACTTCATGGAGGATCTCGGGCTGGATTCGGCCGACGACGTGGCGCTGTTCGTCGCCAACGTTTACGCCCTGCCGATCATGGAGAACGACAACCACAAGGGTAACTTCTCCTTCCGAGGACTCGCGCAGACGAACAACGTCAGCCGGAACTACTTCCGCTGGTACATCCCGAGCGACACGTACAACGTCGAGCGCATCGACTTCGGGAAGGGTTCGAACTCCCTGATTTTCGGCGAGGTCGAGCCCGGCGGGCAGGGAGCCGTCTTCACCAAGCGGCCCCTGCTGCGGAACTTCGGGGAGTTTTACGGGCAGTTCACCAATGAGGGAGCCTACCGGCTCCAACTCGACGTCAACCGGCGGCTGCGCCCCAACCTCGCCGTACGCTTCAACGCCGTGCGGCGCCTGCAACGCACGTTCCAGGACGCCTCCGACTACCGCTTCGGCGGCGAGACGATCGCCCTTGCCTGGCAGCCATTCCGACGCACCGGCATCCGCCTCGAATTCGAGCAGGGAGCCTACGAGAACGTCCGCGGATTCGCCGGGATCTGGGTTCGGGAAAATTCGGCGCGCAGCCGCGCCTTCGGCACACCCGGCACCTACTACACCTCCGACCGCGAGTGGATCATTTCCACCTCCCTGCCTGCGGCCGACCGCACCTCGTCCTTCAATCCGTCCGGCGGCTCTCCCTCGCTGCTGGAGGGCGGGTTCTTCGACGTGAGGATGCTCAACTCCGCCGGGGTGGCGGTCGGCACCAAACGCATCAACGGCTTCCCCAAGCACTACAACATCCGCGGATCCTTCGACAACCACAGCCGCCCGTTCCGCACGTGGTCGGCGACCATCGAGCAGCAAGTCGGACCCATCAGCACCGAGCTGTCCTACAATTACCAGACCCAGCAGGAGGAGCGGAACGACAACGCCTTCGACCAGACGATCAGCATCGATGTGAACGGACGGCCCTACATCGACAGCCGCGGCGACCGGAAGTGGTTCCGCAACGACGTGCACTCGTTCCGCGGCTCGGCGGTCTACAAATTCGACCGCTTCCGGTGGATGGAGCAATTGCTCGTCGCGGGGGCCGAGTACCGGGAGGACCAGGCCCTCAATCTGCGCTGGCAATACTTCAACATCGCGCCCGCCCTCGCCGGCACCGCGAGTGCGATCAACACCAACAACGATCGCCTCGTCCTCCGCCTCTACCTCGATGATCCGCAGTTCTACTCGCGCGCCGTCTTCGACCGCCTCCAGAAGGACGGCCTGCCCACGACCACCGCGGTCAACATGGTCCCGCTCCGCTACTTCGCCTCCGGAAACTCCGCCGCCGATGGAACCGCGTGGCGCCAGACCTACTCGACCTCATTCTCCGCTTCCGGACGCTACCTCAAGGGCCGGGTGCAATCGTTGGTGGGTGCCCGCACTGACTGGGGGCGCACCTGGGACTACGTGGCGACACGCAAGGAGGGCCGCTGGACCGAGGATATCTCGCCCCCCAACCGCGCCGACGCCCTGCCGGGCGAGTACGTCCAGAACCGCGCCCTCCGCCAGGCGCAGACCACCTACTCCGCCGGCCTCACGCTCGCGCTGACCAAGGATATCAACCTCTACACGATCTACTCCGAGTCCTTCCGCTTCCAGGACGCCCGCACGTTCGACCGCGTGACCATCGGTCCGATCGCGGGCGTCACCAAGGAGATCGGGCTCAAGGGCAACCTTTGGAGCGACCGCGCGGGCTTCAGCTTCGGCCTCTTCGAGATCGATCGCCAGAATGTCGTCCGTTCCTGGAACAACATCGTGCCCTTCACCGACACGCAGACGGAGGACCTGATGAACCCCAACGACGTGTTCCCGGGAGACCCGCGCTACAAGTACCGCGAGCCGGGCACCGCCAGCGCCGCGCGCAATTACACCGCGACCGAGAAGTCGAAGGGCGCCGACCTCACGCTCACCGTCAAACCGACCCGCGGCCTCCAGCTCCGCTTCACCGTCGGCTACGCCGATGTCTTCAGCCAGCCCGACTTGTCCTCGTTCCGCGGCTACTACGAGGCCGCCGTGAAACGCGGCAACGAGAACCCGGCGACACTGGCCGACGCGAAGCTGCTGCTCGACACGCTGGACTTCGCCGACCGGGCGACCGGCGCCCGCGCCGCGCCGTGGTCCGCCAGCTGGGTGGTCGACTACGGGTTTTCCCGCGACTCCGCCGTGCTCCGGGGCGTGCGCGTCGGCGTGAACGGCGTCTGGCGTGACGACTACCTGTTCGGACTTCCGGGCGGCCAGCAAATGACCGGGGGCAGCACGCATCTCTTGAACGCCTACGTCATGCGCGACCAGAAGTTCTGGGGCCAGCAGGTCCGCGTGCGCGCCGGTGTGCGTAACCTCACCGACCTCGAGAACGGCGGTATCCGCAAGACCGGATTCACGACAATGGCCGACGGCCGTAACGTCTACCGCTACTCCTACGTGATGCGGGCGCAGTACGAC
>Ga0255127_1000253_pt1 | contig 28490 bp, 19 predicted proteins | sample Law_Miss_RepB_8d_FD_188555 | JGI IMG/M metagenome (GOLD analysis project Ga0255127, IMG submission 188555) | Freshwater microbial communities from St. Lawrence River, New York, United States - Law_Miss_RepB_8d | ecosystem: Environmental > Aquatic > Freshwater > River | place: USA: New York...
GGCACCATCCGCAAATGCTTGGTAGGCTGGAAGATCGGACCGTTGCAAGCTCATACGCCTGAAATCGCAAAGGCCTTGATCGAGCAGCTTATCCTCGACGTAAGTGCTCCATCGGTCATGATCGATATTCCGGATAACAACCCCGAATCGCTTCGCTTGTGTCAAAGCTTTGGTATGCATGAAGTCTTCGGATGCGTCCGCATGTATTTTGGGCCTCCACCGACCTTGAAGAACGAACATCTCTTTGCAGTCTTATCGCTTGAAATCGGGTAATCGCAACGCGAGTGCGCACAGGGAATTCAACTCGACTTTACGTAAACGTCCCACGACAGCGATCAATTGCTCAGCGTGGTGGGCGCAAGCCTGGTGAGACCAGTTTTTTCTCAAGCATTCCAAAGCCCCATTGAGCGAGAATCGCCAAGAGTGCAGCAGGAATGGCGCCTTGAAGTATCAGCGAGATACTCGATAGACGGATCCCTGTAAGAATAGGAGAGCCGTATCCACCTGCTCCGATCAAAGCACCGATTGTTGCAGTCCCGACATTGATCACCGCAGCCGTTTTGATGCCGGATAAGATCGATGGCAAAGCTAGAGGCAACTCGACGAGTCGCAGACGTGAGTTTTGATCGAGGCCGAGGACTTCTGCGGACTCACGTATCGCGGCGGGTATTTGTCGCAATCCGGTATAAGTATTTCGGACAATCGGTAGCAAGCTATAGAAGAACAGTGCTGCGATAGCTGGCAGTGCGCCGAGTCCGAACAACGGGATCATAAAGACCAGTAGTGCCATCGATGGCAACGTCTGAATAACGCTTACAACCCCCAAAACCACATTGGCAACCCTTTCACTGCGTGCTGCCGAGATCCCTAATGGAACAGCCACCAGAATAGCTAGGCCAAGGGACACGGCCACGAGGAATAGATGTTCCATGGTGGTCTTGAGCAATCTGTCTGCAACTCGCTTCCACTGAGCAGTAGGACTCATCGAAGGCAACGGTCGGTTCATTTGAAGTTTGTTGTTTAAAAAATCTCCTGCTACGAACGCTTCCATTTTGTTCTGTAGGCGCACGCGTCCGGTCATTCCAGACATCTCAGAGGGATCGATCAATCCTTCCAGTTTAAGAAAGGCCTTGGCGGCGTTCGGAGCGCGTTGTTCGAGGTCGGTTCGCATCAAGACGACCGCATGATAGGTAGGGAAATAATCCAAGTCATCTTCGAGGACTCTGAGTCGATAGAACGGGATCTCGGCGTCGGTGGTATAGATGTCCGTTACTTGGATCGCGTTGTGGACGAGGCCGCGATACGCCAGGTTGTGGTCCATTGTTCGAATGTTGCTAGTCGTTATTCCGTAATGCTCTGCGAGCGCATTCCAACCATCACGGCGTTCCCTGAATTCATCGCTCAATCCATACTCAAGTTCTGGATGATTCTTCAAATCACTGATCTTTCGGATACTCAATCGATCAGCGACGACCTCACGCATTCCCATAGCGTAAGTGTTATTGAAGCCAACCGTAGCCGACATCAGGATCCCTCGCCGAGCTAGTTCTTGGCGCATCTGCTCTTCGCTCTGCACCGCGATCCCCTTGCGCGCAGCTTCAGCGAGGATCTCTTCTCGAATTGTCCCTGTGTAATCGACATAAGCGTCGATCTCACCCGACACAAGCGCATTCCAAAGGATTTGCGTACCGCCCAGTTCGGCAAGATGTTCAACGCTAGCCCCTGCATCACGACCGAGATGACACAGCATCTCCCCAAGGATCACCGATTCGGTAAATGCCTTGGAGCCAACTTTCAATTCCGGCGATGAATCGCGATTCGCTTCACCGAACACATTCGATCCGGCAAACAATCCCAACATGGCCGCTGTGATCATACGCGTTGCGAAACGGAACTGAAGCAAGTCTGCCAAAGAGGCGTGCAAACAGATCATAAATCGGATTCTCCGAAAAAGGTCTCTGAGTTCCATCACACGTGCGGTATGCGCTGAGCGTGGATGAATCGTGTGACGTACTCGTTGGCTGGTTGATGAATCAAGGAGTCCAAAGTTCCTTGCTGGACGATTTGTCCTTCGGATAACATCATGACCTGATCACCAAAGAATCCCGCTTCTCCCATATCATGCGTAACCATGATCGATGTCTTGCCTAGCGTGCGGATGATCTTGAGCAAGTCCTCTTGGAGATCGAATCGAACCAGCGGGTCCAGCGCCCCCATCGGTTCATCGAACAGCAGGACAGGGGGATCCAACATCAGAGCGCGCATGATTCCAACGCGTTGACGCTGTCCACCAGACATCTGCGCCGGATACCGCTTGAGCGCCGCATTCGGCAAACGAGTTAATTCAGCAAGCTGTTCGACCCGCTTTTTGCGCTCATCCATACCCCAACCGAGATACGTAGCCATCAAGCTGATGTTTTCGAAAGCTGTCAGATGGGGAAAGAGTCCTCCGTCTTGGATAACGTACCCCATACGCCGACGCATCGTCGTCAACTTATCAGGGGTCATCACCTCGGAGTCGAAACGAACGGTCCCGGAGTCAGGCTGTATCAACCCGACGAGCAATCGCAGCATCGTGCTTTTCCCACACCCGCTCGGACCGATAAGAACGGTCGATTTACCGACGGCGAATTCAACGCTGGTCGGCTTGAGGACTTGCATATCACCAAAGGACTTCGATACTGAATCGAGCGAAAACATTTCCGTCCCTTTCTTGATAACCTGAGTGATCCACTATCGAGTTGCTTCGACGGTTCGATCGATTCCCGCGATCACTCCCCAAGCTTCCCCTTGAAGTCGTGGTGCTCATTGAGTTCATCGAGCATTCTCTGCACTTCGGATTGCATCTGTTTTGTCAAATCCGCAGCGGACAACTTATTTTCTTTTCCTTTGGGAATTCGGATAGGTGGAGCGAACTCAATAGTGACGCTCTTGGGGCCATGCACACTTGGATATGGAGCACCCAAGACGTCTTCTTCAAACTTGTCGATCGTCTCAGCGATTCGTTCGACACTCGGTTTTTGAATCAAGTAATCACCTGGATAACTGTACAACTGAGTAACGAAGAACATGCTTTGCATGTCGGCTTCGTACTGAATCATCTCGGCATCAGATATCCCAGGACGCGATTGCAGTTGAATGATGCGCCGTCGGATTTCCTTGACTCGTTCGGGCAAGCTACCAACGGACGCGGTACCAGCATACCTGATTTCCGTATCGGAAAGTACACGGTTCGCGAGGGTTTGAATGCGATCGGCAAGCGAACCGGTTTGGACAGATTGATAATATTCCAGTTCTTTCAGAGATAATAAAGCATTTGCGATAGATAGTATTCGCTCTTGCAAGCTGAGATGTTTCTTCGGACGCCAGAATAAACGATCTTCGACCTGCGAAAGGGTCGGTTCAAGGCTCTCTTGCGGATCTGCGGTATACCATCGCTTGATCGCTACAGGAATGACCACGATATCCCGTTGGCTCTTGCGCGCAGCGAGCAAAGCCATTGCCGCTGCTCCGTCGCGAAACAGGGTGACACGGTCGTTGGTGTGGTAGACATCTCCCTCTGGAAAAACCACCAATGGGGAGGGTTTATTCTGCAAGATGTCGACAGAAGTCTTGATTGCAGCCATGTCCGTTCCTTCGCGGTCAACGCTGAAACAACCGCATCGCTGCATTGAGAATCGTTCGAAACGGCTGCTTTGATGAAAGACTTGCCACGCGGTCATGATAAAGAAAGGGTGCCCCGCACGGCGAGCAGCCTCAATTAGACAATACGAATCCCAATGAAATGAGTGGTTCGGGGCCAACAAGATCCCGGCTTTTGCATCGAGCGATTGCTGAAGGTGTTCGAATCCCTTGATTTCGATAGATTCTATCCTTTGTTCGCGAAGAGCTTTCGCTCGCAAAGGGTCCACGAGACGGAACCACCACCTCGACATTTTCGGGGGCCAAAAAGAATCGGGAGTTCGATAGGGCTGGATATTCATATCAGTACTGATGCATCCAGAAAAAGGCAACCAAGACCATCGGTTCTCCGGGAGCACCCATCGCTGGTCGCCCAACTCTCACCACCGACGATTATCCAACCAGAGTTCGTCAATTATACTCAACTACCGCGCCATCGGCTTTCATGATGTGCATTTTTGCATCCCAAACGACTTGTACCCAGCGCAGCAGACTCGTAACCAACGCAGCGGTAATTGTGTCCGAGCGTCCGCGCAACAAAGAACGGGAAAAAACGTTCCTCGAAACGTGCTTGTCCAACCCGTGAAACGAAAGTAACCAGCTCACCCCTGTACCTCTTTAATTTCCTGTCTGTTTCGTCTCCAATACAACAGACAACTGCGAAGTTCGTTTTTCGTCCTATTACCTTGACTTTGATACAAGCTACTCATGAATCAACGATCAGATCTCAAGCTGCGACTTTTGTATTGTGCCTTTGCCTTGGGGGTGCCTTTCGCCTCTCCCATTACCTCGGTCGCACAAGACCCCTCAGGGGATCGGATTGAGAAAGCCGCATTTGAACTGCGCGAAGAGGAATTGATCGCCAATAAGGAATTGGTTGAAGCAGGGCGACTCGAGATTCTCTCCAGGTTTACACTCGCGACTCCGCTATGGAATTTCGACGGTTTAGAAACCATCCGAGATGTTTGGGCTGCAGGAACTAGCGACCCTGACGAAAAGATGCGACTCAAGAGCCTCGAGGAATTCAGCGATGCATGGTGGCATGAGATGGACATGCGATACGGAGTGCATCGCCCCACAGAAGATCCGCCGATCGAGGAATCCGTAACTTTGGGGGTCGTTCGCACTAAAGCCAATGTCGCAATGAACGGCGCGCCGGGCATCTCCCCAAATTGCCGCCTGTGCCACTCTACCGTCTTGTTCACCAACCCAGACCCCAAAAATCCTCAACCTAAACTGGCCGAAGGAATCCCTAACGTCTTCTTGGACTTCGAACGCTTGCACCAAAACATCTGCAAGAGTTCTCACGCAAGCCCCGGCTTTCTCTTCGCGAAGAACCTTCCTAGATTTTTTATCGACTCTGCGGACTTCTACGGCATCCTCGTTCCTACCCTGCGTCCTGATGGCGTGAAACCTAGTTTACTACGTTACTACAGTTTCTTTCTGGAAAAACATAGCACGAGCTACACCAAACCGCTCGAAGCCAAAGTGCCTCTGATCCCATTTCTGAAACCTCAACCATGGACTAACTATTTTTGGAAAACCCATGGAACAGAGGGTCAAGGATTGTACGTCGACGGTGGGTTCTCAGGAAATGTCGCCGATGTGACTTATGCAATGGCGATCAACCGAGACCATTTGGGTCGCGATTACCTAGAGGCCAAAGAGACCTTCAGAAAAACTGTTCCGTCGTATTTCAGCTCTCTGAAAACTCCGCGATATCCCTTTATTAAAACCGTCGATAGCCAATCTGCTGACGCCGGATTTAAAGTCTTCGAAAGCAACTGTGCACACTGCCACGGCACCTTCAAAAAAACCGAAGACAAACAATTCGAATTGATTAGCTTCCCTGGCAAACTAGTCGATCATGATGAACTAGGTACCGACCCTTTACGCATTAACAACATCTTCGATATGAACATCGAAGAGAAAAAGAAGTTTCTTAGCGGAACGCTTGTCTCTACACAGAAATACCTTGCCCCACCACTCGTTGGAATCTGGGCCAGAGGCCCCTACCTGCACAACGCTTCCGTTCCAACCTTATACGATCTTCTACACTCCAGTTCGCGACCCAAAAAATACAGTATGTACCCAAGTAGCACAGATCCGAATAACTTCGATCAACAAAGAGTTGGTTGGAAATATAAGGACGAATCGAGTAAAACACACGATGAGATTCAAAAGCTAATCCAAGTAGATCCTTACATTCGCGTCTTTGATCCCGATTGGCGAACGCCCAAACAATATGAGCAACTCAGCCATGCCCTTAGCGAGGTAACGGGCACACATGTCGATCCCTCAAAACCAGAACTCTATACAGGTATGCTCAACACAGGACACACCTTCGGTGATGCGTTATCCGAGCAAGAGCGACAAAACCTGATCGACTTCCTCAAATGCCTCTAGATTGGAAGTATGTAGATCGGCAAACACCGATCTACTCGTTGTTGTCTCTACTAAGTATGGACTACCGGCGGACCTACGGTTGTCCCAATTGAAGGAGCGGATGGTGCTTCGCTGTTGCCAGGAGCATCATTTGGTCGCCGGTGTCTCTCCAGCAGCCGGTGTCTCTCCAGCAACCGGGGCATCACCGGCCGACCAAGCAGCGATTGGGCTGCCATCGGGACCTTTGGGATTCGCAGGAGAAGTCCCTCGCAAACTTGCGACGTAAGCCGACACCATCACGATGTCATTCTTGTTGGGGATTCGCGTAGCCCAAGCTGGCATCGCACCCCCAGCAACCCCTTCGTTGATCACTTTGACGATGTCTTCGACTTTCTTAATGTGCTTGTAGTTCTCATCGCACAAATTCGGGCCGATTACACCGCCACCTTCAGCCCCGTGACACGAAACGCAGTTCATCTTGTAAATGGACTTGCCAACCTCGTTCCATTCCGGGTCTTTCATGTACTTAACAAGCGTTGCAGCATCGGGTGTCAAATCACCGATGTCCGCATACTTCTTCTTTTGGTTCGCATCAAGGGCTGCGGCGAACTGCTCGTGAACCGAACGATCAGGGCCACCAACGTGGAAGTAGAGCAAATAGAACGGGGATACCACCACGGTTAAAACAAACAACCACTTCCACCAACCGGGTAGCGGGTTATCGTATTCCCGAATTCCATCGTATGAATGTCCAAGTGGGACGTTCTCGGTCACAGATTTGTTTGTGGTATTCATGAAGGTGTATTTGGTGTGGTGCTATTGCGTGGAATTGTGATGGATTTTGGATCTCTCGGATCGACGACTTCATCGGTCAACGGGATCGATCCGAATCGATCGACCGTCTCTTTCCTCAAGGTCAATGACCAGACGACGATTGCGACGAAGCAGCTGGCGAAGATCACCAAAGCCACTTCGTCAAACCAAGCGTAGTTCAGCCATGAGACGACATCTTTAAGCATTGTTTACTGAGCTCCAGCACTGGAATCAGCAACCGCCGCATCTGCTTCCTGATCTGTTTCTTTCGGCTTCGCAGGCTCTTCTGTTCTCGTCAAGTCCGTGCCTACACGTTGCAAGTAAGCGATCAAAGCGATGGCCGTAGAGTCCTTGATCATGTGCCCGTTGTATTCCACCGGACCACCTTGAAGGACGATTTGTGCCGCGACTTTCTCAGCTTGCAATCTCGCCAAATCAGCGGACTTCGAAACATCGTACGGATACTCTGGATGCAAGAACTTCGCGGCCTGAACACGAGGTTGGATTTCGTTGAAGTTCAGTCGTTCTTCGAGCAAGTGTCGGTAGCTTGGCATCACCGAACCAGGAGAGATCACCGAAGGATTCTCGAAGTGGCGCCAATGCCAAAATCCGCTCTGCTGGGTGATACCGATACGAGCCAAATCCGGGCCGATACGCCTTGAGCCCCATTGGAACGGATGGTCATAAACCGACTCCCCAGGCTTGCTGTACTCACCGTATAGCAAGCGCTCGGCAACCATCGGACGAATCATCTGCGAATGGCAGTTGTAACATCCTTCGGAAACATAGATGTCACGTCCTGCAATCTCCAACGGTGTGTAAGGCTTCACCGTGTTGATCGTTGGAATGTTGCTTCGAATCAAGAACATAGGAACGATCTCGAACAAACTTGCGACAACCACTGCCAATGTCGTCATCACCGTGAACTTCACCGGCATGTGCTCCCAAGCTCGGTGCCAATTCATCTGCGCGACCCGGTCTACCTTGGTCGCTAAATCCAGAACCGGAGTTCCATCAAGCTTGCTCGTCGATACCACGGGCTCGACATATCCCTTTGTCAATCTTGGAGCGGAGTACACAGGAACCTCGTACTTCGCAGGTCGCGTGCTCCAAGTCATGATTGTATTGAAAGCGAGCATCAAGAGGCCGACGACATAAAGCGTCCCTGCTCCAACGCGAACCCACCAAAACGGTACGATCTCTTGAACCGTCTCCAAGAACGCGTAGACCAAGTCACCGTTTGGTTTCTGAGCTCGCCACATCAAGCCTTGGGTAATACCAGCGGCATAAATCGGAATGATGTACAAAAGAATCGCAATCGTTCCAATCCAGAAATGCCATTCGGCTAACTTGGTACTCCACAACTTCGTTTGGTACAAACGAGGAAGCAACCAATAAATCATCCCAAAGGTCATGAAGCCGTTCCACCCTAACGCACCGGAGTGAACGTGAGCGATGGTCCAGTCGGTGTAGTGCGAAAGCGCATTGACACTCTTGATCGATAGCATCGGGCCTTCGAAGGTCGACATACCGTAGAAGGTGATTCCGACCACGAAGAACTTCAGCACCGGATCGGTGGTAACTTTGTGCCAAGCTCCTCGCAGAGTCAGCAATCCATTGATCATCCCGCCCCAGGAAGGCATCCAAAGCATCACGCTAAACAACATACCAAAGGTGCTTGCCCACTCCGGTAGGGCCGTGTAGTGCAAGTGGTGCGGGCCAGCCCAAATGTAGATGAACACCAACGACCAGAAGTGAATGATACTGAGCTTGTAACTGAACACTGGTCGCTCAGCAGCCTTGGGCATGAAGTAATACATCAGACCCAAGAACGGTGTGGTCAAAAAGAACGCGACCGCGTTGTGACCATACCACCACTGCATCAATGCGTCTTGGACACCGGCGTAAATCGAGTAGCTCTTACCCAATCCAATCGGGACGACTAGGTTGTTGAACACGTGCAAGACCGTGACAGTGACAATCGTCGCGATGTAAAACCACAAAGCCACGTACATGTGGCGCTCGCGGCGATTGATCAAGGTCATCATGAAGTTCACACCGAAGAACAAAAGCCAGACGACCGCAATGGCAATATCGATCGGCCACTCAAGTTCTGCATACTCCTTGCTCTGTGTTATCCCGAAGGGTAACGTCAAAGCCGCCGCGACGATGATCGCTTGCCAGCCCCAGAAGTGCAATCGACTTAATACGTCCGACCACATCCTCGCTTTGCACAGCCGTTGTGTGCTGTAATAAATCGCCGCGAAAATAGCATTGCCGGCAAAAGCGAAAATCGCTGCATTCGTATGGAGCGGTCGCAATCGCGCAAATGACAACACCGAAGAAACGTCGCTTCGCAAACCATCCGTGATCGATGGTGCTACTAACAAGAACGCCACGAGTACTCCAACGGATGTGCCTACGATTCCCCAAAGGATCGTCGCAGCCACAAACCATCGGACAATGTCATCGTCATAACTGAACTGCTCAAGCACTTCCGAGGAGTGGTTCGCAGATCTCCGCTCACCCGCTTCGTGGGAACTGAGTGAACCAGTGGGATTTGTTTCGTCGCCCGCTTTGTTCCAAGTGGGTGCAGATAAAGAAGCCGCGGTAGATGTGTGGGTCATCGCTCTGTAATCGTTTGCCAGCGTCGTGTCGACTTTCGTTTCAAACATCTTCGGTCAGGTGGGTACCAACCGATCTAACTAGTAGATTCTAATTCTCCCTTCGACAAAAGGTCAGTTTTCATGTAGTCGTTTCAAGGAGATTTCTCCGCGACAGATTGAAGCAACAGAAAGGGGAGGTTTTTTGAAACACAGAGGCACAGAGGCACAGAGATATAGGAAAGAAAAAGAATAGGGAGATGAAGGTATAGGGATAGGGACGTATGGGGATACGGAAGTAGAGGTGCACACAGGGATACGGAAGTATAAGGGGCTCAGGGATACAGAAGTTCGGGAGTTCCTCTGTGGCTCTGTGCCTCTGTGTTTCCCTGGTCTTCGGCAGCGTTTCCGTTAGTTCTCAACCGCAAACGCTGCCATTTATACTATTTCCCCTGCGTAATTTGAGATATAGGCAAAGGCCTTAAGCTATACCGTGTCGGGGACCGTAAACGGGGCACGGTACTGTCGTTTGATCAGTGCGTTCCCGGCCGCCGCGTGCGCCCCGACGAATCGACCGGTCTGTGGTGAGAGCTCCATCCAATGGCTCATCTTCAAGCCTGCTGCCTCAGGTGCTACCCCATGGGCTGCCAAATGCTCGTGCATCTGACCCATCAGTTCTTCCCAACCGGGGAAATCCATCGCCGATTCGACCTTGCTACGCACGTCTTGCTGATCCCCTGCTTGGAAGCAGATGTTGGCAAAATTGCACCAGCCGGTCGAATCGTGTCCGACTTGCACTTCGGCGTTGAGCAACTCTTTCTTCCTCGCTCGAACTGCTTCGATAAAGTTGGCTTGATGCCCCGCGCCGCTGTTACCTCGAAACTCTTTGATGAGCTTTCCGTCGCGGTCGAACGCTTTCGCACCTCCGCGTTGCCCTTCTAAGCGTCCACCTTCACCATAAACCACGTAACCGCTTCCTGGCCCAGGAACATCAGGCGATTTCTTCCCGTCTGTTTTGTCGGGCAAATTGCTCAATCCGATGACCACTGGCAGACTCCCTGTGTCGAAAGCGACAGCATGGACGTTTGGTGATTCGCCGGCATCGTTCCATACCAAGCGTCCTCCTCCGCCGATGATCCGGTTCGGCACTCGTACGGAATCTTGGAACGCTACGTTGCGCACGTCATCGAGAACGTGTACACCCCAGTTCCCCATCTCCCCCGACCCGGTGTTCCAATTCCAGTGCCAATCGTAGTGCCAACTGTTGCGGTAGACAGGAACATCGGCAGCAGGGCCGAGCCACAAGTCCCAATCGAGGTTCGGATCCTTCGGTAACGGTTCACTTCGCTTGCCGATCGGTCCGCGCACTCCGTAACGATTGACTCGGACATTCTTGAGCTTCCCGATCATCTTATCTTCGTGCAAGAACTTCTTGAGTTCCGCTTGCATCGGATCGGATCGTTGCTGCGTTCCGACTTGGCAAATCCTGTTGTACTTGCGAGCGGCCGCAATCGTCTGCTCACCTTCCCACTGACTGTGCGACAAGGGCTTCTCGACATACACATCCTTACCTGCTTGCATGGCCCAAATCGAAGCCAAGCAGTGCCAGTGATTGCAAGTGGCTACCACCACTGCATCGATGTTCGGATCTTCGATGAGCTTGCGCATATCATTGGTCGTCTTCGCTTCTGGAAAACGCCCCTTGGCTTTCTCTACTCGCGATGCATCTGGATCGCAAAGTCCGACAATCTTCACCCCGGGGACTTTCGCAAAAGCTCCCATCAGTTCATTCGCTCGCCCACCGCAACTGAGAAACGCCACGCGAACTTCGTCGTTAACCAACGCATGCGCTCGTTGCGAGACCCCCAAGGTCAATGCGGTCACGGCCGCAGTCTGCTTGACAAACGATCGGCGCGAAATCCCCACTGTGTTACTGTCGGATACCGTGCTACTGTTGGATACCGTGTTACTGTTGGATACCGTGCTTCCGTTGGAAACAGTACCGTTGATGTTAAGGCCACTGGACTTTTGACTGCGAGAGTGCTCAATCATTTTTCTACCTTTAATAGTTTCTTCGTGGTGGCTGCAAACGAATCAAAATCCATGCTCGTCCACGATGTCTTCCTTCGGAATCTCTGAGGGTTTTAATGGATCGCTCTTCAGGAATCAACAGGATTCAGCTCAAGATCTCGCGCACCACTCGACCTGCGACGTCGGTAAGCCGATAGTCTCGGCCAGCGTGACGGTAGGTAAGTCGCTCGTGATCAAGCCCCATGCAATGAAGCATCGTCGCGTGTAAATCATGGGTGTGAACATGTCCCTCCACCGGGAGTATTCCATGTTCATCGGAGCGACCGTGCACCAATCCCCCCCGGACTCCTCCACCAGCCATCCACGAAGTAAAGACGAGATTGTGGTGCTCCCTACCAGGATGATCTGCCGTTTGATGGAACGAAGTCCGTCCGAACTCCGTAGTCCAAACCACCAACGTTCGCTCCAACATCCCGCGCTGTTTCAAGTCCTTTAGCAATGCTGCGATCGGCTGATCGACTTTCTTCGCAAGCTTCTCGTGGTCGGCCATGTTCCCGTGCGAATCCCAGTTCTCACCGCTGTTCGAGCCAGTGTCGATCACTTCGATAAACCGTACTCCTCGCTCTGCAAGCCGACGTGCGACGAGGCACTGCCACCCCATCCCCTGTGTCTCTCCGCGTTTGAGTCCATACATCTGAAGAGTCGCTTCGGTCTCCGACGAAAGATCCAACGCTTCGGGAGCTTCTGACTGCATCCCAAACGCGGTCTCAAACGATCGCGCCCTGGCTTCAAGGAACGTATCGATCGGACTGTTCGCTGTATGATCTCGGTTCATCGCCTCTAACAATTCCAACTCCAGTTCCTGTCTGCGACCGCGATTCGCATCGGGACGCAGAAACGGCAAAGGTTCATTTCCAGGAACGACTTGGGTACCTTGATGACATCCCGGCAAGAAGTCGCTTCCCCAAGTCTGAGCACCTGCATACGGAGGGTGTGGTGCTAAGACCATGAAGGATGGCAGATTTTGATTGACGGTTCCTAAGCCGTAGCTGACCCAAGCTCCATGGCTCGGTCTTGCGAACTGCGCGGAGCCCGTATGCGCTGCCAATGTCCCTTTATCATGCCCATCGCTGTCGCAATGCATGGCATTGAGAATGCACATGTCATCGACCAACTTCGCCGTCTCGGGAAAAAGCTCACTAGCCCAAATGCCCGATTGACCATGCTGCGAGAATCCCCACCTCGGTCGAATCAAATAACGCTCGAACGCACCAGGCTTGTTCAGCCACCGACTCGCTGTGATCTTCTTCCCATGATCGCTGACCAATTGAGGTTTGTAGTCCCACGTATCGACATGCGATACACCCCCAGTGGAATACAAGAAAATAATCCGATCCGCACTCGCTGCATGATGTCCGTTCTTTGCGGACAACGGATTGCCTGCATCGCTTTGCACAGCACCAACCGACTCTTTGAGCAAGCTCAAGAAGGCCACGGATCCGAGGCCCTTCGAGAACCCACGAAACCAGTCGCGACGCGATGCGGCTTGCCAAATCGCTCCGATTCCTCCATTTCTCTCGAGGCTGTTACCGATACTGTGACTACTAGCAGCACGGTCACTTGCAACACGCTCACCAGTACCGCAGTCACCAGTACCGCAGTCAGTAGTACAGCAATCAGTAGTACAAGAACTTACCCGATGATCGTTCGACATCTGCGTTACTCCCATGTCAAAAACCGATTGCTTGTAATCAACACGCGACACAACGCTGTCCAACCCTTTGAAGATTCCCCAAGGGCGTTGGCATCCGACTGCTCACTTTCTTGATAAGCTTTCAAGAACTTCTCGGCTCGCTCAATTTCCAACGGACTCGGTCGCTGTGCGGTCGATAATCGATACGCTAAGACGATTCGCTCCGTGGTTCCTTGGGCTTCTTCGAGGATCCGCTGCGCAAAGTCTTGAGCGCAGCGATGCACAAAAGGTGAATTCATCAAGTAGAGGCTTTGGGTCGGGGTCGTCGTCGCAAATCGCTCAGCAACACTTTGGTTTGGATCTGCGCCGTCGAACAAGCCTAAGTATGGATGCCGTCGATTGCGTTGCTGCATCATGTAAAGGCTTCGACGGTTTGTATCGTAAGTCGCATAAAATGGATTGTGGATGGTAAAGCCCCATGTATCAACTTTGGGAAACGGATGTGCTTCTGGCGTTCGCCGATCCAACATGCCGCTTAGTTGAAGCATTCCATCTCGAAGCGATTCCGCATCCAAAGGACGTTTGCTCATCCGCCACATCAGGCGATTACTTGGATCTGCAGAAGCTCGTTGCTGTGCATCTTGCTCTCCGTCACTATCGAGTCGATACGCACCCGACAGCACGATCGATCGATGCAATCGTTGCACATCCCAACCGGAAGATACAAATTCGGATGCGAGGTAATCCAATAACTCCGGATGCGTGGGCAATTCACCCCGAGCACCGAAGTCGCTCGGCGTTGTTACTAAGCCTTTTCCGAAGTGCCACTGCCAAACCCGATTGACCCAAACTCGAGCGACTAACGGGTTGTCAGGACGAGTAAGCCAACGCGCAAGCTCCAAACGTCCACTTCCCGATTCCGGACGCTCCAACTTTTCTCCTCCGAGAATGGCAAGATTCCTACGTGGAACAACGGGCCCTGGTTTGTCAGGTTCACCTCGCAGTTGTACTTTCGCATCCGTCGGTGTCCCTTCGCTAACACCATAAGCGACACGATACACAGGCTCGGCAGCGATGCGATTTTTCTCATCCTGCAATCGCTTCAGTTCCTCAGCGATCTCGCGTTGCAATTTCTCTCGCATCTCGCGTTGCTCAGGCGTTTGACTCTCCGGTCGCAATCGCTCGGGGGCTTGTGCATCAAAGGGTGAAAATGGTGCTAGCTCCAACGCTAGATTATCTAAATCGCGTTCCAACACTTTGCCGTCAACTTGGCCAAATCCATCGCTGATAAAAGTATCTGCAACACCATCCCAATTCTGCGGCAATGCGATAGCGGGAATCTCAAGCGCATTCCAGCTCGCATTCCCATCCGCTCCTTCCGAAATCCCAGCTCGATGAGCGAGTATTCCGGTAATGCTTTTCGTTGCCAGATCAAGCTTTAATCGCAAGTGGTACCATTGATTGGGCTGGAGTGAATGAAGCTCCCGCCACTTCCCTTGTTCCTTCATCGCAAAGCTGGTGCTGGTGATTCCGCACTCGATAGCAATCGATTCGATCACACCGCGACCGAGATAAAGTCGAAACGATCCTTGGTCGCTCTTCGGTACACGGAAGTCGATCGCAAAGTAGATAGGTTGAGACTCGGTGATCTTCAACGGTCTTTTGAATACATATCGCACACCTTCAAAAGGTGTACCGGCACCGATCCGCACTCCTCGTGAGCCCTTGCCGAAAAGACCTTCATAAGGACTTTGCGCTTCGGCAAGCACTTGATTTGGACCAGCGGACAACCAAGCTTCCTTCGGGGCTTGCCCTAATTCTTGGGCTTCGAGATCCAGATCGATTCCACCGCCGAAATAGTTCGGCTCCAAGCTAAGCTTCCTGCCTTCAGCATCCTTTATTCGAGTATCGATGGCTGCGAGAGCAGCATTCTTTTCCGAATCCTTTTGTGCTGCGATCGAGCGAGGCACAAGGGGTGGGAAATGTACCGGTCGCTTCTGTTCTTCACCGCCGGGAAACGCCCAACGGGTGCTTTCGAGAATCCCATATAACCCGTAATAGTCTTCCATTGTTACCGGATCGTATTTGTGATCGTGGCAACGCGCGCAACCGATGGAGAGCCCGAGCAAGGAACGGCCGATGCTATCGATCGCATCGGCAAAATCCAGATGTTGAAAATCTGTATTTGGGGCATAGCCGTATCGTTTGCCAACCGCAAGGAAACCTGTTGCGGTGACTAAATCCGCGTACCGCATCTCAGTGAGCCGGGATTCTGGGGATTGGGATTCTGGAGATTGAGAATGCGATGCAGGATTTTGGGACACCAACTGCTCTGCAAGGATATCGCCAGCGAGTTGTTCGGTGAGGAATTGATCCCAAGGCATATTCGATTGGAAAGCCCGAACAGCCCAATCGCGGTAGCCGACCGCTTCTCTTACCGGGTAGTCCGCCCCATCACCTGCTGTATCTGCGTATCGAGCGACATCAAGCCAGTGTCTTGCGTATCGCTCCCCATGGGCTGGAGTTGCCAGTAGTCGGTCGACTACTTTTTCATAAGCCAACTCAGATGAATCGGACTCGAAGGCATCGAGCTCTTCGATGGTTGGGAGCAGGCCGGTCAGATCAAGTGTGATGCGTCGCAACCATCGCGAACGTGAGGCTGAAGCGACTGGAGCGAGTCCTTGTTCATGGCGTTTCGCATCGAGAAAAAGATCCAATGGATCAGCGGCTTGCAAGTTAAATTGTTGGGCCAACGAGTCTGAGGTATTCGCAGTAGGAATGGTTGGGTGTTCAATGGGTTGTAGCGACCACCACGAAGCAGCTTGTTCGCTCGTCATTCCACCTACGCGGCTTTGCGAATCCCGTGGATCTACCGCACCCGTTTCGATCCATCGACGCAAGTCTGCGATTTGGTGAGGTTCAAGTTTCGCGGCGTGATCTTCAGGAGGCATGGCAATTACACCCGAAGCATGTTCAACAGCCTGAATCAAAAGGCTTTTGTCGGGCTGTTTCGGCACGATGACTTCACCTGAATCACCTCCGCGTTGCCAACCATCGCGCGAATCGAGCGCAAGTCCTCCACTGGTCTTCTTGTGCTCTTGAGAGTGGCATTCTTGGCAGTGAGCGATCAGCAGTGGACGGATCTTCGATTCGAAAAACTCGATGTCGGCTTGTGTGCCAGAAGGGTTCGGCTGTTGAGCGCCCGCAAAGTGACCCAATGTAAAGCAACCCAGTGTTGAGCAAATCAGTGTAAAGCATGCGAGGATTGCCGAGCCGAATGCCGAGGGAAGTGAACGCGTTGGTTGCAAACGTCCGATTTCACGGTTTCGCTGCCCGGTTCGTGGTTGCCGTATCCCGGTTCGTGGTTGCAGCTGCCCGGGGTTTGCCTGTACTTGCCCTGGGATTGGTTGTGATTGACCAGGGTTAGGTTGTGATTGACCGCGGGAGAAAATGGTCAGGTTCATGAGGTGTTGGCAAGAGCAACGAGTGGCGGGTAAGCAAGCCAGGATGGCTTACCAGGAGACCTACTAGTTTACAAGAAAGAATCCGCCAGAGCGGGTTGAACTAGAAGAAATAAGCTTTGGTTGGGGGCGTTCTAAAGAATGGGATTGATTGGCGGGTCGGACATGTCGAGATGAAGAGTAGGGATGCCGTTTCTCAGGGCCCAGATCGCTGCCGCAGTTCGGTCGGTGGTTTGAAGTTTACGGAGAACGTTTTGCACGTGCTCTTTGACCGTCTCAAGGCTTATGCTCAACGACTTGCTGATTTCGCGGTTACTCAATCCTAGCGCGAGGTGAACGAGTATTTGATGCTCCCGTTTTGTCAGTGGGATCAGCAACGACTCGGCTGGCTTGTGGTACTTGCGCAGAAACAACTTGGCTTGATCGATCAGCGAAGTCTTTGGGCGTTGTTGGATCGCAATCGCTTCGATCGCATCGACAAGCCTGCGTACAGGTGCTCGCTTGGGGACGAACTCCCAAGCGTCGATAGCGCTTGCTCGGGCAACGTGCGTGGGATTCTCTTCGTAGGAATAAAGGATCAGTTTTGTTCTGGGGAATTGTTCGAGGAGCTCCGTGCAATACTCGATGCTATCGGATCCTCCAACTCGAACTTCTGTTATCACAACATCTGTTGGTTGCTCAACAAGATGTGTCTGCAGAGATCGCAGATGCGAGTAAGTAGCGGTGATGCTATGGGGTGTTTCGCTTATAGCCCTTTGTAAACCGTTTGTGCATAGATGGCTATCGTCTATGCAGCAGATGCGCAGCGACATGAAATTGACCTAAGTTGCCCAAAGGCATTACCGATTCGATGAGGAGATGATGAGGTGGGGAAGACAAAGACGAGGAGTGAGCTGAGATCAGCGGAAGGCATTTTTTGGAGGGAGGGAAAGGAGGGGCTGATTACGAGTCAGTGGGAGATAGATTTCGGACAATGCTCACTAAACAACTGAAAGTGAATGATCGATTTCGAAATATGAACTCAGGAAAACTGACTCAGAAAAAGCTTTGACAAGGGACAAGGCGCGAAGGAGAGGATCTACATCAGCGAGGTCAACTTGGGTGTGGACAATTTTTCATCGTTGAAAATTGCCAAAACCACACGTCCAGTTTAACAGAGAAAGAAGGGAAATCGATGCAATTCCCTGACACTTTTTTAAGGTTATTCCAGCGTATTCAGGGTGGAATTGCCCACCAAAGGAGGGGGTGTAAATAGGGTGGTGCAAGAACAACTTGCCGGCTGTCTAGGGCTCGAGAGGGGTAGCCAGAAGTTTCATGGATGCCACCGAGATCCGCAGCCCGGAGGCTTTCGAGAGTTTCTCGAGCAGTTCGTCCAAGGACGCATTTTGAAAAACCACGTCGATTTCTCGCCGAGCAAGGTCGGCGGGTAGTCCTTGAGCCTCGAACCGAAGCCCCAATTGTTTGCTGAGGCTTTCAAGGATCCGGCGGGTTTCCCCTCGGTAGTGACCAGTGAAACGTTTGGGCTGTTTCGGATCGACCGTCCGTTTTGGGGCAGGAACGGGAGCGAGTGGATCTACCAGTTCCCGATGGGCAGCCACTGGGGCGAGGATTTCCCAAACATCACGGTTTGGGCCAGCTGAGTTTTCGAGGCGATCAACCTTCAACTCCTGCCATCGAGCCCGCCAATCTTGCCAAGCTTGCTTGCCGATTTTCGGAATTTCCGAACTGTATTGAAACGCGACGGTGGGGATAACCGCTTCGGAGAGTGACTCGATCGTTGGAGGTCGATCGGCTGAGTATTCGAGTCGTTGATCGAAACCGCTGAGCAAGAGGGTCGCGATAGCTGCCGCGTTGGTTTGCTCGAACCGAAAGGCACGCCACACATCCGGCTCCGAATCGATCAGTGGCGAAGGTGAGGCAACGGGGATCCCAGACGATTGAAGGAACGACTTCCAGATCTGACGCGTATCGGTTCCATCGTTCCAAGCGATCGCATTTTTAACTGGAGTCCTCAATCGTGTGTGTTGGGATGTCATCGCATTCCAGTAAGCCCATTCGACGCGAGAAGCGAAACCGACTGGCACGAGAGCAACCCATCGATCAACGCATGCGACTTCTGCATCGATTTCTCTCGCAACGCTTTGAAGAACTGCGTAGCAAGTCTGCTCGCTTGGAATCTCCAACCGCAATTCGATGTCGCTTGGAATACGTCGATCGAGCCAAATGGGAATTTGGTCACGAACGAGCGAGCTTGCGATCCAATCCAGCAGAGGCAATTCGATGGTCGAACCAGAGTCAGGCGAGATCGTTTTGAGCTGACCGCACAACGCGATTGCACCAGGGGTTCGATAAGGATGCAGCGTGGTTGATTGAGCAACAGCTCGATGGCTCGCACCTAAGATCAATGCGCAAAAAATCGCGTAGAGCGATAGCTCCACACACGCAAACTTGCGCACGTATCGAGGTTGAAGCAAATCAAAAGTCAAGACACACAAAGCTACTTTTACCGTATTCAATGATAGTGATTGCGAACTGCAAAGTGGTGATTAGAGTGGATCATCACTGGATATCACTCAGAGAGTTACGCATGAACACACGAACACCCAAGTTGGTCACATTCTACCGCGAGCGGCATGTGTACGGGAGGATGGTTTCGACCATCGTTGCCAAGCATTATTGCAATCACACGCTCAAGCGAATGGTCCATTCGAGGGATATCGAGAAGCAACAGGCGGCGATTTGGGGGTTGGGGTTGATCGGGAAACAAGCGGAGTATTCTTTTCTTGGACCATGGCTTCGAACTGAATCCTCGGCTGTTCGCCGTGAAGCCGATGACGCGAGAAGCTTGATCTTGGAGCGGATCCGATGCGAATGGCAACGGCAATATGCTTTGGAAATCGAAGATTCGATCGCTGAAGCGAATTGGAATTCCGCACGCCGCATGGCTGATCTGCTGGTGACTCGTCACGGCTTGCATCCGGAATCTTGGTTACTTCGAAGCCTTATCCGGTTGTATACCTCGCAGCTCTCAGGTGCGATCGATGATTGCCGACATGTGCTCTCTTTCGATCCTGAATGTTACCGAGCTTGCGTGTTGCTTGGACAATGCTACTGGTTGCTGGATCGACAAGCGACGGCGAAGGAATGTTTTTTAGAAGCTGCTAGGATCTACCCGGAATGCAGAGCGGCGAAAGAAACGCTGCACCGGTACTTCCACTCCGCACAGCAATAGTCCCGAGCAGGACTACTCTTATCGAGTTGGCCCGCCGACAGCCTGACCGGGGACTTGGGTGGTAAAAGCCGGAGCCGTTTGATTGTTGGAGTAAGCCGGAGGTGTCGAGTAAGGCGAAGGCTGCTCGACCGAAGTGAACTCAGCCCAGATCGGATTGTGATCGGAGACCTTGAGCGCTTCATCGACCGAGATACCAAAGATCTTGGTCATCTCAAGCACGCCAGCTCGTCCGATGAACTCGTTGGTCGGACCGCGATCGAAGAGGATATTGTCGTATATTTCCGTTCGTCGCGTGTTGGTCGGTTGATCATTGATGACCCAATAAATACCGGGTACTTGGGCTAAGTTACCGAATTTCGAAGGTGCGGCATTGAGATCACCCATCATCATCACATCGTCTTCGCGCGCGGTGGCCCATTCGTATTCGCGAACCGCTCGAAGCACCGTATGCATCACCGGAAGCTCTTGTTTGACTTCGCCTGGATCGGTGTGAATGTTCATCAACGAGAAAGTAAAGGGTGGATAGCCAGGTGGCACGCGCGTAGCGAAGCGACCGACAAGGGGCTCGCGGTGCAAGAGATCCGCCGTGTCGTTGACGGTGTAACTCGCCGAAGGACTCGATAGAATTCGAGTCGTGTCGTAGATATAGCAGTATTGCTCTTTGGAATTGGAGCGACCAAGCCTTGGGCCTAGGATGAAATCGTAGCGTGCACCTTCGGCGTTGACCAATTGGATCAATCGCGGCAACACCGTTTGTTCCATCGCACGAACTTCTTGGATCGCGGTGACATCGAAAAGTCGCAAGATCGCGACGATGCGTTGTACAACAACCGGATCCGAGACTTTCTTTTCCCCGAACGCCTGAATGTTAAAACTTGCAATCAATGTGTTTTGAGGAGTACGTTTGGGAACCGGAAGTGGACCGGTGGCGCTTTCCGTCGGACGAAACGAAGTTCTTTGCAACGATCGCGATGCCGACGAATCCGGTAAAACTTCGTTTGGATTGCCCTGCCCGTTGGCATAACCGGCTTGGGGATTCGCAACTCCAGCTTGCGAATAACCCGCTTGTCCCTGGGGTAGCAAACCGCTCGCTGGTGGAAGCGAATCTACGAAATCGCAACCGAGGAAACTCACCAGCGAAAAAAGGAGAAGTCCAATCGCTGAAAACCATCGATGAACTCTGGGTTGAACTCTGGGTTGAACGCTGGCCGGGAACGCCTGAACGCCTCTTCGGAAATAGGCGTACAGACCCATTCGCGAAGAACGCTCGGAGCACGCGTCGGATTGTGCGATCATCCCATGCCTCCATGCTTGGGAAATTCAAGTCCGCTCAGGAATCCAGGAACGGGTGTTCCATCGCCACCGCAAACTTTGCTAGAGATTCTCTTTAGCTTGTCGACCGGATCGGACACAACACAGATTTGAAAAGAATCTCGCTGCAATCAAACACAACTCGCAAACAATTCCTGCTTGCAAAACAACCGGCTAAATAGACTGGGGAGAAGTGATGCTCAGAAGTGATTCTCAGAAGGCATGCGGAGAATCTATTCGGTGAAGCTATGCGTAGGAAGTTATTCGTGGGAAAGCCAAGGTAGATGCTTATCGACCTGTTGATCACTGAAATCGAGACCGGGGGAGCGGAACGCTGCTGCGCGGAATTAGCGATCTATCTAGCAAGACGCGGCTCACAAGTCCGAGTGATCTCTATCGGCCCGCCACCTCAAGGGTCCGCCAAAAGCTTGCTATGGGAAAAGCTGAAACAAGTCGCTGAAGATCTCCAAAGCCAAAAGGCAGCGGGGACTTCAAACTCAAAAGGGGAGCTGCAAATCCACTTTTTGAATGCTAGCAAGCCTTGGCAATGGATCCGAGCGCAGCGTGGATTGCGTCGGTTGATCGAAGATCGCAAGCCGGATGTGGCCCAAGGTTTTCTGTGGCATGCGAACGTACTGGGAGGCCTGCTTTACGGACGGACCGGAGTCATTTGGGTTCCTGGTATTCGGGTCGTCGAGCCTCGCACTTGGCGCCGATGGCTTGGATGGATTTGGCATAAACCGGCGAGTCGGGTGGTGTGCGTTAGCGCCGAAGTTGCGGCTTGGAGCCATAGCAAGGAAGGTGTTCCTTCGGAGAAACTGATGGTGATCGAAAACGGGGTCAGGATCCCTCCCACTTCTCGAACTTGGGCGCAACCTTCGGCTCGGGAGCCGAGCAAGCAGTTGCTCTTTGTTGGCCGGCTCGAACTCCAAAAAGGGATCGATGTACTTCTGCGCAATGCCGAAAGGATTCTTCAAGCACTTCCCGATTATCGATTGTCCATTATCGGTGAGGGGTCGTGGATGGCGGCTTGGAAAAGCTTTTTGGAATCCTCACCTTTTTCTCATCGCATCGACCTATTGGGCAAACAATCTAACGTTCTCGAAAAGATGCTCGAGTCGGATTTGCTGATCCTTCCGACTCGCTACGAAGGAATGCCGAACGTGATACTTGAAGCGATGTCGGTGGGTTTACCGGTAGCGACCATGCGGGTCGAGGGAGTCGCGGCCCTGCTTGGTGAGCAGCTCGAAGCCCAGAGTGTTGTTCGAGAAGATTGGGAAGGTTGGGTGAGATTGGTTATCGACCTGGTTCGCCAAGGCGATAAACTACAATATCTCGGCAGCGCGAATCGTGAGCGTGCGGCCAACCATTTCGAGCTTGAGCATCAATTGCTTAAGTACGAATCGCTTTACGAAACCCTTTACCGAGAACTTGCGTGTCATTCTTAAATATTTTCCGAATCGCTACTGCCGCGTTAGCTAAGAACAAGATGCGAGCGGGACTGACCATTCTTGGGGTGGTCATTGGGATCGCAGCCGTCACGGCGATGGTCTCGATCGGCACGAGTGCGAGCGAGTTGGTGCAAGGAGAGTTCAAGAACCTCGGTACGAACGTGATCGTCATCTCACCGGGGAGTCGTCAAGCTCGCGGAGCTCGCTCCGGTCAAGTTCCTTCGTTGACCGTTGGGGACATACAAGCGATCTCGAAAGAGTGTCCGAGTGTATTGGCGGCCAGTCCGATTGTCGGGGCGGTAGGTCAAGTGATCAGCGGCAACAACAATTGGCGTCCGAGAGACTTAGTTGGAGTAGGTGCCGATTATCTGCTTGTTCGCAACTGGCAAATTTCCGGAGGTAACTTCTTCGCGGACGGGGACATCAACAACGCGAACAAGGTTTGTGTAATTGGAGCTACGGTTGCGAAGAAACTATTTCAGACCGCAAATCCCCTTGGACAGACCGTGCGGATCAAGAACATACCGTTTGAAATCGTCGGGGTGCTAGCGAGCAAGGGGGCGAACATTGTTGGAGACGACCAAGACGACGTCGTGTTGATGCCATTTACGACTGTGCGTAAACGACTTCAAGGTTCGAACTTCAACAATGTCGACGTGGCTTTGGCATCGGCTCGCTCCACCGACTTGATGGGGGTTGCCGAGCAAGAGATCCGATCGCTGATGATGGATCGCCATCGCATTTCGATGGGCCAGCCACCTGACTTTGAAGTTGCCAACACCACGGAAATCGCGAGTGCATTTGGGATCGTCACCGGTACGCTTACAGCGATGCTCGCATCGATAGCAGGAATCTCGCTGGTCGTCGGCGGGGTAGGGATCATGAACATCATGCTGGTGTCGGTCACCGAGCGAACCCGGGAAATTGGGATTCGGATGGCGGTTGGGGCACGACCAAAAGATATTTTGATGCAGTTTTTGGTCGAAGCGATGGTATTGTCTCTCGTTGGGGGAGCCATCGGAGTGACACTTGGGATCGTCGGCTCGGTGGGTCTGACGATGGCGATCAACGCCGTTTCTTCGGGGCGAGACTGGCCGATCATCGTCAATCAGTGGGCTGCAATCGTCAGCCTAATCTTCTCGGCTTGCGTCGGTATCGGCTTTGGTTTCTACCCGGCTTGGAGAGCCAGCAGGCTCGATCCGATCGATGCTCTGAGGTACGAATAAAGGTTTTTTCGGAAATCCTTCGTGAAACCCCGGATTTTCATCCCACGAAATCAAAAATATGATCATGATTTTCGTGGATGGCCAACGCGGGCCATCTTCCACGACAGCTCCTCTCCTTTTCCTGTGCTCCGAGCGTGAACGACGAAGATAAACTCATCGAGCTGGCCCTCGCTGGACAAAGCTCAGCCTTTGAGACGTTGGTCGTCCGCTATCAAGACCGACTCTATACGGCCATGATCAGTATCGTCGGCAGCGCAGACGAAGCCGAAGATGTTGTCCAAGAGTCGTTCATCCAAGCGTACTTAAAGCTCGATACATTCCAACGCAACAGCCGCTTTTTCACCTGGCTTTACCGTATCGCTTTCAATTTTGCTTTAGCTAGGCGACGACGACGCAAGAACCATCAGTCCCTTGACGAGACTCGGGAGAACACGGGTGCAGAACCCGAGTTCGAAGGTGATACGCCCGATACCCGCATGACTCGCACGGAAGATATCCAACTCGTCCATCGCGCGCTTGCCCTGCTCTCTGAAGATCACCGCTCGATCTTGGTTCTTCGCGAAATGGAAGATCTCTCGTACGAAGATATCGCAGAGGTTTTGAAAATCTCTATCGGCACGGTCCGCTCTCGACTGAACCGCTCCCGCGCTGCTCTGAAACAGCAACTCGAAAAATTCCCTGAGTGGAACCCGAACCAATAGAGTTTCGCTATTGAGGAGAATTAGCGGCCAATATGACTGCGATCCGGGCCCAGTATCGTGCTCGTGCTCGTGCTCGTGCTCGTGCTCGTTCTCGTTCTCGTTCTCGTTCTCGTTCTCGTTCTCGTTCTCGTTCTCGTTCTCGTTCTCCCTGCTCCCTGCTCCCTGCTCCCACAACCGGAGCAGTTTGGTTGCGTTCAGAGGTTGGCCGTCTTTTGACCGAACGCAACACCACTACGGGCTACTCTCGATGGCTACTTTCGATTACGAGCACGAGCACGAGCACCGTTGCACTGAGCACGGGCACGAGCACGGAGATGCAAAATCATGAAGGAAACATAACTTTCACAAGCTTTATCAAGTTTGTGTACAATCGAGTGTGGAATATCTCACACGGAACTGTGCCACGGCGCATCCCGCAAGATACGCCGCCTATTCGCTTGGGCAACACGTCCCAAACAACTTCGAAAACAACCATACCGATGAGAATCTTTGCTATGCAGTCTGCTTCCCCTCTCACTTCGAACCCACGTGTCGCCCGATCCACGAAATCCGTTCGCAAAGCGACTCTGCTGAGCCGAATTGCGTTGCTGTGCGGACTGGGACTCTCCTCCCCTGCCATCAGCTTAGCCCAAGACAGCAAACCACAAGCAGATGCTAAGCAAATCGATGCTAAACCAGCCGACGCTAAGCAGGACGATGCAAAACTCGGTTGGAAGAAGCTCTTGCCGGAAAAAGGACTCGATGGTTGGGAAGCGACCAATTTTGGTGGAGAGGGTAGCTCTGTAATCGAGGGTGGAACACTGACCCTCGAACGTGGAGAACCGATGACGGGTATCACGAAACTAGGGAAGGACTTCCCGACTGAAAATTACGAGATGCGATGGACCGCTCAGCGCGTTGAAGGCTCGGACTTCTTCGCCGGAGTGACTTTCCCGGTCGGCAAAGAGTACTGTTCGTTGATCGCCGGCGGATGGGGTGGTGGACTTGTTGGAATCAGCAGCATCGACGGGAACGACGCGAGTGAGAATGAGACTGCAAGCTATCGAAATTTCAAAAATGGACAGTGGTATCGCTTCAAAGTTCGTGTCGACGCACAGAACATCACCGTATGGCTTGATGATGAACAGATCTTGGAAGTCCCTCGCGGGAATCGCAAATTCTCGGTACGAGCCGAAGTCATGCGATCGCGACCTCTAGGATACTGCGTGTTTCAATCGAAGGTCGCTGTGAAGGATTGGGTTTATCGAACGCTTGAAGAACCAACCAGCAAATAAGCAAGCAGTAAATAAGCAAGCAGCCCAACCCTAAAGGTCGCCGCGAATCACATGCTTAACACAAGCCCAGGTACATCACGATAGTTATGCGCAAGGGCAGTTATGCATTAGATCTGTTATGCGTTAGGTCAGTTGCACGCAAGTCAACTATTCGGTAGTTCAGTTACATGGGCGGTCGGGAGGGAGGAAGAGATTGGCAAGCAGGAAGCCAAAGGGTTCGTTCGGAAGTCGGTTTCGGAAAACTCCCGTAGCGTTGCTGAATTTGACTTCGCAGCCCGCCCGCACGTGCGCCTGTGTCTTGGGTGTCTCCTTCGCGTTGCTCTTGATCTTCATGCAGTTAGGCTTTCGCGGCGCAGTGGGAAACACTGCCAATATCGTCTATGGCAAACTACAAGGGGATCTTGTTATTCGATCCACCGATTACGTGCACTTGTATGAACCGCGTACCATTGATCGCAGTTCGATGCTACTGGTCCAATCCCACCCATTGGTAGAACGGGTCGATCCGTTTTTTATCATGCTTATGCGGTGGCAGAACCCGCCACGACCTAGCGGGTGTGCGCAAGCCCCGCCGGACGGGTCATTTCGAACTGTTGGGATGATGGGAATGCAGGTCGATAGGCCCGTCCTCGACGTTCCCGAAATCGTTGAGCAATTGGACAAACTCAAGAGTCCTGATGCGATCCTTGTCGATCGAGCGACTCGCTCCGAGTACGGTCCTGCGAACTGCCGATCGTTTTCCGATGCGGACATCGGTCACTCTTGCGAGCTTGGAAACCGGGCTTCGATGATCGCAGGTCATTTCCAATTGGGCACAGGTCTTGCAACGAACGGAGCTGTCTTGCTGAGCGATGTGGGTTATGCCTATCGCAGTGGAATCGATACGCGAGAGCGAGCCTCGTTGGGATTAGTCCGACTTAAAAGCGGAGTTGACCCGAAAGTTGCCAAAGCGCAGTTGCTCGATTGGTTATCGAAGAGAGATCCTCGAATCTTGCAGCAAGTTCAACTGTTAACGATGGCTGAGCAATTGAATTGGGAACGCACTCGCTGGTTGCGTGAGACACCCATCGGGATGATTTTCACGATGGGTGTTGTCTTGTCGTTTATCATCGGTGCAGCGATCGTTTACATGATCTTAGCCAACGACGTAGCAAATCGATTGCCTGAGTATGCCACCCTTAAAGCGATGGGTTATAGTCAATTTGCTCTAGCTCGGATTGTGATCATGCAATCGTGGTTCTTGGCAATCTTAAGCTACCTTCCTGCGATGATTGTGGCCGTAGCGTTGTACCAATTAACCGCGAGTCTTTCCAAGATCCCCACGGTGATGACTTGGGAACGAACCTTTGGGGTACTTGGACTCGCCTTGCTGATGTGTACCGTTTCAGCGGCGATGGCGATGCTTAAACTGTGGAAAGCCGAACCGGCTTCGTTGTTCTGATGCGACACCCCGAATCTATTTCCTGACTCTACACCCTGATTCATTACGCGGACTTGATGCGAACTCCACTGGCTTGGCTGAACGTCACGAACAATCTTGGCAGGATGATGCTCAGCGCGCTGGGGATCGGTTTCGCCGTTGTATTGATGTTCAGTCAAATCGGGTTTCTCAACGGACTGTTCGATAGCGCGGTGGAAGTCTTAAGGTTGCTCGATACGGACTTGGTCATTCTATCCCCTGCTCGATATACCGTTCCAAGCGAACAGCGATTCGAATATGGGCTCATCGATCGAGCCAAGGGGGTGCAGGGTGTTCAAGCGGCGATTCCGATGTATATCGATCGTTCGTTGGCCCAAGCTCGCGTGATAGGGCATGTGTCGCGATCGATTCGGGTTATTGGTTTCCCAAAGGACTCCAAACCCTTCATCGATCCTGAAATGAATCGATTGCTCGAGCAATTAAGCGACGCCTCGATGGCGTTGGTCGATCGGCGTAGCAAGGATACTTATGGATTTGAAAAACGATCCGTTGAACGACTACGCGCGCAAGCCGCTGAGTTATCAGGGAAGCAAGTCCTGCTGCGAGATTGGGTCCGGATCGGAACGGACTTTGTTTACGACGGCACGCTGTTGATCAGCGAAGGTGGTGTCGAGTATTTCTTTCCGGGTCGAGCAGGCTCATCAACTGTCGAGACGCTCCGACGACCACCCCTTTCCGCTGTCGATCTCGGACTGATACGACTTGAGCCACATGCCGACCCAGAGCGCGTCGCGAGAGACTTACAAGCTAGGCTGGGAAGTGGTATCGAAGTCTTTACTAAGAAACAGCTCATCGCAAGGGAGATTGGGTTCTGGGCAAGGAACACGCCGATTGGAATTATCTTTTCGATCGGGACGATCATGGGATTAGTCATCGGTGTAATCATTTGTTATCAGATTCTCTTCACCGATATTCAAGATCACATGGCAGAGTATGCCACACTTAAAGCGATGGGATACGGCTCAGGTTACTTTTTGCGATTCGTCTTATCCCAAGCGTTCTATTTGTGCCTATTTGGTTTTCTGCCTGGATGGTTGGTCAGTTGGTTGCTGTATCAATGGCTCTCAGAGTGGACGGGACTTGTGATGAGACTCGACACCGGTAGGGTATTGCTTGTCGCAGCCTTGACGTTGGTGATGAGTGGTTTG
>Ga0255127_1000259_pt1 | contig 28210 bp, 18 predicted proteins | sample Law_Miss_RepB_8d_FD_188555 | JGI IMG/M metagenome (GOLD analysis project Ga0255127, IMG submission 188555) | Freshwater microbial communities from St. Lawrence River, New York, United States - Law_Miss_RepB_8d | ecosystem: Environmental > Aquatic > Freshwater > River | place: USA: New York...
ATTTATAGTTGGTCCGACTTATTGGTCGCGGTAGACTTGGGTGCTCTCATCGCGAATCACAGGGACTGGGCGCAATTGGCTCTGGATCGCTGCTCTTAAGATCTGCGTTCCTTCTCGTCCATGCTTGACCGAAACCTTCACGGTGATTTGCTCTTTGGAAGCCAAGCTCGGAATCGGAGCGAAGACGATCTGCCTTCCCGTGGATTGATACTTCATCGGCGCAAAGACTTGTTCGACAGCTGCACCTTCGGGGATCTCGATCACAAGTCGGACTTCTTGGTCCGGCCTCGTTCCGATGTTGTTGATCTTTACCGCATAGGTGGTCACGCCGTTGGTTTCGATCGGGTCGTTGTCGTCATCGATGTCGAATACGAGTTCGCTTTGGCCTTCGACGAGTACTTCACGCTCGACGGGATCAGCGCGAAGTCCTTCTGCCTCGGTGCTCATAAGGAGTGTGAACCGACCTTCTTCGACTGGAAGTAGTGTTACTTCGGTTTTGGCTTTGGTGCCAGCAGCAAGTTCGAGCAAATTCCAGACGACGGCGTGTTGGTCAGGAAGATAAGTTCCTTCGTTTGTCGCGCTGATGAAATTCATACCGCGAGGTAATCGCGCGGTGATGTAAAGGTCTCGAGCCAAAGCGGTCCCGACGTTTTCAATGACGGCTTCGTATGGAGCGGGGCGTTCGAGATGTCGCAGCTTTGGACCGACAAGTTGCATTTGCAGTTTTGGTGCTTTGATTTCGATCGGAGTTGCGGATTCGGCCAAAGCGGAATTCGAAGAGGTCGCGCGGACGATGTTGTTGGCTTTACCTGCGGCTAGAGCTGTCAGTTCGATTTCGAACCGAAGAGTCTCACCGGGAGCTAAATCTCCGACATCTTGTTGTAGGGCCGAAGCTCCTGTGAGGTGACGAAAGATTCCCGGGACATCTTCTTCAAGTCGGACGTCCTTGGCGGTGCCCGATCCGGTGTTGGTGATATCGATGTATACCATCGTCGTGTTTCCACCCAAGACTTCCGGGGCAGTGGTTTGCTTGATGCTCAATCGAGGTTGGGTGCTGATCGTGCGCACGGATGCTTGAGCTGCGAATTTGACGCTAGCGACCGATCCGAGTTCCCCTTCGGTCTCAGGTACGATTTCCATGCTGATGGCTACTTCTTGACCGGCTGCTAACTCGCCAAGATTCCAGAGCAAACCCTCGTTTCCAACCCGTTGGGCTTCTGGCATCGAGCGAACGAGTCTTGCACCTTTGGGGATCGCATCGGTGACTTGAACGTCAAACGCGGTCGAGTTACCAACGTTGCGCACGACCGCTGTGAAGGTTGCCGGTATCCCGACTTGTACTTCGCTCGGTGCGCGTTTGTGAATCTCGAGACTTGGGTTTTGCGAGCCGTCGAATTGGCGAGCTCCTGGGATCGGAGTTACCATCGACCAATTCGAAGGAGCACGGTTTTGCGATGCGTCGGGCTGGAAGCTTGGTAGACCGACGAGCGATGGTGGATCAGAGGGGGGGCTTGAATGGGTTGAAGTTGGTTCTGGAATGGCTCGCGATGAAGGTGGTTGCGGTACCGATGGGCTGGTACCAAGTGGGCTATTCACGGACGGTGTGTTATTAGACGGTGTACTACCATTGGGCGCAGTAAGCGTTGGAGAGGGGAAGGTCGGTGCAGTGAGGGTTGGTGCAGTGAGGGTTGGTGCAGTGCCGATGGGGCTATTGACGGAAGGGACATTGACAGCTGGAGGTTGAAGCGTAGGTAGATTCGATGGTTGCGTGGAAGGCTGGTTTACTGGAAGTGGTGCAAGCAGGTTCGCGGATGGGAGTGAACTTGAAGTGCTTGGTGGTGGTGATGCCGTACGTGGTGCGGTTGCGTTAGGAGCAGTCGGCAATTCAGAGGGGGGAGTGGTTGGTGGGGCAAATCTCGATGCATCGAGTCGAGGAGGTTCGGCAAGCGGGGGAAGGACGGATGGAGGAGGGGCGGTAGGAAGTGGGTTTTGACCCGAAGCGAGTACGACCGTTTCGGGTTGCATGTTCGCAATGGAGTTTAAGTCTTCGGTATTCTCCAAGACTTCACTACTTCTTGTGTTTGGAAGACCACCACCGCCCGGCAAGTCCGAGTTGGGTGGCAAGTCGATGTTGGCTGGCGAATCCGAGTTGGCTGGCGAATCCATGTCTGCTGGCAAGCTTGGAAGCGAAGCGATGCTAGGCAAGTTTGAGTCGAGGTTCGCAGGGAGCGAATCGTCGTTAGGAAGAGGAGGGAGTTCGCGTATTTTGGGGATGGTAGAGTCGTTGCCTCGAACGACCGGTGGTTGGGGCCATTGATTGTTTTGAATCCATGGTTGATCTGCTTGAGCGGCATCCGCCCGTGTTGATTCTTCTAGCGTCTCGATGCCGCCATCGGGACCGATAGAGTGCGAATCTACATGGATTGGATCAGCGCGTAGGTCTGAGTATGCAGAGGGCGCGATATCAGCGATTGTGCGTGTCCCGCGAGCGTCTCTGTGTGCGATCGCCATCGTCAGTACGACAAGCAAGCCTGTGAACAGGGTTGCTGCTGCGATAAAAGCAAATCGGGACATAGTCGCCAACCTTTTGCCACAATAAAAAAAGGGTGATTTCTCTCATACCAAAATCGTAAGGTGCACGGCCAGGAAGCTGATGCTGCATGGCATATGCACTTGTGCGACGGTGACTTCTCCAAGGGTGTCTTCTCCGAGGGGGCCTGTCCGAGGAGGGGCTTGTTCCTAGAAGTAAACGCTTGAGCCGTAGAGACACGATGCTGGGGTCATAGCAAATGCGGCGAGGTGGCCGAAAGATCAAAAAACATTCAACCGCAAAGTCGGTGATGCCAAGAAGTTGCTTACAGGCTATAGTTGTACGGGCCTTTGCCCTCCCACCTTTGATACCCCTACCTAGCGTGATCATGATGGTCAGATGCGACTGTCCTCGGAATTTTTCGGAGTATTGGAAGCAAATCGCTCGCTGCGTGACTGCTGCAATTTCGTTTGCCCCCGAAAAACAAAGGCGAGAAGCCCCCGTACTTCGCCTTGGGAAAGCAGTTCAACTCTTCTTTTTTTCCTCCGCATTTGCCTTGGGCTCTATCAGTTTTTCTGCTGCCCAGGAAGGGGCCTCTCCTGAGGTCGACAAGCTCGACAAGGAGCTTTCTGAGCTGTGGGGGGCTCAAGTGGTCCCGGTTCTAGAGAAGCACTGTGGCGAGTGCCACATGAAGGGTGCAAACGAAGCGGGAGTGAACTTAGGTGATTATGACAGTTTGGATAAGATTCGTTCCCACGATAGCACTTGGGAGCAAATCCGAGGGGTGATACGGGCCGAAGCGATGCCTCCTCCTGAGACATCGACGATGACGGCTGATGAACGAGGGGTTGTCACGGCTTGGATTGAGCGGGCGTTGCATGAAGTCGACTGCGGTTGCATGCCGGCTCCACCGAAAGTCACTGTTCGTCGTTTGAACCAATTCGAATATGACAACACGATTCGTGATTTGTTTGGGCTCGACCTCAAACCCAGCAAGCAGATCGGGTTTGTATCAGATGATGTGGGCAACGGATTTGATAACCAAGGTGAGGTTCTTTCGCTTCCACCGATTGCAATGGAGAAATATCTACAAGCTGCGTCGTTGATCTCCGAGAAGGTGATTGCGACGGATCGAGAAGTGTTTCGCAAACAGAGTTTTGAAGGTGAGACTCTTGGGTTTCATGAATCGATGAAGGTCCCGGTTTACATTGCGACTGGAAAGTACACGTTGAGTGTGCGAACTCGGTTTGGAGAAGGTCAGATCGATAGTTGCCAGGCGAAATTTTACCTTGATGATCAAGTGGTCTCCGAGTGGGAAGTGTTGCCCAAGGACGAGACAACCAAGATTGACTTTGAGGTGACTGCCGGGGAGCATCAATTGCGGATTGAGTATTCCGAAGATGCGAATCCAGAGGTGAGAAATGTGCCGAATCGCAAACTCATCATTCATTCACTTCGATTGGTCGGACCAGAGCAAGGTGAACCCGCATATCCGCGAGAGCATGAACGAGTCGTGATCGCTTATCCGGACACCTTGGATCAGCCTGAAGGCAGAGCGATTGGATTTACGGAAGCGACCCGGCGGGTCTTTCAGGCGATTTTACCTCGCATCTATCGGCGGGTAGTCGATGATGAAGAAGTGCATGCAGTGATGATGGTGTGCCAGAAAGGGGCAGATGCCGGGTTTACGTACGAGCAGTCGCTTCGATTTGGTTTGCAAGCCGCTTTGGTGTCTCCACAGTTTCTGTTTCGAGCCGAGCGCTGGGTTGAGTCGGACAAAGGTGTTCGGCTCGATGATTACGGAATTGCGTCGAGGTTGTCGTATTTTCTGTGGTCGAGCATGCCTGATGAAGGGCTATTAAAACTCGCAGCAGAGAATCGATTGCATGAACCGGATGTGATGCGTGCAGAGGTAGCAAGGATGCTTGAGGATCCTCGTTCGGAATCGTTATTGACCGGTTTTTTTGCGCAGTGGTTAGGATTGCGAAACATACAAAAGATCGACATCGATAGAGAAAAGTTTCCGATATGGTCCGATAGGCTCAGGGGAGCGATGATCAAAGAGACTGAGTTGTTTTGCAAGTCGGTAATGAGAGATGGAACCGTCGAAGACTTCTTGCTTGCGGATTTCACTTTTGTAAATCCTCGGCTTGCAGAGTTCTACGGAGTGAAGTTCGACGGCCAGAATCCTTCGGAACTATATCGCCGGCGCCCTGGGACCAACGACACGAATCCGCGTCGCCAAGGGCTCTACAACCGCGAGGATGAATGGATCAAAGTAACCCTTCCAGAGAATCGCCGAGGGATCCTAACCCAAGCTGCGGCTTTGGCTCTGACTTCGAATCCAACCCGAAGTTCAGCCGTCAAGCGTGGGAAATGGGTGTTAGAAACGGTGTTGGGCGATCCCCCGCCGTCGGCGCCACCGAACGTGCCTTCATTGGAGCAAGCGACTGCGGCTGAAACCGCTTCGCTCAGGGAACGGTTGGAGATTCACCGGTCGAATCCGAGCTGCGCTGGCTGCCATAAGATTATGGATCCTATAGGTTTAGGACTCGATAACTTCGACGCAATCGGACGTTGGCGGGACAAAGAAGGAGATCTGGAAATCGTTGCCCAAGGGGAATTGGTCGACGGAACGAAGTTCTCTGGCCCGAAGGAGTTGATTGCGATTCTGTCACAAAAAACCGATAGCGTCGCTAAAAACTTCACTGAACGGCTTCTAACCTACGCCTTGGGGCGAGGATTGCAGCGCGCCGACCGTTGTGATGTCGATACAATATTAGAGAAGTCGAAAGCGAATCGGTATACAATACGATCGCTTATCGAAGGCATCGTTTTGAGCAATGCATTCTTACAAGTCACACCAAACCCTAGTCTGCAACCCAAACAAGCGAGTCGAAACTGAGATGACGCACGAGCAATCACTTCCTAGCGGACGTATTCCTTCATCGATGCGACTAGATCGCCGAACGGTCCTTCGAGGATTAGGTGCAACGGTCACTCTGCCGATGCTTGAGTTCATGAAGCCCGCGTTGGGAGCTTCGGCCGAGGCTCCGCCGGTTCGACTGGCTTGGGTATTCTTTCCGAACGGAACGAACGCAGATCGTTGGGTGCCGAAAGGGAAGGGCAAAGAATGGGAATTATCTCATGCGCTCGAACCGCTTGCCGAGTATCGCAATGACTTCAATGTTCTTCGAGGGCTAGCGCAGGTCAACGCCCAATCCTTGGGGGATGGCCCGGGAGATCATGCTCGTAGTGCCGCTGCATTCTTAACCGGAGCGCATCCGTTCAAGACAGCTGGCTCCAAGATCAAAGCTGGACGAAGTGCCGATCAGATCGCTGCCGATACGTACGGCCGAAGCACCCGATTGGCTTCTATCGAATTGGGAACCGAAGAAGGCCGCGACGCGGGTGCTTGCGACTCAGGATATTCGTGCGCTTATTCGAATAACATCTCTTGGCGTAGCGAGTCGCTTCCGACCGGTAAAGAGATCCAGCCCAAGAGCGCATTCGACCGACTCTTCGGTGTAACCGGTGGCGGGGATCCGAAAGAGCAGAGCATGCGAGTAAGCATTCTCGACTTTGTCACCGACCAGCGGAAGCATTTGGTTAGCCAAGTAGGTGCAGAAGACAACCGCAAGCTCGACGAGTACTTTTCGAGCGTTCGGGAAATCGAACAACGGATCACGCGGTTCGCGACTCCGGTACAACTTCCAGAGGGAACGCAGACCCCATCGGATAAGCCGAGTGATGCGACCGAGCACATTCGGCTCATGTACGATCTGATGGTCTTAGCCTTTCAAACCGACACCACGCGGATTGCAAGTTTTATGTTGGCCAACGAAGGTAGCAATCGCGCGTTCCCGATGATCGAGGTCAAGGACGGGCACCATCAGCTTTCTCACCACGAGAACAAGCAGGATCATATCGATAAGATTGCCAAGATCGATCGCTACTACTGCGAACAGTTCGGATACTTCTTGAAGAAACTCAAGGAGACGAAGGATGGCGAAGGGACGTTGCTGGATAACGCATTGGTTGTTTATGGTGGAGCGATCAACGATGGGAACCGCCACGATCACCATGACCTCCCGCTGTTGCTTGCAGGTCGAGGTGGCAAGGGGCTCAGTACCGGGAATGTCTTGGAGTTCCCGCAGTACACGCCGCTCAATAACCTGTTCCGTATGATGCTCGATACGGTTGGAGCGGATCGGGGGGATTTCGGTGATTCCAATGGGATTTTGGCGATCTCTTGATTTGGGCAGGGGGATTTTGAAACACGGGGTTTTGAAACACAGAGGCACAGAGGCACAGAGAAGGGCAGGGAAGCCAGAGAGGACTGGGAGGCCAGAGAGGACTGGGAGGCCAGAGAGGACTGGGAGGCCAGAGAGGACTGGGAGGCCAGAGAGGGCAGAGCGAGGGATCGAGAAAAGAGAGAATTGCCTAGGGGGACGTGCACAGGGAGAAGTGTCGTGTGAAGCGAGCAGACACGTGCGGTTTGATATATAACAGAACCGTCTTTGCTGTGTCTGTTTTCGGCGTCTGTTTGCGGTGTCTGTTTGCTGGATGCCGGTTTGGACAATAAGAATCTATCGAAAGTCGTACCAGCTTGTTTTCTTGATTGGGGCAATAGATGATGCTCGACCGTAAGAGTTGGATGTTTCGTTGCGTAATTGCGATTGCATGGCTGTGTTTGGGGGGAGGGGAAAGCGGATTTGCACAAGAGGCAATTACCGACGAAGCACAGCTCGGAGAGCATGGATATACCCAATCGGGAGATGTGAAGATTCACTACGTCACGCGCGGAAGTGGGCCTCTTGTGGTGATGATTCATGGATTCCCAGATTATTGGTACACGTGGCGCAATCAGATGCCTGAATTGTCCAAGACCCATCAAGTCGTTGCGATCGATCAGCGTGGGTTCAATCAAAGCGATCAGCCTGTCGGTGTGGAACAGTACACGATGGATAAATTGGTAGGGGATGTTCGAAGCGTCATCGGGCACTTTAACGCGAAGAGTGCGATAGTTGTCGGGCACGATTGGGGCGGGATGGTCGCGTGGCAATTTGCGATGAGCTATCCGGATATGACCGACAAGCTGGTGATTTTGAATCTGCCCCACCCTGATGGGCTTGCACGGGAGCTTGCTACGAATCCCGAGCAACAGAAGAACAGTGCTTATGCAAGATTCTTTCAGACGCGAGAGGCTGCTTCGGTGATCAAACCGGAGTCGTTAGTTTCTTGGGTGAAAGACCCGCAGGCCAAGGAGAAGCACCTGGAAGCTTTAAAGAACTCTTCGATGGAAGGGATGCTCAATTACTACAAGGCGAACTATCCGCGTGAGCCTTACAAGATTCCTGAGGAGCCGAGCCCTCGGGTCAAATGTTCTGTGCTGATGATCCATGGATTGAAAGACAAAGCGTTGTTACCTGGTGGGCTTAACGACACTTGGAAGTGGCTTGATAAGGACTTAACTCTAGTCACCATTCCTCAAGCGGATCATTTTGTGCAGCACGACGCTTCTGAGATGGTAACCAAAACCATTGCAGGTTGGATCAGGCAATAGTTTCGGGGATCGTAGAGTGCAGAAAAGAAAATAGGTCCTCAGGTATTTCAGTGGTTTGGATTGACGAATCTAATGCATTTAAATGAAAACAGGCGAAGCTGTTGGCAGCTCCGCCTGTTTGATGCTTTGCTATTTCGCAGTATTGCTTTTGTGTTTCAAGCTGATGATTCACGCAGTGTCGATTGCTTGCTTGAGCAATCGACTTTCGCGAACAGAACCGCTTAGCCGTTAAGCTTAACGGCTACCAGCTTTGTTTCTGAGCGTTTCTTCGACTTTGCTGAGGTTCCAAGAACCAGGCTTTTGGCTTGGTGGGAAGTCTTCCATCGTCTTGAGGAAATTGATCGCCAAGCCTTGGATTGGGATCAAGACGAATGCGCGATCGATGTACCAATCTTCGTAGGTGTTCGAACCGATCTTGGCCTTTTCAAACGGATCGCGTCGAAGGTTGTAAAGATCTGGGGCGCGGAGTTCGACGAATGGTTCCTTCCAAATCTGCAATCGCTCGGCGCGGTTTTCTAGGAAGACGACTTTCCAGTCTTGGTAACGAGCAGCCATGACTTGGCCTTCGTCGCCGCAGTACCAGAACTCATTGCGTGGCGATTCAGCTTGTTTACCCATGAAGTAATCAAGCATGTTATAGCCGTCGATGTGGTTCTTGTACTTGCGACCGTTGAGTTCAACACCGGTTAAAAGCTTGTCTTTGATGTCGGTCGAACCGGCAGCAGCGGCAAGGGTTGGCAACCAGTCTTCGTGCGAAACGATACCGTTGAGAGTAACGCCAGCAGGGAACTTGCCTGGCCAGCGAACGAAACATGGAACGCGGAATGCGCCTTCCCAGTTGGAGTTCTTCTCGCCATGGAATGGTGTGGTACCAGCATCAGGCCAAGTATTGTAGTGAGGACCGTTGTCGGTCGAGTAGAGGACGATGGTGTCTTCTGCGAGACCCAAGTCATCGACGAGTTTGAGCAATTCACCGACGTGACGGTCGTGTTCAACCATTCCGTCGCTGTATTCGTCTTGTCCGGAGATACCACGGTTCTCTTCTTTTACGTGGGTGCGGAAGTGCATGCGGGTTGCATTCCACCAGCAGAAGAATGGTTGGCCGGAGGCTTGTTGTCGTTTGATAAAGTCTTTGGCCATTGCCAAGCTTTCGTCATCGACGGTTTCCATACGTTTCTTGGTAAGAGCGCCGGTGTCTTTGATGGTCTGGCCACCTTTACCGTCGGCTTTGCAATGCAGAATACCTCGAGGACCGAATCGCTTGCGGAATTCGGGATTCTTTGGGTAGTCGAGGTTTTCGGGTTCTTCTTCCGCGTTCAGGTGATAGAGGTTACCGAAGAATTCGTCGAAACCATGCATGGTTGGCAAGTGTTCGTCGCGGTCACCCTGGTGGTTCTTGCCGAACTGACCGGTGGTGTAGCCACGGGACTTCAGGACGGTGGCGATTGTCACGTCACTTTTTTGCCAGCCTTGTTCGGCTCCTGGCAGCCCCACTTTGGTCATCCCGGTTCGGACGGGAACGTTCCCGCCGAGGAATGCAGCGCGGCCTGCGGTGCAGCTTTGCTGACCGTAGTAATCGGTGAAGGCGAGACCTTCTTTGGCGATGCGATCGATGTTCGGGGTGCGATATCCCATCATCCCGCGATTGTTGTGACTGACATTCCATGTACCGATGTCATCACCCCAGATAACGAGGACGTTGGGTTTCTTTTCTTGTGCTTGAGCATCCACGCTCAAGCTGGCCAGTAAACCGGCGCACATGGCCAGGATTGCGGTCATCAGCCGCGCTTTTGTGATGAACATAAAAGATGTCCCTTTTGTAGGAGAAATCGAGGTTACCTAAGAACGGCACTTTTAGCACGGGATTTTGGAATTGCCTATAGTCCCCTGCGTTATGTGAGTAATTTTACTCCGCTCTCGTTTGTCCTAAAGGAATCGGAATATCTTTTGTTGGGTGGAATTTCTTAAAAAAAGAAACGGCTGGTGTTTTGGCACCAGCCGTTTGAAGTTTTTTGGATTTTGGATCTTGATCCAAGTTTCCTGAGCTACAGATTCAGGAAACTTTGGTTGTCACAGACCGGGTTGAAGCGAGTTGTTTCGGTAGGTGCTTAGCAACCGCAAGCTGGGGCTGCATCGCAGCTTCCCGACGAGCAATCACTGCCGTGTGCACCAGCTGCACAACCGTTGCCGAAGATTCGGCATCCGCCGTGGCAATGAAGACCACGGAGGAGGTTGCGAAGGCGACCGTTGAACAAACCGTTTCCACCGAGGATACCGTTGCCGTTACCGTTACCGGCTCCAACGCCTGCACAAGGATCGCAGCTGACGGTGACTGGAACTTCTTCGCAGACAACCTTTGGCACGCATCGGGTGTAGGTGTAAGGAACACAGGTCTTGACGCACTTTGCTACCTTGACGGTATCGCAGTAGGTCACTGGCTTGCAGACGGTGTAAGGAACAACCTTGGTTCGGCATTCCTTAACGATCTTGCAAGTGGTGTAGGTGTAAGGAACGCTCTTTTGTTCGCAAACCCAGTTGCAAACGGTGTAGCAAACGTCCTTGACGCGTTGCTCGCAAACCGTGCGGCAAGTGGTGTAGTTAACCGTCTTTTGACGGCATTCTGGAACGAGCTTGCAAGTTGTATAGGTGCATACCTTGCTTCGTGGCTCGCAAACCCAGTTGCAAACGGTGTAGGTAACGTCCTTGGTACGGCACTCTGGAACCATCTTGCAAGTGGTGTAAGTGACGGTCTTTTGACGGCACTCAGGAACCAGTTTGCAGACGTTATAGGTGACCGTCTTTTGGCGGCACTCAGGAACACACTTGGTCACGGTGTATGGAACAACCTTGGTCAAGCATTCCTTCTCGTATCGTACGCAATCAATGGTCTTTTCTTCGCAGGTTGGAACCCAAACCTTCTTGCATACTTTCTTCGGTGGGCATTGAACGCATTCAACGCGGCACTCACCTGGGCAGTATACATTCTTGCAGGTTGCAGGATCAAAGGTCCAAGTACCTGGTTCGCGAACAGTTCGGCGAATGACAGGACCTGCAACTTCTTCTTCAACCGTTTGCCAGCTTCCACCACGGACGGTAACCGTCTTGGTGTAGTTGACAGGCTTGGTAACCGTGTAGTTGACCGTACGTTCACGAGTCTCGGTTACTGGAACCATGACTGTGTAGTTGATCACTTGTTCACGGGTTTCCATGACCTTGTTCATCACGGTGTAGTTGACGATCTTTTCGTGGGTTTCACGAACTGGATTCATCACCGTGTAGTTGATGGTCTTGGTACGGGTCTCGGTAACAGGTCGGCGAACCGTGTAGTTGATTACCTTTTCGTGTGTTTCACGAACTGGCACCATCACGGTGTAGTTAACGACCTTGCTGTGTGTTTCGTACACAGGGCGAGAGACGTTGTACGTCACTTGCTTGGTACGGGTCTCATACACAGGTCGGCGAACCGTATAGTTACGAACCCCGGTGTGGGTTTCACGTACAGGTACATTGACCGTGTAGGAAACTTCACGCTGATGGGTTTCGCGCTCGTAACGGACGCGTTGGACTTGCTTGTCCTCGTAAACGATTTGGTTGACCGTTTTGGTTCCGGTAACCGTCTCTGGCTCGTATACGACTTTCTTAACCGTCTTCATTACGGTGTATGTCGATGGTCCACAAGGATCCACAACATTACATCCGCAATTTTCGTAGCTGATCGCGCCGCCAAAAGCAGCGTGTGCAGCCCCAGCGCTCAATGCGGTCGCAAGACCCATCAATGCTGGCAGAGCAAATTGCTTCTTCATAGTTCCATTCTCCCTAGAACGTTTGCAGTACCACGCAGGACACTAGTATCAATCGAGGCGACGCTCTGCTATTTCGTCACTCCGTTGTTGCGGGATTTTGGTCTCTTTCGCCCCCGAAGCCATCGAGTGACATCGCTTTGACGCCAACAAGTTGCTCAGGCAGGGGTCTCGTCCCTGGACGACCTCGGTCGATCCGCCTCCTGTCAGTTGCGGCTGACAAAACGCTTCGACAAAGAGCGTGCTTGACGAGACCGGAGCAAACGCCAACACAGCGCCGCTCTCCGACTCGGGACACTAGGAAACCATTTCCCAACAGGCGATCTAAATCGACTGGTGAAGAAGGATGGAACAGAAAAAATAGGCAGGTCAGGTAATTTGAAACGTTTTCGGGGTTTCAACGCAAAGGCTTTGACGTCAGTAACGATTGCAACGATTAGGTAACGAGTATTCGATCCCCAACGAAAGTCGTTTTCCTACCGGCCTTGAAGAACTCGCTCATACGCGCAGGCCTCCACTGGTCGAGACAGCTTGTAGCCCACACCGAATCGCCCAACCACCGGAATTCATCGAGACTGGGGAATATCAAGACGCGATAAGATCGAGATGCGGGCCGACCGAGATACGGGCCTAGCGACATGGGGGCCTAGCGAGATGCGGGCCCCAATCAAGAGTCGGGCGGCCTCTGTTGCAGAAAGCCGCGCCGTCTTCGCAAGAAAGAATTCTAGAACCTAAGGACGCAACAGCGGAACCAAATCTGGCACGCTCTGAGAAGCTTGGGCACCAACGACTTCGTTGGTTTCCACTTTCCCAAGCATGGTGAAAGCATAAGCATCAGTAATACGGACCGGAAGGATCTCGCCCGTTTGACGCATGTTTCCATCCCAAACGACGATGCGATCGCAAGGTGTTCGGCCGGTCATCTGTCGCAATTCACCTGTTTGTCCTTTACGTACCGACCACTTGCTTGGGCCTTCGACCAAGATCGGTACGGTGGTCCCAAGAAATTTCAGGTTGTCTTCGAGTGAGATTTGGTTTTGAACTTCTAGCAGATCTAGGTTTCGTCGATGTTTCGTTTCTTCCGGGATATCGTCCTCCAGCAGTTCAGCACCCTTTGTCCCGGGGCGGACACTGTATTGGAAGATAAAGCTGTTTTTGAAGCGGCAGCGTTTGACCATATCGACGGTTTCTTGGAACTGCTCTTCGGTCTCACCGCAGAAACCGACAATGAAGTCGCTTGAAACGGCCGCACCGGGGAGGATCTCCCAAATGCGCTCCATCATTTCGTAGTAGTCCGCAACGCTGTAACCACGTTTCATCCGTTTGAGAATTGCATCGCAACCGCTCTGAGCCGGAACGTGCAAATACGGCATGCATTTCGGAAGGTCGCGGACGGTTTCCAGCAAACCTCGGGTCATGTCCTTGGGGTAGTTCGTTACAAACTTGATCCGCTCAAGGCCTTCTATCGGATGGAGCATTTCCAGCAAATCGGCGAGCCGTGTGGTTTTCTCACCGTCGACCCAACGGTAGGAGTTTACGGTTTGACCCAGGAGCGTGATTTCTTTTGCCCCTTGAGCCGCTAGGATTTTAGCTTCTTCGACGATTCTCTCAGGGGATCGTCCCTGTTCAGGTCCTCGGGTCATCGGGACGATGCAGTACGTGCAGAACTTATCGCAACCGATTTGAATTCGCAGGTAGGCTTGAAACGGGGTCGGACGCATTTCCGGATCCCGCAACGGGTCATACGTTTCGTGAGAACGCTTGATCTCGTCGGCTGATCCGTCACGTCTTGAAAGGCTCACGGCAAGCTGATGCCGGTCCCCTTGTTTGGCGTTTTCGATCAGCTCTGGGATTCGATGCAGCTGGCCAGGGCCGACGACGAGGTCCACGAAGGGAACTCGGTCGAATACCTTTTCTTGGTCCTTTTGAGCCATACAGCCCATCACCCCAATGACTCGCTCCGGGTTGGCTAATTTCCATTGTTTGAGCCGAAGCAAATTGTTGTAGGCTTTCTCCTCCGCATGTTCGCGGACGGAGCAAGTGTTGAACAGGATTGCGTCGGCTGACATCGGATCTTGAGTCACGCTGTAGCCTTGTTTGCGCAAGGCGGCGACAACCATTTCGCTGTCGAGAACGTTCATCTGACAACCGACGGTTTCGATGTACAGTTGCTTGGCGATTGGTGGCGATGTGCTATCGGTCATTGCAATGCTTTACTGCTTTGCTTCGTTAGAAGTGATCGTTACGTTGTCGACGTAGAATTCTGCGTCGGTGGAATTACCAAAGAGGCCTGGGCTACCTTGGGTGTTCGGAGTTGCATCTTCGCCTTGGATGGTCCAAGCTTCAGGCTCCGGTTCTCCCTTTTTCCATACTTTTCCACGTAGAACTGCTTTGCCATCGGTGGTTTGCGTCTGAAGTTTGATCACATACCACGTCTTGGCTTGCCATTCAAAGGGGATTGTAACTGCGAAGCGTTGTTCGAGTAGGGATACCCACGAGCGGAGTTGAAGTCGCTGTGCGCCTTCGAGAGCTAGAGTGTAGCGTTGTGCCACGACTCCCATGTCAGGAAGTTTCGTCGTAGCGACTTTATTTTTGGTATCTAGGGCATAGAACTCACCTTGTACGGTGTATCCTTCGGACTTGGGGAGGCCCAAGAAACCTTGGCTACGTGTACCCTTTGGAATGGTACTGATCTTCACAAGCCCGTTTCCACCTTCTGGGAGTTCGATAGGTTGGTGACGGTATGCCATCCCGATCCAGTGTTGTGGGACTTTTTTGTCTTCGAAGTCGAAGGTCCAGGGGAATGGAGGGATGACCCGAGCGCGAGCGGCGCTTTTGAGTTCTCCGAAGGTAGCTTCTAGTTTGACCCCTGCCCCTGTGGCTGCTTCGCCCGCCGTAAAGATTTGGTCTTCGCTGACGGAGCCAGGACCGGCGACGTTGATCGCCGCTTCGGGTACCAGACGAACATACTGACCGATCGCGTTGTAGCCGCGAACTTGCAATTTCGCCTTTTGGCCAGGTTGTAGTAGCATTTCCACGGGGCACACTTGGATGTGAGCGATCTGGGTGTCGGTCACTGCCGGTTCGATCGGAGCTGGTGGGAGCTGAAGGTTTTCCGGAGTTTGAGCACCTGGGATGCCAATGCAGTAGAGGGCTTTGTTGGTCGGCAAGTAGAGTTTGCCGTTCGAGATGGCGAACGAGCCGAAGATTTCGCTACCGTCGTTCAAACGGGTTTGGCCGACGACTTTGAGTTCGGTTTCGGTCGGTTCCAAGCACCAGATGCGCCCGGTGTTTTCGGCTACGTATAGTTTCCCTTCGGAGACAACAGGGGAGCCGAACATGATCCGTCCGAGTTTCTTCTCGACTTCGATCGCTCCGGTTTTTGCGTTGACCCCGAAAAGGGCTGCGCCGTCTTCGATGAAATAAATTCGCTCGCCGATTCGAACTGGGGAAGATCTAGATACGGTTCTCTTGGGGATTTTCCAAAGCAGTTTGTCTTCGGGAATGTCCCCGGAAGTGTTTCCATCGATGGCGAAAACAGCGCCCAAGACGGTTCGATCGGTTTCATTTTGCTCGCCGTGGCCCATGTAGATGATGCCGTTGTCGACCAATGGGGCGACATTCATACCGCGCGGAGATGCTTGGTATTTCCAAATGACCTTGCCGGTTCGGGGTTGGACGGCATAGATCGCTCCGTCAGCGGCGGCAAAAACCATAGCGGTTTGGCCGTTTAACACGGTGAAAACCGGGGTGCTATAGGTCGTATCTTCGGGACGAGGGCGGGTGGAAAGAGTCCAGATCGCAGCTCCGGTGTTTTTGTCCATGGCCACGAATCGGTGGGTCGGAACCGCAGTTTCGTCCCATCCTGTGTTCACCCCGCTGATGATAACCATGTCTTCGTAGACAACCGGGAAGTTGGTTCGTCCGCCGTAGGTCGAGAGCATTCCATACTCTTCGAGCATGGAATGTTCCCAAATGGTTTTCCCGGTTTTGCCATCCAAGCATTGGAAGGTGCAACCTAGCCCAAGGACGTAGACTCGGTCGGTTTCAGGATCGGCAACGACGCTTGCCCAGCCAACACGTTCCGAAGGGGAATCGGAGAGGTAAATGTTGTGAATGCTTTCCCATATCAACTCCCCGGTTTGTGCGTTCAAGCAGACAGTTTTCTCTGCTTCCTTGTTCGTCTCAGGCTCGTGGCGACAAACGATGTAGGCACGCCCGTTCATAACGACGGGGGTTGAACGGGTGGCGTATTCTTCTTTCCGCCACAGAAGATTCTCTCCTTCGACGGAGAAAGTCGTTGGCAAGCCGGTTTCGACCGATTGTCCGTTCTGCTGAGGACCTCGCCAAAGTGGCCAGTCGGTGGCCTTGTTTTTCCCAGCCCCGTCTTGAGCTTGGGCGACAACCGCTAGGGAGAGCGGAAGGAGCAGGGATAGGCAAGCGAATGGAGTTATCCGTTTCCAGTGGGATTTCATGATTTGATTTCTGGGTGGGAGTAGAGACTCTTGGATCCGCCTCATTGTAGCACAGAGCGACTTGACCAAAAGTCACCGGGCAAAACTGCTTTTTCCCAAAAAATTCCCGTGAATCGTGGAACTGGTATTTCCCTCAAAGTCACTGTTTGCTACTGACCACCAACAGTGTCTTGAGGGGAGTTTTCGCTCCGACGGTTTTGGGGAAAGGATCCGGTCCCCGACAAAAAGAATCTATGCCTCGAATATTCTGCATCGCAAATCAAAAAGGAGGCGTGGGGAAAACCACGACTGCGGTCCATCTGGCCGCTAGCTTTGCATTGGCGGGCAAGAAGACGTTGCTGGTGGATTTGGATCCACAGTGCAATGCCACCTCAGGGCTTGGGATCGAGCCTTTGGCAAATCACCCGCTACTTCAAGAACGGCCGCTACAAGAATTCCTGCAACCATCCGGATTCGAAGGTTTGAGTATTCTGCCGGGGTGTAGAAACTTTCAGGATGTCGAAGTTTTTGAAAAGGGCGCACCGGGCCGCCGTGAATTGCTTCGCCAACATCTGGACACCGATTGCGTCTCCTACGACGCGGTATTCATCGATTCGCCCCCGTCGCTCGGGGAAGTAACCCAAGCCGCATTGGCCTCAAGTACCGAGGTTATCATGCCAATCCAGTGCGAGTACTACGCAATGGAAGGGCTCAGTCAGATGATCCAAGTCATCCGTGGGGTCATGCAATCGCAGCCCGGGCGACTGGCCTTTGGCGGAATACTGCTGACGATGTTCGATCCAAATTTTCAGCTAACTCACGAAGTAGAACGGGAAGTTCGGGATTTCTTCGGCGAGATTGTTTTTGCTACAAGGATCCCTCGGGACATCGTTTTCAGCGAGTCTCCAAGTCATGGACAATCGGTTCTGACTTATGCCCCGCGTTCTCGGGGCGCTCGCGCGTACATCGAACTTTGCATGGAGGTACTTGAACGTGACTAAAGACCGTAGACTCGGACGTGGCTTGGCCGCTCTCCTTGGAACGCCTGTCGACGAAGTATCCGCACCTCAAGGTACTCTGCCGAGAGACTCTGGTTTGAATGGGCCAGCAGCAGGTTCGAATGCGCAACTCGACAACGACGGCCGCGAAGTTCCTAAAGACCTTGCCGTTCAAACTGTTCCACTCGCGCGTTCCACGCCGCAAGTCGCCGAACATGAGTCGCTGCGATCCGGTGATATTGCGGTCGATACCATCGATCCGAATCCCTTCCAGCCACGAAGACATTTCAACGATGAGGAACTTGATTCTCTCGCCGAGAGTATCAAGTCCCATCAACAACTCCAGCCGATCCTCGTTCGCCGTGTCGGTGAGCGTTTTCAGCTCATCAGCGGTGAGCGTCGACTTCGAGCCACCATCCGAGCGGGATTGAAAACCATCCGCGCGGAAGTTCGCGAGGCAGATGACCGCCTTGTTGCCGAACTCGCAATCATCGAGAACCTGCAACGCAAAGATCTCAATGCCATCGAAAAAGCACTCTCGTTCAAACGCTACCTGACGGAGCATCGCTGCACCCAAGAGGATTTGGCCAAGCGATTGAAAATCGACCGCAGCACCATCGCCAACATGATGCGTCTGCTTGAACTCCCTGAAGCAATTACCGAGAGCATCCAACGCGACGAGATCACGGCCGGGCACGCGAAAGCTCTGCTAAGTTTGGGAAGCGAGAAAGAACAAATCGCCTTTACACAACGTATCCGCCAAGAAGGTTGGAGCGTTCGTGAGACGGAAGCTAGGGTTGCTGAAGCCGTCGCCGAAGCTGCCCAAAACGAAGACGGAATTCTTCGAGCTATTCCTCGTCGACGTCCATCGAAACCCGATCAAATCGCTTCGCTCGAGCGTGAGCTAAAGTTGACACTCGGTACTCAAGTCGACATCAGTCAGACCAGTCGCGGTCGAGGGCGAATCACCATTCACTTCACAAGTATCGAAGAATTCGATCGTTTGAGAAAAGCGTTGGCTCAGACATCATCGCAGGGGACTCATCGCCGCGCCGCATAGCTTAGCCGCACAGCTTAGCCGCATAGTGCGCGTAATGATCTAGTCCAAGTAGTAGTGATCTAGTCCAAGTAACTGGATGCCACTGAGTACGAAGGTGCCTTGTAGATTTCTACCAAAGGCGTCTTGCCATTGGGTCCCGATCGTATTGTCTTCTTAGGATCGAGTCGGGTTCCTGTTGGTGTTGCAAGCGATAAACGACCGCTGCTAGTAAGCCGGCGACAAAGCCTCCGACGTGTGCCATGTAAGCGACGCCCCCAGCGCTCGAAGATGTCGAAGCGATCGACCCGACGGAGCTGAAAAGCTGCATCGCGATCCAGAGTCCAAGTACGAAAACGGCAGGGATAGTGATGATGTGGTACAGAAATACCGCATTAACTCGGTTGTGGGGAAAGAGGACCAAGTAAGCTCCCATTACACCTGCAATCGCTCCGGAAGCGCCAAGATTTGGAATGATGCTGTTGGGTGCTAGAACGATCTGAGCGAAGCTCGCAACGATCCCGGAGATCAAATAAAAGATCAAAAACCACTTGTGACCAAAGCGATGCTCGACGTTGTTGCCAAAGATCCATAAATAAAGCATGTTGCCGGCGATGTGCCCTAGGCCCCCGTGCATAAACATCGAGGAGATGAGCGTAAGCCAAATCGGCTTGGGACCAGGAGCTTGCGGTATCTCCACACTACCGTGACCTTCGACAACCATCTGTTGAGGTTCAAGAATATCGATCCCCGTGGTGATCTCTTTGGGGATGACGCTCCATCCGTAAGTGAATTCTGGATTGGAGAGTTGAAGCAAAAACAACAAAACGTTTGCACCCAGAAGGGTATATGTTACGTACGGTACGATGGAAACATCGCGATCGTCGTCGCTGATTGGGAAAAGCATGAATGTACGCTTGGACCTTAGGATGAAAGGATCGCCGCTCCGAAATGTTGCTGGCGTGAGATGAGTCAAGCTTAAGCGATATCCGGAATGAAGGTAGTCTAGTAAAGTCCGCTTCGCAAGTTTGCCGTCGGGGCGAAACCAAGTTTGCCAGTCGCCGCGTGTCTTGGCTTAAGCTTCGAAGATTTTCTCCAATGCGCTTGCGAGCTCCGAAGAGCTGGGAATTGAGGAGTTGGGTATTTCTACGCACCTTTTGCGTTCTTGTCGGTGTTTTTGAAGCCAGGACGTGACAAGCCCAAGGCTTTCGTGACTGCGGCAAAACGAAATGCTCACGTCTATCTTTTCTTCACCTTCAAGCCATCGCGCGATTCCGGCATAGATCATGTCGATCCGAGACCGATCCCGTTTTGAGCAGAGTCCAAGCGGACTGGCGACGGCGGATTGCACTCCACCACCTCTAAGCAGGTATAGGATTCCGTTCTTGGGGAAATTCCCTTGGGCCGCGTTTGAGACAGAATAAATAGCGGGTGGGTTGTGGGTTGCTTGTTCGAGTTGAAGTAGTTTCCGGTGTAGCCATCGAAGGATTTTGGAGTCTTGCTCAAGTCGTTCTGCGCGTTCGAACTGCAATCTTTCGATGGACCACTGCATCTGCCTTGCGAGTTCTTCGTGTACTGCTGGCGATTCTCCCTGCATCCAGGCCTTGGCAAGCAATTCTTGCTCGCGGTACTTCGCTCGCGGCGTATCGGCTAAGCAGGGAGCAAGGCAGTTTCCGATTTCGGACCGCAAGCAACCTGCGCGGGCCGGCAGATCAAATAAAGATGGCTGATTGGAAAACAGCATTTTCGTTTTGGACGAACAATCGCGCAGCAAGAAGAAGCGGTTGAGGATCTCCACGGCTCGGAAGAGTTTAGATGAACCGTAGAAGGGCCCTCGACAGATTGTTGCTCGGGTATCCCACTGCCGTGTGACATAGAAGGTTTCAGCTGGACCTCGTCCGAGGTTCAGATATGCGGGCTGGCTACGATTAGGCATCCCTATAACGTTTAACCTTGGTTGCCATGTTCGAATCAGCGATTGTTCTCGAAGCAGCGCTGCGAATTCGCTAGGTTGCAACTCCCACACAATGCTTTTCGCGTGCTGGATGATCTGACCAGCTTTCTCGTCGGTCGATCCGGGTAAGAAATAGCTTGTCAATCGCCCCCGCAACGCTTTGCTTTTTCCGACGTAGATCAAACGGTTCAGGGCGTCGAGAATGCCGTAAACACCCGGACTATAGGGAACAAACTTCTGCACCAAACTTCGCAATTCATGTTTGTTCTCCGCGTCGATCCGGCAGAGCTTCGGTGCAAATCCGCGCAATGAATGATGACTGAAAAGAGGGTCGTGGCCAAAGTCTTCGAAGGACTCTGTCCAGCGCGCAGGAATCATCGAGTTCTCCGACTCAATTCCTTCGAACGGATTCATGCCCCCTCCCTATCTCCTTATATGCCTTTGCAACTGCATGGAACCCAGCCGTGCTGCGCACAAGCCTAATCTAACAAAACCGTTTGATTAAAAAACCGTTTCGTTACAAACATGTTGTATTGCATCCTGTCGCGAAACTGCCCGCAACCAAGAGTGTTCTAGTGAGCCTTGCCCTACATGGCTTTAGAGTTCCTGATAACGAATCGCTTAGTGTAACGCAGGCGGGAAGGAAAGTTTTTGATGGATCGGATGGATCGTGCGGATTTATTGACAATACGGCGCAATGACTGGATTGATGCAGACCGTATCGTATTCCTTTGGCCCTTGCTCTTCGTCGCAATCGTAAGCTCTATCCTACTATCCGCGCGAGTGTGGTTTGCGGATCCAACCTATAAAGATCGATTAGCTCTCTTTCAAACCATGAAAGTAAGTGGCCTGGGCGAACGCTTGGATAGCAATCCCGAAGAGGTTCTGCGAGTAGCCAACGAATTCGTTTTTGAAAACACGCAGCATGATCCCGATCGGCAAGTCCAGCTATGGGAAAACTGGGTTCAATGGATCGCGGGACAGTTCTACTCTCCTCTTCTTCGAACCCAAGATCCTCGACTGCTTGCCGCGCAGGGTAAAGGTGATTGCTCCGAGCGGGCCGGGATTCTTCAGTGGCTCTTGGCCGAACAAGGTATTGCGTCGCGTTTCGTAGGGCTCGGTGGGCATGTGGTACTTGAAGTCGAAGCGGCTGGTTCTACGTGGACTCTTGATCCCGACTACGGACTTTTGTTTCCATTTGGAGTCGCAGCGATGTGCGAAGTATCTCCATTGCCAATCCAAATTATGCTCGCGCAAAGCGGAATCGATACTGAGCGTGCAATCACATACGAAGCTATCTTAAGGAGTGCCGATGACAATGTATTCTTCCCGTGGAATTCCGCACTCAGCCCACGATTGAAACTCGCCGAACGGGCTTTCCTGTGGATCTTCTGGTGTTTGCCTGCCATTTCTTGGTTAACCCTACTAAGTTTCGCACGGCCAAATTAGAGCTTGGAGTTGCATTCTCGAACTCGGCTTCGGTCGCTTCGGATTTTCCAAAGGATTCGCAAATCAAAGTAGGCTTTCGTCCTGCGATCATTAGGATTAGGATTCTTGCTAGTTCATACGTCCCGTAAATTGAATCTGAATCGAGAGGTTGTAGATGCGACGAACCAAAGTTGGGCGAAGCCGATGGGCAGTTGGAGTTTTGGGAGTTTCGATCGGCAGCGGAGTGCTTGGACTCCCTTCGATGGACTGGATCGATTCCGATTCGCAGTTGGTATCTTCCAGATGGATGCCAAAATGCGTCGGCCAGGATTCGACACCGACAAGTCAGTCGGGAGTCTCTGGGGTTGATAAAGAGAACTTTAGCAAGCGACTTGGTCCAAGCGATGATTTCTTTCGCTACGTCAATGAGAACTGGTTAGAGACCACGGACATTCCTCCCGACCAGTCGAACTACGGAGCTTTTACTGTTCTGGACATGGAGACGAAAGCAGCCATTCGAGAGATCATCGAAGAAGCGAGTCGGTCGTCGAGTGCAACGAATGCAGCGAAGCAAGTCGGCAATTTTTACACATCATATACCGACATTGAGACTCGCAATAAAGCTGGTATTCGACCAATCGAAGGATGGTTGAAGCAGATCTCCTCGGTTGGTTCACATCGAGATGTCGTTCGGGTTGCGGGTAAGTTGTCGATCTTGGGTATCCCCAGTTTTTTCGGAGCTGGAATCGATGTCGATGAACGTCGGTCGGATCAATATGCTCTGTATATCGGTCAGGATGGCACAACATTGCCCGATCGGGACTATTATCTTGAGTCCGATGACGAATTGGTAGCTCGACGCGAGAAGTACGTTGCTTATATCGAAGCGTTGCTCAAGAAGGTTGGTTGGGAGAATCCCAAGCTATATGCCGAAGAGATCCTGGCGCTTGAGACCGCGTTTGCCAAGGCACAATGGGACAAAGTCAATCTGCGAGACCCTGTAAAGCGCTACAACAAGAAGAGTGTATCGGAATTTGCAGCCGCCACTCCGGGACTATCTTGGAGCGATTACGCCGAGACGGTCGGGCTAGGTGATGTAACGGAAGTCATTGTCGGCCAACCGAGCTTCTTCGAGGCTACGCAAGAGATCCTAACGAAGAGCGATGTAGAGGTTCTCAAGGCTTATCTTGCTTTCCAAACGGCGAATACTTTTGCTCCTGTGATGACGGAGGAACTTGAAAAGCTTCATTTTGATTTTCATGAAACCGTTCTGAGTGGTGTCGAAGAGCAAGAGCCGCTGTGGAGACGCGGTGTCGACGCCTGCAACGCCATGCTCGGCATGCCTGTCGGGCAACTCTACGTAGAAAAGCACTTCTCGCCGCGTGCGAAAGAACGAATGAATGAGCTTGTCGGAAACCTGATGAAAGCTTTCGAGAAGCGAATCGATTCCCTGGAGTGGATGGGGAATGGGACTAAAGCCCAAGCCAAGGAGAAGCTGAAGCTTTTCACGCCGAAGATTGGGTATCCAGATAAGTGGAAGGATTACTCATCGGTCAAAATCGACTCGAAGGACATTGTCGGGAACATCGCGCGTATCGCTGAGTTCGAACACAATTACGCGTTAAATAAACTGGGCAAGCCTATCGACCGGACTGAATGGTTCATGCCACCACAAACGGTTAACGCCTACTACAACCCATCGATGAACGAGATCGTTTTTCCGGCTGCAATTTTGCAACCTCCATTTTTCAATCTTGAAGCTGATGATGCCGTCAACTACGGTGCTATCGGTGCCGTCATCGGCCACGAAATCTCGCACGGATTTGATGACTCCGGCAGCAAGTACGACGGTCGTGGAAACCTTCGTAACTGGTGGACCGAAAGAGACGAACAAGAATTCGTAAAACGATCGGAGCAATTGGTCGCTCAATATGATCTTTACGAACCACTCCCCGGAGTTCGCTTGAACGGAAAATTCACATTGGGCGAAAACATCGGTGACCTCGGTGGGCTAAGTGTTGCTTTCACGGCTTACAAGCTATCCCTTGGGGATAAGCCGTCTCCTCGAATCGATGAGATGACCGGTGAGCAACGATTCTTTGCCGGTTGGGCACAAGTGTGGCGAAGGAAGTATCGCGAAGCAGAAATGCGCAAGCGAGTGAAGACCGACCCGCATTCCCCAAGCCAGTTTCGATGCAACGGCATCGTCTCGAACTTAGATGGGTTTTACGAAGCGTTCGATATCAAGCCTGAGTCGCCGATGTACATTGCTCCTGAGAAGCGAGTTCGCATCTGGTAATTGTTTGACATCGGCACTCGGTTTATGCAACCAATAAAAAACGGGACGAAATCTTTAGCTGGATTCCGTCCCGTTTTTTTGTTCTAGTTGACGTCGGTTTAAGCCGCGTCGTTTCGATTGGAATCCTTGTTTTGTTTCGCATCGAAGCTACCTTCGATCATGCTACCATCGGACGCCATGCGCGAGCCGATGAATCCAACGGGCATCGGAAGGGATGTTGAGCGTCGTTGCGATTCGGCTCGGCTTTTGCGAGCAACTTCTGAACTCCTGCTCCACAACTGAGCTATTTCCCCGAGCAAACTCACTTTGGCCGTCTCGCGATAGATGCTGTCTGCGGGGAGTTCCGCCATCAAGCGACGGTGAGCAAGTCCCAGGTTGTGGTAAGGCATCCCTGGGAACAAGTGGTGGGTTGCGTGGTAGCGTGTCCCTGTCGGTCCCCACAACTCAGTGATCCAAGGGCGATGAGGATAATCGCATGAATCGAGCAGTTGTTGCTCGAAGGATAATTCTGAGCCTGGGCCAGTCCAACGGTGCGCTCCGAGCGTGCGGATGTTGTTCATAAAGATCATTCCAACACCGACAAAGTACGCATGGAACCAAAGGGGATCCAACCAAGTCTTTGCGATAAACGGGCCGTGAAGAATCATTCCGAGGCAAACAACAAAGCAAGCCACTTCCTGCATGATCATGATTCGATAAACTCGCTGACCAGCTTCGGGCCGCTGGTACATCACATCCATCACCATCGTCGAAGCGTGAGTAAACGTCCATCGGCGGACGGATGGAAACATCCAGCAAATTGGCGAGAGGACTGCAAATCTCAAAAATCCTGCGATCGGAGTTACCAAGACTCCCAGCATGTAGAGAACGATCGCAGAAGGAGGTTGGTGGCTGAGGTTCAAGTACTCCCCGTCCTCTTCCGTTCCATACGATTTTCGGCGGTGGTGATCCACGTGGGGGTAGTATGTGAAAGAGGGAATCAAGAATGGGAACCCGCATAGAATGTTCCAAGTCACACGAAAAGCGGTCCATCCCTCTCTAGGTAGATGGACCAATTCGTGAGTGAACATAGCAGCCCGCAAAAAAAGCAGGATGGTCGCTGCGTAGAAGATGGCTTTTGTTCCCCACCAGAGGGCAGCGTTATCTGCCGCTAACCGCTCGGGTACCTGCATCATTGCCGTGAAGCATGCATGCCCTGATAGGATTGTTAACAAGAAATCTGTCCAGTACACCCGGGGAATCGGGGACTGAAGGTCGCCAACGATTTGTTTGGCTTGTTTCATCGAGAAACGACGGGATTCTAGCGAAGTCTCCATGATGGCATTCTCTCGCGATGTTCTGCAGTAATAAGGACTAAGTCCAAGTTTCCTTTCTTGGTGGCAACTGCCCCCCTTGCGGGGTTCCATTTTGAATTTCGGCGATGGGAGCCGGGTTTCTTGGACTGCAACAATGCATCCAATCGGTAAATCGAGAAGAACCCGAACTCCGCGGCGGAATAACCGTTACAGTTCACCCGGTTTTAACCATGCGGGGGAACTTTAAGGTTTCCGGGGAATTTTAAGAAACAAGTCAAGCAACTTGTTTTTTAGGAGTTGGCGGGTTTCGGACAGCGGGTTGAGACCGATTCTAGCATTGCAGAGTGAAGCTTTCCGTTGCTTGCACAGAGCGTACTGGTTCGATCCAAGGGTATCGGGTTGCCGAAACAGTCGGATATCTTACCTCCGGCTTCTTCGATAAGGATCGCACCGGCTGCGATGTCCCACGGGCTTAGTCGGTACTCGAAAAATGCATCGAACCAGCCCCCAGCGACGAATGCCAAGTCCAATGCGGCGGCACCGCACCGGCGAATACCATGGATATTCTGCCGAAACAGATCTCCGAGAGTATCGAGAGTCGCTTGCATCAATCGGTCGCGGTCGTAGTAGAAACCGCAAGCGACCATTGCGTCCCCTAGTCCCGCCGCGCCGCTGACTTTGAGCCTCTCGCCGTTGAACCAAGCACCTTCACCGCGTGCGGCGACGTACCAGTCGCCCGTAGCGGGATTGGTAACGATCCCCAAAATCCCTTTGCCAGATTCGTAATATCCAATAGAGACGGCGAAGTGAGGGATTCCATGGATGAAATTGTTGGTGCCGTCGAGCGGATCGATAATCCAACAATTCGGCGCATCAGCGCGGTCGCTGTGGGACTCCTCTGAGAGAATCGCATGCTTGGGAAACGTATCTTGAATGACCTGCACGATTGCCGATTCCGCAGCCAAATCCGCTTCGCTGACATAGTTCGCAACGCCCTTCAGACGCACTTCAAGCGGTTTGCGGAAGTGATTAAGCAAGGCTAACGAACCCACGTATGCTGCTTCGATCGCCACATGGGCAACCGAAGTCCTCAGCACGCTTCGGGATTTGTGTTTGTTCGACTGAAGATACTCTTTGATCATAAGTTTCAATGGTGTCTTGCAAGTAGTGTTGGCTTAAAGCCGTTAGAGGATGCTTGGGCTCAAGCATGTTCGCGATAACGCAAGTACCATAGTAATCCGACGAGTGTCTTTGCGTCAGCGATTTGTCCATCGCGCAGCAGTCTGTCAATTTCCGACCAAGTCAGTAATCGGTTCGTAATCTGTTCTCCTTGCTCGCGCGCAGCATCGCCGGGGACCAGGTCGGTCGCTAGAAACAGATGCATTTTCTCGTCGAGAATCCCAGGTGACATCGCGAAAGTATGAAGAGGTACCACGCGACCAGCCCGATATCCAGTCTCTTCTTGTAACTCGATGTGCGCAAGCTCCGCAGGTGTGACGTTCTTGTCCATCGTTCCGGCAGGCAATTCAAGGTGCCATCGATCGATCGCCACTCGATAGGTATGGATCAAACACACGCGTCCATCGGGTAGGATTGGTAGGATCACTACCGCTCCGGGATGCCTTGCGATGTGGCGTTCTAACCGTTCCCCATCGGGCAAATTTTCGTAAACCTGCTCGACATTAAATCGCCGAGCGCGAAACAGAATCTTGCGTTGAACCATCGGTTGCCTATCGAGTACGGACTGAAGCGTTGTGGTTAACCCGCTTGACCATGGTAGTAGTCACCATAAGAATCGATTTCCGCGTTCGAGTTCGTATTTCGAAACTGCATCAAAAACGCGTCTTCGGTTGAATCGTCGTAGAAGTTTCGCAAGACACCTGTGGCTTTGAATCCAAGGCTCTTGAAGAATAACTGCGCTGGTAAGTTAGTCTCTCGAACCTCCAACACGATCCGATTTCGGCGTTGATAAGCCAATTTCGCAAACAGCTTTTCAATCATCGCTGAGCCGACCGATTGCCTTCTATATTCCGGATGGACCGCGAAGGAAAGAACGTGAATACGGGTTCGTTGCAATTCATAAATCATGAATCCAACCACGCGCTCCGCGCATTCAGCAACCATGCCAATGCAATCGCGTTGTCGCAAGCAACGAACGAACTCGTCTTCGGTCCAAGGAAACTCGAAACTCTTCGACTCAATGGCGAGGATCGAAGGTAAATCTCGACGGATCATCCATCGAATATGAACAGTCTGCTTGGTACTTGCCGATTTCGACATCGATACGGTTCCTTCGGAGCCCTGAGTGTGGTGCGGACTTGCGAATCGCACATTACCAAAAGCACCCCATCGAATCCAAGACAGATTTCCGCTCACCGTTCCTCTACCACTGAGCGTTTTCCAAAGTTGGGTTCAGCAAGAAACTTGCTAGCAATCCTTAGGGAATTGCAAGCACTACGACTTTTGTCCGTGAAGCGAACAAGTCCCTTCGTTACAGTTTTTGCCGGCGATCGCGTACCGCCGCTGTGCAACTTTGCGATACATCCAAGCCCAAAGCGGTCGGATTCCAGGAATATGCAATAGCGGAGCCAGAGGCCAGAGCAGTGGGAGTTTGCGACTTAAATACCTCAACGCATCGGCTCCGCCGAACTTTGCTCCATCCGGTGTGACCACCCACATCTCTTCCATGAGTTGCTCGTACGTTAGATCCGGGCAAGCTCTCGCCACGAGCGGGTCATGCAGTGAAACGAATTGCAGCGTGCGCCGCAAATCCAACCTCTTTAGGTTGTTGATCTGAGCTATACAAAAGTTGCATTGTCCATCGTAGATCACCGTCGGAGCATTACCAAA
>Ga0255127_1000260_pt1 | contig 28186 bp, 22 predicted proteins | sample Law_Miss_RepB_8d_FD_188555 | JGI IMG/M metagenome (GOLD analysis project Ga0255127, IMG submission 188555) | Freshwater microbial communities from St. Lawrence River, New York, United States - Law_Miss_RepB_8d | ecosystem: Environmental > Aquatic > Freshwater > River | place: USA: New York...
CGTACTATGACCGGCTGGGGGTGCCAAGGCTGTCCTGACCTCAAGCGCTCGAACCGCCCGGTGCGGACCCGCATGCCGGGTGGTGTGGCAGGGGTGCCTCCTACAATGGAGGCCCCCTATGCCAATGCTGCCTCAAATGGTTGATCCCATCCGTCAAGCTATGAATAAAGGCCTTGCCGGTGAGGGCAAGACCTTGAAGGGGATCTTGAAATCCTGGGTTTTGCCCAGGAAAACAATCAACCGCGTGTGATTTTCAGCACGCGGGTGCCACCGCGCTTGCCAGCAGGGCCTTCGCCAGCGGCGTGGGGCTTGAAGTTGTTGGCACCAAACTGCTTGGGACCCCGGGCGAACTTGTCACCGGCTGCGCCGCGCGGGGCGGGGCGGGCGGCGTTGCGGTTGTCACCACCACGGTCTTCCCAGCGGCCGCCTTGACGTGGACCGTCCTGACGGGCGTCTTGGCGTGGGGCAGGGCGGCTGTCGCCACGGTCCCAGGGGTGAGCCGGAGCACCGCGCTGTTCAAAGCGGTCCCCACGGGGTGCGTCAAAACGGCCCCCCTCTTTGCGGGCATCGAAGCGGGTTTCGCTGCGCTGCTCAAAACGGGGCTGCTCGTCGCGGAAGTGGCCACGGGGTGCGCGGTTGTCGAACCCGCCGCCATCGCGATCGCGGTTGCCACCGAAGTCCCGGCCACCTGCTGGGCGGCCACCACGGAAGCCACCGCCTGCGTTGGCGTAATTGCGCTCGCCGCCAAAGCGGTCACCGCCACGGCCCATGGGCTTGCGGGCTTCAGGCATGCGCATTTTGGGTTCCAGGCCCGGAATCACTTCGGCCTTGAAGGGCTGGCGTGTGTAGGCCTCGATGTCACCGATCTTGCGACGGTCACGCATTTCGGCAAAGGTCACAGCCAAGCCATCACGGCCAGCGCGGCCGGTGCGGCCAATGCGGTGCGTATAGTCCTCGGCCTTCATCGGCAAGCCGAAGTTGAAGACGTGGGTGATGGTGGGCACGTCAATGCCGCGAGCGGCCACGTCGGTGGCGACCAGAATCTGGACCTGGCCATTGCGCAGCGCCATCAGGCGGCGGTTGCGCATGCCCTGGCTCAAGGCGCCGTGCAGGGCCACAGCCGAGAAGCCGTCTTGCTGCAGGTCAGCGGCCAAGCCGTCGCACTCGATCTGGGTGCTGGAGAACACGATGGCTTGGTCGATCGTGGCGTCACGCAACCAGTGGTCGAGCATCTGGCGCTTGTGTTGGGCGTTGTCGGCCCAGAACAGCACCTGCTTGATGTTGTTGTGCTTTTCTTGCGGGTTGTCGATCTGGATTTTCTGGACCGAAGAGCCGCCGTCGTGCATCACGCGCATGGCCAGTTGCTGAATGCGCGGGGCAAAGGTGGCGCTGAACATCATGGTCTGGCGGCGCTGGCTGGTCATGTTGTTGATGTCGGCCAGGTCGTCCGAGAAGCCCAGGTCGAGCATGCGGTCGGCTTCGTCCACCACCAAAAACTGCACCTGGTCCAACTTGATTTGCATCGAGCGCTGCAGGTCCAGCAAACGGCCGGGGGTGGCCACGACCAGGTTGGCGTTTTGCAGCTTGGCAATTTGCAGCTGGTAAGGAATGCCGCCGACCACGTTGGCCACGCGCAAGCCGCGTGTGTGCTTGACCAGCTCGATGGCGTCTTGCGCCACCTGTTGGGCCAGTTCACGCGTGGGGCACAGGATCAGGGCGCCGGGTGTTGGGGCCTTGAAGTTGCGTGGGTTGGTGGGGTCTTTGCGCTTGGCACGCTTGGGGGCTGGCTCGCCTTTGGCGGCCGCGTCGGCGCAAGCTTTTTCAAATTCGGCACGTTCGGCCGCTTCCTGCTCAGCCATTTGCTGGATCAGGGTGTGCAGCACGGGCAGCAAGAAGGCGGCGGTTTTGCCGCTGCCGGTTTGGCTCGAGACCATCAGGTCGGTGTAGCCGTTGGACTTGCCGTCTTTGGAGCCACCTGCAGTGGGCAGTGCCAAAGGAATGGCGCGCAATTGCACGGCGGTGGGTTGTGTGTAGCCCAGGTCGGCCACAGCCTGCACCAGCTCTGGGGCCAGGCCCAGCTCGATGAAGCCGTTGGGCGCGTCGGCAATGGCCTCTTCAGCCGCGGCTTCCACAGTGGCTTCGGGCAGCACTTCGGGTGTGATCTCGGCCGCAGCTGCGACCATGATTTCAGTGGCCAGGTTGGTCGCAGCGGTCTGGGCGGTCGACTCTGTGGCGATGGATGTGTTTTCGGCAGGCGACAAGTCGTCCTGCACTGCGTTGAAAGTGTCGGTCATGTGTGTATCAAAAAACTCGCACGGAACAACGGACGTCAACAGAAAAAGCTGTTGCTTGAGGCCGCTGGCACCGCAAGGTTGAAAAAACATCAACCATCAAACGGTGCTCGCGAGTGGCGCTGGGCGTGGAGCCTGGCCGCTGTGAGTGACCCTATCGTTGGGTCAAGGCATGAAGGGAGATGTGGAAATTGCTGCACATGTCATGCAGCAAGCCGCTAATTATGGCACGTCCGAAGAAAAAACGCTAGGGTTTTCCCTCAAAAATATCAAAGCTGGATGAAATGCTCACGGTAATGCGCCAGTTCATCGATGGATTCGTGCACGTCGGCCAGGGCGGTGTGCTTTTGCTGCTTCTTGAAGTTGGCGTAGACCTCGGGCTTCCAGCGGCGTGACAGCTCCTTGAGGGTGCTCACGTCCAGGTTGCGGTAGTGGAAAAACGCTTCCAGCTTGGGCATGAACTTGACCAGAAAGCGCCGGTCCTGGCTGATGGTGTTACCGCACAGCGGCGAGCTGTTTTTGGGCACGTACTTTTTCAGAAAGGCCAGGATTTGCGCTTCGGCATCGGCTTCGCTGGTGGTGGAGGCCTTGACCTTGTCGATCAGCCCGCTCTTGCCGTGGGTGCCCTTGTTCCACTTGTCCATCTGGTTGAGCAGTTCGTCGCTTTGGTGAATCACCAGCACCGGCCCTTCGATGCGCGGCGTGAGGTGCGGGCCGGTCACGATCACGGCAATTTCCAGCAAGCGTTCTTTTTCGGGATCCAGGCCCGTCATTTCGCAATCGATCCAGACCAGGTTTTGGTCGGATTTGGGCAGTTCGGTCAATTCTGGGGCGGGGGAGGTGTTCACTTCAGACATCCTGAGATTGTCGCCGATGACGCCCCGTGCATCGTGCACAGGCGGGCCCGTGTGAGAGGCACACCTTCAAGAGCGCCCGCTGGCATGGCCTTGCGCAAGTCGTGCAGACCGCGCCGCTTCTACAATCGGCGCATGAACCCCTCATTGACTTTGACCCTGACTTTGGTCGTGGCCTTGCTGGCGCATGTGGCGCTCAAGTTCTGGCTGAACGCCCGCCAGGTGAGGCATGTGGCCCGCCACCGCAGCGCTGTACCAGCGGCCTATGCCGACACCATGTCCCTGGCCGACCATCAAAAAGCCGCCGATTACACCCTGGCCAAAGCCCGCCTGTCACAAATGGACATCGCCCTCGATGCGGCGGTGCTGCTGGGCTGGACGCTGCTGGGTGGGCTGGATGCGCTCAACCAGTTGCTGATGGGCTGGATGGGCCCGGGCATGGTGCAGCAAATCGCGCTGGTGCTGGGCTTCATGCTGGTCGGCGGTCTGATCGGATTGCCCTTGTCGCTTTTGCAGACCTTTGGCGTGGAGCAGCGCTTTGGCTTCAACAAGATCACGCCTGCCTTGTGGTTGGCCGACATGGCCAAGGGTCTGGTGCTGGGTTTGGTGTTGGGCTTGCCGCTGCTTTGGGTGGTGCTGTGGCTCATGCAAGCCGGGGGCGCCTGGTGGTGGCTGTGGGCCTGGGGCGTGCTGGTGGGCTGGCAGCTGTTTTTGATGGCGATTGCGCCCAACGTGATCATGCCGCTGTTCAACAAATTCACGCCCCTGGAAGACGAGTCGCTCAAGGCCCGCGTGCAGGGATTGATGCAACGTGCAGGCTTCACGGCCAAAGGTTTTTTTGTGATGGATGGCAGCCGCCGTTCGGCACACTCCAATGCGTTTTTCACAGGCTTTGGGGCCAGCAAGCGCGTGGTGTTTTTTGACACCTTGCTCAAGCAGCTGAGCCCGGCCGAAATGGAAGCGGTGCTGGCCCATGAGCTGGGTCACTTCAAGCACAAGCACATCGTCAAGATGATGGTGATCAACTTTGCCATGACGCTAGCGGGCCTCGCGCTTTTGGGCTGGCTGGCGCAGCAGGTCTGGTTTTACACTGGCCTGGGCGTGATGCCCAATTTGTCGGGCAGCAACGACGCGCTGGCGCTGGTCTTGTTCATGCTGGTCACGCCGGTGTTCACTTTGTTTTTTGCGCCCGTGTCATCCTGGCGCTCGCGCCAGCAAGAGTTCGAGGCCGATGCCTATGCGGTGTCGCAAACACCGGGCAAGGACTTGTCTTCGGCCTTGCTCAAGCTGTATCAAGACAACGCCTCGACCTTGACGCCCGATCCTTGGTACGTGAAGTTTTATTACTCGCACCCCCCAGCCAGCGAGCGTTTGCTGAGGATGAAAACCGCATGAGCACGCAAGAAGTTCGCGCCCTCAAACCCACCGAGGTGATCATGGCGCTCGGCCAGATTCCGGGCTGGCGTTTGTCGGGCGATGGCGATCAGGTGGCCATCGAGAAGACCTTTGAATTTACCCTGCACACGCACGCGTTGTTGTTCGTCAACAGCGTGGGCTGGTTGTCTGAAAAACTCAACCACCACCCTGAACTGGTGCTGACCTATTGCCGCTGCGTGGTGCGCTGGAACACGCACGATGTGCGCGGCCTGAGCCGACTCGATTTCGAGGCCGCGACCCAGACCGACGCCTTGTTACCGGCATGATGCGGCATGAATAAACCCAAAGCGCGCCCGGCCTTGCCCCAGGCCCACGATCTGGCGCCGGGCCTGGTCGTGGCCACCTATGGCCGCCACTGCCTGGTGGAGACACCCGAAGGCCGTCGCCTGATTTGTCACCCCCGGGGCAAGAAAAACCAGGTGGTGGTGGGCGACCAGGTGCTCTGGCAAATCGCGGGCGACGAGGGCAGCATCGAAAAACTGCAAGAGCGCCGCAACCTGTTTTACCGGCAAGACGAAATCCGCACCAAATCCTTTGCAGCCAATCTCGACCGCGTGCTGATCCTGATCGCGGCCGACCCCGAATACTCTGAAAGCCAGCTGTCTCGCGCTTTGGTGGCGGCCGAGGCCGAACGCATCACGCCCATCATCGCGCTCAACAAAAGCGATCTGGCTCAGCCCTTTGCCCAAGCCTGGGAGCGCCTGGCCCCCTACCGCGCCATGGGCTACAGCGTCATGCCCATCAGCCTGAGCCCGCGCAGCCCGGTGGCCGATGACGGTGTGACCGCCCTGTGTGCCCAGCTCAAAGGTCTTACCACCTTGGTGCTGGGGCCGTCGGGCAGCGGCAAAAGCACGCTGATCAACCGCCTGGTGCCCGGTGCGCTGGTGGAAACCGGCGAGATTTCGCTGGCCCTCAACTCGGGCAAACACACCACGACCAGCACGCGTTGGTACTGGGTGCCCGCACTCGATGCGTCGGCAGAAAAGGGCGCTGAAAAGGGCGCAGCGCGCACGGCCTTGATCGATTCACCCGGTTTTCAGGAGTTTGGCCTGCACCACATCGAGCCCACCCGCCTGGCCGAATGCATGCCCGATTTGCGCAAGCATCTGGGCGGCTGCAAGTTCTACAACTGCACGCATTTGCACGAACCCGGTTGCGCCGTGTTGGCGCAGGTCGAAAGTGCCGAGCACCCCGGCACCATCAGCGTGCGCCGTCATCGCATTTACGCGCAGCTGTTTGAGGAATTGAGCCAACAGCGCTGGTGAAGGCGTGGGCGCTTTCAGCCCACCAGATTGGCCATGGTCAGCAAGGCCACCAGCACCAGCCACATGATCACCGTGCGCCAGACCAGGCCCACCACTTGGGCAAAGTGGGCCACTTCAGGAATGCGTCCCGGCGTGCTGCTGCCGCCTGCCATGTCCTGGCCTTCTTTGTCCTCATCGTCTGCCTGCAAGGCGGCGCCGCCCAGGCGGATGTTGATGGCACCTGCCGTGGCGGCCAGGATCACGCCATCGTTGTCCTCCGGAAAATTTTGTGCATGGTTGCGCCAGCCATCCATGGCGTCTTCAAAGCTGCCCACAATCGCGAAACCCAAGGCGGTCATGCGCGATGGCAGCCAATCCATGGCCAGCCAGGCGCGAGCGCAAACCGAGCGCAGCACTTCACTGGTCTGTGAGCCATCGGGGGGGGAAGAATGCCATTGACGCTGTACAAATTCGGTCAGGCGATAAACCACGGCACCCACAGGCCCCAGGCCAATGATGGACAGCGCTGCATACCAGAAGAACACGCCAAAAACATGCCGATGGGCTGCGATCATGGAGTACTCAATGGCATGGCGCACGATCTCGCTGCGCGGGATCTGCCCCACCTGTACCCCTTGCCATTGGGCCAACAGTTCGCGTGCTTTGTTTTCGTCCCCATTTTCAAGCGCTTCGCGGATGCTGGTGAAATGGTGGCTGAATTGACGAAAACCCAGCGTGAGGTAAAGCAAGGCCACATGCCACAGCACGGCAAAGAGCCAGCCCAAACCGAACTCCAGCGTCCAGTGGATCAGCATGGTCAGCAAAGCCGGTCCCAGCACGGTGATGCCCCAGGTGATCCAGGCTTGCTGGCGTGTGCCGGCATCAAAGGTGCGGGCCACCCACGACGACCAACGTTCGATCCCGACGAATACCAGGTTATTGGGTTTCAAAGGGCGGGCTTGCTCCAGCACCAAGGCCAGCAAAATGGCAAAAAAGCTCATGGTGTCCTCATGCGTTGGGGGTGGCGGCTAAAAAACGGTAGAAGTTGCGCAGCATGGCGGCCGTTGCGCCCCAAATGAAACGCTCGATCTCCTGGACTTCACCCGTGGGTGCCGTGCGCTGCTCGAGGTAGGGCATGGAGAACCACTGTCTTTGGGTGCCTTGCCAATCCAGCATGTGGCGCCTGTGGTGTGCCGGATTCATCAGGAAAGACAAAGGCACTTCAAACACATCGTCCACCTCATTCAGGTTCGGTTGCAGTTCAAAGTCAGGTGCCACCAGGCCAACCACAGGGGTGACCCAAAATGCCGTGCCAGTCACATAAACAGGCATCTCGCCGATGACCTGTACATGATGGGGGTGCAAGCCGACTTCTTCTTGGGCTTCACGCAGGGCGGTCGCTTGCATGTCGGCATCTTCCGCGTCGACTTTGCCACCGGGAAAAGCAATTTGCCCTGAATGCGTGGACATGTGGGCGGCGCGTCGGGTCAGCAAAACAGTGGGCTGCGACGCATCAGGGCCGCGCATCACGATCGGCACCAGGACGGCCGCCTGCGCTGGCGAGCGGCTGGAAAATGAAGGCTCGCGCTCCACCTCGGGTTGCCACGCCAGAGATTGGGCAAACCGCGTTTTCAAAGCATCCGGATGCAGCAGCGCCGACGGCACAGCCGGCATATCGTGGTCGATGCGCCAGAACGGAACGTCTCGGGGATCAAAAGTCAAAGATGAAGTCACAGCTGTGATTTATAACCGACCTGAGCCGCCCACATCGCTGGCACCGTGCGATCAGAGGGAGTCAAGAAGGCGGGCTGTCTGTGTGATGCGCATGCGTTCCAGCCGTGGGTGAAGCCGTAGAATGGGCACGCTGCCTTTTTTAGCAGCATTATTTCCCCTCATATAGATTTAGGCAGATGGCATGAAACGCGATTATTTTTCCCACGACTCCCGTACCGAGCGCCGTTTTGGCGAGCATCGCAGTGGGACCTGCATGGCCCTGATTGATGGCCGTTTTCTGATCTGGATGGCGCAACAAGGTGCCATGGGTGCCACCGGCGAATCGGTCAATCGCCAAGGCTTGCTCAGTTTGCTCTCGCAAGCCCTGTCCCAATCGGCCCTCGATGTGGACCTGCGCCGCATTTATTGGTACAGCGACCGTTCGGATGGACTGGTGATCGACGACCAGATTGTTCGCCTGGTTCAGGCGCACGATGCCGACGGCGGCGCTTCCTTGCTGCGCTCATTGGGTCATGACCTCAAACAATTGGCCGAACACCACGCATGTGACCATGTTCTGGTGGCCAGTGACGATGAGCGTTTTTTGGCCACCATTGACGAAGCACAGCTCAGCGGTTTGAGTGTTCATTTGCTGGCCGACGAGTCCGCCCGCAACATGCCGCAAATGGTGCGCACCGATCCGGGTTGGGCCCGTTTGCTGGCGCAGGCCGACCGCCGCGTGGTGGTCAACTCCCAGGCGCTGGCCGACATGTTGCAAGGCAAAATTCCCACCGGCATGGGCCTGGCCCTTGAAGATGTGGAAGAGCTGCGCAAATCCATGCACGAGGTCATCACGTCGTGGTGGGCCGATGAGCCAGAGGACCTTCGCGAAGACCTCAAAGAGGCCTTGATGATCAGCCGAGGGATCCCGCAAGAAGTGGATCGTCAACTGTTGCTGCGCATGCGCCATCGCCTGGCCAGGGCCCTGAGCCTGCCTGAAAAGAAAATGCTGCGCGAAACATTGCGGGTTGTGGTGGCCGAGCCGCTTGCCGCGCCCGTTGCGCCTGGCGATGGTTTCCCCCCGGACACCGAAGACTGATCGCTGGGTTGATCGCGTTTTGAGCCGGCTCGCTCGTGGGGCGCAAGTGCTTGACCCATGGAGTCCGCTCAAAACGTCATTTCATTTTTGCAATTTGTTGCAACTTATGAAATTAAAAGTATTAAATGTAACTTTAGTGCTGATAAATTCCGGTCATGCGTTCAAACACCTTCCATCTGGAGCATGAAGCCATGACCACAGCAGCCACCCTGAATTCGCAGCCGATCCGCACATTGTCCAGCAGCTTGCAGCAAGACCACGTCACACTGGCCATGCACCAGGAAGCAGAAAACGCCTTGGCCATGGCACTGCATTACCTGCGCGGCAATGGCAGCAACGTGTCGTGCGCGACACGCAAGGCCGTTCAGGCCTTGGGCGCCTTGAACCGACTTGAAACGCTGTCACTCGGCTCCGGCGCACAAATGACCGGACGGGCCTGAAAAGCACGGACTGCAAGCTTCAGCTTTTTGGCCTGAGCAGCGCAGTCAACGTCTCTTTGGGCCATTTGTCCTTCGGCTTGAGCACGGCTTGCAAAGCCGCATGTGCATAAACATTGTCTCGTCCGAAGCGCTCACGCTGCAAAATGCCCGTGCCCACCAAGGCATCCAGATAGCGTGTCGCCGTCAAGCGCGTCACCGCCAGTTCGTGGGCCAGCAACTCCACGCGCGTGGCTGGGTAAACGAACAAATGCCTCACCAATTCGGGTGAAAAAAACTTGTGCTGCGCCTGAACGGCATGGTTGACCTCTGACCACAAGGCCGACAAGTCGCTCAACACCTCCAGCGTCAGCTTGGCCGCCGTTTCCACCACCTGCAGCACATAGGCCTGCCGCGCCAGAACACTGTCACCGGGCCGCGCCGCAGTCCCCGATCGCCAGTCCAGCCTCTGTGCCGTCGTCATCAGCGCTCGACTCCACAACATGGCCATGGACGAAATCAAACCGGAACGTTGAAGCAAAAGCACATCCAGCAGCCGACCCATGCGCTGGTGGTCAGAGGACAAGGGTTGCATCTGATGCCAGCGAGCATGCAGCAAGGGCAACTGCAACAAAGCATCTGTGTGTGCACCCGGGTGAGCGGCAAGTTGCCAATCGCTGAGCCAGCGCTCCAAAGCCGTCGGCACGCCCGAAGTTGGTAAACCCGGATTTTCAGGGCACAACATCGATTGCACTTGCAGCAATGCAGGAACGGAAAGCGAAGCCTGCGCTGGCAGGGCCATCAAGTTTTGCATGGCAGCCAAGCCCTGCAGTGCATCACGGGCTTGAGGTGAGCGTGAAGACTCCCGCATCACCGCATCGCGCGCCAGTGTGGCCATGTCCAGCCCTGAGCCCTGCGCACGGCTCGAATCCAGGGCCTCGGCAAAGCACAGCAACCGAACAGCCAGTTCGGACAAGGCCGATGCTTGCAAATACCCCTCCAGCTGCGACAAGCAGCGGCTTGCCTTGACCCATTGCTGTGCCAATTCCAGACCCATGTAGTCCTGGCTGGCCAATTCATTCCACGTGGTTCCCACCGTGATCGCCTTCCCTGAATTGTCGAAATTGTTGTTAACTAATGTAAACCAAGACGGCTTTACATTTGATTACATGTATAAAAATTTCAATTATTTATGTACTAAGTGGGTATTTCTTCAGAAATATGGCCGAATCGGAGGGGTGTATACATCCTATCGGATTACATCTGTAGCTAGATTGGCAAAGAAAATGAAATAAACAATACTAAGAAATTGCCAGACATGGGTTTTGCGAACTTGAAAAAAGGTACTTTCTAGTCGTTTTTGAAGGCATTGCAAAAAGAAATCAACAAAAGTGATCTCGATCTTGAAAAAATACACATTTCTCCAATCTGACCTGTTTTCAGCAATTCGTGCGGGCTGCCTTCTCCTTGGCGTCTTCTGCACGACCCCTGGGGCATGGGCGCAGCGTGACGCCCAGCGCGAAGCACGCGACCACATTCAGACCACCCAGGCTGGCGTCAACGCCCGGATTGAAGTGTTGGGCAAGGCCTACACCGGCACCGCTGCAGCTGACGGCAGCTTCACTGTGTCTGTGCCCGCTGCTGACATCGTGGCCGATAGCGACAGCACCATCGACGGCTCTGTCTCGGGCACCGGTGGCACCATGGCCAACGCCAAGCAAAACTACGCGGTCGAAGGCGGCACCACGCCCACACCACCCAACACCGACTCGCTGACCGCGCTCACCATCGAGCCCATCACCGGCGACAACGTGCTGTCGGCCACCGAGCAGGGTCAGACCAGCATCACCGTCAAAGGCCAGGTCACCGGCAAGTTCGCCGCAGGCGACGTCGTCACCCTGGTGGTTGGTGGTCAAAGCATCACCGCCACCGTCGGCGCCGACGGCAGCTACGTGGCCAACGTGCCCGTGAGCGCCTTCAAGGCCGATGCCGACCTCAAGATCGAAGGCAGCGTCAAAGGCACCGGCGGTGACACCGCCACCGCCGCCCAGACCTACACCCTGGAAAACACCGACACCCCCGTCAAGACCGCGTTGGCCATTGACCCCATCACCGCCGACAACATCATCGGCGTGAGCGAAGCCACGGGCGAGATCACCGTCACCGGCAAAGTCACCGGCAAATTCTCTGCAGGCGACACCGTCACCCTGACCATCAACGGCAAAACCTTCACCACCACGGCCGCCGCCGACGGCAGCTTCAGCACCAAAGTGCCCGCCACCGACTTGCTGGCCGACGCCGACACCACCGTCGACGGCCGCGTGACAGGCACCGGCGGCACCGCAGCGACGGCCGTGCAGAACTACGGCATCGACCCCAACGTCGCCCCCGTGGACCCGGTCAACCCCGTGCCACCGCCCACGCTCAAGACCACGGTCACCATCGACGCCATCACCGGCGACAACCTGATCAACGCCAGCGAACTGGCCAGCGCCAACACCACCGTCAGCGGCAAGGTCACGGGCGCGTTTGCGGCCGGTGACAAAGTCAACAGCGGCGACAAGCTGCAGCTGGCCGGCACCTGGACGGCTGGTGCCACCCCCATCAGCGGCGCCGACCTGGCCGCCACCTACGGCAGCGCCTACGGCTTTGTGAGCGGTACCAACTACGTGGCCTACACGTTCAAGGACGCGACCGTGTTCATGAACGCGAACGTGACCATGGAGACCGGCTCCACCGTCACGCCCACCAGCGCCAGCACCGTGGGCTGGATCACCGAGTCCGATTCCGTGGCCGACCTGTTTGGCCCGAGCTTCACCGACGCCAACAGCGGCCAGACCTTCAAGGGTGTGGCCGTGGTGGGCAACGCCAGCGGCTACCAGTACTCCACCAACGGTGGCAGCACCTGGACCAACATGCCCACGGTGTCCGACGCCAGCGCGCTGTTCCTGGCGCCTGACGCGCTCATCCGCTACAACAGCGCGGCCGGCACGGCGCCGGCCAACCTGGAAGTGCGCCTGGTCGACAGCTCGGGCAAGACCGGCACCGCCAGCCTGAGCAGCGGCCAGACGGTCAACGCATCGGTCAACGGCGGCGGCACCGCCTTCAGCGGCAGCAAGGTCGAGCTGGTGTTTGACACCACTGCGCCCACCGCGCCGCAGATCCTCAGCTACGACGACAACGTGGGCGCGGTGCAAGGCAACGTTGCCCAAATCGGCACCACCACCGACGACACCACGCCCACCCTTAAAGGCACGGCCGAAGCCGGCAGCACCGTCAAGCTGTACACCAGCGCTGGTGTGTACCTGGGTGAAACGGTGGCCACCAACGGCACCTGGACCTTCACGCCCACCACCCCTCTGGCCGAAGGGGTCTACAACATCGTGGCCACGGCCACCGATGCGGCTGGCAACGTCAGCGCCACTGGCAGTCCGTTTAATGTGACGGTGTTTGTGAATGATGCCCCTGTCAATACGATCCCATCCAGTATCAACGCGCTGGAAGACACCGCCACGGCCATCACCGGCCTGAGCGTGTCCGACGACAGCGCCAGCCTGACGGTGACGCTCAGCGTCCAGCAAGGCGTCTTGGCGGTCAGCAGTGGCACGGGCGTGACGCTGACAGGCAGCGGATCGGCCAGCGTGACACTCACGGGTAGTCCCAGCGCCATCAACACCCTGTTGGCCTCGACCAATGCGGTGACTTACACACCGACCGCCAACTACAACGGCACCGCTACCCTGACCATGCTGAGCAGCGACGGGGAATTCCAGACGACCAATACGACCACCATCAACGTGGCGGCGGTCAACGACCAGCCGCAAAGCGTCAATGTGACCTACCGTGGTCTGGAGGACGCTCCAGCGCCGACCAGCGGGACGCTGGGCGTGCGTGTGGGTGATCTGGAGAACCTTGCCGGCAAGGACGTGGACAACACGAGCCTGGGCATTGCCATCACCGGGCAGACGTCTTTGTCTACCGGTACAACCCTGTACTACAGCACCAACGGCGGCAGCACCTGGAACACCCTGACGGCTTCCAACTACAGCGACACCAACGCGCTGCTGCTCAACGCCGATGCACGTCTGTACCTGGTGGGCCCGGCGAACACGGCCGGTACCCTCAGTAAGTTGTCGATCCGCCTGTGGGACGGCACCGATGGCGCGACCTCGGGCAGCACGAAAAACATCAGCGGGCTGACGGGCGCCAGCGGGGCCTACTCGGCCACGACGACCGAATTGGGCTGGTCGATCACCAACGTCAACGATGCGCCCACGCTGTCGGTCACCACGCTGGCCAGTGGCACCACCTACAGCGGTAGCCCCGTCACGCTGTTCAGCAACGCCGCCGCCACTGTTGGGCCGTCTGAGCAAAGCGCACAACTATTCGTTGCCATGCGGGTGTCGGCGGTCTACCTCAAAGACGGTGTCAATGAAAAACTGAGCATTGACGGCACAACCATCAACCTGACCAGTGGCACCTCGGTGACCACCGCCGGTGGCTGGACGGCGAACGTGTCGACCGATGGGTCAGGCTACACCTACGTGGACCTGACGCACTCAGGTGCCAGCGCCTCGGCGGTCAACACCCTGATCAACGGGATTCAGTACACCAATACGGCGTCCCCCAAAACCACTGGCGTCAGGGATTTCCAGATAACCACTCTGAAAGACAACGGCGGCACGGCCAATGGCGGTGTGGACACGGTCGTGGGTTCTGGCTGGAGCCGGCTCAGCATCCCGACCGCTCCGATCGTGCTGGACCTGGACCGCGATGGCCAGATCGAGTACACGCAGCAGGTGATGGACGTGAACACCGATGGCAAGCTGGACTTCAGCGCCTGGGCCGCCCGCGAGGATGGCGTGCTGGTGTGGGACAAGTACGGCAACGGCCTGGTCACGGACCACAGCCAGTACGCGTTCACCCAGTACGGTGGCAGCACCGACCTGGAAGGCCTGCGCGCCGGCTTCGACAGCAACGGCGACGGTGTGTTCGACGCGGCCGACGAGAAGTTCGCCGAGTTCGGTGTCTGGCAGGACGCCGATGGCGACGGCACCGCCGACGCGGGCGAACTGCGCAGCCTGGCCGACGTGGGCATCGCGTCGATCGACCTGCAAAGCGATGGCGTGGCCCGCAGCCCGGCCGACGGCGTGACCGAAGCCGGTCGCACCGAAGCCACGCTGGCCGACGGCAGCGCCATGCTGGTCGCCGACGCGGCGTTCACCTTCAACACCGTGCCGGTGCTGAACCTGGACGCGGTGCTGAAAGACGGCGTGGCCGACATCGCCGACGGCAAGGCCGAGTTGCTGAAGATCAACCTGACCGACTTGCTGCAACTGCCCACCACGGCAAACGGCCAGCATGTGCTGCAGGTCAACGGCGACGCGGTGGATGCGGTGGAACTGGAAGGCCTGCTCGACGGCCAACCCGGCACCTGGTCCAACACCAGCGCCGTCACCCAGAACGGCCACACCTACAACGTGTACCAACACTCAGCCGACCCGAGCCTGCAGGTCCTGATCGACCAGCACATTGCCACCAGCAACGTGCACTCGTCGTAAGACGCCAAACAAAAAGGGGCTTCGGCCCCTTTTTGTTTTGGATGACCCAGGAGGCCGAGACGCGTCCCCCTTGTAGGAGCCAGCCTGCTGGCGATAGATGGCCGCTCTTCGCAGTGACACAAGCGCGGCAATTCATGTCTCATTCCAGGAGTTTGCTGGATTGATATTTGTAACTACATTAATGCATAATGCAGATTGAATTCGACTCTGACAAGCGCGCACAAACTTTGCGCGAAAGAGGTCTGGATTTCGCCGATGCAGATCAAGTTTTCCGAGGACATCATTTCACGCTGGAAGATGTTCGCGAAGACTACAGCGAGCAACGCTACCTGACGGTGGGCAAGCTGGTGGGTCGCATGGTCGTCATGGTCTGGACGCCGCGCGGCGAGGTTCGCCGCATTATCAGCATGAGGAAAGCCAATGAGCGGGAAAAAGCACGCTACGAAAACCGACTGGGTTGACCCCGACGATGCACCTGAGTTGACCGATGAGTTTTTCGATCAGGCAGATGAATATCAGGGTGACAAGCTGGTGCGTGTCGGCCGACCACGGACGACCTCACCCAAGCAGGCCTTGACCGTACGCTACGACCCGGAGGTCATTGATGCTTTCAAGGCCACTGGCAAAGGCTGGCAGACACGAATGAATGCGGCCTTGAAAGACTGGCTCAAGACCCACTCACCGGCATGACAGGACTCATGAGTCCACATCAAGCCATGGATTGCTTCGTTCCTCAAGGCTTGGCAGGTGTTTTTTGTGTAATTTTTTGATAGCTTGGCCACTGAGGGCAAAAGGCGGCGTTGTTTGGGTTGATCAGTTTTTGTTCGCCAAGAAGGATAGGGACAACATTGATGACGACGATTTGGTCGCTTTGAAAGAGCTTGCAAGGGCTTACGAACAGCTGGCATCGAACAAGCTGGATGAATTGATGGGTGCGAAGGAACTACTGGAGATTTGTCATGGCAACTAGAAAGTTCAAAAGCGATTTGATGGCTTCGGTGCATGAGTCTGCAGGAAAGTGAACAAAGGCGTTCCTACAACACTTGGGGGACGTATGCGGCCCGGATAGGCCAGTCACCCGCATCGCCGGGCTATGACTTGGCGGTGTCGCAGGGGTTTGATCCTGCCCAAGGTGCGTGGTTGCTTTACAGCGGATCAGCGCTCGGACCTGCAAGCCGCAAATACGAGCTGCAAACCCGGCGGTGGGTCAGCGGGCTCAAAGGTCAGTGGCAAGCATGGGATTTCAATGGCAGTGTTTTTTACAGTGACAACACGGGTACTTTCTCTAACCAGACTTTCAACGCTTATCCCAACCTGGGCGTGAACAGTCAGGGTGTCTTGACCAATGCCGCCTTGCTGTCTGCCTTGACGGACAACAGCGAGGCCGCAGCCTTGTTGCGCCAGCAATTGGCCAGCACAGTGAACCCGATGGCCTTGTCCAATCAAGGAACCAACAGTTTGCAGGGCGTGGACTTGAAGGCTTCACGCGTCGTGGGCGAACTCGATGGCCGGGACGTCCTGCTGGCGCTGGGCACCGATTGGCGACAGGAAAAAGCGAAATTTGAGGAGACCAGGCTGACTTTTCCGGGTTATGCCGGACAGCGTTCGGTATGGGCGCAATTTGCCGAATTGCAGGTGCCCTTGCCGCATCAGGCCGAGATTCTGGCCTCGTTGCGCAATGACCAATACTCTGATTTTGGCAACGTCACCCATGGCAAGCTTTCCGCCAAATGGGCACCTCATCCGCAGTGGCAGATGCGTGGCGGTTGGGGCACCGGTTTTCGGGCGCCGGCAGTGGCTCAAATGCAGGAGACCGGCAAGTCTGTGAAAAATTCAGTGGTGGTGGATTGTTCTTCTCAATTGCAAGCGGCTGCGCAAATGTTGGGCAGTCAGTGCGCGTCCGGTAACAGTTATTTCGTTTATTCCCAGGGCTCTTCCCAGCTCAAGCCTGAGCTGTCCACACAATTGAACCTGGGTTTGCGGTTTTCACCGGACCGCAACCACACTTGGTCCATGGATTATTGGCGCATTGACTTGCGCGACAGGATCAATTCGATCAGCAGTGATTTGGTCATGACCCGGCCGCTTCAATTCATCGCCAATCTGGAGCGCAACGCCAATGGGCAACTGCAGTTGTTCACCCCCATGATCAACATCGGCAAAACGCAAACTGCCGGGGTGGATGTTTCATGGGCCTTTCGCCGACCGATCGAGTGGGGTCAGTTGCACCTTGGCATCAACGGGACGTTCCTCTTGAAGTCTCGCTACCAGTTGGCGGATGGCGAGCCATTTGTGAGTGATCTGAACACGTATTCCAGCTACACGGGCATGATCCATCCCAAGCTCAAAACCCGCTGGCATGCGGGCCTGCAGCAGGCCAACTGGCAGTGGCTGGCCACGGTCAACCATGTGGGCAGCCACGACGATGGCGGCAGCCACGCCAGCGGGGTGAACCCCATCCAGGCCGGCACAGGCGAAGCGGTCTTTTTTGAGGGCCACCGTGTGCCGGCCTGGTGGACGCTGGATCTGATGGTGGCGCACCAATGGGGGCCGAGAACGAGCGTGCGCCTGGGCATTGAGAATGCCCTGAACCGCCGGGCCCCCATTGACTTTGGCTTCACGTCCAGCTTCAACTATGGCACCAACCCGATGTTGGCCAACGTGTGGGGACGCACGGTCAACCTGTCAGTGACACACCGGTTCTGACAAGCTGAATGGCCTGCTTCAGGTGCCGGTCTGAGCGTTTGGTTCGGTCATGGGCGTCTCGGGGCTGGCGTCCAGCAGGGCTGGCACGTTCAGGCTGACGAGGGCGCCGCCTTCGGGCGCGTTGCCCAGGGTCAGGCTGCCATGGTGTTGTTCGGCAATCTGGCGCGAGATCGACAGGCCGATGCCCAGGCCGTCGACCTTGGTGGTGTAGAAAGCGTTGGCATCGCTTTGCAAGGCTTGTTCACTGAACCCGGGGCCGTTGTCCCGAACCACCACTTGGTACTCGGCATCTTGCCGGACGAGGGTGATGCTGACGTTTCTTTGGGGCTGTCCTGCGGTGGCTTGCCCGGCGTTGCGCACCAGGTTGACGAGGATTTGTGCGAGCTGCACCGCGTCGCCGTGGACCCTCATGGGGGTGTCGGGGGCATGGATTTGCAGCTGGATTTGTTCGCTGCGCAGCCAGTCGCCCATGAGGTGGCTGACGTTGGTGCAAACGTCTTGCAGGGTGACGGGCTGGAACTCGACTTCTTTGGCTTTGATGAAATTCCGGATGCGGTTCAGGATGCCGACCACGTTCTGGGTGTTGCGCAGGATGTCGTTGAAGTAGGCCGCAAAGGCGGGTTTTGCAACGGTGTCATTTTTTAAATCCAGCTGGGCGCATTCGGCGATCAGGTTGATGTTGGTCAGCGGCTGGCTCAGCTCGTGGGCCAGGGACTGTGCAATCTGGCCCATGGCACGTTGGCGGTCAAGCTGGATGATCTGGCGACCCAGCCGAGCGCTTTCCTCGTGTCGCACCCGTTCTTGCGCTTGGGCCAGCTGTCGGCGCGAAATGCGTTCGACGAACACGCCCAGAAAGCTGGTGTTGCCCAGCACGGCGGCCAAGATGCCCAGCAGCGCAATCATCAGCGGGATGTAGTCGTTGACGAGCAGGCCGTGCAGGGCAGTGTCGGTGGTGACCTGGATGGCGCGAAGGATCAGAAGAAGGGCGAGCGGCACGTAGGCATAGCCCAGCCATTTCGCGGTGGCAATGCCTTCGTTGGCGGCGATGCGGTGCGCCAGGCGGTGTATCCACAGGCATTGAAATGCCACGGCCAGACACGACCAGACGAAGTGGTAAGGCCCCTCGGGGGACAGCCAGCGCCCAGCCTCGTAACCCAGCCAGAAAGTGAGCACCAGCGCAACCAGGGTGCGCATGGGCAAGGCCTGACCCAGTTGCTGGCGCAGCGACTGGATGCGCTGCACATTGCCCAGGTGCATGCACAAGGAGGCCAGGTCGTAACTGACCCAGTCGGGCACATGCTGGCGCAAACTGATCAGCAGCAACCCAAGGCCAAACAACTCGCCACCTGCGCACCACAGGGTGACCGACCTGTTGCGCTGTTCGCGCAAGGCCAGCCACACGACCAGGGGCATCAGGAAATACAGCGAGCCGGTGATGAAGAAAGCGGTTCTGACGTCCAAAAGAAGCACGATGCCCCCTTTTTTAATTCTTAAATGGTTATTTTTTTACTTTGATCATACTGGGGTTGAATCGGAACATTCCCACTTTGTGAGCGGATGGGGACGATTTTCAGGGGCTGTCCGGCGGTGTGCAGTGATGCCAGATAATCCCAGCATAATTTGAGGTTTATGTTGTTGGCGACCGTCTGGTCAGTGGGTGCAGGGGGGAAATGAATGAACGACCTCAATTGGTATGGGGCCGACCAGGCTTTGGTTCAAGGCTATGTGTATGTGGTCGAGGACGATGCCAGCATCCGTGATTCGATCAAGCGCACGCTGATCAGTCTGAATTACCGGGTGCTGGCGTTCAGTGATCCGGCCAAGTTTCTGGATGTGGTGACGGACAAGGTGTCGCCTTGCGTGTTGTTGCTGGACATGCGCTTGCCCAATTGCACGGGTTTGCATGTGCAGGCCAGCTTGCAAGAGCGTGGCGTGGATTTGCCCATTGTTTTCATGTCGGGCGAGAGCACCGTGCTTCAGGCGGTCAAGGCGATGGAGGCCGGGGCGGCGAAATTTCTGGTCAAGCCTGTCACGCGTGCGGCCTTGATCGACGCGGTGACCCAGGGTTTGCAGCAAGATCTGCAGCGGCGTCAAAAACAAGAGGCGCGCCAGCGTGTGGACAAGCTCATGGTTCGGCTGACGCCGCGCGAGCGCGAGGTGCTGTCCTGGGTCAGAAAAGGTTTGGCCAATGCCGAAATCGCCGATATTTTGGGCATTTCGGTGGCCACCGTGAAGCAGCACAAGAGCAGCATCATGATCAAGTTCGACACCAAAACCTTTGCCGAACTGCTGGAGAGCCTGCAGGAGGCATGAGCACCCGGCGGGCCAAGGCCTGCGGGTTCAGGCCTGCGGGTTCAGGCCTTCCGTGCCCGGCGTGAAGCTCAGGCGGGTGTGTGGTGATATCGGGTCACGCGCTCGACTTCGTTTTTGGAGCCCAGCACCACGCTCACCCGTTCATGCAATTGGCTGGGCTGCAGGTCCAGAATGCGCTCTTTGCCGTTGGTGGCGGCGCCACCGGCTTGCTCGATCAGCCAGCTCATGGGGTTGGCTTCGTACATCAGGCGCAGCTTGCCGGGTTTGTGCGGCTCGCGCTTGTCCCAGGGGTACATGAAGACGCCGCCGCGCGTGAGGATGCGGTGCACGTCGGCCACCATCGAAGCGATCCAGCGCATGTTGAAGTCCTTGCCGCGCGGGCCTTCTTGGCCTTGCAGGCATTCGTCGATGTAGCGGCGCACGGGCTCGTCCCAGTGGCGCATGTTGCTCATGTTGATGGCGAATTCCTTGGTGTCGGCAGGCACCTGCACGTTTTCTTGGGTCAGCACAAAAGAGCCTTGCTCGCGGTCCAGAGTGAACATGCTCACGCCGTCGCCCACCGTGAGCACCAGCGTGGTTTGCGGGCCGTACACGCAGTAGCCTGCGGCCACCTGGTTTTTGCCGGGCTGCAAAAAGTCTTTCTCGGTCACGCCCTGGCTGTCGTCGGCTTTTTTCAGCACGCTGAAGATGGTGCCGATGCTGACGTTGACGTCAATGTTGGACGAGCCGTCGAGGGGGTCGAACAGCAAGAGGTATTCACCTTGTGGGTAGCGGTTGGGCACCAGGTAGATGCTGTCCATTTCTTCACTGGCCATGGCGGCGAGGTGCCCGCCCCATTCGTTGGCTTCGAGCAGCACTTCGTTGGCGATGATGTCCAGCTTCTTTTGCACTTCGCCTTGCACGTTTTCGCTGTCGGCACTGCCCAGCACCCCGCCCAGGGCGCCTTTGTTCACGGCGTGGCTGATGCTCTTGCAGGCACGGGCCACCACCTCGAGCAACAAGCGCAAGTCAGCCGGAATGTGGCCTTTGTCGCGTTGCTGCTCCACCAGGTAGCGGGAGAGGGAGATTTTGCTGCTCATGTGATCAAACCTTTGAGAGGTCAAGTTGTCTTTGGATGTGAATTTGGGTTTCTGCGCGAAAACGGGCCAGCAGGTCTTGCCTGGGAAGTGCACCGAGGACCGCAACGTGCCAGGCATCCACCTTGGGCGGTGATTGCGCAAATTCAGATTGGAGGATGGCGAGGGTGCCGTTCTTTTTATCGAGCAGTCCCTTGGGGTCGTAGGCGTGAACTTCAAACGCCAGGGTTTTGCTGGCATGGATTTCGACCATGTAGTCCCAGCGTTTGTGCTCAAGATGCAGATTTTTCAAGCAGGCGTCGAAATCCAGGCTTTGCACAACTTTGTGCTGTTTGCTCTCCAGGACCAGCGCCCTGTGCTCTTTTTTAAGGGCTTGTTTTCCCTGGCGAACGCTTTGCGCCCAGAGGGGATGTGCTTGAAAGTCGTCCATGGCTTAATTTGAGACGTCCATGTTCAGTTGCGACACCACTTGCGCCATGTGGGTGGAATAGCTGAGCAGCTCGCCCCACGACGACTCGTCAGGGTTGGGGCTGTAGGTTTTGAGGTCAGAGATGTCTTGGCTGCGCACCCTCGACAAACCGTCTGATGAAGACTTTTTGTAAGTCAGGTAGTAAGTTCGGGCCTCGCTTTTCAAGACCTTCTCGGCCAGGGCTTTGTTGGCAGCGGTGTTTTTCAGCGCAAAGGCAGACAAAAAATGTTTGTTCTGGGCGGCTTCTTTTTTGCTGTTCAACGCTTGACGAAGATGGCCCAAGGCCCATGCGAAATCCACCATCAGTGGTGAATGCGTAGACACCACCACCCGATAGCCCCTGGCCATCAGATGCAGCACGGCGATGCCCAGGGCGAACAGGGCTTTGGGGTGCAGGCCGAGTTCAGGTTCTTCGAGTACAACGGTTTCAATGTGCTCGAGCCTGTTCGTGGTGCCGCTGGGCAGCAGTTCGTAGAGTGCAATGAGCAAAGGAACGAATTCACGCTGTCCTGCGGTCCAGGCCATGTAAGGAATTTCGCCTGTTGGTCCGACGCTCAAAATCATGCGACTTTGCGGTGACGTTTTGTCGATGTTCAGCGCTGCGTTGTGGAAAATCGCCTCGTTAAACAGCTCACGCAGTTCATTGGACAATTTGGTTTTGATGGGGAAGATGGCCTGCGTTGAGTTGGACAACCATTGAACCAGGCGTTCACTTTGTGCCCTGGCCACATAAGGTGTGCCGCTGACGTGCTGTTGAAAGGTTTTGGGCCAACCATCCGCCAACAGCAAGGCCCGGTGAGCTGGAATGTAGTAGAGGCTTTCTTGCGCCGTGTCATTGTGGCCACGGCCTGGAGCTGTGTTGAACAGTGTCTTGAGCCGCAAGGGTTTGCCGTTCAGCGCAATGTCGGTCGTGTCTTCGCGATAACCTTGGCCCAAGCCTTCGCCGAAAAACATGTCCAGAGGCCGCAGCTCTTGACCCGGTACTTTCCAGTTGGTTCCGTAGCGTGCCCAGTCTTGCTTGACGCTCAAGCTGTCGTTGGCCAGTTTGAGCCATTGAAGGGCCAGGCTTTTTCCCGTCGCTTGCTGCCCGACCAGGATGGTCAAATCGCCCGGAGCACCAAAGTTGATGTCCAGGGATTCGATTTGGGCAAAATTTTTGATCGACAGCTGCACGGTTGGGGCCTTTCGGTTGGCTCAGCGCCTCAAGCAGCGCTCAATGCACGGCTGATGACTTCGCGCACGTCGTTGCTCAGGTCGGCCTTGGCCGCCACGCGCTCGATGGCCACACGGGCGGCGCTGCGGTAGGGCTCGGCCAGGCGGCTCCAGCGGTCCATGGCGCGGGCCAGGCGGGCGGCCACTTGCGGGTTGATGGCGTCGAGCGCCAGCACCTGCTCGCTCCAGTACACATAGCCTGCGGCGTCCGGGCGGTGAAAGCCGGCCGGGTTGGCGCTGCAGTAGCTGAAGATCAGGCTGCGGGCGCGGTTGGGGTTGCGCAGGCTGAAGTCGGGGTGTTGCATGAGCTGGCGCACACGAGGCAGCACATCGCCTGCGCGGTCAGGCGCTCCCGCTTGCAAGGCAAACCATTTGTCGATGACCAGCGCTTCGTGCTGGAACAGTTTGTGGAACAAGGCCAAGGCGTCCTGTGCGAGTGCATGGCCGCTGACCACCAGGGCCGACAAGGCGTTGAAGCGGTCGGTCATGTTGCCCGCGTCCTTGAACTGCTGATACACGCGGCCGGGCGTGACGGCATCACCGCTGTGCACGGCGGCCACGCACAGCATGGTCATGGCCAGACCGGCCAGGGCACGGCGGCCGCTCGACTTCGCGTCGGGCGTGTAGGCGCCGTTGTTTTTATGCGCGTCCCAGGCCCATTGCCAGTCGGCTTGCAGGGCGGTGGCCAGTTGCAGGCGCATGTTTTCGCGCAGGCCGTGCACGCGCTGCGGGTCCACCACATCCAGCTGGTCGGCGATGTAGTTCTCGGATGGCAGCGTCAGCGCCAGGTCCTTGAAGGCTGCATCCAGCGTGGGGTGGCGCAGCACATTGCGCAAGGCTGCCACCAGGGCGTCGGACAGCACGGGCTGGCCCGTCAAGTCCTTGTTTTGCTGAATGGCATCCAGGGCGCTTTGCAGCATCAGGCGTTGGCCGGCTTCCCATTGGTTGAAGGGGTCGCTGTCGTGGGCCAGCAAAATCAGCAGGTCGTCGGCGTTCAGGCCGTCTTCGAGCACCACCGGGGCGCTGAAACCGCGCAAGAGTGAAGGCACGGGTTCGCTGTCGATGTTGACAAAGGTGGTGCTGGCGCTGGCCTCGGTCAGCACCAGGGTGTGCTGAGGCGCGGCTTCGCTGCTGCCGGCCAGCTGCAAGGGCAGGGCAGCGCCGTCGCGGCTGAGCAGACCCAAAGTCACCGGGATCACGAAGGGCGCTTTGCGGTCCTGATCGGGGGTGGCTGGGCAGCTTTGGCTGAGCGTGAGGGTGTAGGTGCGCTCGGCCGCGTTGTAGGCGCCCGTGGCTTGAAGGCGCGGTGTACCGGCCTGGCTGTACCAGTGTTTGAAGGTGTCCAGGTGGCGGGCCAATGCCGAGCCGGGATTGGCATCGGCAATTGCTTGCGCAAAGTCGTCGCAGGTCACGGCCTGGCCGTCATGCCGCTCAAAGTAGAGTTTCATGCCTTTGGCAAAACCGTCGCGACCCAGGCTGTCAGTGGGCGTGGCCACCAGCGTTTGCATCATGCGAACGACTTCGGCACCTTTTTCGTAGATGGTGACGGTGTAGAAGTTGTTGATCTCCACATAGCTGTCAGGCCGCACCGGGTGGGCCATGGGGCCGGCGTCTTCGGCGAACTGCACGGTGCGCAGCACGCGCACGTCTTCGATGCGCTTGACCGCGCGGGCACTGGCCTCGCCCGCCATGTCCTGGCTGAACTCCTGGTCGCGGAAGACCGTGAGGCCTTCCTTGAGCGAGAGCTGGAACCAGTCACGGCAGGTGATGCGGTTGCCAGTCCAGTTGTGGAAGTACTCATGGCCCACGACGGATTCGATGTTGCCGAAATCCATGTCGGTGGCGGTGGCCGGATTCGCCAACACGTACTTGGTGTTGAAAATGTTCAGGCCCTTGTTTTCCATCGCGCCCATGTTGAAGTCGCTGGTGGCGACGATCATGAAGCGTTCCAGGTCCAGTGGCAGGCCAAAGCGGGCTTCGTCCCAGGCCACGCTGGCCATGAGCGAGTTCATCGCGTGCTCGGTCTTGTCCAGGTCGCCTGGGCGCACAAACACTTGCAGCAAGTGTTCGGTGCCACTGCGGCTGACGATGCGCTGCTCGCGTGCGACCAGTTGGCCCGCGACGAGGGCGAACAGGTAGCAAGGCTTTTTATGCGGGTCGACCCACTTGGCGAAATGTCTCGGACCGTTGGGTCCGTCTTCCAGCGCACCTTGCTCGACCAGGTTGCCATTGGAGAGCAGCACCGGGTACTTGGCCTTGTCGGCACGCAGCGTGACGGTGTAGCTGGCCATCACGTCCGGGCGGTCCAGGAAATAGGTGATGCGTCGGAAACCCTCGGCTTCGCACTGGGTGAAGAACGAGTCGTTGCTGACGTACAGGCCCATCAACTGGGTGTTCTTTTCGGGGTTGCAGGTGGTGAAAATTTCCAGATCGAAGGCGTCAAGGCCTTCGGGCAAATTCTCCAGCACAAGCTGATTCCCGTCCATCTTGAACGAGGTGCCACCGCCGTTGACCAGCACGCGGGCCAAATTGAGGTCTTCGCCATCCAGACGCAGGGGCTGGGCCGCCACATCGGGGTTGCGGCGCAGACGCATTTTGTTGAGCACGCGGGTTTTGGCTGGATCCAGATCAAAGGTCAGATCGACCGTGTCGATCCAGAAAGCCGGGGCGGCATAAGCCTCCCGGCGAATCGCAGTGGGTTGTCCTTCACGCATCAGGAACTCCGTTTGGGTTGTGGTCTGACCGAGTCAGAGGCCTTGTTTCAGTGAGGCTTCGATGAACGCATCGAGGTCGCCATCGAGCACTTTTTGGGTGGCCGAGATTTCGACGTTGGTGCGCAAATCCTTGATGCGGCTGTTGTCCAGCACATAGCTGCGGATCTGGTGACCCCAGCCCACATCGGTCTTGGTGTCTTCCAGCTTTTGCTGCTCTTCCATGCGTTTGCGCATCTCGAAGTCATACAAGCGCGAGCGCAGGCGTTGCCAGGCCACGTCGCGGTTGCTGTGCTGGCTGCGGCCGTCCTGGCACTGCACCACGATGCCCGTGGGGATGTGCGTCAGGCGCACGGCCGAGTCGGTCTTGTTGATGTGCTGACCGCCCGCGCCGCTGGCGCGGAAGGTGTCGGTGCGCACATCGGCCGGGTTGATGTTGATCTCGATCGAGTCGTCGATTTCGGGGTAGACAAACAGCGAGGCGAACGAGGTGTGGCGACCGCCCGACGAGTCAAACGGGCTTTTGCGCACCAGGCGGTGCACCCCCGTTTCGGTGCGCAACAGGCCAAAAGCGTATTCGCCTTCGATCTTGATGGTCGCGCCCTTGATGCCAGCGGTGTCACCAGGGGTTTCGTCTTCCACAGTGGCCTTGAAGCCTTTGCGTTCGGCGTATTTGAGGTACTGGCGCAGCAGCATGCTGGCCCAGTCACAGGCTTCGGTGCCACCGGCGCCGGCCTGGATGTCGATGAAACAGTTGAGCGGATCGGCCTCGTGGCGGAACATGCGGCGGAATTCGAGGTCTTCCACCAGCTTGGCCAGCTTGGCCGCTTCGGCCTCGATGGTCAGCAGGCCTTCTTCATCGCCTTCTTCCTTGCTCATCTCGAACAATTCAAGGTTGTCGGCCAGCTCGTTGGTCAGCGTGGTGATGGTGACCACCACACCGTCCAGGGCTTTTTTCTCTTTGCCCAGTTCCTGGGCTTTTTTCGGGTCGTTCCAGACCGTGGGATCTTCGAGCGATGCGTTGACGGTTCTCAGCCGTTCAGATTTGGCATCGTAGTCAAAGATACCCCCGTAACTCGTGGGTACGAGCGGTCAGGTCTGTGAGGGATGCGCCGATTTGGTTGATGCGTTCTGCGTCCATGGGGAATGTGTCCGGTTCGGTAAACCGGGCATTTTCTCATGACTTGGCTGCCAGGCCGGTTCCGCCCCTGTGGATGCAGGGCGCCAGAGGGTTTAAAAACTTCGCCCGTAGGAGAACATCAGACCTGCATTGCCCAGAATCTTGATTTGCACCGAGTCGTGTGCGTTCAGTTGGTAGCCGATGGCGGGAATGATGGCGGGCGAAAACCCGTTGCGGTTCAGGGGGACTTTGTCTTCGTAGGGGGACACATAGCCATAAAGGATGCCGGCGGTCAACTTGACAAAAAGCGCTGGGATGCCCAGAAATGCGTTGAATTTTTGACCCCCGTACACATACACCGAGGGTTGTCCGAATGAATTGCTGAAGACACTGATCCCGCAAAAGCGATCGCCGGGCAAGGTTTCGTCCAGGGCGAGCAGGACGACGTGTTTGTGCTCGGGGTTACGGCTCCAGTGGAGGGTGTAGGGCGAAAAAGTGAACTCGCCCCTGTGCGCGGGTTCTGCCCCCCCCTCAACAGCCAAAAAAGAAGGGCAGTAGCGCTCGGTTGGGGCGGCATGGGCCGCGCCGGTCGCGCCGAGCATGGCGGCCAAAAGCAGTGGGTTGATTTTTGAAAAAAGAGCCATGTGTTTCCCTGAGCGTTTTGTTGTTGTGAACCTGTGCTGCGCGTTTCTACGTCTCTTCGTCGGCCTGCGTTTCGTGAAACAGGTAACGCACCGACATGCCGGCTGCGATGGCAAAAAAGCCGCTTTCCACCACGTTGGCCGTGATCCCGTAAACCAGCGTGGCCAGCAAAAGACAAAAACCGGCGGACTCCACGGTGTGGCGTGAGGGGTTCAGGCGCAGCGAGCGCAGCAGCAACAGCAAAAACCCGGGCAGCGCCACCCAGCCAAAAATCACAAACCAGTAAACAAAAATGTTGTCGGCCGCATTGAATCGGCTGGCTTCAAAATACGTTTGTGGGGTGCCAATGCCCCCCATTCCCCGGCCCCACAGCATGTTCCCCTGGTTTTCAAGCAGTTTCCATGCGTTGGGCCACATGTCGTTGAGGCGGTCCCAGAACGAAAACGTCAGGTTGGCCAGTTCCTGGTCGCGGATGTAGAAATTGACATCCATGAAAAGCGGGGTCATGGGCAAGAGCAGGGCCACCAGACCCAGGGCCAGGGGCCACCAGCGCACAGCGGAGGCGGGCAGCCGTGCGCCCAACAGCACAACGGGCGACAGGATCGCAAACATGTTGTAGACCCCTTTGCTGGTGGTCATGTAGATCGTCATGAAGGTGATGCCCCAAACCAGGCACCGCAGCCAGGCCGCGCGTAAATTCAGCACCACGATCAGGCCCAGCAGCAAAGCCTGCAAGGCCGCATCAAAAGAGGCTCTGGAAAAACCGGCCAAGCGCTTGCCGCCGCCCACGTTTTCCCATTCGCGTGAACTGACGATGTCCAGATCGCCCACCGAATAGCCATAGCCTTCCCAGGGGTAGGCGATCCAGTGGTTGAGCAGCACCCCCATCACAACCAGCGCCCACAGCCACACCGACACCCGAACAATGGCACTCCAATGCCGGAAAATCACCTCGGCGCAGACCAGGCCGAACCAGAAGGGCAGCAAGGTATAGAGGCCAAACAGCACTTGCGCGATGGGCGTGTGAAACAGCCCCACCAAAACGGCATAGGCAATGACCAGCAGCGCCATGGCGCGCAGCGGCAGCAGACCGTGCCGTGTTTCCCAAACGAGCACGACCACGGTGGACAAGAGCATGAGCACTTGAGGCAGGTAAACAATCGGCGTGAGGCCCGCCAGGCCGGCGGCCCAGCGAAAGGGGCCTGTGATGGCCGCTGTGAAGCAGTAGCTCAAAAGCGTCAGCAGGGCCAGGGCCTGCACCCCATCGTCTGCAGTCCATTCGGACACAGGGCGGCCGCGCACCGGTGGGGTGGGGCCGACAC
>Ga0255127_1000261_pt1 | contig 28147 bp, 21 predicted proteins | sample Law_Miss_RepB_8d_FD_188555 | JGI IMG/M metagenome (GOLD analysis project Ga0255127, IMG submission 188555) | Freshwater microbial communities from St. Lawrence River, New York, United States - Law_Miss_RepB_8d | ecosystem: Environmental > Aquatic > Freshwater > River | place: USA: New York...
GACCGGAAGCGTTCCACCAACCGCTCCGCCTCCTCGGCGTCGGGCTTCCCGATCTGGGCCAACTCCGGCGGCGGCTCCCGTCGCGCCGCCGGAGTTGGCCCAGATCGGGAAGCCCGACGCCGAGGAGGCGGAGCGGTTGGTGGAACGCTTCCGGTCCGCGGGCCTGACCGGTGATTTCTACCTCGAGTTCCAGTTGAAGGCGCTTCCCCGGCAAGGAGAGGAGCGAGTTTACGACGGGCGCCTGTGGGGCGGGCGGCGCTCCACTGCCTCGGTGTTTCGGGTCGAGGTCACCGATGCGGCGGGTTTCACGCATCGCCTGCTCCTCCGCAACGGCGCGGCCGCGCAAGCGTGGCGCTGGCGCGATGGTCGGGCTATTGCGCTCGCGAGCCAGGAAGTTCTCACCCCGCTCATTCCCGGAACCGACATCTCGGCGTTCGACCTGCAGATGCCGTTCCTCTACTGGCCAGGTGCGACCGTGGAACGCATCACTCGGGTTTGGGGACGCCCGGCCAACGCTTTTCTGTTCCGGGCTCCAGAGGCGATCGGGGAAGGGGAGTCCGCGGTCGCCGCCGTGCGCGCTTATCTCGACGCCCAGTTCAACGCCCTGATGCAGACGGAGCTGATCGGCCCCACTGGGCGGGTGATCAAAACCAGTTACCTTGTCAGGCTGAAGAAGGTGGAGGAGCAGCACATACCTAAGGAGGCCGACTACCGTAATGAAATCACGCGCGACAAGACGCGGCTCGAGGTCACCGCGGCTTTCTTGAACGCGGCCTGGCCCGTGGCGATCTTCGAGCCGGAGTCCCTCGCCGAAGGAGGGCCGGTCCCGGAGCGCCTGACGCGGATCGCCCCATGACGGGATTCCCTTCGCACGCGGCGGTGGTCTTCGACCTGGATGGCACGCTGCTCGATAGTCTGCCGCTGGTCCTCTCGGCGATCCGCCATGCCATCGAGCCTTTCGGCGGAACCGCGACGATGGACTTGTTTGCGCATTTGGGTGGTCCACCGGAAAAATTCATGGGCCCGTTGGTAGGCGATCCGGCCAACGTTCCCGCCGCGCTGGCCCGGATGCATGCTTTCCACGAGCAGCACATGGAGATGATCCGGCCTTTCCCCGAAGCGCTGGATACACTCGCGGTTCTTCGGAGACAGCGGCGGCCGATCGCGGTCTGGACCGGGCGCGATCGAAGCTCGACGGAAACCCTCATGCGCCGGTGGGGCCTGGCGGGTGTCCTGGAGACCGTGGTTTGCGGGGATGACCTGCCGACGCACAAGCCTCACCCTGAAGGGTTGCGCGAAATCCTCCGGCGGCTGGAACGGGAGCCGCGGGAGTGCGTGATGGTCGGCGATGCCGACGTGGATGTTCTGGGCGCGCATGCCTGCGCGGTCGACGCGTTGCTGATCCGCCACCAGCGCCAGCCGGCGACAGACATCGTCTCCAGGGCGTGGCGGATGGTGGAGACTCCCGCCGACGCCTACGCGGCGGTCCTCGGCGGAGCGAATTAAGGGGGCTTTTTCCTCTCGGGCTCTGGGGTGTTTTCCTAGTGCCTCAGGTCGGTTTTTTCGTTGCGGTCGTTGGTGCGTGGATACCTCCTTGTTGCCCGTTTATCCGGATCCGCATGGCCAAAAAATCAAAACCATCGAGGCCCCTTACCATCGACCTCCCCACCTCGTTGATCGAGAAGATTGAGCTGTGCCGCCGCGGCAGCGGCTTCGCCAGCAACAGTGAGGTGGTGCGCGCGGCGATCTCCGAGTTTGATTTCGCGACGTGCCGTCCTGAGCAGGAACAGCATCGGCAGATCTCGGTGCGCATCGCGCCGGAGCAGCGCGCGGCGCTGCAGCGTTATTCACGCCAGAAGGATGTCAGCGTCGGCGAGCTGCTCCGCATGGCGATCGATGCCCTGACGACGCGCAAGTCGCGCCGTCGCTGAACGCGGACCGGACGGCTTTACGGTGGCATCCCGCCCGGAGCGGAGCTTGCCTTTGGCGCGCGCGGTTCTTTTGGTCGCGCGTTTTTCATGAATCCTCCGCCGCTTTCCACCTGGGCCCGCAACGTCTCGCCTTCTCCGACGCTCGCCGTCGACGCTAAGGCCAAGGCCCTGCAGGCGGCCGGCGAGGACGTTTGCGGCTTCGCGGCCGGGGAGCCGGATTTCGACACGCCCGAGCACATCAAGGAGGCGTGCATCGTCGCCCTGAAGGCGGGCAAGACGAAGTACGCGCCGACCCCCGGGATCGAGCCGCTTCGCCAGGCGATCGTCGAGCGCTACGCGGCGGAGTACGGACTTAAGCTGACGGCCGCGCAGGCGATCGTCTCCCCCGGCGGAAAGTTCAACTGCTACCTCGGCGTACTTGCGGTTTGCTCGCCGGGTGACGAGGTCATCGTGCCCGCACCGTACTGGGTGAGCTACCCCGAGATGGTGAAATTGGCCGGCGCCACGCCCCGCTTCGTGCTCGCCGACGACCGTACGGGTTTCCGGCTCACGCCTGAGATGGTCGAGGCGGCCATCACGCCGCGGACGCGGCTGCTGATCCTCAACTCGCCGTCGAACCCGACCGGTGCTGTCTATACCCGGAAGGAACTCGAGGCCATCGTCGCCGTGGCCCTGCGCCACAACCTGTACATCCTCTCGGACGAGATGTACGAACATCTGGTCTACGACGACGCCCGTCCGACGTGCATCGCGACTTTTGGTCCGGAGGTCGCCGCGCGCACGATCACGGTCGCGGGCTTTTCCAAGACCTACGCGATGACCGGCTGGCGTATCGGGACCACGGTGGCGCCGCTCCCCATCGCGAAGGCGATTTCCGAGCTACAGAGCCAGATGTCGTCGAACGTCACGACCTTCGCGCAATTCGGCGCGCTGGCGGCGCTGAAGGAAAAGGACAAGACGGGCGCGGCGGTGCAGCGGATGCTGGTCGCCTTCGACCGTCGCCGGAAGTCGCTGCACGCCGAACTCAACCGCATCCCGGGCGTGAGCTGCCTGCTCGCCGAGGGCGCGTTCTACCTGTTCCCGAACATCTCCTCGTTCGGCCTCAAGGACCTCGATTTCTGCAATCGGCTCCTCGATGAGCAGAAGGTGGCCGCGGTGCCCGGCAGCGCGTTCGGCGCGGAGGGGTATCTGCGGCTGAGCTACGCGACCAGCGACGAGATCATCGCGAAAGGTGTGGCGCGGCTCGCCGGCTTCTGCGCGGGGTTGCGCCGCTGACCGTCCGCTCCGCCACGCGCGGATCAAAATCTGTTTGCGCCGCCGAGCGGCGGAACGTCTCCTCGCCGCTCCATTTTACAATGAAGCGCACCCATCACTGTGCCCAGCTGTCCAAGTCCGATCTCGGGGCCGTCGTCTCCCTGCTTGGATGGGTGGACACGATCCGCGATCAAGGCGGTATCATTTTCGTCGATCTGCGTGACCGCAAGGGCGTGACGCAGGTGAAGCTCGAGGCGCAGGATGATTCCGCGCTGGCCGGGCAGTTAAAGCACCTCAAGCCCGAGTCGGTGATCGGCATCACGGGAAAAGTCGTGGCGCGCCCGGATGGCACGGCGAATCCCGGTCTCGGAACCGGTGACATCGAGGTGGTGGCCAGCGAGCTTGAGATCCATAACCTGGCGGACACCCCGCCGTTCCCCCTCGACGACGCGGGCGGAGACAAGGTGAACGAGGACCTGAGGCTCACCTATCGCTACCTCGACCTCCGGCGTCCGAAGATGCGGCGTAATCTCGAGGTGCGTCACCGCGCGACCAAGTCGATTCGCGACTATTTCGACGCGCAGGATTTCATCGAGGTCGAGACCCCGGCGTTGTTCAAAAGCACCCCGGAGGGAGCCCGCGAGTACCTTGTGCCCTCGCGGATCCACCCGGGCCAGTTCTACGCGCTCTCGCAATCGCCGCAGCAGTTCAAACAGATCCTGATGGTGGCTGGGGTGGAGAAGTATTTCCAGATCGCCCGCTGTTTCCGTGACGAGGACCTGCGGGCGGATCGCCAGATGGAGTTCACCCAGGTCGACGTAGAGGCCTCGTTCGTCACGCGGGAGGACATCTACGCGCTGTTCGAGGGGATGCTGGTGAAGGTGTGGAAGGATGTGCTCGGCGTGGACATCCCGCGGCCGTTCCCGCGGATGGCGTTCAAGGACGCGATGAACCGCTACGGCGTCGACAAGCCGGACGTTCGTTTTGGCCTAGAGTTGGCGGATCTCTCGGAGACTTTCCGCTATTCGTCGTTCAAGGTGTTCCAAGCGACGGTGGCCGGCGGCGGCGCGGTGAAGGCGCTGAACGCCAAGGGTCTCGCGGACGTCACGCAGGGCGAACTGAAGAACCTCGAGGACGTCGCGAAGTCGCTCGGCGCCAAGGGGCTCGCCTTCATCAAGGTCGAGGGGGGCGAGTGGAAGTCGCCGATCGTGAAGTTTTTCACCGAGGCGGAGAAGGCGGAGCTGGCGCGGAAGCTGGACATGGCGGACGGCGACATTGTGTTCTTTGCGGCGGCGCCGTGGGAGAAGGCTTGCGCGATCCTCGGCCGGTTGCGGCTGGAGGCGGCGCAATTGCTGGTGAAGCGCGGCAGGATGACGCTGCGTCCAGATGATTGGAAGTTCCTCTGGGTGGTGGACTTCCCGCTGATGAGCTTCGACGAGGAGGAGAAGCGCTACGTGGCCACGCACCATCCCTTCACCGCGCCGGTCGCCGAGGACGCTGCGCTGCTTGATTCGGACCCGAGGGCCGTGCGCGGGCAGCATTACGACATGGTGCTTAACGGCATGGAACTGGGTGGCGGCTCCATCCGCATCCACCGGCCGGCACTGCAGAAAAAGGTTTTCGAGGATGTGCTGAAGATCCCGTCCGACGTGGTGGAGAGTCGTTTCGGGTACATGCTCAAGGCGTTCACCTTCGGCGCGCCGCCGCATGGTGGCATTGCCTTCGGCCTGGACCGAATGGTCGCGCTGCTTTGCGGCACGACCAGCATCCGTGACGTCATCGCCTTCCCCAAGACCCAGAAGGGGCAGGACCTGATGGCGCAAAGTCCGACGCCCGTGACACCGCGGCAACTAAAGGACCTGCACATCGCGACCGTGCAGCCCGAGTGAGCGTCCGCGGCCGACACGATGCTTGCAGCCTTCGGCGACGCGCGATTACGTTCATGAATCCTGTATTCCCCGCATGAAACTCATCATTGCCATCATCAAGCCGTTCAAACTCGAGGAAGTTAAGGAGGCCCTCGCGGCTGCCGGCATCGAGGGCATGACGGTGACCGAGGTCAAAGGCTTCGGCCGCCAGAAGGGCCACACCGAGATCTACCGGGGCAGCGAGTACACCGTGGATTTCCTGCCGAAGGTTAAACTCGAGGTCGCGGTCTCCGATGATGTCGCGGGCAAGGCGATCGACGCGATCGCGAAGGCGGCCAAGACGGGCAAGATCGGTGATGGAAAGATCTTCGTGGTGCCGCTCGAGGAAGTGGTGCGTATCCGCACTGACGAACGCGGCGAGTCGGCGGTCTGAGCAATCATCTCGACCCCTGCGTGACCGGCCTTTCGGGCCGGTCTTTTTTTGACCGTTTCGCGGGTGATAGGGCACGGCAATTGCTGCATAAGCCCCTGATCCCGCGGCTTTTCGACCGCAAGTTGCCAACGACTTGAGGTCGGGTCGGGCGGTGGGAGAAACCCTTCAAACCCTGATGACTCGCCTCCCTGCCATCCCGCGGGGTCTCCGGACCTCCGTTTTGTTTTTTGTTTTCCTGTGTCCGCTTCTGCGGACATGGGCCGCGCAGCCGGCGGCCGAGCCGCCAACCGCGGTGGAGAAACGCCTCGCGGCGCTCGAGGCGTATGTGGCGAACGCCGACCCGGCCGCGGTGGCAACGGTGGCGCCGGGAGCACCGGCGCGCGTCCCTTTGGCCGGTATGCCCGGTCCGGGGCACAACGCGTGGATGATGGTGAGCGCGGCCCTTGTGCTCTTCATGACAGTGCCCGGGCTGGGGCTGTTCTACGGCGGGCTGGTGCGGACCAAGAACGTGCTTTCGGTGGTGGCGTGGTGCTTCGGCATCACCAGCCTGGTGACAGTACTGTGGTGGTCTTTCGGATACAGTCTCGTCTTCGGGAGGAGCTTCGGCAGCCCGTTCCTGGGCGGCACCGAATTCCTGTTCCTGCGCGGGGTTGGCGCGGCGCCGAACCCGGACTACTCGTTCTGGGTCTCGCACAACGTGTTCGCGACGTACCAGCTGGCGTTCGCGATCATCACCCCGGCGGTGATCATCGGCGGAGTGGTGGAGCGCATGCGTTTCTCGGCGGTGCTATGGTTCACGGCATTGTGGTTCGTCGTCGTATATTGCCCGGTGGCCCACATGGTCTGGGGCGCGAACGGTTTCATGAACGGGCTCGCCAACCCGGCAGCCGGCATCCGCGCGGTGGATTTCGCGGGCGGCATGGTGGTGGAAATGGCGTCGGGGTGGTCGGCGCTCGTGCTGTGTCTCATGGTGGGCAAACGCCTCGGTCACGGACGCACGCCCATGCCGCCGCACAGCCTCGTGGTCACCGTGGCGGGCACCGGCATGCTCTGGGTGGGCTGGTACGGGTTCAATGCGGGCTCGGCGCTGGCGGCCGACGGTGTGGCGGCCAATGCATTCCTCACGACCACGCTGGCGGCGGCGGTAGCCGCTGGGGTTTGGGCGGCGCTGGAGCGTGCCGTCCGAGGCAAGGCGAGCGTGTTGGGTTTCTGCTCGGGCGCGGTGGCGGGCCTGGTCACGATCACGCCCGCGTGCGGATTTGTGGATGCGACCGGGGCGATGGTCGCCGGCGTGCTGGGCGGCGCGATCCCTTTCCTCGCCTGCGTGAAGGTGAAGGCGTTGTTCGGCTACGACGACGCCCTCGACGTGATGGGCGTGCACGGGGTCGGTGGTATCGTGGGCTTACTGGTAACGGGATTCTTCGCCACAACCTCGGTCAATCCCGCTCTTGCCAACAACCTCGGCGCGCTCGTCGGTCGCACGCTGTGGATCGAGCAGCTGAAGGGTATCGGGTTCACGCTCGTCTGGACGGGCGCCGGCACCGCCTTGGTCGCCCTGCTGGTGAAGGCGACCGTGGGCCTGCGGCCGACGGTCGAGGCCGAGACGGAGGGCCTCGATCTCAGCGATCACGGCGAGGAGGGGTACATCTACGATCCAAAGTCCTGAGCGGGTCCGGCCGCGGCGGAAAAATGGGGAAAGCCGGGAGGCGGTGGGATCGGGTGGGAGACGACGAAATACGCGAAATGCACGAAACCGAAACGGGAGGCCCACGGAATACACGGAAACCACGGAACAAGGTGAAAGTCTCCGGGCTGCCCGTCTGGCAAGCGAAGGATTGCGAGCGTGATGCCGGTGTAGCGTCGCGTGATATCGCCGACCCGATTCACCACAAAGACACGGAGGGTACCGAGGGTGCAGAGCGTCTGGAAATCAGGGGTTCAAGGCGGTGCTCGTGGACCTTCGCGGAGTGTGGAAAATCCGACCCGCGGCGGTTGGCACGGGCGGTGCTATAGGGCAGGGCGAACCCTGTTTTCCCTCCGCGGCCGGCTGATGCGGCCGGGGAGGGTGGCAGGTCGAAACAAACCTCCACGCTCATGACCCGTCCACGTCACCGCCTCCTTAAGACGCTCGCTTGTCTGCTCGCCGCCGGGCTTTCTGCCGGCTCGCTCCTCGCCCAGGCTCCCGCCGCTCCGGCCACGCCTCCGCCCCCGGCCCCCACGCTCGAACAGCGCGTCGCGGGTCTCGAGGCCTACATGAACAACACCGACCCGAGTGCACCGCTGAAGGTCGGGCCCAAGGACAAGGACGGCAATCCGACCATTCCCTCCGGCCTCACGACTCCCTCCGTGGGTATCGCCGGTCCCGGCCACAATGGATTCCTGATGATCTGCGCCGCGCTGGTCCTGTTCATGACGCTCCCTGGCCTCGCGCTGTTTTACGGCGGCCTTGTGCGCACCAAGAACGTGCTCTCCGTGATGGCGCAGTGCCTGGGAATCGCCGGGCTAGTCACGATCATCTGGTGGGCTGTCGGCTACAGTCTGGTCTTCGGCAAGAGCTTCAACAGCCCGTTCCTCGGCGGTTCCGAGTTCTTCTTCCTCGCGGGCGTCGATAGCATACCCAACACCGACTACGCCGCGTGGGTCTCGCAGAACGTGTTCGCGATGTACCAACTCATGTTCGCGATCATCACGCCCGCCCTGATTGTGGGTGCGATCGCGGAACGCATGAAGTTCTCCGCGCTCCTGCTCTTCGTGACGATCTGGATGTTCGTTGTTTATATCCCGCTCGCGCACATGGTTTGGGGTGTGACCGGATTCATGAACGGAGTCTGGAACGGCGGAGCCTCGATCAAGGCCATCGACTTCGCGGGCGGCACCGTGGTGCACATGTCCTCGGGTTGGTCCGCGCTCGTGCTCTGCCTGATTCTCGGACCGCGCCTCGGCTTCGGTAAGACCCCGATGCCCCCGCACAGCCTGGTGCTCTGCATGATCGGCACCGGTATGCTCTGGGTGGGTTGGTACGGCTTCAACGCCGGGTCCGCGGCGGCCGCGGATGGTGTGGCGTCCAACGCCTTCACCACCACGACCCTCGCGACCGGAGTGGCTTCGTTCGCCTGGGCGGCCCTCGAGTACTTCACCCGCGGCAAGGCGAGCGTGCTTGGCTTCTGTTCCGGCGCGGTCGCTGGTCTCGTGGTGGTCACGCCTGCCTGCGGGTTCATCACCCCCGGCTCGGCGGTTCCGCTCGGGGTGCTCGCCGGCGCGATCCCCTTCTTCGCCTGCACCAAGTTGAAGCAGATGCTCAAGTATGACGACGCCCTCGACACCTTCGGCGTCCACGCGGTGGGCGGTACGCTCGGTGCGCTCCTGTCGGGCTTCTTCGCCAACGCTTCCGTCAACGGTAACCTGAACCTCAACCTCAAGGACGTCGTCGGAAAGACGCTCTGGCTCGAGCAGGTCAAGGCGATCGCCGTGACCTTGGTGCTGTCGATCGTAGCAACGGTGATCATCGCCCTAATCGTGAAGGCCATCGTGGGGCTCCGTCCCTCCGTGGAAGCCGAGCAGGAGGGTCTCGATATCACCGACCACGGCGAGGAAGGCTACATCTACGAGTCCAAATCCTGATCCCTTAACCTCAACCCAGTCGTTTCATGAAACTTATCATCGCCATCATCAAGCCGTTCAAGGTCGAGGAAGTGAAAGAGGCCCTCGCCGGCGCCGGCATCGAGGGAATGACCGTCACGGAGGTCAAGGGCTTCGGCCGCCAGAAGGGCCACACGGAGATCTACCGGGGCAGCGAGTACACGGTGGACTTCCTGCCAAAGGTCAAAATCGAGGTCGCGGTCGCCGACGAGGCGGCCGGCAAGGCCGTTGACACCATCGCCAAGGCCGCGAAGACGGGTAAGATCGGCGACGGGAAGATCTTCGTTCTTCCGCTCGAGGAGGTGGTGCGTATCCGCACCGACGAGCGCGGCGAGGCCGCCGTCTGATCGTATCCTCCCCAAAAAAACCGGGCCCCGCAAGGGCCCGGTTTTTTGTCGTCTGAATTCTGGCGCCGCCGGCGCGGGTCAGGCCGTCGTTGCGGCTTTCCGCCTGTCGGGCAAAGCGCGGCTGGAGACCTCGGCCTTCAGGCGGGCGAGGCAGGCGTCGGCGGTGAGCACGCCCTCGTCGCCGCGGGCGCGGGAGCGGACGGAGACGCTGTTGGCCTCGGCTTCCTTCTGGCCGATGACGAGCGTGTAGGGCACCTTGTCGATCTCGGCGCGGCGGATCTTGGCGCCGAGCTTGTCACTGTGCTCGTCGAGGGTGGCGCGCAGCCCCTCGGCCTTGAGACGGGCGAGGAGGGCGCGGGAGTGCTCGAGGGTTTTCTCGCTGATGGGAACGAGGCGCACCTGCTCGGGCGCCAGCCAGAGCGGGAAGTCGCCGGCGAAGTGCTCGATGAGCACGCCGCAGAAACGCTCCATCGAGCCGAACGGAGCGCGGTGGATCATGACCGGCCGGTGCGGCTGGTTGTCGGCCCCGATGTAGGAAAGGTCGAAGCGGATCGGCAGGTTGTAATCAACCTGCACGGTGCCCAGCTGCCACTCGCGGCCGATGACGTCCTTGATCACGAAGTCGATCTTCGGTCCATAGAACGCGGCCTCGCCCGGCTCCTCGGTGAAGGGCACGCCGAGGGTCTTCGCCGCCTCGCGGCAGGCGTTCTCGGCCTTGTCCCAATTCTCCGCGTTGCCGGTGTATTTGTTGGAGTCGGGATCGCGCAGGCCCACGCGCACGCGGTAGTCCTGCATGCCGAGGGTGGTGAGCACAATCTTCACCAAGGAGAGGCAGCCGAGCACCTCCTGCGCGACCTGTTCCTCGGTGCAGAACAGGTGGGCGTCGTCTTGCGTGAAGCCGCGGACGCGCGTCATGCCGTTCAACTCGCCGCTCTGCTCCCAGCGGTAGACGGTGCCGAACTCCGCAAGGCGCACGGGCAGGTCGCGATACGAGTGCGGCTGCGACGCGAAGATCTTGATGTGATGCGGGCAATTCATCGGCTTCAACATGAAGCCGCTGAGCAATTGATCGTCGGGCCGCACCCGGTCGGCGGTGATGGACTCGCGGCCGGTGCGGGCGTTGATCTGGTCACGCATCTGGCCGGACACGGCCTCGAGGCGGGCGAAGACCTCGCCGCAGGGGCAGTTTTCGGAAATGGCCCGGGCGAGGGACTCGTTCTCCACCACGGGGGAGAATTGGGAATCCTTGTAGTACGGGAAGTGGCCGGAGGTCTTGTAGAGCTCGAGCTTGCCGATGTGCGGCGTGAAGACCTGGGAGTAGCCCTGCTTGCGGAGCTCCTCGCTGATGAACGTCTGCAGCTCCTGGCGGATGGTCGCCCCGTTGGGAGTCCAGAGGATGAGGCCCTGGCCGACGTCCTCGTCGATGTGGAAGAGTTTCAGCTCGCGACCGAGCTTGCGGTGGTCGCGGAGGCGCGCCTGCTCCAGTTGGGTGAGATAATTGGCGAGCTCGTCCTTGCTGGCGAAGGCCGTGCCGTAGATGCGCTGCAGCTGCTTGTTGCGCTCGTCGCCTCGGTGGTAGGCGCCCGCGATCGAGAGCAGCTTGAACGCCTTGATTTTGGAGCTGTACCGCACGTGCGTGCCGGCGCAGAGGTCCATAAACTCGCCGTTCTGGTAGAACGAGATCTTCTCCCCCTCCGGGATGTCGGAGAGTCGGCCGAGCTTGTAGCGCTCCTGGCCGCGCTGGCGGATGATGTCCTCGGCCTCCGCGCGCGACACCTCGCGGCGCAGGAAGGGCTGGTTCTCCTCCGCGACCTTCTTCATCTCCGCCTCGATCCGGGCGAGGTCCTCGGTGGTGAATTTGTGGTCGAGGTCGAAGTCGTAATAGAAGCCGGTGTCCGTCGGGGGACCGATGTCGAGCTTGGCCTCGGGGAAGAGGCGGATGACGGCGGTCGCCAGCACGTGCGAGCACGAGTGGCGAAGTTCTTCGAGCGGTGTCATGGGCATGGCGGCGATGTGGCCGGCCCGGCGCACGATTGCCGGTCCGGAAAGAGCGAGAGCGCCCGCAAATCGGCGCGCTGTCAACGCGCCGGCGTGGAGCAGGGCGCGGCGGCTATTTGCGCAGCGGCTCGAGCGACCAGCCGTCCTTGCGGTCCAGCATGGTCCAGCCTGCGGCGGAGATCTCCGCGCGCAGCGCGTCGGCGGCCTTGAAATCCTTCGCCTGCTTCGCGGCCCAGCGGCGTTCGGCGAGGGCGGTGACCTCGGCGGGAACCGCCGCGACCGGCGCCTGCGCGGAAAGATCCAAACCCAGGGCAAACATCGCGCGATCGAAGAGGGCGGCGTTGATGTCGGCCGGGGTCGCGGACTTGAGGGTGGCGAAGAGGGCGCCGAGCGCGCCGGGGAAGTTCAGGTCGTCCTGCAGCGCGGCGAGCACCGGCGCGAAGACATCGACGGATCCACCTGCACCCGGGATCGCCGCGCGCACGGAGCGCAGGGTGCGCAGGGCGCTGGCCGCGGCGTGGAGCGAATCGAGCGTGAAATTGAGCTGCTTGCGCGGGTGGCCCATGAGGAGCGCGTAGCGCAACGCCATCGCCTCGTGGCCCTTCGCGACCAAGTCCCGGAGGGTGTAATAGTTTCCCTTGCTCTTGCTCATCGTGGTGCCGTCGACGAGCAGGTGCTCGCTGTGGTACCAGTGGCGGGAGAAAGGCACGCTGTTGCAGCACTCGCTCTGGGCGATCTCGTTCTCGTGATGCGGGAACAGGAGGTCCACACCGCCGGTGTGGAGGTCGATCGTGTCGCCGAGCAACGCTTTGCTCATCGCGCTGCACTCGATATGCCAGCCGGGGCGACCGGCCGATGCCGTCCGGGGGCCGGGCCACTGGACGGTGCCGTCCTCCTCCGGCTTGTACGCTTTCCAGAGCGCGAAGTCGGAGACGGAATCCTTGTGGTCGGCGTCGGCGACCGCGTTCGTGACCTTGAGCTCGCGTTCCTGGATGCGGGAAAGGCGGCCGTAGTCGGGGAAGGTGTTAAGACGGAAGTAGACCGACCCGTCGGGGGCGCGGTACGCGTGGCCCTTCTCCATCAGGACCTCGATCATGTTCACCTGCTCGCGGATGAAGCCGGTCGCGGTGGGCTCGGCGTGCGGCTTCAGCAGGTTCAGCGCGGCGCAGTCCTCGTGGAAAATCCCCGTCCAGTGGCGCGTGATGTCCGCGAGCGGCCTCTGCTCCTTGCGGCTTTGGCCGATGGTGCGGTCGTCGACGTCGGTGAGGTTGCGGACATGCCGCACTTTGTCCGCGCCAAACTCCAGTTCGAGCACGCGGCGGAGCACGTCGTTCACGACGAACGTGCGGAAGTTGCCGATGTGGGCCGGCGCGTAGACGGTCGGGCCGCAATTATAGAACCGGAACACGCCGTCGGGCTGCGACGGGCGCAGTTCGCGCGGCTCGCGGGAGAGGGAATCGTGGAGGCGGATGGGCATCGCTCGGGCGGAAAGGCGATTGGCGCCCAATCGTCCGCGCCTTGCCATCCCATTTTTCGGGTTTGGCGCGCGCCGCCGCCCGGCTATGGCTGGGCCCTGCCGCATGAAGCCGACACCCGTGCTCCCACTTGTCCAGCGTCCCCGGCGTCTCCGCCGCACGGCCTCCCGTCGCGTGATGGTGGAGGAGACGGTGCTCCGGCCGGCGGATTTGATCGCGCCCCTGTTTGTCGTGGATGGGAAGGGCGCGCCGGAGGGGATCCGGTCGATGCCCGGGGTTTTCCGTCTGAACATCACCGACCTCGTGAAGGAATGCCGGGCCCTCGCGCGGCTCGGGGTGCCGGCGGTGGCCTTGTTTCCCAAGCTGGACGCGCGGTTGAAGGACCCCGAGGGCACGCGGGCGCTGGACGAGGACACCTTGGTTTTGCGCGCGGTTCGCGCGGTGAAGAAGGCCTTACCCGGGCTCACCGTGATCACCGATGTCGCCCTGGATCCCTACACGAGTCACGGGCACGACGGCGTCCTGACGCCGGCGGGTGACGATGTCGCGAACGACCGGACGGTCGGCATCCTCCGAGAGATGGCGGTGCTGCAGGCGCGTGCGGGCGTCGATTTCGTGGCGCCGAGCGACATGATGGACGGCCGCGTGGGGGCGATCCGGGGAGCTTTGGACGCGGCGGGTTTCACGGACACGGGGATCCTAGCCTATTCCGCGAAGTACAACTCGGCCTATTACGGTCCGTTCCGCGACGCGGTCGGTAGCGCGCAGGCGGCGGGCACGCGTCTGCTGAGCAAGGCGACCTACCAGATGAACCCGGCCAACCGGCGCGAGGCGGTGGCGGAGGTCCTGCTCGATGAAGCCGAAGGCGCGGACATCGTGATGGTGAAGCCGGCGGGAATGTACCTCGACATCATCCGCGATGTTCGGGAAGCGACGCGCAAACCTGTCGCAGCCTACCAGATATCCGGCGAATACGCGCAGATCCACGCGGCGGCGCGACTCGGGTGGCTCGATCTCGAGCGTTGCCGCCATGAGTCGCTGATCGCGATCAAGCGCGCCGGGGCAGACCTGATCCTGACCTATTTCGCCAAGGATATGGCGGCGGCGCTGCGTTGAGCGCGCAGCCGGCGGTTCAGAAGGGCGAGCGGGCTACTTGCAGGGAGTCGCCGGGAACGAGCCGGGGATCGCGGCTGGGGTCCTTGCGCGCGGCCTTCACGTCGACGGAGTAAGCCGCCTGGTCGCGGACGAGACTTACGGCGTTTTCCTTGGCGTAGAGGGTGAAGCCTCCCGCCGCCTGGATCGCCTTGGCCACGGTGAGGTCGGGAGTCCATCCGATGCGGCCTGGGCGCTGGACCTCGCCTCCGACGTAAACAAAGCGTTCAGTGACGACGATCGACACGTCCACCGCGGTGTAGATACGGCGGCTGAGGTAGGTCTCGCGGACCCGCTGCGATAATTCGGCCAGAGTGGTGCCGGCGGCCCGCACCGCGCCGATGAACGGTAGGGTGATGAGTCCCTGCTCGTCGATCTGCACGTTGTTGGTCGAAGGATCCGGCACGCCCTGCAGGGCCACGGTGAGGCTGTCCCCGGGGCGTAGTTGCGCGGTGGAACCCGCCTCCGGGATCCGGGCGGAGGCAAGGGGCGCGCCGGCGTCACCGGACGCGCAGCCGCCGGTGAGCACGGCGACAACCAGGAGGACGAAAAACCCGAGCGAACTGGACGGCTGCGGCATGCCTTCCGGTCAAAGCTCGGTGGACATGGAGAATCGGAACGTGCGCGGATCGCCCCACGAACCGCTACCCACCGCGGCGGAGCGGTAGTACTCTTTGTCCAGGAGGTTATCGACGTTCAGCTGGAACGTCGTGTTGCGGTTCATGACCTTGCGCGCGTAGGCGAAGTACGCGTTGAAGAGCGAGTAGGCTGGTGACCACAGTTCGGTGGGTGTGGCGTTGGCCGCTGCGATCGCGACCGTTCCGCGATAGGTGCGGAGGCGCCAGTTCATGCCACCTCCGAAGGAGAAACCCTTGAGCGTTCCGTCCGTGAACTGGTAACGGCTGAAGAAGTTGCCGCGGGCCTTGGTGAAGCCGCCGTTGGGCACGCCTTCGGGAATGGTCGCGAGCAGGTCGTCGAGCACCGGGGTGAGCTTGTTCTGGGCCTTGGCCTGGTCGCGGAAGGCCTTCAGCAGCGGAACGCGACCGGTGTTGACCACCTCGTTGTTGGCGTAGGTGGCCATCAGCCGCCAATTGCGCGTGAGGTTGGCGATGACCTGCACCTCGTTTCCGCGGGTGAGGGTGGTCTGGTAGTCGGCGGTGGCGGTGGGGTCGAAGGCTCCAGGGAAGATCCCGACGAGCTCGTCGCGCAGTTGCTGCGTGATTCCCGGCACCGCGTAGCGGGCATTCGGGGTGAAGTTCTTGTAGCGGGTGAGATTCACCTCGAGCCGGCCCTGCAGCAGCGTGAAGCGGGCGGAGATATCGGTGCCCTCGCCGACGGGTATGCTCTGGAGCTCGCCGGAGTTGAAGGTGGCGTTGCCCTGTCCGACGGAAATGCGGAACGACTGCGCGTAATTGTAGCCGAGTGCGAACATCTCGTTGAAGCGGAGCACGCCGCCGTAGTTCGCGCCGTCGACCTTGTACTGCACGAATTCGAGCGCTGGCGTGTTGAAGGCGTCGACGTAATCCACTTCCCACTGGGACTGGGCGCGCAGGATCCCGCGGCGCGTGCGCATGTTGAAGTGGTCGCGGCGGTAGCCGATCATCGTGTAGAGGTGGTTCCGGAAGTAATTCCCGGATGCGCCTACGCCCCAGGAGGGCGTGTAAAAGCGCCGGTTGATGAACTGGCCGGTGGCGGCTCGCCCGCCCACGTCGGGGTACATCACCGAGGTGCCGGCGACCGGTGAGAGATCGTCGGTGCGGTCCGGCCCTAGGCCGTCGCGCAGATAGTAGCGCCGGTAGAAGCGGTTCGCGCCGTAGGTGGCGCGGTTGGTGGCGAACGCGGCGGTGGTGATCGCGGGGTTGATGGTCCCCGCCCAGTTGGCGCTGGCGGGGTCAATGTACTCGACGTACTTCGGCTTTTTTTGGCCCGGGGTGTCCTGGTGCTGCTGGACGTTCGCGATGAACTGCTGCTTGAACCACTTCGTCTCCAGATCGTAGACCGCCGAGAAACGCATGTCGCGGACGATGTTCCCGTCGATGTTTCGGATGCGGTAGTACTCGGCGTAGAGCTCGTTGAAGTAGGGGTTTGGCTGGCCGTTGGGCAGGAGAGGGCTGCGGTCGCGGATGATGGTGCGGCCGCTTACAGCCCAGTTGTCGATCTTCTGCTGGTAGAAGTTTCCGGTGATCTGGAGGTGGAGGTTCTTGCCGATGTGATGCTCCGCCTCGATCGTAAGGGACGTAGTCGCGTTGCTGTAGGTGCTGTCGGGCCCGTTGGTCTGGGTCTTCTTCGGGATGAGGTTGTAGTCGGTGATGGCGACGCTGGGACCGGTGCTGATCACGCGGCCCTGCCCTCGGAAGCCCGTGCCGGTAGCCGTATTGTAGATGTACCCCACGTTGCCGAGGGTGGAGGTAGCCGCACGCGAGAACCCATCGATGAACATGCCCTGCGACAGGATGGCCGACGTCCGTCCGTGCTCCGTCATGAGGCTCAGGGTCGTGTTGCGCGTCGGCCGGTAGGTGACCGCGCCGTAGAGGCCGCGGAAATCACGCTGCACGTTGTCGATCCACGAATCGCTGCGGTGGACCACGGCCGCGAACCTTGCGGCCACCTGGTCCTTCACCAGCCGGCGGTTGAAATCGATCTCCCCGCGCTGCACGCCGAAGCTGCCGAGCATCAGGCGCACGCGGTTAACGTCGCGGGTGAACAGGCCGCGCTTCGTCACCTGGTTCTGGGCACCGCCGACGTCGGCCTCGCCGTAGAGGAATGCGTTTGGCCCCCGCAGTTCCTCGACGCGCTCGGTCGAGAACGAGTCCATCGGGGAGTACCAGATCCAGCCATTGCGCAGCGCGTACGCATTGGAGATGCCGCGCAGGATCACGCGGCTCTGCACGGTGGCGTTGGGGTCGGGATTCGACTCACCGGAGACCATCCAGGTGGACATCTCCTCCATCGTGGTGAGGCCCAGGTCCTCGATGAACTGCGCGTTCATGATCGAGATCGAGTTCGCCAGATTCTTGAGCTCCTGCACGGTGCGCATGCCGGAGGTCGTCTGCATCGACTCGTAGCCGATGTCCTGGGCTTCTTTCACCGTGAAAGCGGTGAGTTGGACGGCATCCTCGACGGTGCGGGGAGCCGGGGAGGAGGTGGCCGGCGCGTTCTGGGCGGCCAGCGGGGAGGCGAGGGCGAGCGCGAGCAGGATGCGGAGGTTTTGCATGGTACGACGGGGTATGGGCGGGAGCGCGCCGTCGGCGCGTAGGAGAGTCTCCCGCGCGCGAACGGCCGTTCAAGGCGCAATTTGGCCGGGGCCCCGCCCCATGCGCGTTGACATCGCCGTTTGTCGCACGGGACGCTGCGCCCGCGCCCATGTCCGCTCCTGCCTATTCAGCTTCCGGCGGCCTATTGTGCGGATCGATCCGCTCCCGCCTTAGTGACGCGGCGTGGAGCACTGGCTCCGGCCGGTTGACCGTGAGCGGATGGGGCTTCGCAAACGGCCCGCGGCATCTATCGCCGTTGTGCCCCATGGGCCGCCGATGAACCCGACGGTCACGCCCGGATGGGTGATCGGCCCGTTTGCGCTCCTGGTTCTCGCCCTGCCCGTCGTTTTTGCGGGAGAGTGGATCAACCGCCGGATCCCGGGGCTGGCGCGGCTACACATTCCTCCCGCGATTCTCGCGGGGGCGCTGGTCGCGCTGGCCGTCCTCATCGCGGGCGGAGTCCGGCCCGGGTCCGTGCGGATCCAGGGAGAGACATCCGCCGTCGCGTGGCTCTGGCCGGTGCTCGCCCAGTGGGGTTTCAGCGCGCCGCGGCCGACGGGAGTCGAACGGCCGCTGCTGATCCTTTTCTTCACCTGCATGGGATTGAATGCGAGTTGGGCCCTTGCGCGGCAAGGCGGGCGCCCGCTGTTTCTCTTCTTCGGCGCCGCCTCGCTGCTGGCGGTCGCCCAAGCGGCGTTGGGTGCCGGGCTCGCTGGCGCTTTGGGTCAAAACCCGCTGCTAGGGGTTCTGGCCGGCACGACCGCGCTGATGGGAGGCTTTGGCACGGTGGCTGGCTTCGCGCCCGAATTCACCAAGGCGGGCCTGGAGGGGGCGCCGGTTTTCGGCGTCGCCGCCGCCGCTTACGGTGTGATCGCCGGCGGGATCCTCGCGGGGATCGTCGGCGCCCGGTTGCTGCGCGGTCAGACCGGCGCCGCGGGGCCGGGATCCGGGAGCGGGCCCTCCACGGAGAGTCCGGGCACAGGTTTACTGGCGCTCGCGCTCTCCCTCTTCGGCGCGGGTAAAGTCGCCCTGTTTCACCTCGCGCTCGTGATGGTCTGCATGAAGGCCGGGGCCTTCCTGAGCGCGCTCCTCCAGGCCGGCGGCCTCACGTTCCCCGTCTATATGGGCGCGCTGGTCGTCGCGGCGGTCGTCCGCAACGTCCACGACGCTTTCGACGCCCGGTGGCTGCGCGTCGGATGCGCGGACGCGATCGGGGCTCTCGCCCTCACGTGGCTGCTCGCGGTGGTGATGATCAACCTGCAACTGGGCCAGCTCTCGCGGGCGGCGCTTCCGCTGCTCGTGATCCTTGCGGGTCAGACGGCGCTGACGGTCGCGATCGCGCGAGCCTTGGTGTTCCGCCTCATGGGGCGCGACCGCGAGGCCGCGATGATGACCGCGGGATTCGTGGGGTTCGGTCTCGGGGCGACCTCGAACGCGCTCGCCAGCATGCGCGAGCTGGCTGCGCGTTTCGGCTCCGCGCCGCGCGCCTTCCTCATCGTCCCGATCGTCGGGGCTTTCCTGATCGACTTCACCAACGCCCTGGTGACGACGCTCGCGCTGAACCTGCTGCGCTGAATTCTTCGCGGAATGGGAGCGGTTGCAGCCGGCGGGGCCACGCCGCGACCGGGGCGTCGGCCGGACGCGATTCCGAACAACCCGAAGTCCGCGGTCCGCGCGGAGCGACGCGCAGGAGTCGCGGCCGGGGTGCGGAATTCAGAGATCCTGCAGCGCGATGAAGGCGCCGCCGTGGAGGTAGGTCACGGTGCGCATGAGATTGGCGAAGCGCAGGCCCGTATTGCCCATCGAGAACTGGTACCGGATCGTGGTGGGAAAGCCGACGGCGTTGATGGTGACCGGGCGGGCGCCGGAATCGTCGGCGGGGTTGAGTTCCTCCAGGCGGCGGATCACGACGTCGGCGCTGTCACTTGAGTTGAACTCGTCGCCGAAGACGAAGATGCCCATGCGCATCTTCGGGTTGTCCTTGTCGTAGAGGAAACGCATCGCGTTGTAGATGCCGGGCACGGGGTTCGAGACCGTATCCTGGTCGTAGCGGCGTAGCGTTCGTTTGATGTTGTCGCGCACCTGCGGCGTGTCGGGCAGCCAGCCGGCGGAGCCGCTCCCGCGCCGGCCGAGGACAAAGCGTCCGTCGCCGTCGATCAGTTGGATGCCGTCGACGATCGGGTAGGCGTCGAGGACGTTCTCGATGGTACGGATCACGATGGGCCAGAGGCCGCCGTGCTGCGGATCGCGCATCGATCCGGAGGTGTCCACGATGAAGGCGAGGTGGTTGCTGCCGACCGGCAGGCCCACGGGGGCGGGCTTCACGTCGGGCAGGACGATCTCGTGGTCGGGCTTCTTCTGCCGGGCGGCGATCTCCTTCTTGAGCACGTCGACATCGACCACCAGCGCCTCGCGGCCCCGCTTCTCGCGCTGCAAGTTTTTCTCCAGGTCGTCGACCAGCGAGCGGAGCGTATCATTGCGGAGGCGCGCCTCGGATACCCGGGTGTTCACGCGCTCGTTGTTCCGGCGTACCTCGACCTTCGCGGCCTCGATCCGGGCGAGGGCGGCGGCGCGGGCGGCGATCGATCGCTGCACCTCGATCAGGGATTCCAGTTTCTCGCGCTGCCGCGAGCCGATGTTCAGCACAAAAATGAGGATGATCGCCCCGAAGCCGCAGCAAATGCAGTCGAGGAATGAGAGACTGAAGACCTGGGTCTGGCGCCGGCGGATCATAGTTCGGGCCAGGAGCGGGAGGGGCTGACGAGGGCCCCACGGGTGGCGTTGGCGAGCTCCCAATAGAGACCGGGAGCGCCTGGATCGCCCGTTAGCATGGGGAAAAGGATGGTGCTGACGGGAACTCGCGGCGGCAGTTGTTTGCGCGCGATCTCGAACAGCCGCACGCGGGTGCCCTCGTCGATCTCGCCGTCCATCGCCAGGGAATCGGCACCGGTGGGCAACCCGTCGGTGAGCAGAACGATGCTGTCGGGCAGTCTGGGCAAAGCGCGCACCGTGGCGAAGGCGCGCTCGAGGTTGGCGGAGCCGCGCGGCACGATCTGGTTCAGGCCGGTGATGACCTCGGCCATGGTCTTCTGGTCGCGCGGGTTGAACCACTCGTCGCCTCGCTTGGGCAAGAGAGGGGAGGTCTGGTCGTTGAAGAGCAGAATCTGAAAGCGCGTCTCCGGCTCGAGCGAGGCCATCATCCAGGTCATCGCGGCGACTACCCGCTGCCACTTGAGCGAGGCGCGTTTCTTTTCGTCCGGTTCGTCCAGCCGGGCGGCGGCGCCATCGATGGTGTCATCGAGCATGGAGCCGGAGACACGGATCAGGAACACGACAAATTCGCCGTTCAGTCGGACGCCGGTCAGGTATTGGCGGCGGTCTGGGTTGGGAATGGGCACCGGCGGCGCCTTGTCCTCCGTCGGAAGGTCGCGTTTTTCGCCCAGCAGGGAGGCCAACGCCTCCTGCATGGCCGCGATCTCCTGGAGCATCAGCAGCAGTTGTTTCCGGCGGTCGGTGACCTTGGCCTCGTCCTCGGTGGTGCGGGTGCTGAGGCTCTGCAGCTCGAGTTGCGCTGCCGCCAGCATGGCGGCGAGCCGGTCCAATTCGGCTTGATTGAGCGTGGCCTGCGACTCGATCCGCCGCAGTTGGTCGCGGGCGGCGTCGATGTCGGATTTGTCGACCTCGGTCTTGCGCGCGATGGTGATGATGAAGATCAACAGCACGGCGCCGAAGCCGCAGCAGATGCAGTCAAGGAATGAGAGGCTGTAGATCTCGGTTTCGCGACGTCGCTTGGCCAGGCTGGACATGGCGGCAGGGATGCTCGCTCAGGCGCGTGCGACCGGAGGGCAGTGCGCGAAGAGGATCTCGGTAAAAAGTTCGTCGCTGGAAAAGGTGAGGCGGTCGCCCGCCGCCACCGCGACGCGGGCCGGTCCGTCACCCGAGCCGTCCAGCCACCACCCGGTTCCTCCCTCGATCACGATGCGCGCGAGGCAGCCGGGAACGTGGCTGAAGGGAGCGGGCAGGGCCAGGCTGGGGGAATGCTCCGGTCCGCCGATGGTGAAGTCGGCTCCGGCTTCCAGCGGATGACCGCGGCCTTCCAGGATCGCATGCGTGGGCGCGGGCCGATTGGTGGCGCCCTCCGCCTTCAGCAGGCGGATCCGCGCACGCGCTTGGTGCGAGCCGGCGGTTTGAGTGCGCGGAACGGAGGTTTCCACCGGCACCTCCGCAAGGTCGGCCGGCGCCTTCAGCCAACCTCGCGCGAGGTGGGCGGCGCCCGCCGCCGCGGCGCCGCGGGCGAGCCGGATCTGCCGCGCGGGCCCGCAGGCGCGCAGTCGCGCGGCGAGTCCCGGCAGCCGCGCCGCGCGGTCGGAGAGCGCGAGGGTGAACGGGGCGCCCCCGGGCAGATGCCTTTGCACAAAGGCCTGCGCCGCCTGCGCCAGCGCGGCGGTGAACGCCTGCGCGTCGGAGACGAGTTGCTCGTGCTTGGCCGGCATCTCGTAGGCGCGGGTCGCGGTGTTGATCACGAACCGGTAATCGGCCGCCTCGGACCAGAGGAAGTTTTTCGTTTGCCGGAAGAATTCCTGCTCGATGCGGCCGTCCTCCAGAATGTCGAAGGTGGTGTGGCGCAGGAAACGGTTGCCGCAGGAGCCCGTGAGTTGCTTCAGCAGGGCCGCGAGGCCCGACTGGGGCAGACGCACGAAGGTGCGGCGCACCAGACTCGTCGGCTCCTGGACCAGGAGCGTGAGGTCGCTGCCGTCGAGGCCGGTATCCACCACCACGACCGGCAGAGAAGGGCTGAAGGCCGGTCCGCGCGGATCACAGAGCGCCGCGCACGCGTGGTCGACTAGGCCGGAGACGGGCAGACGCAGCTCCCCGGCCATGCCGAGCACCAGCCCGACCTTCTCCTCCTCGTTGGCGGCGTCGCGCAGGTAGTCGCCGGGCAGGGCGAACACAACGCGTGCGGCCGTGGGCTCGCCGGCGAGAACCCGGGAGGCGAACTCACGCAGGTGGAAGAACGCGAGTTCCGAAAAGGCGACCGGCTTCCCGGAGCTCTGGATTCCGGACGGCTCGTGGGCCAGGCGCGACCAGAAGTTGAACGCCACCCGACGGGGGTGGATGAACCACTGGTCCTCCGCGGCACGGCCGAAGACCAAGCCGCGGTCGCCCGCGTGGGCGAAAGCGGGCCATTCCTCGCCGACCGAGGCCCCGGCGGCCGGCAGGAGCTTGAGATCCCCGTCGTCGCCATGTGCGACAAGGAGACCGGCGTCCGAGAGTTCGATACCGTGGGAGGCCATGAAGGAATTCAGGCGGTCGCCTCCTCGCGCGCCGGGACCTTCATCACGTCGATGAGTTTCCCGCGGCAGAATGTCTGCAGATCGATCACGAAAGCCTCCTGGCGCGACTGCACGACGTGCATGATGTACATCAGTCCCATGGAAAGAATGAGGGCGACCAGCGTGGAGTTAAACGCGAGGCCGAGGGCGTCGATCACCGGGGTGATGTCGCCCTTGAGCGCGTCCTCCGCGAAGGCAAGGGCGAGACCGATGCCGCGCACGGTGCCGATGAAACCGATCGCCGGGATGGCCCACGCGATGTAGCGCACCAGGGAGAGGGCCGAGTCCAGTTGGTCGGCCGCGAGCTCGGCGCGCTCCTTCACGGCGTTTGCCGCATCCTGCACGGAATGCGTGGCGTGGAAGCGGTGGAGCGCGGCGAGCAGGCACTCGGGCAGGAGCCGCTCGCGAGCCCGAACGTCGGCGTCGACCAGCGTACGCAGCTCCTTGTGCCGGTCGAGGGCCTCGCCCGGGATGATGCGCTCGCCCGGCTGGAGCCGGACGAGGTCCTCGCGGAACAGTGCGCGCTCCCGGCGCACCACGTGCAGCTTGTGGGCGAGGATGATCACGCCCCAGATCGCGAAGATGATCTCAATCTTCTGCTCGGTATCCTTGATGATGATGTAGACCGAGCGCATGTCGGACTCACCGGCGGCGGTGTTGCCCTGCGCGGAGCGCACCCGCTGCTTCAGCTCGATCTGCTCCACCCGCGGATCTACGACGACGCGGTAGAAAGGCTCGACGATGGCGATCGCCACCAGCAGGCCTAGGAACGGGACGAGGAAGTCCGCGGAGAGGAAGCCTTTCGGGCGCAGGGAGGAGAACATGAGGGAAAGGAGGGCCGGCGAACAGAGGAACCCGTGGCGCAAAACCCGCAGTTTTCAAATCGCGAGGGGCAGGACGCAGGGGGAAAGGCTTAGTAACGGTTGAATTCGGGGCGAAGACAATTTTAGTTCCCCGCCGGGAAACCTTCCTCCGCTCCATCCGTCCCTTCCAACCGCGAGACTCCCCCGCCTCACTCTGATGAACCGCCGAATCGTCTCCGTAGTCACCGCCGTCGCGTTCGCCGGACTCACCGGCTGCTCTTCCGGTGTGGCGCCTTCCAAGACCGCCTCGGGCGCCGGCGCGGGTGCGATGATCGGCGGTGTTGGCGGAGCGGTGGTGGGGAACAACAGCAGCATGGGCACCGGCACCGGTCTGGCCGCTGGCGCCGCGGCGGGAGCCATCATCGGCGGCATCGTGGGCATGGTGCAGGATGCCAAGGACCGCAAGGAGCAGGATCGTCTGGCGCAGGAACGCGCCTACCAGCAGGGGCTCGCGAAAAAGCGCCAGGCGGAGGATAAACTTAAGGCCGATTTGCAGGAAGAACTCGAGATCGCCGAAGGCTTCCGCATCTCGGATCTGGAACTTTCCGATGCCAAGAAGAAGCTCGAAGGGGCCGAGGAACGCCTCAAGCGGCTGAGGGACGAGCGTTCCGCCGCGCTGGCCAAGAAAAAGCAGTTCGACGAGGCCAACGAGAAGACCCTGCAGACCGAGGCTGAGATCGCCCGTCTCGAGGAGGAGTTGGCCCGGCTCAAGGGCGAGGAGGCAGCCGCTTCGCGTAAGCCCGGTGACGCGGCGCCGGCTCCCACCACGGTAGTTCGGCCTTCCAACTAGTCAGGTCTGCCTTCCCGGGCCACCATGCATGCTGCGCCCGCCGTGGATACCGCGAAGCGCTCTGTCGTTTTCAGCTCCGCCTTGCTCATGATGTTGGGCGCGGGTTGCGGGACGCCCGGGCACCAGGTGAAGGTTGACGCCATGGCGCGGGAAGAGGGTGCGCGCGATGCCCAGTCCTACGTCCTGAGGACGCGCGGCCCGGCGGCCACGGATGATTCCCTGCGCGCCCGGGAGGCGACCGAATTCATCCGCACCGCCCTCTCGGGCAAAGGTCTCTACGAGGCGCCGAGCGCCGAGCGCGCCGACCTCGTCATCGAGGTCGACTACGGCGTCGACGCTCCCCGCTCCAAAGTCGAGCGGGTCACGGTGCCGATCTACGCGCAGGTGGGCGGCGGCGTTCGGTACGGCACGGTCGCCGGCCGTGACGCCCAGGGCAACGCGGTGCAGCGTTCAGTCGCGGTCTACGAACCGCCCAGGACGGAGATCGTGGGTTACGACGAGGTTCCGCGGCTGGTGACCGTCTACGAGAAGTACCTGAAGATTTCGGCGCGGGAGAACCGGGCCACGAGCGAAGGCCGTCCGCCCACGGAGTTGTGGACGATCCATGCGAGCACGGAGGACGAGAGCAAAGACATCAGGAAGTACCTCCCGATCATCGCCTCCGCGACCATCGACTTTGTCGGGGAGGGCACGACCGCGGAGAAGACGGTGAAAGTCCGCGCGGACGGACCCGGGGTGGACTTCATCCGCAAGGGCATGGGGCAACCGGTGGAGCCGCCGGCGGTGCCCGCGCCGCGGGGCTAGGCGCGTGCCGGACTAGCGGCCGCGGCGCGAAAAGGGCGCCTTGGTTCGGCCGGTGTGGTGGGCCCAGCACCAGCGCGCCAGCGCCGGCAGCAGCAGGATCGCGCCGACCATGTTCACGAGAAACATGAAGGTGAGCAGGAGGCCCATGTCGGCCTGGAACTTCAGGCTGGAGAATACCCAAGTGCTGACGCCGATCGCCAGGGTGAGGCCGGTGAAAACCACGGCGGCGCCGGCGTCCTTGAGGGCGGCGAACATCGCGTCCTCGAAATATTCCCCGGCCCGCAGATCGGCGAGCAGGCGGGCGAAGATGTAGATGCCGTAGTCCACGCCGATGCCGACCCCGAGCGCGACTACCGGCAGCGTGGAGGTCTTCAATCCGATCTCGAGGAAGGCCATGACCGCGTAAGCCAGGTAGCTCACGATGGCGAGCGGCAGCACGATGCACACCGCGGCGCGAATGGAGCGGAACGCGATCAGGCAGAGGGCGATGACCGCCCCGAAGACCCAGAGCAGGATGGGTTTTTCCGCCGCGGCCACGACCTCGTTGGTCGCGGCCATCACGCCGGCATTGCCGCCGGCGAGGCGGAATTTCGCCTTGGCCGAGGGGCGCGCGACCGAGAACTCACTCACCGCGTTGGTGACCGCGGTGAGAGTCTCGGCCTTGTGGTCCGTGAGGAAGATCATGACCGGCATCACGCTCGAGTCGGCGTTCAGCAGTCCCGTGGCGGTGTCGACGTGGCTGACGGCCTGGGCCAAGGCCTGTTGGTTCAGCGGCAGCACGCGCCACTTCAGGGAACCCTCACTGTAGCCTGCGTTGATCCCCTTGGCGACGGAGGCGAGCGAGACGACGGATTGCACGCCGGGCACCTCGCGCAGCCGGCCCTCGAACTCATCCATGAGCGAAAGCACCTCGTGGTCGACCGCGGCGTCGGGCGCGGCCTCCACCATCACGGTGAGGATGTCGATGCCGATGCTGAACTCGCCGGTGATCACGCGTGCGTCCCGGTTGTAGCGGGAGTCGGCGTGGAGCTCGGGCACGCCGGCATGCAGGTCGCCGATCTGGACACGTGTCGACTGGTGCATGCCCCAGGCGCCGAGGCCGAGACCCGCGAGGATGATGAGCAGCGAGGGCCGCGTGCGCATGCCGCGGGCGAGTCTCCGCCAGAAGGCGTCACCCCGTTCCCGGCGCGCGGCGACCCAGGAGGCGTACGAAGGAGGCAGGCGCAGGTAGGAGAGCAGCAGGGGAAGCAGGAAGAAGTTGGTGATCGTGATCACGCTCACCCCGAGGCTGGCGTTGATCGCGAGCTCCTGGATGACCGGGATGCGGATCACGAGCATCGTGATGAAGCCGATGGTGTCGGTCAGGAGCGCGACGATGCCCGGGACGATGAGCTGGAGGAAGGCGGCGCGGGCGGCTCCGGTTCCGTCCTGCCCCTTGAAGACCTCGGTGCGGAAGGTGCAGATCTTCTGGACGCCGTGGCTGACGCCGATCGCGAACACGAGGAAGGGCACCAGGATGGAGAACGGATCCATACCGTAGCCGAGCGCCGTCAGCGTCCCTAGCTGCCAGATCACCGCGACGAGCGAGCAGGCGACGGGCGCGAGCGCCAGCTTCCAGCGCCCGGCGTAGTTCCAGACCAGAAGGGAAGTGACCAGGATCGCCGCCCCGAACAGGGAGATGACGCCTTGGGCGCCATCGCTCACATCGCCGATGATCTTGGCGAACCCGATGACGTGGACGGTGACCCGGCCGGCGGTGTCGGTCTCGATGCGCTCTCGGATTTTTTCCAAGCCGCGGGAGACCCCGGTGTAGTCGATTTTCGCGCCGCTGCGCGGATCGATCTCCAGCAGTTGCGCGCTGATGATGGCGCCGGAGAAATCGTTTGCGACCAGTTGGCCGAGCCGGCCCGACTTGATGATGTTTTCCCGCACGCGCGCGAAGGCCGCGGGCGAGGGCGAGAAGTCCGCCGGCATCACGTTGCCGCCCGCGAAGCCATCCTCCACCACCTCGATGTAGCGGACATTCGGGGTGAAGAGGGACTGCACCTGCGGGCGGTCCACCGCGGGCAGGAAGGTCACCTCGTCCGTGGCGCGCTTCAGTTCGCGGAAAAACTCCGGGGTGAACATGTCGCCCTCCCGCGCCATCAGGGCCACGAGCACGCGGTTGGCCCCTCCGAAGTTCCCTTGGTGCTTCAGGAACGTCTCGATGTAAGGGTGCTTTTGCGGAAGGGTCTTGTTGAAGCTGGCATCCACCTTCAGCCGCGTCGCAAGCACCGCCATCCCCGCGGTGAGCACGAGGAACAGCGTCACCAGCAGGTTGCGGTGCCGGAACATCCAATCCGCGAAGCGCTCGATCACCGGGGGTTGGGCGGAAAGAGCCAAGGGCTTCAGGGGAGTTTTAGCGCGGTGGCGCCGGCCTCGCCGAGGGCGAGCACACGGCCTTCGCCTAGATCGACGAGTTCCGCGATTGCAGTGGTGGGAGCGGAGGAGGCCGCGGAGAGGGTGCGGCCTTCGTCGGTGCTCACCAGAAGGTGCCGCGCCTGGCCGGCGAGAAAGATGCGTTTGTCAGGAAGAGGAAGTGCGGAGGCCACGAGCACGGGCGGCGCGCCGGTGATCTCCTGCCACGAGGCCCCGTCGTCTTCCGAACGGAAAACGTGCCCGCGGAGGCCGTACGCCAGGAGGACGCGCGCCCCGAGGGGCAGGACCCCGAAGAAGGATCCTTGGTAGGCGCTCGGGATAGGAAGCCATGTGGCTCCTTTGTCGGTGGACCTCAAAAGGGTGCCGGCCTCCCCGGCGATGTAGAGCGTTCCGGAGGGACCGGCCGAGATGCGGTTAAGGTGGAAGTCCTCCTCGCGGATCCTTCGCGTTGTCCAGGTCGCGCCACCGTCCATGGTGGTGGCGAACAAGCCGTATGCTCCGATCGCGATCGCTCGCTGCTCGTCGAGCGCGAGCACGTCGAGGAACGAATCGGTTCGGTTTTTACCTTGGAATTGGCGCGACCTGGAC
>Ga0255127_1000262_pt1 | contig 28089 bp, 29 predicted proteins | sample Law_Miss_RepB_8d_FD_188555 | JGI IMG/M metagenome (GOLD analysis project Ga0255127, IMG submission 188555) | Freshwater microbial communities from St. Lawrence River, New York, United States - Law_Miss_RepB_8d | ecosystem: Environmental > Aquatic > Freshwater > River | place: USA: New York...
CACCCACCCACGCAAGACCATGGGCTGCGCGCCTGCGTTTACCATCCTTCCCCATGCACAAATCTGCCCTTGTCCTGTTTTCTGGTGGCCAAGACTCCACCACCTGCCTGGCCCATGCTTTGGCCCGTTATGAACGTGTCGAAACCCTGGCGTTTGACTATGGCCAGCGCCACAAAGTCGAGTTGGACGCGCGGCTCAATGTGCTGGCCGCGATCAAGGCGCGCTTTCCGGCTTGGGCCCCCAAGATGGGCGAAGACCACCTGCTGGACGCCGGCGTGCTGGGCCAGATCAGCGAAACCTCACTGACCCGCGACACGGCGATTGCCATGGAAAGCTCGGGCCTGCCCAACACCTTTGTGCCGGGGCGCAACCTGTTGTTCCTCACCCTGGCCGCCGCTTTGGCTTACCGCAGGGGCTTGCAGGTCGTCGTCACCGGCGTGTGCGAGACCGATTTTTCGGGCTACCCCGACTGCCGCGACGACACCATGAAGGCGATGCAGGTCGCCCTGTCGCTGGGCATGGACCGCCAACTGCTGATCGAAACCCCGCTCATGTGGATCGACAAGGCGCAGACTTGGCAGCTGGCGCACGACTTGGGCCAGCAGGCCGATGCACAGGGTGGCGGCCAGGCGCTGGTGGACCTGATCGTGGAACACAGCCACACCTGTTACCTGGGCGAACGCACCCAGCGCCACCACTGGGGCTACGGCTGCGGCCAGTGTCCGGCATGCCAGTTGCGGGCTGCGGGCTTTGGGCGCTTTCAAAAATCCTGACGCCCGGACTTTTACAATAGGGCCCATGAAAGCCCCCGTCTACACCCGCGCCCAGGCGCTGCCCGAGATCCTGAAAACCCGCATCGCCATCCTCGACGGGGCCATGGGCACCATGATCCAGCGCTTCAAGCTGAGCGAGGCCGACTACCGGGGCGAGCGCTTCAAGGACTTTCCCAAAGACGTCAAAGGCAACAACGAGTTGCTGAGTCTGACCCGGCCCGATGTGATCCGCGACATCCACGAAGGGTATCTCGCCGCCGGGGCCGACCTGATCGAGACCAACACCTTTGGCGCCACCACCATCGCCCAAGCCGACTACGACATGCAGCACCTGGCGCGCGAGATGAACCTGGCGTCCGCCCGGTTGGCGCGCGCGGCCTGCGACAAATTCTCCACGCCCGACAAGCCCCGCTATGTGGTGGGCGCTTTGGGCCCCACGCCCAAGACCGCCAGCATCAGCCCTGACGTGAACGACGCCGGTGCCCGCAACGTGACCTTTGAAGAACTGCGTGCCGCCTATTACGAGCAGGTCGAAGCCTTGGTCGAAGGCGGCTCGGATGTGCTGTTGGTCGAAACGATTTTTGACACGCTCAACGCCAAGGCCGCGTTGTTCGCCATCGAAGAATTCTTTGAGGCCAGTGGCGAGCGCCTGCCCCTCATCATCAGCGGCACCGTGACCGACGCTTCAGGCCGCATACTGAGTGGCCAAACCGTCACTGCCTTTTGGCACAGCGTGCGCCACGCCCAGCCTTTGGCCATTGGCCTGAACTGCGCCTTGGGCGCGACGCTGATGCGCCCCTACATTCAAGAGCTGAACAAGGTGGCGGGCGACACCTTCATCAGCTGTTACCCCAACGCCGGCTTGCCCAACCCCATGAGTGACACCGGCTTTGACGAAACCCCCGAAGTCACCAGCCGTTTGCTGCACGAGTTTGCGGCCGAAGGCCTGGTCAACATCGTGGGTGGCTGCTGCGGCACCACCCCAGAGCACATTGGCGCGATCAGCAAAGCGGTCAGCCCGCTGGCGCCGCGCGGTGTGCACGGCGGCTTCTTTTACAAAGAAGCGGCCTGATTGGTCACGCTCAGGCCGTTCAGGTCATTCAGGCCAGCGCGCCGAAAGCCTTGCTGAAAAAGTCCTCGGTGCCGAAGTTGCCCGACTTGAGGGTGATGTGCACGCCGCCTTTCTGGCCGGGCGCATGGCACCACGGCACGCCGGGGTCGATCTGTGGGCCGATCTGCAACTGCGCGATGCCCAGGGCTTGCACGCAAGCGCCCGAGGTTTCGCCACCGGCCACCACCAGTTGCTGCACGCCCAAGCCGACCAGGCCACGCGCCACGGCGGCCAGCGTGTGCTCCACCAGGGCGCCGGCTTCGGCCACACCCAGTTGCGCCTGCACGGCTTTCACGGCCTCGGGCTCGGCGGTGGAGTACACCAGCACCGGGCCGTCGTTCAAGAGCGGCGCGGCCCAGGCCAGCACCTGTTGCACCACCGCATCGGCTTGCCCGTGCATCAGGCGGGCGGGGTCAATGGCCAAGGCGGGACGCCCCGTGGCCTTGAAGTGCGCGACCTGTGCGTTGGTGGCCACCGAGCAACTGCCCGACACCACCGCCTGCAGGCCCTTGGCCGCTGGCAACTGGCTGGCCTGCTGCGAAGGCTGCAGACCAAAATTGGCGGGCAGACCAATCGCCACGCCCGAGCCGGCGGTGACCAGCGGCATGCCTTTGAGGGCAGGCCCGAGCAGGTGCAGGTCGGCATTGCTGGTCGCGTCCACCACGGCCACACCCACGCCCTCGGCACGCAGTGCGGCGATGCGTTCGCGGATCGCGCCTTCGCCTTGCCCCACGGTTTTGTAGTCGATCAAGCCCACTTTGCGTTTCGTTTGCGCTTGCATCACGCGCACCAGGTTCGCATCCGTCATGGGCGTGAGCGGGTGGTTTTGCATGCCCGATTCGTTGAGCAGCACGTTGCCTGCGAACAGGTAGCCCTTGAACACGGTGCGGCCGTTGTCCGGAAAGGCCGGGGTGGCGATGGTGAAGTCGGTGCCCAGCGCGTCCATCAGCGCCTCGGTCACCGGGCCGATGTTGCCTTCGGGCGTGCTGTCAAAGGTGGAGCAGTATTTGAAATAGATCTGCTGCGCCCCTTGCGCTTGCAGCCACTTCAAGGCATCGAGTGATTGCGCGATGGCCTCGGCCGCCGGGATGGTGCGCGACTTGAGCGCCACCACCACCGCGTCCACGTCGGCCGCCAGCGGCGCGGTGGGCACGCCAATGGTCTGCACCACCCGCATGCCTGCGCGCACCAGGTTGTTGGCCAGATCGGTCGCGCCGGTAGAGTCGTCGGCGATACATCCGAGTTTCAAACCCAAATTCAAACTGCTCATGTCAAATCTCTTATTGTTGGCGATTGCATGATGTAGGAGCCCACCCCGTGGGCGATGGGCATGGAACACGCCCTCAAAATCCATCGCCCACAGGGTGGGCTCCTACACAGGGGATCAGCTCGATGCTTTCGGCAACTCAATGCCCGGGAAGATCTTGATGACCGCGCTGTCGTCTTCTTTGGCAAAGCCGGCCGTGCTGGCCTGCATGAACATCTGGTGTGCGGTGCTCGACAGCGGCAGCGGGAATTTGCTGGCCCGTGCCATGTCCAGCACGATGCCCAGGTCCTTCACAAAAATGTCCACGGCTGAGAGTGGCGTGTAGTCGGCCGCCAGCACATGGGCCATGCGGTTTTCAAACATCCAGCTGTTGCCCGCGCTGTTCGTGATCACCTCGTACAAGGCCGCCGGGTCCACGCCCTCGCGCAGGCCCAGCGCCATGGCTTCGGCGGCGGCGGCAATGTGCACGCCCGCCAGCAGCTGGTTGATGATCTTGACTTGGCTGCCCGCGCCGGCGCGGTCGCCCAGTTTGTAGACCTTGGCGGCCATGGCGTTCAAAAACGGCTCGGCCAGGGCATAAGCCGCGGGCTTGCCCGCCGTCATCATGGTCATCTGGCCGCTCGCGGCCTTGGCCGCGCCGCCCGAGATGGGCGCGTCCACATAGCCCAAACCCATGCCTTGCAGCCGCGCCTCCAGCGCGACCGACCAGTTCGGGTCGACGGTCGAGCACATCACGAACACGCTGCCCGGCTTCATGCTGGCGGCGCAGCCGGGGGTGACACCGTCGCCGAAGAGCACGCTTTCGGTCTGCGCGGCATTCACCACCACCGAGACGATCACATCGCAGGCCGCGCCCAAGGAGGCCAAGGTGTCGTGTGCCACACCGCCGTCTTTGGCAAAGGCCTCGGCCACCTCGCGGCGCACATCGAACACCTGCACCGTGTGCCCGGCGCGGCGCAGCGATCCAGCCATGCCCGAGCCCATGGCCCCCAATCCGATCAAACCGACTGTTGTCATTTCATCTCTCCAGTGTCCAGCTCAGACACCCACATCCGGGCCTGAGCCTTGTTTGCCTTGAATTCGTCAGGTCATCATACAAATTATGGATGGACTTGGCATCAGGGTGATCACCGCGTCTGGCTGGGGTGCTTGGCACCACGGGCAGATGATCCAGATCAGCTTGTGTTCCTGACCCGCATGGTCAGATGCGTGGATGTTGGGATTGTCATGAACACCTCTGCGCTGCTGACCGGCTTGCTGACCGCCTTGGGGGTGGGCCTGCTGATCGGCGTGGTGCGCGAACGCCGGCACGAGCCGGACATGACCAAGGCGGGCACGCGCACGCATGCGCTGGTGGCGATGCTGGGTTTTGTGAGCTGGAATTTGGGCACTTGGCCTTTTGTGGCCACCGTCCTGGTGGTCGGTGCGCTGGTGATCGGCGGTTATCAGGTCACCGCCCGCAGCGATCTGGGTCAAACCGGTGAGGTGGCTTTGCTGGTGACCTTGATGCTGTCGGCGCTTGCGCTGCAGAACCCGCGCATGTCTGCCGCGCTGGGCGTGCTGGCCGCTGTGCTGCTGCACGCCAAACAGGCCTCGCAGCACATCAGCCGTGTTCTGATCACGGAGCAGGAGTTGCAGGATGCCTTGGTCCTGGCTGCTGCAGCGCTGGTGGTCATGCCGCTGCTGTCAGACATGGCCATCGACCCCTGGGGCGTGCTGCAGCCTGCCACGCTGTGGCGCATCGTGGTGCTGGTCATGGCGGTGGGCATGTTGGGTCATGTCGCGCAGCGAGCGCTCGGGGGGCGCTGGGGCATGCCGCTGGCGGCCTTTTTGTCGGGTTTTGCGTCTTCCACCGCCGTGGTGGCCAGCACGGGTCAGCGCGTGCGTGGGGGGCACAGCGATGCCCTGCCCGCAGCGGCTTGCGCCCTGCTGGCCAATCTCGCGTCGCTGATCTTGTTGGGCGGGGTGTTGGGAGCGGCCTCACCGGCCTTGCTGGTCGCCATGCGTTGGCCACTGGTCCTGGCTGGCGTGGGCGTGCTGCTGGTGGTGCTGCCCGCTTTGCGTCGCATCGAGCAGCACGGGGCCGAGACCCCGGCAGGCCATGCCTTCAAGCTCAGCCACGCCTTGGCCATGGCCGGCATCATCGCCGGGATGTCCTTGCTCACCGCCTGGCTGGAACGTGTATGGGGGGATGTTGGCGTGCTGGTGATCGCCCTGTGTGTGGCTTGGGTGGAAGTGCATGCCGCTGCCGCCAGCATGGCGCAACTGGTGCAGGCAGGGGGCATGACGCCTGAGTTGGCGCAATGGGCACTGGTGGCGGTTCTCGCGTCCAGCGCCATGGCCAAAACCGTTCTGGCCATGGCCAGCGGAGGGGTTCGCTATGGCCTGACGGTGGGACTGGGTCTGGTGGCCATGGTGGCTGGCGCGGCGGCAGGGGTGTTGTGGCTGACCAACCGGGTTTGACGGCACTTTGACTGCACCCGCCCCTGCCTTGTGGTAGCCCCACAGCGCTGGGCAGGCGGTGTCGCGCCCAGGGCTTCGGGCGCCCTGAAATCCGGTTACCCTTGTGCACCTCGCCATACCCCTGCCCCATCCCGCCCATGCCCAAGTTCGCCCGTCTTTGGCCCCTGATGGCTTTGTGGCTGTTGCAAGTCTGCACCAGCCTGCACGCCGAAACCTACACCCCCCGGCTGGGCCAATCGGGCAAAGACGTGATGTGGCTGCCCACGCGCGACGAGTTGGTGACCCAGATGCTCACGGTGGCGCAGGTGTCCCCCGAAGACGAGGTGGTGGACCTGGGGGCCGGGGACGGCAAGATCGCGATCGCGGCGGCGCGCCAGTTCGGGGCGCGGGCCTGGGGCATCGAATACAACAAAAACCTGGCCGAACTGGCCCAGCGCAACGCCGAGAGGGCCGGTGTGGGTCACCGGGTGCGCATCGTGCAGGGCGACATCTTCAAGGAAGACTTCTCGGCGGCCAGTGTGGTGACCCTGTATCTGCTGGAGGAGTTGAACGAGCAACTGCGCCCGACCTTGCTGGCCATGCGAGCGGGCACGCGCGTGGTGTCGAACACCTTTGGCATGGGCGATTGGGAGCCCGACCAGGTGATCCGGGTGGGCAGCAACACCGGGTATTTCTGGAAGGTGCCCGCCCAGGTGGCGGGTCGGTGGTCGGTGCAAGGGCTGGACCGCCGCGCACCGGTGCAGCTGCAGTTGACCCAACGCCACCAGCGCGTGGCCGGCACGCTGGTCTGGGGCGGCCAATCACAGCCCGTGTTGGGTGCCCGCATCGACGGCGCCGACCTGCATTTCAGTTTCATCAACGAGTCCGGCCAATTGCAGGCGGTCCAGCTTCGGGTGCAAGCGAACGCGATGGCGGGCGCATGGGTGGGGCCCTACGGCATGGTGGAGGGACAGCCCGAGGTGGTGAAAGTCACCGCCCAGCGCTTGGCCCCTTGAGCGGGGCTTGGCGACCCACGCGCAGCGCCTCGGGCGGCCCCCATCCGCTCAGGGCTGTGGTCCCCAAGGGGCGGACAGCATGAGCTTGTTGTTTTGCTCGCGCATCAGCGGGCGGATCTTGGCGGCAAACGCCATGAACTCCAGGTCGCCAAACACCCCGGCCCAGAAGGCGCGGCGGTCGGCGTCGTCGTCAAACTTCCAGACGTGGATCAGCTCGTTCAGCGCCCCCACGTCCCCGGTGAAGTAACCCACCAGCTTTTGGGGGTGTTTGGCCAGCACAGGCCAGCCTTCGTTTTTGTAGAGTGAGGTGACTTCGGACATTTTTCCGACGATCACGGAATAGGTGCGCAGCTCATAGATGGCCATGAAAACTCCAACAGGGGGATGAAAAGACAACTCACTTTAGGTGCAGCCGCACGGGGGACCTGTCGGCAAGGTGACGCCGGTGGCTGCCAGCACCTGTAAGATCAAAATGCCCCGAACGGGCTTTTTGGAGCTCCCGCATGAACGCCCCTCTTTCGCACGCCGCCTTGTCGCCCGAACCAGGCCCTGTCAAAGCCGCCGACCTGGCCGCCTTGCCCCTCATTGAAAAATGGATCGCTTTTGCCACCGTCTCGCGCGACAGCAACTTGGCCCTGCTGGACTGGACCGAGGCGTACCTGAAGGACCTGGGCATTGCCTGCAGCCGCACCTACGACGACAGCGGCCAAAAGGCCAACCTTTGGGCCACCTTGCCCGCGCACGACGGCGAAACCCACATTGGCGGCCTGGTGCTGTCGGGCCACACCGATGTGGTGCCGGTGGACGGTCAGCCCTGGGACACCGACCCGTTCCAGGTCGTGATCCAGGGTGACAAGATGTTTGGGCGCGGCGTCACTGACATGAAGGGCTTTGGCGCCACCTGCCTGATGATGGTGCCCGAGCTGCTGAAAAGAAAGCTCAAACGGCCGATCCACCTGGCTTTCAGTTACGACGAAGAGGTGGGCTGCATCGGCGTGCGCCGCATGATCGCCGACATGCAGGCCCAAGGTTTCAAACCCGCAGGCTGCATCGTGGGCGAGCCCACCGGCATGCAGGTGGTGATTGCACACAAAGGCAAGCATTCGTACAAAACAACGGTGCACGGTTTTGAGGCGCACTCCTCGCTCACGCCGCTGGGTGTGAACGCGGTCGAGATCGCTTGCGAGTTTGTCGCCCACCTCAAGAGCATGCACCGCGAGCTGGTGCAAAACGGCCCCTTTGACCCGATCTACGACGTGCCGCACACCACCATCCACACCGGCGTGATCGCAGGGGGCACCGCGCTCAACATCATCCCGCGCCAGTGCGAAGTGACCTGGGAAATCCGCCACCACCACCTGAACACGCCCGAAGCGCTGTTTGCGCGGGCCCAAGCTTTTGGCGAGGGCCTGGTGCCCGCCATGCAAGCGGTCGCGCCCGGCACGGGCATCACGCACGAACTCAAATCGGTGTTGCCCGGTTTTGCCACCGCAGCCGACAGCGAGATCGCACAGCTGTGTTTTGACTGCGCCGAAGTCGACCCGGCCAGCGGCGCGGGCAAGGTGTCCTTTGGCACCGAAGCGGCGCTGTTCCACCAGGCCGGCGTGCCCACCATCGTGTGCGGCCCCGGCCACATCGCGCAGGCGCACCAGCCCAACGAATGGGTCACGCTGGCGCAGTTGGCCTGGTGCGAGCGTTTCATGCGCCGCCTGGCCGACCGGGTGTGCCTGGCCTGATCGCCCCCGATGGACTGAATGGTTTGAAACTTTCACAAGGAAACTCTCATGATGCAACGGCGTGAACTTCTGGCGTCCAGTTTGGGCGCCGCTTTGTTGTCTGCAGCGGGCATGGCGCAGGCCCAATCGACCAAGGTGGTGCGCATCGTGGTGCCTTTTGCGGCGGGCGGGGTGCAAGACATTTTGGCCCGCTCGATGTCGGCCGAGCTGGGGGCGGCCTTGGGCCAGACCGTGATCGTGGAAAACCGCGCCGGTGCCGGTGGCACGGTGGGCACCGGTTTTGTGGCGCGTGCCGAAGCCGATGGCTCGGTCATGGTGATGTCTGCGGCCAGCCACAACATTGCGGGCTCGCTGTACACCAAGCTGGCCTATGACCCGCAAAAGGATTTTGCGCCCCTGGGCCACATTGGCACGGCCAGTTATGTGCTCATGGTGCACCCCGACGTGCCGGCCAAAAATGCGGCCGAGTTCATTCGCCATGCCAAGGCCAACCCCGGCAAGATGAACTACGCCACGGCGGGTGTGGGCAGCGCCACGCACCTGGCCATGGCTTATTTCAACGGCTTGGCGGGTATCGATGTGGTGCATGTGCCGCTCAAGGCCACGGGCGAGGCCATCAACGAAGTGATCTCGGGACGGGCCCAAGCGGTGATCGCGGCCAGCATTGGCGCCCTGGCGTTTGCCAAAGACAGCCGCTTGCGCTTGTTGGGCGTGACCTCGCTCAAGCGCAGCAAGTACCTGCCCGACTTGCCCACGTTGGCCGAAAGCGGTGTGCCGGGTTACCAGTTTGACTCGTGGTTTGGTTTGCTTGGCCCTGCCGCGGTGCCCGCCAGCGAAGCCAACCGGATCAACGCCGCCATCAGCAAGCTGCTCAAGGACCCGGTCATCCTGGAGCGACTGGACAAGCAAGGCATTGAGCCGCGCGACATGAGCAATGCCGACTTCGGCAAATTGCTGGCCGCCGACTATGTGCGCATGGCCCAGGTGGTCAAGGCCTCGGGCGCCAAGCTCGACTGACACCGGGCCCACCCGCTGGCGCCGTGGCCAGCGGTGTTTTGCCATGGGTCACTCGATTTGACCCGAGCCGGGCATGACAGGCCACATTTCAAGCCACAATCGGCCCACCTTCTGACGACTGTTTTTTTCGACTGGAATCTGCCATGACCTACCCCAACACCCAACTTTTCATCGACGGCCAATGGTGCGATGCCGAGGGCGGGCGCACCCTGCCCGTGTTCAACCCCGCCACGGGCACCGAAATCGGCCGGCTGGCCCACGCCGGCGTGCCCGACCTGGAGCGGGCCGCTCAAGCGGCCCAAAAAGGCTTTGAGCTGTGGCGCGACACCCCCGCCAATGAACGCAGCGCCATCCTGCGCAAGGCCGCTGCCCTGATGCGTGAACGTGCGCCGCAAATTGCCGAGCTGCTCACCCAAGAGCAGGGCAAGCCCCTGGGCGAAGCCAAGGTCGAGGCCATGTCGGCCGCCGACATCATCGAGTGGTTTGCCGAAGAAGGCCGCCGCGTGTACGGCCGCATCGTGCCGCCACGCCACATCCAGGTGCAGCAGCAGGTGCTCAAGCAGCCCGTCGGCCCGGTCGCGGCCTTCACGCCCTGGAACTTTCCCGTCAACCAGGCCGTGCGCAAGATGTCTGCCGCCCTGGCCACGGGCTGCTCCATCATCGTCAAAGCGCCAGAGGAAACGCCTGCTGCGCCTGCCGAGCTGATCCGCGCCTTCCACGACGCGGGCGTTCCTGCGGGGGTCATCGGTCTGGTCTACGGCACGCCGGCCGAGATCTCGAACTACCTGATCGCGCACCCGCTGATCCGCAAGATCACCTTCACTGGCTCCACCCCCGTGGGCAAGCAACTGGCCGCCCTGGCCGGTCAGCACATGAAGCGCGTGACCATGGAGCTCGGTGGCCATGCCCCGGTGATCGTGGCCGAGGACGGTGACATCGCGCTGGCCTTGAAGACCGCAGGCGCGGCCAAGTTCCGCAACGCCGGTCAGGTCTGCATTTCGCCCACCCGCTTTTTGGTGCACCACAAGATCGCCGACGCATTTGCCGAACAATTTGCCGCGCAGGCGCAGGCGCTGAAGGTGGGCGACGGCCTGACGGCGGGCACCCAGATGGGGCCTTTGGCCAATGAGCGCCGCCTGGCGGCCATGCAGGCCATCGTGCAGGACGCCCGCGCCAAAGGCGCCAGGGTGCTCACTGGCGGCGAGCGCATCGGCACACAAGGCAATTTCTTCGCCCCCACGGTGCTCTCGCACGTGCCGCTCGATGCCGATGTGGTGGTCAACGAGCCTTTTGGCCCGATCGCTGCGATCCGCAGCTTCGAGAAGATCGAAGACGCGATCGCCGAAGCCAACCGCCTGCCTTTTGGCTTGGCCGCTTACGCCTTCACCCACTCGATGACCACCCTGCACCAGCTCAGCCAGCGCCTGGAGGTGGGCATGCTCTGGGTCAACCAGCCTGCCGCCCCTTGGCCCGAGTTGCCTTTTGGCGGTGTCAAGGATTCGGGCTACGGCTCCGAAGGCGGACCCGAGGCGCTGGAGGCTTATCTGAACACCAAAACGGTGTCGGTCTTCCACGCCTGACAGGCCTGCGGCCGATGCGTGTCCTGCTCACGGGCTTTGAGCCGTTTGGCGGGCAAAGCCTGAATCCGTCCCGGGAAGTGGCACGCGCCCTGCATGGCACGCGGGTGGCCGGGGCCCAGGTCACGGCGGTCGAGTTGCCCTGTGTCTTTGCCAAGGCGCTGCCCGCCTTGCAGCAGGCGCTGGCACAGCACCGCCCGGACCTGGTGCTGGCGCTGGGTCAGGCCGAAGGCCGCAGTGATCTCTCGCTCGAGCGCGTGGCCATCAACGTGATGGACGCCCGCATCCCCGACAACGCGGGCGAGCAACCCATCGATGTGCCCGTGATCGCGGGCGGCCCGGCGGCCTATTTCAGCACCTTGCCCATCAAGGCGCTGGTGGCGGGTTTGCGCGAGGCAGGCTTTCCGGCCTCGGTGTCTCAAACGGCCGGCACTTTTGTCTGCAATCAGGTGTTTTATGCCCTGCAGCACCTGCTGGCCGGGCAAGGTGTGCACAGTGGGTTCATGCACCTGCCTTTGCTGCCCGAGCAAGCCGCCTGCTGGCCCGGCCCGGCCATGCCCAGCTGGCCTGTCCAGCAACAGGTGGCGGGGGTGCAGCAGGCGCTGGCCTGGTTGGTGGCCTACCGGCCATCGGGGATGGGTGACTTGGCCATCGGCGGCGGCACGCTCCACTGAAGCCCCGCTCATCGGCCAGCGTCTGCTGACCCATCGGCTGACCCCAGCCCAGGCAATGGCAGGTTTTGGAGCGACAACGAACAGACGCTGGAGGCTGTTTTTCAGAGGATGGGGCTTTTGCACAACCACAGGAGCCGACATGAACAAACAGAACATTTGCCGGTGTGTGATCGCCAGCATCCTGAGCATCACCGCCGCATCATGGGCACAGACCTCGGTGGGACTGGGCCGCGCGGACTACAAGGACAACTGTGCCAGCTGCCATGGTGCGTTGGGCAAGGGCGATGGTCCCTTGCGCTCGTTTCTGGTCAAACCACCGTCCGACCTGAGCACCATCGCGCAGCGCCACGGTGGCCAATTTCCACAAGAGTTGATGTGGGAGGTGATTGACGGGCGCTGGTCGGGGGAAGGCGGGCCACATGGTTCGCGCGAGATGCCGGTGTGGGGAAGTGAATTCAAGGCCCGCGCCATGACCCGAGCGGGGGACTCACCCCGCACGGCGGAGTGGTCGGCGCGCAACCGCATCGTGTCCTTGCTCAAATACCTGGAGACGATCCAGCAGCCTTGACGTCAAGGCCCAGGCGTTGGCGCGCCCGGGCCGCCACGCCGGTGTCGGCAAAAGCCCAGTCCAGTGAGGCGCCCATGCCCTGCAAGGCGGTGCGCACAGCGGCCTGTTCCAGCGGGCAGCTGCGGGCGCGCCCCAGCATGTCCAGCACCCAGTCGGGCAGCATCTGGAAGGCGGCCCGCACGATCAGGCCGATCAAGGGCCGGTCCAGCGGCGAGCAGGGGTAGTGCTCGATCAGGGCCACGGTTTCTTGCGTGCGCGCGTCCACCCGCAGCTCGGGGCGAAAAGCCTCCAGCTGCGCGTGGGCCTGCTGACGGGTCAAGGGCAAACCGTGTGCACCCAGGCGCTGACCGATTTGCGCCATTTCGGCAAAGTACAGGTCTTGCCTGTCCGGGCTCAAAGGCCTCAGCGACAGGTCCTGGTAGGCCCGCAAAAAGCTGGTGGTCTCGCCCAGGTGCACCCAGCGGATCAGCTCGGGGTCGTTGGCCACATAGGGCGTGCCATCGGGCAGCGTGCCGCGAATCTGCGCGTGGATGCGGTTGACCCGCTCAATGGTCTGCAAAGCTGCGGCCGTGCCGCCATAGGTGGTGGTGGCCACAAACAAGGCGGTGCGCCCCAGCCGCGACTGCAGCTGGGTGCGAAAACTGGAGTGGTCCCAGACGGCAGCCAGCGCCCGGGGGTGCAGGGCCTGCAGCAGCAGCGAGGACAGGCCCCCGGTCATCATGGCCACAAAGTGCGCGTGCACCTGCCAGGTGGCCGAATCCGGGCCGAACAGACCCGGGTCGCCCGCAGGCTGCAAAAAGTCCCGCGCATCGCCAGTGGCGCCGGTCATGGCGCGCACGCGCTGGCCCAGTTGGTTTTTGAGCTGCGCTTGCAACGGCGTGCGGATCGGCTCGCCCAAGGCCTCCAGCGTTCTCCAGACCGCGCAAAAGGGCGCAGCCAGACCTGGCCCTGCGGGTGCGTGCCCGGCCCGGTCAGACGGCGAATGGAAAAAGGACGAACGTGACATGGCGCCATCGGCTTGAAAACAGGCGCCAGTGTGGTGCAAGCCATGCCAACGTGCACAAGCCGGGGCAATGGCCGGCTCCGCTCGGGCCTGGACACGCCCTGAGCGCGCTCAATAACCCGGTAGAAAACAGGTCCATTGCCAGTGCTGGTGGCCTGCAGGCCGGGCCATGAAGGAACATCCGGGGCTTATTTTTTGGAGACCCTTTATGGCCTGGCTGGATTTCATGAAAAACGGCAACGAACTGAGCGAATTGCTGATCGAGGGCCAAAACCCCTACGGTGCACAGCCGCTCAAGCCAGCCGATCTGGACCAGATGCGCCAACACATCCAGCCAGGTGAGCAGGTGCTCGCTTACGTCCTGGGCCGTGTGGTGTTGGCCGGGCGGGGCTTGTGGTTGCTGACCGACCGGCAGCTGCTGATCTCGGAAAACGACACGGACACCCAGGTGCACAGCATCGCGCTCAAGGACATCACCCATGCCGAATGCGTGAAGGGCAAATACGGCTACACCCTGCGCGTGACGGCTGCGGACCAGCAACGCAGCGTGTACGGGGCTTCGGCGCATCTGGCCGCGGTGTTTTACCGCGCCCTGGGCCAAAAGGTGCCTTGCAGCCCGGTACACAAGCCCACCGCCCTCCATGCCGAGGCCGAGGCCGAAGCGGTGCACTATTTCTCGGACGCCGCCGCGCGACTGCAACCCGCCTGAGAGCGCACCCCTGTGCAAGAGGGTTTTCCGGGCGCGCCCCACGCCTGATTGCCCACGGGGTGGGCGCCTACAACGACGCTTGATCGCCCACGGGGTGGGCTCCTACAACCATGTTGTCCCTCTCTCTGTAGGAGCGCACCCCTGTGCGCGATGGATTTCCAGGCGCCCGCCACGCCTGATTGCCCACGGGGTGGGCGCCTACAACGACGCTTGATCGCCCACGGGGTGGGCTCCTACAACCATGTTGTCCCTCTCTCTGTAGGAGCGCACCCCTGTGCGCGATGGATTTCCAAGCGCGCCCGCCATGCCTGATTGCCCACGGGGTGGGCGCCTACAACGACGCTTGATCGCCCACGGGGTGGGCTCCTACAACCATGTTGTCCCTCTCTCTGTAGGAGCGCACCCCTGTGCGCGATGGATTTCAGGGCCGGCTGGCTTCGAGTCGATTCAGGTCAAAGCCGAGGGGTTCCAGCTTGTTCAGCAGCGCCTGGTAGGTGGTCGCAGGCATGTGCGGTGTGCGGGACAAAATCCACAAATACTCGCGCTGGGGTTCGCTCACCACCACCCACTGGTAGTCCGGGTCCAGATCGATGATCCAGTAATCCCCCCAGACCTGTGGGATGAAGGACAACCATTCAGGGGCAAACCGAACTTTGAGTTGGGGCGAAGTCGGCCCGCCGATTTGCCGGGCCGAACCCAGCGCTTCTTGCCATTCGCCCTTGTCGGTTTTGCAGCGGTTGAGCACCTGCACCCGGCCATCGGCTTGAAGGCTGTAGCGGGCCTGGGTGCTGCTGGCGCAATGTTTCTGAAACCGGTTCGGGTATTTGGCAATCTCGTGCCAGGTGCCCATGTAGCGCGGCACATCCACGGCCGGCACGGTTTTCAGGGGCGCCAGCTCGGCCCATACCGGGTGGCTGAGCACGCTGAGCGCGCAGGTCAGGGCCAGCGTCAGGGTTCTGGCCAGGGGGTTCACACCACGATCGGGTTCAAGGCCCCGTCCATGCTCATGCAGATGCCGGTGACGTAACTGGCTTTGGACGAGGCCAGAAACAACACAGCGTTGGCGATTTCTTCGGGCTCGGCCATGCGCCCGAGCGGAATTTTGGCGACCGACTGGGCCATGACGGCGTCCGGGCTCAGGCCGTGCAGGCGGGCTTCTGCCGCAAAGCCTTCGTGCAGCCGGTCGGTCAGGGTCAGGCCGGGGTTGACGGCGTTGACGCGGATGCCCAGCGCCCCATAAGCGGCGGCCATGCCGGCGGTCACCAGCATCAGGGCTGCGTTGGCCGCGCCACCGGGCAGGTGGATCGGGCTGGCCACCTTACCGCCATTGCCCACCACGTTCACCACCGCGCCCTGCCCGCGTGCGGCCATGCGCTGGATGACGGGCGTGAGCATGTGGATGGTGGTGAAGTACTTGGCCTGCATGGCATCGGCAAAGGCTTCGGGCGTGAGTTCGGCAGCGGGCGTGCGCTTGGCCGCACCTGCCGAGTTGACCAGCACATCCACCGGGCCGAATGCGGCTTCGGCCGAGGCCAGCGCGTTCAATGCGGCCGAGGCCTCCCGCAAATTGGCGGCCACGGTGTGGACGCGTGCACCCGGGCAAGCGGCCAGCAAACGCTGTTGTGCCTGCGCCAGATGGGCGCTGTCGCGCGAGACCAGGCTGACGCGGGCGCCTTCGGCCAAAAAGCCCTGTGCGCAGGCCAGGCCAATGCCTTTGCTGCCGCCGGTGATGAGAATGTGCTTGTCGCTTAGGTGCAGGTCCATGGGGAGCTCTTCTGATGAAATCAATGCGTTGAACCTGTCCATTTAATCACTCTTGCAAGCGGCTTGCGTCATGAACAACAAAACCTCTGCGCTGTGTGCGCGTTTGAAGCAACCCGGACTGGTGGTCGCCCCCGGCGTGTTCGACATGGTGTCGCTGCGCCTGGCCGACAGCTTCGGCTTTGACGCCCTGTACATGACCGGCTACGGCACGGTGGCCTCGCACATGGGCCTGCCCGATGCAGGCCTGGCCACCTACACCGACATGGTGGGCCGCGTCACCGCCATGGCCGGCATGGCCCGCACCCCTTTGATCGCCGATGCCGACACCGGCTATGGCGGGCTGCTCAACATGCGCCACACCATCCGGGGCTATGAGGCGGCGGGCGCTTGCGCCATCCAGCTCGAAGACCAGGAGTTCCCCAAAAAATGTGGCCACACCCCGGGCCGCCGCGTGATCCCCACGGCCGACATGGTGCGCAAGATCCAGGTGGCTGTCGACGCGCGCGCGTCCAAGGATTTCCTGATCATCGCCCGCACCGATGCCCGCACCACGCTGGGCCTGGATGAGGCCTTGCGCCGGGCCGAGGCCTATGCCCGGGCGGGGGCCGACATCCTGTTTGTCGAGTCGCCCGAGTCCGAAGAGGAAATGCGCCGCATTGGCCAAAGCTTTGACGTGCCGCTGGTGGCCAATATGGTTGAAAAAGGCCGCACCCCGGTGCTGACCCGCCCCGCGCTGGAGGCGCTGGGCTACAAGATCGCCATCTTCCCGGTCACCGCCTTGCTGGCCGGGGTGCAGGCCATGACGCAGGTGTACCAGCAGTTCAAGGACACAGGCTCGTCCGCCAATGGCCCGACGCCGCTGTACGACTTCGCCGACCTGACCCGGCTCATGGGTTTTGAAGACGTGTGGGCTTTTGAGAAGCGCTACGCTGAGACCGACTGATTCCCCCGACAATTTTTGGAGACAACGATGCACAACAAGCGCACAACACCCCGCCGTGACTGGCTCAGGACCACGCTGGGCACGGCCCTCATGGCGGCGACTTGCGCCGGCCTGACCCTGAGCGCCAGCGCCGCGCTCGCGCAAGCCGCCTACCCCGCCAAACCGATTCGCCTGGTGGTGCCCTTTGCGGTTGGCGGCGTGACCGACACCAGCGGACGGTTGATCGCCGAGCAGTTGTCCAGGCGACTGGGCCAGCAGGTGGTGGTCGACAACAAACCCGGCGCCTCGGGCAACATCGGCACACAGATGGTGGCCACGGCCGAGCCCGATGGCTACACCCTGCTGCTGGCCTTTGATGGCACCATGGTCATCAACCCGCATGTGTTTCCCAAAGTGGGTTTTGACACCGCCAAGGACTTTGCCCCGATTGGCAAGATCGGCGATGCCATCCTGATTCTGGTGTCGCACCCGGGCGTGCCGGCCAAGACACTCAAGGAGGTGATCGCCCTGTCCAAAACCCAGACGGGCGGCCTGTCGTATGGCACGTCGGGCACCGGCGGCACGCCCCACATCGCCGGTGAGCTGCTGCGCCAGCGCACCGGAGCCAACCTGACGCACATCCCCTACAAAGGCGGTGGTCAGGCCTTGACCGATGTGCTCGGCGGCAACATTCCCCTGGTCTACACCGCCGTAGCCGGCGCTTTCCCGCACGTCAAGTCGGGCAAGCTCCATGCCGTGGCGGTCTCCAGTGCCCAGCGCGCGCCCTCCCTGCCGGACGTGCCCACCTTCATCGAATCGGGCCTGAGCGATTTCGACATCAATTCCTGGGTCGGCTTGCTGGCGCCCGCCAAAACGCCCCGGGCGATTGTGGAAAAACTCAACAACGAGTTGAACGCGGTGCTGAACGATCCGGCGGTGCGCGATCGGCTGAACACCCTGGGCATCACCGCCAGCCCGGGCGGCCCCGAGAGGTTTGGCCGTGACATGGCACGCGACCTGTCGCGCTATGCGGCCGTGGTCAAGGCCGCCAACATCAAGGCGGAGTGAACCCGGTGCGACCGAGCCCAGGATGGACGCGGCCCCTGCCCCGGGCCTTGTGGGGCAGAGCGCGGGTCTTGGCGCTGGCCTGCGTCGTGTGCACGGCCTTCGCCCAAGCCCAGACACCGGTGCGCAAAATGCGCCCGGACGGCCCCAATGCCCAGGCCCTGGGCCAAAGCCAGGGTTACCCCAGTTGCCTGGCCGCTTTGCAGCAAGCCCACTGCCGCGTCGGCACTTGGTCCGGTGGCCTGAGCACCCAACCGCGCAACGCGGTCGAGCCCGCCAGCACGCCCTGGGCCTTGCCCGATCACCCCGAGCCACCGCCCATCCAGTGGCGTTGGGGCTTTCTGGGCCAGTCGGTGGACGACTACATGGACGCCACCCAGACCACCGGCTTGTTGATCATCAAGGACGGGCAGGTGGTGGCCGAGCGCTACCAGTACGGCCGCCAGCCGGGCATGCCCATGCGCTCGTTCTCGATGGCCAAGACCTTCACCGCCATGCTGGTGGGGATCGCCCACGACAAGGGCCTGATCCGCTCGCTGGACGACCGCGCCGCCGATTACTGGCCTGAAATTGCGGCCTCGGCCTATGGCCAGACCAGCATCCGAAATCTGCTGCGCATGGCCTCGGGCGTGCCGTTTCGCGAGCTCTACACCTGGACTCAGGACGATGACAACTTCGTCTGGGGACTGGTGCTTTACCACCCCAGCAACGCCGGGCAGCCCCGTCGCATCGAGCAACACCTGCTGGCCCGCACGCAACGCGAAATTGACCAAGGCCAGCGCTTTCACTACGCCTCCATCGAAACCGAAATCCTGGGTCGCGTGCTGCGCCGCGCCACCGGACAGTCGATCGCCCAGCTGACGCAAGCCTGGCTCTGGCAACCCATGGGCGCGGAGCACCCGGCGCACTGGCTGCTGAGCACCACCGATGGCACCGAAGGCACCGCGGGCAGCTTCAATGCATCGCTGCGCGACTATGGCCGCTTTGGCATGCTGCTGGCCAACGATGGGGTGCGTGACGGCCAGGCCATCATTCCGCGCGAATTCCTGATGGACGCCACCGATGTGCAACGCCAGCCCCCGGCCTTCAGGCCACGCGCGGCCACGCCTTACATGGGCTATGGTTACCAGACCTGGTTGCTGCCCTTCAAAACCCGTACCTTTGCGCTGCAAGGCATCCACGGCCAGACGGTCTATGTTCAACCCGACAGCAAGATCGTGATGGTGCAGACGGCTGTGCACACCGCACCCAGCGGTCGCCATGACCTCAGGCCCTACCAGTACCGCCAGGCCCTGTGGGAGGGCGTGCTCAAAAGCCTGGGTGGCAAGGTGGACTGAGTGGGCCGTTGTGCCACTGGGTCAGGGCAATGCGCAGCCGCTGAAACGCAGTCTTTGGGCTGCTTTACGGGTCGATTCAATCGGCCTACACTGGATCGACGTCGTTAAAAAAACCAACTGGAGACCCTCATGATTCGTTTGTGCCTGACCCTTTCCATCGCGCTGCTGGCCGGCTGCGCAACACAGCAAGGTGGCCTGGCCATCAAGGACATGGGGTCTTTCCATGTGGGGGGACGCGAAGTCAATTTATCGGGCTTGCCCGTCAAAGAGGTGCTGTTCACGGCGGGGGGGGTGCCCGCCAAGATCGACCCCAATGGCGTGTACCAGGTCGAGCAGATGTATGTGCAGTACTTTGTGCCCAACAAGCAACGCGGCAAGCTGCCACTGCTCATGTGGCACGGGGGTGGCTTGACAGGCGTCACCTATGAAACCAAACCCGATGGGGGCGAGGGCTGGGTCAATTTCTTCATCAAACAAGGCTGGACGGTTTACAACTCCGATGCGGTCGAGCGTGGCCGCTCGGGTTGGGCCATGTACCCTGAAATCACCAAAACCGAGCCGGTCTTCCTGACCAAGGAAAACCCGTTCGAGCGCTTTCGCATCGGCGCTGGCCCCAACTCTTACAGCAAAGACGTGTCGAAAATGAAACCCTTGCCAGGGAACCAATTCCCACTGGAAGGCTACGACAACTTCACCAAGCAAGTGGTGCCGCGCTGGACCAGCACCGATGCGCCCATCATTGCCGCCTACACCGCACTGGTCGACAAGGTGTGCCCGTGCATTGTTTTGGCGCATTCACAAGGCGGCCCCTTCGCCTACCGTGTGGCACAAGCGCGCCCTGACAAAGTCAAGGCCCTGGTGTTGGTAGAGCCGGCGGGCGTGGGTGACGCGGCCAATGTGACTGCGCTGAAAAACGTCCCCAGCGTCAGCATCTACGGGGACTATGTGGAAACCGATGCACGCTGGCCCACCATCCGGGCCAACAACATGAAGTTCCAAGACGCGATACGCGCAGCGGGTGGCAAAGCCGAACTCATCAACCTGCCGGCCATGGGCATCAAGGGCAACAGCCACATGATGATGATGGACAAAAACAGCGGCGACATCGCCGCGGTGATTCAAAAGTGGCTGGAGGGCCAAGGTTGGGTGCAGTGAGCGTGCGCCGTCTCAAGCCTGCCACCAAGGGCACGGCGGTGTTGTCAAACTCACTTGATCGCCGTTGACCCTTGGGGGCGCATCTGACCGAACGATGCCATCTCTGCTCCTGAGTGGGACAGAAATGGGACAAAGCCTCAGACTGAAGACGACTCCGTCGTTGATTTGTTGGCGATCACTTCGCTGCCACAAAGCTGCCGCTCTTGCCCCCGTGCTTTTCCAGCAGCTTCACGTCGGTGATGACCATGCCCCGGTCCACCGCTTTGCACATGTCATAAATGGTGAGCAGGGCGACCTGCACGGCGGTCAGGGCCTCCATCTCCACGCCGGTCTGGCCGTTGACTTCGGCAGTGGCGGTGCAGGACACGCTGCTGGAGGCGGCATGAACTTCAAATTCCACAGCGACTCGGGTCAGGCCAATCGGGTGGCACAAGGGGATCAGGTCGCTGGTTTTCTTGGCCCCCTGGATGCCCGCGATGCGGGCAATGCCCAACACGTCGCCTTTTTTGGCAGACCCGGAGGTGATCAAGGCCAGCGTCTCGGGCAGCATGTGGATCTGGCCCCGGGCCACCGCCACACGGCGGGTGCTGGCTTTGTCCCCCACATCCACCATGTGGGCTTGGCCTTGGGCGTCAAAATGGGTCAGGGCGGCGTGGGTCATGCGCGTTTTTCGGTCTGGACGACAGGTTCATTACAAGCGTGCATCATACGGGGCTTGCACATGGCATGGATCACCTTGAAATTTCCTGATCGTCGTTTTCACTGGGCAGTTGGACTGGCCTTGGCCATGGGCCTGAACACCCCGCCGGCGCTGGCCCAGACCATTGGCTTGCCCGCCTTGGGCGATGGCGACAGCATTTCCCTGAGCGCCGAGCGCCAGTTGGGGGACCGCATTGCGCGGGAACTGTTCCGTGACCCGGATTACTTGGAAGATGCGGTGTTGGACGCCTACATCCAGCAGCTCTGGGCGCCGCTGGTTCGGGCGGCGGTGGCGCGCGGAGAGTTGTCGCCCGAATTGCAGGAGCGCTTTGCCTGGCGAATTTTGCTCGGCCGCGACCGTTCGGTGAATGCGTTTGCATTGCCCGGCGGCTATCTGGGGGTGCACCTGGGGCTGATGGCGGTGGTCAATACGGGCGATGAGCTGGCCTCGGTGCTGGCGCACGAGTTGAGCCATGTCACGCAGCGCCACATTGCCCGGGGCATGAGCGATCAGTCCAGGATGACGCCCTGGATGGTGGGCTCGATGATTCTGGGGGCCCTGGCAGCCAGCAAAAGCCCCCAGGCTGCGCAAGCCCTGATCGTGGGGGGTCAGGCGGCCGTGATCCAGAGCCAGCTGAGCTATACCCGCGACATGGAACGCGAAGCCGACCGTGTGGGCTATAGCATTTTGGTGGATGCTGGCTACGACCCGGGTGGATTTGTCAGCATGTTTGCCAAGCTGCAGCAAGCCGCCGGCTTGAACGACAACGGTGCATTTCCTTACCTGCGCAGCCACCCCTTGACCACCGAACGCATGGCCGACATGCAGGCGCGCCAGCAATTGAGCGTTCCGCTGCCCAGACCGGCACCGGACATGGCCCACGCCATGATGGCGGCCCGGGCGCGGGTGTTCTCGCAAAGCAGCCCGGATGCGCTCAAAGCCTGGATTCAGGGGCCCGCGGCCCTGCCCGTCACGGCTTCGGCGGCCGATCAGGCCGCTGCGCTGTATGCCGCGAGCTTGTCCCATGTGTTGCTGCGTGATGCAGCGGCCACCCAGCGCCAGTTGCAGGCCCTGGAGGCGCTGGTTCAGTCGCAGCGTGATTTGCCCTCGCACGCGGCGGCACAGCGTTGGTTGCGTTTGCTGCAGGCCGAGGTGGCCGAGCGGCAAGACCAGCCGGCCCTGGCGGTTCAGATCCTGACCCAGGACCTGAACGGGCAGCGGCTGCAGCGCCCCGAATTGATGGCGCTCGCGCAGGTTGTGCAGCGTTTGCCCGGACATGCCCTGGTGCCATCGGTCAAGACGCAGTTGCGCGACCTGGTGCAGCAGACACCGCTGGATGCGCAGGCCTGGGACCGGCTGTCAGGCTTGTTGCATGTGCAGGGCCAGGCCCTGGCGGCCTTGCGAGCGGCCGGCGAAGCGCAGGCCGCCCGGCTGGACTGGCCGGGCGCGGTTGACCGTTTTCGTGCCGCCCAGGAGGTCGCGCACCAAGGCCGTTTGCAAGCCGGGGAGCACATCGAAGCCTCCATCGTGGATGTGCGCCTGCGCCATGCCCGGGAGCGTTTGCGTGCCTTGCAGGCGCCCGAGCGCTGAACCTGGCGCTTGGGGCTATGATCCCCCCCTCCCTGACCTCCACGCACCATGGCCGGCATCCACATCACCGACATCGAAGCCGCCATCAACCATTGGCGCAGCAAGAACCCTTCTCCGGATGGGGTCACGCTGCCGCCTGAGCTGCGCGCACTGGCCGAGGTGTATGGCCTGATGGTCTACCACCGCCAGGACCTGGTGGACGAGTTCTCTTGGCCTTTGGCCGCTGCGCTGGCCTGGCAAGACTGGTACACCACCACGCCCGACACGCCTTGCATTGCGATTTGCTCCACCAGCCAGGGGGATGAAACCTGCAAGGGTTGTGGCCGCAGCTTTGAAGAAGTGCAGGTCTGGATTGAAATGAGCCCGGCTGAAAAGCGTGCGGTGTGGCACCGCATCACGGTTGAAGGCACGTCTTGGCGCTTCAACCGCTATGCCGAGCGGGCGGCTGAAGACCGCCATTGGGCCAAAGCCGCCGCCGATGCACAGGTGCCGCTGGACCTGAAGACCTGAGGGTGCCGCTCGGGCGAGCCGCAAGGGCCGCCGAGCACTGGCGAGTGCGGGGTGTGTCAGTCCTTGTCCGACACGATGCGTCGGACCACTTCTGGGCTGAAGCCCCGGCCGATCAGGAAACGCATTTGCCTGGCCCGCGCTGGCGGGTCCTGTGGCGGGGTGCCGAATTTTTTTTGCCAGACGGCCTGAGCCCGGCTCAATTCGCTGCTTTTCAGTTGGTCCAGGGCCTCGGCCACTGCCGGGCCCGACAAGCCTTTGGCCACCAATTCCTGCTTGATGCGGGCTGCGCCCAGTTTGGTGGCGCGCCGGTGCACCACGGACTCCAGGGCCCGCCCATCGTTGATGAAGTCCCGTGCCTGCAACTCGTCCAGCGCCCGGGCCAGTTCACCGGGGACTTCCTCGTGGGCGGCCAGCTTGCGCTCCAGTTCGGTTCGCGTGTGCTCACGCTGGCTCAAAAGCCGCAGTGCGCGGCCTTTGAGCGAGGGCTGAAAACCGGGCTTGGTCACACTCAGTCGCCCTTGGGTTCGGCAATGGCCGATTCGAGCAGGCGGATGCCCAGCGACTCGCGCACCTTGTTTTCGATCTCGCGGGCCAGGGCCGGATTTTCGCGCAGGAATTCGCGGGCGTTGTCACGGCCTTGGCCGATTTTTTCACCCTGGTAGGCGTACCAGGCCCCCGATTTGTCGACGATCTTGGCGTTCACGCCCATGTCGATGACTTCGCCCTCGCGGCTGATGCCTTCCCCAAACAGGATGTCGAATTCGGCCGTCTTGAAGGGGGGCGCGACCTTGTTTTTGACCACCTTGACCTTGGTTTCGTTGCCGATGGCGTCGTCGCCTTTCTTGATGGTGCCGGTGCGGCGGATATCGAGGCGCACGGAAGCGTAGAACTTGAGCGCGTTGCCGCCGGTGGTGGTTTCGGGACTGCCGAACATCACGCCGATCTTCATGCGGATCTGGTTGATGAAGATGACGGTGCAGTTGGTCTTTTTGATGGTGGCGGTCAGCTTGCGCAGGGCCTGGCTCATCAGGCGCGCTTGCAGACCGGGCAGGCTGTCGCCCATGTCGCCTTCGATTTCGGCCTTGGGCGTCAGGGCGGCCACCGAGTCGACGACCACCAAGTCCACCGCGCCCGAGCGCACCAGGCTGTCGACGATTTCGAGGGCCTGTTCGCCCGTGTCGGGTTGGGAAATCAGCAGGTCCTGCAGGTTGACGCCCAGGTTCTGGGCGTATTGCACGTCCAGGGCGTGCTCGGCGTCGACAAAGGCGCAGGTGCCACCCAGGCGTTGCATTTCGGAGATGACCTGCAGGGTCAGGGTGGTTTTGCCCGAGGACTCGGGGCCGTAGATTTCGATCACGCGGCCACGCGGCAGGCCGCCCACGCCCAGCGCGATGTCCAGGCCCAAAGAGCCGGTGGAGACGACCTGGATGTCGGCGATGGCTTCGCCTTCGCCCAGGCGCATGATGGTGCCTTTGCCGAATTGTTTTTCAATCTGGGCCAGGGCGGCTTGCAGGGCTTTGGACTTTTCGCTGTGGTTGTCGCTCATGGGAATCTCCTTGAATATCGGTGGTTTGGAGCACCGGGTTCAGCCAAGATGTGCTGTAACTGGATGCTTGAACAGTACTGTAAATGGACTGTATAAACATGTAAACACTATTTTTAGTCAGTTTACCTTATCATATCAACATGACCGAAACCACTTCATCCCTCAGCCCGGCGGATCCACCACTGCAGGATGACCGTTGGCGACAAACCCATTTGGGGCGCCTGTTGGGCCATGCCATGCGCCGCTTCGATGAGCGCGTGCTGCATTTGATGGCGGGCAACGAGGGGGTGCCGCTGGCCTTGGCCAATCTGGCCTCGCGCGACCAGATCAGCGCGGCGCATGTGCACATCACGCGGCATCTGGCCCTGGAAGGTTCGCGCCTGACCGATCTGGCCCGTGCGGCGGGCATGAGCAAGCAGGCCATGGGCGATCTGGTGGACCAATGTGCGGCCTGGGGCCTGGTGCAGCGCGCAGCAGACCCGGTGGACGCCCGCGCCCGGCGTGTGGTGTTCACGCCCGTGGGGCTGGCCTGGTTGCAGGCTTTCAAGGACGCGGTGGCCCAGGCCGAGGCCGAGTTCCGGCAGGCCGTGGGCAAGGAGGTGGCCACGGTGGTGGCCCTGGGGCTGGAGGCGTATGCCCATTGAAGCCAAGCCCGGCAATGGCACCCCGCTGACACTAAAATGACACAGCCTGGGCGCAAGCACCAGCGCCCACGACAACAGGAGACCGAGATGCGCATTTTGATCGCCGAAGATGACCAGGTGCTGGCAGATGGTTTGCTGCGGACCTTGCGCAGTGCAGGTGCCGCGGTGGACCATGTGGCCAGCGGCAGCGAGGCCGATGCGGCCTTGATGACCAACAACGAATTCGATTTGTTGATCCTGGACCTGGGCCTGCCCAAAATGCACGGGCTGGAGGTGCTCAAACGCCTGCGTGCCAGGGGCTCGACCTTGCCGGTGCTGATCCTCACGGCCGCCGACAGCGTGGAAGAGCGTGTCAAAGGCTTGGACTACGGCGCCGACGACTACATGGCCAAGCCCTTCAGCTTGCAGGAACTCGAAGCCCGTGTGCGCGCCCTGACCCGCCGTGGCATGGGCGGTGCCACCTCGCAGATCAAGCACGGGCCGTTGATTTACGACCAGTCCGGTCGCGTCGCCACCATCGACGGCAAGATGATCGAGTTGTCAGCCCGCGAGCTGGGGCTGCTTGAGGTGCTGCTGCAACGCGCGGGCCGCCTGGTCAGCAAGGACCAACTGGTCGAGCGCCTGTGCGAATGGGGCGAAGAGGTCAGCAACAACGCGATCGAGGTGTACATCCACCGCCTGCGCAAGAAGATTGAAAAAGGCCCAATCCGCATCGCCACCGTGCGCGGGCTGGGTTATTGCCTTGAGAAGATTCCAGGCTGATCCTGCGCGGCCCCCTTCTTTGCCCTTGCGCTGAGCCATGAAGTCGAAAGGCTGGAACCTGCGGGTCTTCAAAAATGAGCGGCGCTCGCTGTTTGGCGAAATCCTCGACTGGATGCTGACGCCGCTGCTCTTGCTGTGGCCCATCAGTCTGGCCTTGACTTGGCTGGTGGCGCAGGGCCTGGCCAACAAACCGTTTGACCGGGCGCTGGTCCACAACGTGCAGGCTTTGGCCCAACAAGTCAGGCTGGGGCAGGACAAGCGGGTGGCGTTCAATTTGCCGCAACCGGCCAGCGAGCTGCTGCGCGCCGATGAAACCGATCTGGTGTACTACCAGGTGACCGGCAGCCTGGGCGAGCTCCTGAGCGGCGATCGTGAGCTGCCTCTGCCCAAGCCCAACGAGCCCAAGGGCAGGAGTTACGAGGTGCACATCCGCGACGACGAAATGCGCGGATTGGAAGTCAGGGTGGCCTACACCTGGATACGGCTGGATACCGAGGGCAAACGTCCGGCGCTGGTACAGGTGGCCGAAACGCGCGACAAACGCTCCGTGCTGGCCGCCGAAATCATCAAGGGTGTGATGCTGCCCCAGTTCGCCTTGTTGCCGCTGGTGGTCCTGCTGGTCTGGCTGGCACTCGTGCGCGGCATCAAGCCCCTGTCGCAGCTTGAAGAGCGTATCCGTGCCCGAAAACCGGATGACTTGAGCCCACTCGATGACAAGGCCGTCCCGATGGAGGTGGCCCCCTTGGTGGTCTCGGTGAATGACCTGCTGGATCGCCTGAAGGACTCGATCGTCACGCAAAAACGTTTTCTGGCCGATGCGGCCCACCAGCTCAAAACGCCGCTGGCGGGTTTGCGCATGCAGGCCGATCTGGCCCAACGTTCGGGCTCCAGCGAGGAGGATTTGAAGAAGTCCTTGCAGCAGATCGGACGCGCCAGCGTACAGGCCACCCACACCGTCAACCAGCTTTTGTCATTGGCCCGTGCGGAAGGTGGAGGCACCCACATTCCCCAGCAGCGCTGCGACCTGCCTGCGCTGGCCCGCGAGGTCTTGCAGGACTGTCTGCCCAGCGCCATGGACAAGGGGCTTGACCTGGGTTATGAGGGGGTGGAGCCCGGCACGCCAGGGGCGCAAGTTCAGGGCAGGCTGACTTTGCTCAAGGAGATGCTGCGCAACCTGGTGGAAAACGCCATTCTTTACACGCCCAGCACGCCCGAGCGTCAAGGCGTGATCACGGTCCGCACGCTGCTGGACCCCTACAGCAAGGTGCTGGTGTTGCAGGTGGAAGACAACGGGCCCGGGATTGCGGTCCATGAGCGGGAGCTGGTCTTTCAGCCATTTTTCCGAGCGCTGGGCACCAATGTCGATGGTTCCGGTTTGGGCTTGCCCATTGTCAAGGAGATCGCGCAGCAGCACGGCGCAGCGATCAGCATTGACGCCACCAGTCCCGGTCAGCCCTGGCCAGGCGCTTGCTTCACCGTGAAATTTGGCGCTGCCTGAGGGCTTGGGCGGTTCAGGCGGTTGGCGCCATGTTGAGCTGCAGGCGCTCGCGGGCGATCACACGCGCCACAGCAGGCTCGGCGGCCACTTTGAGGACAAAGTCCCGCAATGCGGGGTGTTCATCTGCACCGATGCCCGCCATCGTCCCCCAGCGGAACAGGGTCAGGCTGTAGGCGTCCAGGGCCCCCAGGTGCGCGCCGCCCAGCCAGGCATGCCCTTGTTGTTCGGCATGGGTCACGATCGCCTGCAACTCGCCCAGCATGCCCCGGAACAGGCCGGTGTTGAAAGGCTTCAGCGCGGCCTGGACTTCGGGTTGGTCGGAAAACTTTTGCGGCAAAAAGATGTGGGCGAAGGTGGTGTGCACCGTGTTGTTCATCCAGGCCAGGGTGGACAGCGCCCTGGCGCGGGCCATGGGCTCGGCGGGCAGGAAACCCTTGTGCGCAAACAACTGGTCCAGATGCAGCGTGATGGCCAGGACCTGCGTGATCGGCTGGCCGTCATGCACCAGCACGGGCACTTGCCCGTGCGGGTTGATGGCCTTGTATTCCGGGCTGTGCTGCTCGCCCTTGTGCAGTTTGAGCATGCAGGGCTCAAATTCGGTGCCACTGAGTTCCAGCAACACATGGGGCACAAATGAACAGGCGCCGGGTGCGAAGTAGAGTTTCAGATGCATGGGTGGCTTTCCTTGCTGGAGGGTTATCTG
>Ga0255127_1000268_pt1 | contig 27965 bp, 4 predicted proteins | sample Law_Miss_RepB_8d_FD_188555 | JGI IMG/M metagenome (GOLD analysis project Ga0255127, IMG submission 188555) | Freshwater microbial communities from St. Lawrence River, New York, United States - Law_Miss_RepB_8d | ecosystem: Environmental > Aquatic > Freshwater > River | place: USA: New York...
GTCCGAGCGGCAGTGGACCGTTCACCTATCAGTGGATGTTGAATGATGAACCGATCGATGGGGCGACTTCGCAGACTTATACGCGGAGTGGAGTGGGTGCGGCCCAGGCGGGCGTGTACAAGGTGCAGGTGACAGGCCCTGGCGGGACGGTGACGAGTACAGTGACGACGGTGAGTGTGCTGGAGAAGCCTGTGTTCAAGGTGCAACCGTTGAGCTTAGTGGCGATCGCCGGGCAGGCGGCCAGCCTGAAGGCGACGGTGACGGGTGGCGGCACGGTGACGACGCGGTGGGAGAAGAACCCGGGCATCGATGCGAATGGATGGGTGGCGATTGATGGAGCGACATCGGCTGAGTTGACCTTTGGAACGGTGGTCGCTTCGGATGCCGGCAACTACCGGATGGTGGCGGAGAACGCGGCCGGGAGTGTGGCCAGTACCGCTGTGACAGTGCGTGTGGTGATTGCGGCGAACTACCTGAGCCCGGACATCGCGGTGGCGACAGTGCTGTCAGGTACGCCGACCTCGGTGAGTTTACCGGTGGTGACGGGAGGGGCGGCCCAAGAGTTGAGCGGCGTGGTGGGAACAGTGTATCGCCTGAGCGCTCAGTATCTGGGAACGGAGCCCGTGCAATTGCAGTGGATGCGGGATGGGGTGGATTTGGTGGGAGCGACTGCATCGGTGCTGGATTTGCCGGCGTTGGATGCGGGTGGGAAGCAGGACGGGTTGTATCAAGTACGCCTGATGAACGAGGCAGGACCTGGAGCGGCGGTGAAGGGGCCTGGCGTCCGGTTGACCACGATGGGAGCGCCGCGGTTGTCGGTGGCCCCGCCGAAGGAGGTTTTGGGTGGATTGGGTGACACCAGGAGCTTGCCGCTCGAAGTGGTGGGCACGGTGAGTTCGGTGGTGTGGCGCAAGAATGGGGAAGTGTTGAGCGTGGGCAGCGGCACGCGATTCACGGTGAGCGGGAGCAGCCTGACGATCAGTGGCTTGGTGGCTGATGATGCCGGGCGATACCAAGCGACCTTGGTGAACAGCATCGGGAGCTTGGTCACACCGGAGATCGTGGTGCGTGTCAGCGGGACGCCGCCGGTGATTGCGGCGCAACCGCAGTCGGCGGTGAAGGTTTTGGGGACGTCCTTGTCATTGAGTGTGACAGCCAACGCCCCTGCTGGAGTGCCATCGAGTGATGTGAGTTATCAGTGGTCTTTGGATGGCACTGCGATAGCGGGAGCGACGTCGCCGACGTACAGCGTGACGAGCATGGGGTTGAAGGATGTGGGCGATTACACGGTGTTGGTGACGGCGCGTGGCAATGGATCGGTGTCGTCGCAACCGGCGACGGTGCGTTTGGTGGAAGCGCCAGTGATCACGCAGCAACCGGGCGATGTGAATGTGTTGGTGGGCACCAGTGTGACGTTGAGGGTGGGAGTGAAGGGGGATGCATCGAGTGATTTCCCGACAACGTACCGGTGGTACAACCGGAATGGCCCCATTCCTGACAGTCCCGCGACGGGAAGCTCGGCACCGGCTGCCGACGGGATTGTGAACGGCGCACCGCCTGCGGCGCCTGTGAGCGGGCAGGCGACGGACACGCTGGTGGTGACGTACACCCAAGTACCCCCGGAAGGAATGGCTCAGTACTACTGTGTGGTGGAGAATGCAGCGGGCAAGGTAACGAGTTCCGCGGCGTTGGTGGTGGTGTTGAAGCAATTGAGTCAATTGGCGGTGAGTGGTGATACCAATGCGATCCAGACGTTCAACCTGAGGCCGGGCTGGAATGCGATTTACCTGACGGTGCAGCCTGCGAATGCAGCGATCGACACGGTGTTTGCGGGCATTCCTTGGTCGAGCGTGTGGCGCTTCAAGAACAAGCGGGACCAGGTGCAGTTCATTCAGGACATGAGTGAGACGCAGTGGGACAGCGCGAAGTGGCTCGTCCGGTGGCCTCTGAGGCAAACCAATGGTCCTGCCACAGCCCCAGTCAATCCAGTCGCCTTCGACAACACACTCTTCAACTTGTCACGGCACAACGCCTACTTGGTGCATATTCCGGGGACCAACAGTTTCACGCTGCGGGTTCAGGGAGGACAAGGACACCTTCCGGTCCGCTGGGTGACCGACAATTACAACCTGACTGGGCTGCCGGTGAACCCGACACCGTTGGCGGGACCTGTGGTGCGCGATTTCCTATCGTCCTACACGGAACTCTGGGATGGGACGCAATCGGCGCCGAGAGGCATGTATCGGCTGACGGCCGATGGTATCTGGGTCCCGATGGTGGCGGGAGAGGAAGTGAAGCACGGCGAAGCCTATTGGGTGTACTCCAAGGGCGCGCCCAATACCTCGGGTTCGTTTGGATTGGAATTGGACTATGGCGAGTCACTGGATTTCCCGGACGACAACGACAGTCGCACGATCAAACTGATCAACCCGAAGTCGACGAGCACCAAGGTGCGGATGCAGTTGCAAGCGGCTGGCCCGTTGAGCTTGGCCGAATTGATCCAGCCATCCAACGACCCGAATTTTGGAAACCAGACGGCTCCGATCACCCCTCCATCGCCGACCACTCCACTGTTGAACCCACCGTCGGACCAAAGCACACTGGGCAGTCAAGGGGTGAACAACGTGTCGCCGATCGAGGTGATGACGCCGACGGTGGCAGGCATGGTGCCGATCAATCTGGCACTGAGCGGGGTGGTGGAATTGGCAGCTGGAGAAGAACGGACACTGGTGCTGAAGGCCAACCGGAGCACGGTGGGGGCGACGGGTTGGAGGAACTTGTTGCTGCTGGATGACGGAGTGACGACTTACCAGGTGCCGGCGAGCATCAAGCGCTCGGCGGTGTTGTTGACGGGTAAGTCGGTGAGCAAGCGTCGAGGAGTGTCTGCGAAGAACAGCTCGTCGGCCCCCAATGCACCGGGTCTTTGGTTGGGTCGTGTATCCGTCAACGGGGTGAGCCCGGTGAACGGATACGACACGGTCAAGACGACGAAGAGTTTCGTGAACGACGACGGAGTAGCCACGAACGTGGTGGAAGTGTCGTATGTGGCGAAGACGACCATGGCGGCCGCGACACCGGTGTCGAATCCGCTGGAGTTCAACGTGTTGATCCACGTGGACAACGAGGGCAACTCCAAGATTTTGCAGGAGGTGTACTTGATGCAGGCACCGCCTGCGGCCAACGGAACGCCGGGATCCTTTGTGCTGATCTCCGATCGACGCAGCTTGGCGAACTTCCAAGGGACGGCGATGAAGGGCCGCGAACGGAGCGGCCGCCGGTTGAGCAGCATGGTGCTGGGGCTCAATGGGGCCGCGCGGACCAATGGGTTTTTGCCGATGAGCGGTCAGTTCAAGGCGGGCAACGCGGTGACGGTGACCGTGGGGATGGATTCGCAATCGCCGTTGAATCCATTCTACCACAAGTACCATCCGGACCACGACAACCTGACGGCGGACTTCAAGGTGTATCAGGAGGAAGCCTATGGGTTTGCCCGGGACATCACGGTGGCGTTGAACGCGGACCAAGACGGAGCCGGAGCGAAGAACGGATCGGAAGTGATGAAGGGCACGTACACGGAAGTGATCCGTGGACTGCACCGCCTTCCCATTCAGGTGAAGGGACAAGTCGAAATGGTGCGCGTCAGCACCCTCGGCGCCATCAACCCCACCACTTGGTAACGACGGAAGACCCACAATCGAAACCTTCGTGAACAACTTTTTTAACATGATCCCAACCGTCAAATCCTCTGCAATGGTGCTCCGACTGTGGCGTTGGTTGTTGCCGCTGTGTTTATTTTTGGGCGCAGGGAAAGTCCTTGCCCATCCAGTTGTCGGGCAAGTGCGGGTGAAAATTTACGTTTCCAACACCGAATGGTGGTGCTGCGGCCGCAACTGGTGGGGTAGTTGCGATTGCGGACGTCAGGAAGCCTACAATCTTGTGGTCAATGGATTTGGTCGCGAGTGGCAAGTGGCTGGAACTTTTTATGGCGGCCGATGGTACGAAGCCACTTTCGGTGGGTTATCCCAAGACTGGCCTACCTTCCGGAATAATTTAGCAAATGTTCGTTTCTTTAATACCGACAGAAATTGGGTCGTTGGTCATACAGCGGTCACTGTCTGGGATACTGGCGGGAATATCATACGGGACCATGATACCGATGTGGGTGATTATTGGGTGGGACCTTGGAACAACTTCTGGTTCAACTCGGTGCTGTGGAACTACAACTACAACACCCCTCACGACAGCTACCTGTGGAATAATGGTGCAGATGTCGCCATGAACTGGAACGCGGGCAACGCTTGGGTGAATCAGATCACCATGGTGGATCCGGATGGGTGCTATCCGGGATTCAGCACCTCCAGCAGCAACCCGGGTCTCGGTAGTGTCAACGTGTATCAGGCCGGATGTTCAGGAAAGCATTCCTATTACAATGTGCATTTTCAACCGGCAGCCAATGCTTTCGGGAGAACCTTGGTCACGGTCAACATCAATGATGGGGCGATAAACAGGAGTCATAGTTTCTGGGTGAACGTCAATCGGGTCGGCGCGGCCCCGACGATTCCTGCCATTCGGCAGAATGACTTGGTGCGCGCCGAGCACACGGTGACCCTGGTCAATGCCATTCAGGTCAATGATGAGTACACCCCGCTCCAGAATTTGACGGTTCAGGCCATCTCGACGAGCTCAGATGCTATTCCCTTGTCCAGGGTGGCCATTACCGCGGGCAGCGGAGGCAATGCATTCCGCAACGTGACCATCACCACGCCCAACAACGTGGCGCCGGCTTCTGGCACTGTCACCTTGGGCATTCGAGTGACCGACTCCGATGGCCAGACGGCCAGTGGCAATCTGGTGGTCCGGTATCAGGAGAATGTCCGCTACGGAACCCGCTTCAATGACGAGACGGGCGATTCGCTCGGTCTGTCCCTCGAGCGAGATGTGGACTACATCGACGTGGGCAACAATACCCTCTTCGGTGATTCGGATTTCACCATCGAAAGTTGGGTTTATCCGCGGAGCTTCGAAAACTGGAGCCGTATCTTGGACTTCGGCAACGGAGCGGGCGCGGACAATGTTGTTCTGGCACTCACCGAGGGCGGCAGTGGCCGGCCCCATCTGGGGATTCATCGGGCTGGAGTGGCCAATGGTCTGACCGCCAGTGAGGCGCTGCCGTTGAACCGATGGACTCACGTGGCAGCGGTGCATCGCAGTGGGACTGCGTTCTTGTACTTTGATGGTCGTCTGGTCGGCTCGCAGACTATGCACCGTCCGGCAGCGGTCAGTCGTCGGCTCAGCTACATTGGCAAGAGCAACTGGCCGGAAGGTCGGTTCAACGGCATGATGGATGAGGTCCGGATTTGGAATCGCGCCCTGTCCCCAGCCGAACTCATTGCACAAGCCTATCCGCCCCTGGCCTCCAACGCGACTGGCCTGGTGGGTTATTGGAGCTTGAATGATGGTAACAATACCCCAGTCAATCTGGTGTCCGGCGCAAGGGCCACCTTGGTCGGTGGCGTTTATGTTCCAGGCATTCCCACGGTCAAAACGGTGACCGTCCAAGAGGACACCGCTCTGTCGGTAAGCTCGACCCTCAATGAACTCATTCCGGGTCATTCCCTTCACGTGCTGCGTTCGCCGGTTGAGGGTAGTCTGACACAGACCATTGGTGGAACGGCCTCCAAGTCGTTCGTCGGCATTTCGGGGCCCCGCAACTTCTGGAGCTCCTACCACGATGCCCGGGCCCGTCGGGGTCGATTGGCGACGATTTTAAATGCTGACCAGAATGCCCAGGCTTCGGCGGCGGCCGCCTCCATCGGCAACGCATGGATTGGCGCGACAGATCTCCAAGTTGAAGCCGCCAACCGAAATCTAGCGGGGTTCAGGTGGCTCTACGGGGGGGCGGCGACCACCTACAACAACTGGAGCAACGGCAACCCTGACGACTGGGCCGGATCTCAGGACTATGCTTACATCATGCCTTCGCAGCAAGGTTTGTGGGACGATGCGGACGGAGCCGGTGGCATGGGTTATGTGCTGGAGCAGACCACCGGTTCAACGGCCTCGTTCAACTACACCCCGTTGGCGAATTTCAATCGTCAGGATTCTCCGGAAATCGACTTGGTGGCTGATTACGCCATCCGTAATAACGATGGCCACGACGTGGTGCGCCAACGCATTCGTTTTAATGTTGAACCGGTCGATGACGCACCAGTCGTTCGCAACGATGGCTACGTGAACCTCAATGGCAGCGGTTTCCTCTTTGTGCCGGGACTGAACAACGCCTTCGCCTTCGAAGGGCGTAATGCGTTCACTCTTGAGGCGTGGGTTCGTCCGGCCGCGCGTGGCTGGATGGACATCATCAGCCGGCACACCGGAGGTGTGTATGGTAATTTTATCCTAGCCCTGAACGCTGCTGGTCAGGTGAGCGTCTGGCGCGAACACGCCCCGTGGACTTGGGTCACTGACACATCGGCCAATGGAGCGCTAGATGTCAACATATGGTACCATGTGGCTGCGACTTATGACGGGTCCAAGATCCGCATTTACGTCAACGGTCAGTTGCGCAACGAAACCTTGGACGAGACAGCGGTTGGTGCCGGCTTCACCGATGCCCGGGTGGGAGCTCGTGGAGACGGATCGAGGTTCATCGGCGATTTGGACGAGCTTCGCGTCTGGAACGTGGCCCGCTCCGAAACCGAATTGCGGATGAATTACCGGACCACGCTCAGTGGTTTTGAGACCGGTCTGATTGGCTACTACCGTTTCGACGAGGGCTTTGGTGTGTGGGCCTTCGACTTGTCCAAGGAGGCGGATGACACCAAGGAGAACCTGCGTATCTCTGGGACGGTGAACTGGGTCACCAGTGGCAACACCCCGACCAAGATCATCACCGTTCCTGAGGATCATGCCGGATTCGAGATCTTTGTCTCGGCCTTGGAATTTGACCGCACTCAAACCATCACTTTGGGCGAACCCACGCAGCCTTCCAATGGTCGAGTGGTTCGCAGGGCCTCGGCAGCCGGAGGCACCGCCTATGTGTACACCCCCAAACCGGATTTCTCCGGTGACGATTCATTCCGATACACGGCCAGTGCCAACGGCGTGACGGCATCGGGTACGGTCTCGATCGCGGTGGAGAACATCAACGATCCGCCCGTGATCTCCAACTTGGACAACTTGGTCCTCCAGGAGGAGGCGACACACCGCATTCCGTTTACCGTGAATGACGTGGATGGTCCGATCTCGGAAACCCTGGTGGACGCGAAGTCCAGCGACCCCAGTATCTTGCCCAATGCCAATGTGAATGTCACGGGTACCGGGTCAAATCGCTACCTCGAGATGACACCCTATGAGGGAGCTTACGGCCTCACGACAGTGACGGTTACCGCCAATGATTCCATCGATCGAGTTGAGAAATCCATCACCGTCAACTTCGTTCCTCGGTTGGCCTATGCAGCGATGGAGGTCAGTGAACCAGGACAGGCGACCGAGTCCTTTGGCACCGCCATCGACGATGATAATCGCATTGCAGGATATTACCGTGGTACGGGTGTGGGATCGGTTGATAAGCCAGTTTTCCACGAGCAGATGCTCTTGAATGGACCTGCCGCGAATGTGGGGACCATGACCGGTCAAATCATGGGTTTGAAGTCGGGTATCAATGGAACCAATCACTTCGTGGTCGGGGCCGTCACCTCCAAAGATATTTCAACACCGTGGCGGTTTTCCAGGATTCTGGTGGATGATCGGGACGCAGCGGCAGCACGAGCCTTCGCGGCCGAACCGGATACGGGTAAAAAGGAAGGAGCAGCATTCGCCGCGAGGATCAGCGCCTTTGTTGGGATTCGTGAAACCACCAATATCCTGAGTTTCCCATCGGACTACCGTTCGGGATCAGCACTTGCTGTCAGTGCGTTCGGATCGCTGGTCGGCTATTTGACCAAGGCCGACGGGTCTGAATACCCGCTGTTGTTGGACTTCACACGGACCAATATCACGGCTGAAAATCTCCTCAAGGACGGAGGCAATGCCCTGATCAACGGACGGGCCTTGGCGGTGAATCGCTTCAATCTGGCGACAGGCTACCGATTGATTGCTGGCAAGAGGCGCGCCTTCACTCACAACGGAACAGTGCTTGCGGATTTGCCACTGTCGACGGCGCCCACGGGTGTCCTGGAGACGGTGGGAACCGGCATTGATGACACGGGAGTCGTGGTCGGGTACATGGTTAAGTCCGACAACAAACGGCAGGCCTTCGTGTACCGACCGGGTGCCGCAGGTGCCGCCGGTGTGTGGAAGAGCCCCTCCGGTACGTTTGCCAGCACCTGGGTGCAAAGCGAAGCGACGGGCATCAACACCTTTGGACAAATTGTCGGTGAGGCCACCTTGGCCGATGGTTCCCGAAGGGCATTTTTGTGGATCGGAGACGCAGCCTACGATCTGAATGCCATCCTGCCCTTGGGCTCCAAGTGGAAATTGGATCGGGCCAATGCCATCAATTCTGCCGGCCAAATCGTGGGCACGGGTCGGGTTAGCGATGGAACAAAGGATCAAATTCGAGCCTTCCTCGCGACACCGGCCAGTGTGATTGGCAAGCGGGTGGCGCGCCCGGAGGGCACGGTCGCACGCTCTCCCGTGATTGAAATCCTCGAAGCCACTCCCGGGGACAATTCTGGCAATTCATTCTTCTGGAGCGAAGTGGAGCGAGCGCTCTATGCCATTCGTCCGGTCAAAGCCACGATTCGCTGGCACCGGAACAACAACATGACGGCGCTCAACCTGGACGTGGTTTCCAGATTGACGGTGGCGACTTGGCCCAAGACACCAGATATCCATATCGCTGGATCTCCAGTTGAGGTTCAGCCGATCAAGCCCGACAGCCAGTATTCATTCTACGGACTCCATTACACGACAACCCCAGGGGCCCTTGTTGATAGTGTCACCAAAGTATTCAACACCTCGGAGTTGGGAACTGGACACTCGGTGGTTCGTTATCTGAAGAGCGGTAATCTGGCCCCGGATTCCACCACGCAATCCAATCTCTTCCATGTGGTGCGGACGCATCTCTGGAACGACCCGACTTTGCTGACCGATGCCGGGTGGCCCATCGGCACCCCTATTCGGGATGCCTACCACAATGATTATCCGGGTCGCAACGGCTACTTGTTCTTCGCCAAGACGGCCGTGGATTCCATCGGTGCCGATGCTGCCTACAACCGGTCGGCGCGGACGGGAACCCTCATCCCCGTCAATGAACTCCATCCGGAATCGCCCATCGGTGATGAAGACCTGGTGGTTGTCTGGTACAAGATGAACAACGACCTCAACGTGGCCTGGGCGAGCAAGCCGGTCCGCTACACACCGTCTTGGCCGGTGGATGTCAATAGCATCGTCATTGCCAGCACCCGTGGTTCGGATCCGTTCGGGGTTGATCCTATCACTCCGGTCACCTATCCCGATGCCCGGATTTACAACCAGCCTGTCCCGGGATGGGCAGGTTTCAATCCCAACGAGGAACATGCGATGATCCTGCCGGGAAGCGTCTCCGAGGCGGCCTACGCACTGCGCAATGACTTGAACGATATTCGCAAGTACTCCAAGCCGTACGTTTTGCTCAAGTACCGCCACCCAGTGGATGGATTGTGGCGTCATCGGGTGTATCAGGTGATCACCGAACAGCGCCCCTTCCTCTTCGACTACCCTGCGACGGCCGGTACCGAGATTCAGCCTCCTTATCCACTGAGCATCCTGCCGGTGGCTCAGGCGAATTACATCTCAGCGGGTCACGAACTGGCCCTCGAAGATTACAACGGCAAGATCTACGCCCGTCAGGCCGGTGTGGCGGGTGCGATCAACAACAATCTGGTGCTCCGCCTCTATTATCCGATGCAGCCTGGCTTCTGGTACGATTTGGATGGCAGTGGTGCCAACGATGCGGCTGAAGGCGCTTTCATTCCATGGCTGGACCGCAATCCAGGCACTACCGTGGGGACCCCTTTCCCAGTCCGCTACACCGTGCGCTGGCCCGATGCTGTGCCGATTCTCGAGGTGGGTGACACACTGTTCGAGGCCAAGAAGGGGCTGCCGGGCGTTGCCAACTGGGCATCGGCCCAGATGGTGTACGACACCCTTAATCCGACCTTCACCAACTCCTTCCGTATCGGAGCCGGCTACCTGACGGTGCCGCCCACCAACGTGGTCCGCCTGTATGATCCGATGAGTGAGCGCGTATTGGTTTTGGCCAAGGCCTTCAAGCTTCCGGATGCCATTCGGATGATGGATGCACCGGCCGGCCGTCGTGCCTTCCGGGATCTCCCGTATCCCATCCAATTGCGCCTGAGCTATGATCCGATGGGACACCGACTTGGGTTCAAGGGTCATTACGACAACGCCGCGGTGGGTGAGCCCTTGTTGCTGCCCAATATCCTGTCCCAGGATGAACGAGACCGCATCAAGCAACTTGATGGTCCGGGCAACAGCGAGTTCGACAAGGTCGTGGACGCACTCTACGAGCTGACCCGGAACCCGAATAAGTTGGATCTCAACAAGGACAACATTCCCGACAAGACCTTCTTGGTGGGTTACCAGTACCCGATCAGCAAGACCAACTTCGTCAACGGCTCCGCCGTAGGCTTCGAGTACGACACTTCGCGCATCATTGTCGAATCGTTGCCTGCGGGTCTCAAGGCACTCACTGCGGCCGTGGGTGAGAACATCCCGGCGGTTCCCAGTCCGGGTTCCGCAGCAGTGTTCGCTGGCTCGACTTGGCTCAGGTCTGATTGGCTCCCGACAGGTGCTCAGGAATCCTTCACCTGGGAAGCTTGGGTGAAACGTGCCGAGAACAACCGCGAGGACGTGGTCCTTTCGAGAGGTTTGGCTACCGATGCGATGACCTTCCGATTCACTGCGCTGAATCAGGTGGAGTTCTCCTTGGGATCCGATGTGGTTCGCACGGCTATCCGGTACACCGACGACGTCGCCCAGTGGCACCATTGGGCTGGCACCTTCAATGGGGCGACGCGTCAGTTGGAACTGTTCCGCAACGGCGTGAGCGTTGCGGTTCTCGATGTCACCCGCTCTTCATGGCCGGCCTCGGGCCCACTGGGCATTGGTGGTAATTCAGGTTCCGGCCGCTTCAAGGGTTCCGTCGATGAGGTGCGCATCTGGCATGGACAGGTGCGTGATGCTTCCCAGTTGCAGGCCTTCCGCGACCAGACTCTCGTGGCTGGGCAGAAAGGGCTCGTCGGTTACTGGTCATTCGACCAGTTGGATGGCGACAAGTTCGCTGATGTGAGCGGGTTCCGTCGCGACCTCGAAGAGTTCGGCGCGACCTTGTCGACCTACAACGGGGTCAACCCCGGGACGTTGGCCAAACTCTACACGCTACCCGAATGGGTGGCTCAGAAGCCGGCGACGGTTCGCCGGGTCGATAGCATGGCCGTGCTGCCCAGCGCACCCAATTTAGACTATGTAGCGATTCGATTGCAGGCGCTCTTGGTGCCCCCGCTCTCCGGCAAGTACACCTTCTGGATCTCAGCCGATGATCAGGCGGAATTGTTTTTATCCACTGATGAGAACCCGGTGAACAAGGTCAGGTTGGCGTCGGTTCCGTCACCGACCGGTACCAACGACTGGGAGCGGTTCCCTGCCCAGAAGTCCGTTGAAGTGGACCTGAGGGCGGGCCGGTCATACTACATCGAGGCCGTTGCTGCCGAGGCGACCGGGACCGACCACTTGGTCGTTCGCTGGAGGCTGCCGGATGGATCTTGGGAAGGGGGCAACTCGAGCCTGCCCATTCCCCAGCGTCGTCTGTTGCCCTTCGGTGTCGGAGGCACTGCGGTTGCCATCGGCACCATCACCACTGAGACCGTCAATGGTCAGTCGTGGGGCATTCCGCCGCGTTTCGTGACGCTCATGCAGAACAACGATCCCGGGTTGGCGGGTTTGCCCGTCACGCTGTCGGTGATCGCCATTGGTGCGGGTCCTCATGGCGGCGATATGAAGGTGCTGCCGCCCTCCAATGTGTTCGACGAGCGCCTCACCCTGCGTCTCTCGAGCGACTATGGTGGCCAGCCCGAGAGGTTCGACTTCGAGTGGTGGTACAAGCCCGACACCGCTGATTTCAAGAAATCGCTCCTGCCAACACTCAATAACGATGGCTCGGTGGGCAATGCCAACGGATGGATCAAGTACACCCCGGGCTCCGGCATGGGTAAGAACATGATCACCTTGGGGGAGAATGGCGAATCGGGTCTCCTGGTGATGTCGGACAACTGGTTCATTGCCCGGTATCGGGGTTACAATGTGGGCAACAGTCGCAATGTCTGGAGCCCGTGGATCGGCGATCCGGCGAGCCTCTCGACTCCATTGCCGATGCTGGCCGAAGGCTGGGTCAAGCGTGTGGTGCGCGGTCTGAATCCGTTCGATGAACGTGCTTCGGATCTCAGCACGGCCTCGGCCTCCGCGCGTATCTCCATGCTCGAGCAGGCGGGGCGTCGCTATGAGGGTGATGTGGCCTTCAATCCGGATCCCAACTACTTGAACAAGATAGGCTTGATCGAGGCTTATGAGACGGTGCTTCGCCGCGCGCGCTCTCTCAGCACCGATGGTTCGCCGCCGGTGAACTACGCCCCCGCCAACACGGCACTGCTCTACATGGGCAGCCGTATCAGCGACCTCTATACGTTGCTGGGTAACGAAGCTATGGCGGATGCCGCCGATCCCACGATTGGGTTCACCACCAGCGATAGCTACGGCAGCTTGGCATCGTCCATCTTCGCCTTCCAAAACCAACTTGATTCGCTGCTTGAAGAGGAATTGGGACTGTTGCGCGGTCGGGATGACAGCTCGGCCGGGGTGCAGGGGTCTCCGATTTACAATCGCCTCTTCTGGAACTTTACCCAGGGTGAGGGAGAGGTAGCTTATTCTCAGGTCTACAACCTCAAGGACAAGAACGCCGACGGCAAGATTGATGAGAAGGACGGCATGATCATGTACCCTCAAGGACATGGCGATGCATGGGGTCACTACCTGACGGCAACCAAGGCCTACTACAACCTCCTGAGGAACCCCAATTTCACCTGGGTTCCCCGCTCCGAAAACATGGTTCTGGCCGGTGTTCCGGTGAAGGTGGACTACCTGGACGAGCGCAAGTTTGCCATGGCCGCGGCTGCCAAGGCCAAGGCCGGTGCAGACATCGTCAACCTGACCTACCGCCTCAAGTATGTGGAGGAGCCCTCGGGCCAGTGGCAGGGCTATTCGGATACTGACGCCAACCGAGCTTGGGGTGTGGATGAGTGGGGCATGCGTGCCGGTATGGGAGCCTATTTCGACTGGGTGATGGCCAACGCCATTCTCCCTTCGCAGGATCCGAACCCCGCACACACCGGCATCGACAAGATAGATCGGACCACCGTCAAGGAATTGAATGAGTTGGCTGCTGCGTTCGGCTTGGTGGAACGCCAAATGGACCAAGCCGATCAAGGCTTGAATCCGCTCGGTTTGGCTCAGGGCGTGGTTCCATTCGACATCGATCCAGCCTTCCTGGATGACGGTCAGGGGCAGTTTGAACAGGTGCAGGAGCGTGCCAAGGATGCGCTCGACAATGCGATTTCCTCGTTCAACCACCTCAACAGCATGAATCAGGCGATCCGCGGATCCGGTGATGCGGCCCAAAATTTGGAGTATGATCTGGAGATGCAGGACCGGGAGTATACGACCCAACTGGTTGAGATCTTTGGGTATCCGTATGCGGGGGATATCGGTCCAGGCAAGACTTACCCCTCGGGCTATGACGGACCGGACATGCTTCACTACATGTACGTGAATACCCGAGAGATCGGGAACAACAATGCCCCGCCGGATCAGGCCTGGACGGGCTTGATGGCCAAGATGGATTCGGAGTTGTCCAAATGGGGTAGCTTGAGGTTGCGTGACACCGACCTGACTCGAACGACGGACGTCTTGGCTGGAACGGAAACCATGTCGGTCAACTATCCGTTCTCAGCTTCGGGCTTCGCCTTCGAGGCACCTGCTTCATGGGGGCAGCGTCGGGCGCCGGGCAGCTTGCAAGAAGCTGTTTCGGATCTGGTCCAAGCCGAAACCCGTCTCAAGCAGGCTCTCAAGGAATACGACAAGCTCCTGAAGGATATCGATGAACAAGTCAGGCTGTTGGACGGGGAATTGGATGTGACTCAACGAACCATCGAAATCACGGAGGCCGGCAACAGGAGGACTTCTGATCTCCTGACGGAAATCAACAAACTCAAGGCTGTCCAGATAAGTCTGAATCGGGGTCAGGAGGCTGTTGCATTGGTGGGTGATTCCATTCAGGAGTCCGTTCCGAAAAACTTCGTTGCAGGTGCCACGTTGATTGCGGGTCTTGCCGCCGGTGGTGGTGTTGTAACCGGAGGTGACGTGGCCTCGGCAGCCCGAGGCGCGGTCAAGGCTGCGTTCGGTCAGTTGGCCATGAATGCATTCGGTATCGGGTCAGATATCGCCGAGAACAGCGTCAACGGTCTTGAGAAAACCCTCCAGACGACGGACATGCAGAGCAACCTCGACATCACCAGGGCTCAGCTGAAATACGAGCATCAGCAGAATCTGAAGCAGGTGGCTTCGATGATGCGTGAAGAAGCTCCGCTCCGTTTGGAGATTTACAACCAGAAGGAAGTGGTCCAGCAGGCGGCCGGTCGGGTGCAGAGCACATTGGCGGGGGCTCAACGAATCGTTGAAGCGCGGACCGCCTGGCGGAAGCAGTTTGCCGGTCGGGCCACCGAATTGCGGTACAAGGACATGGCCTTCCGCATCTTCCGCAACGATGCTGTCCGCCAGTATCGTGACCAATTCGAGTTGGCAGCTCGCTACGTTTATTTGGCGGCAACCGCCTATGACTATGAGTCGAACATGGTCGGATCGGAGGGCAATTCCGGTCGGGCGTTCCTCACCGACATCATTCGTCACCGCTCACCGGGTGTGGTCCAGGAAGGCTCGCCTATCGCGGGCATCCCGGGCTTGGCCGATCCGATGGCCCGCATGGGTGCCAACTACAAGGTCATGAAGACCCAGATGGGTTTCAATAATCCGCAGACCGAGACGGGTAAGTTCTCGGTTCGCAATGAACTGTTCCGAATCCTCGACGGCACCAACAATGCGGCAGCTCTCTGGCAGGCCAAGCTGAAGGAGTCCCTGGTGGACGATCTTTGGAAGGTGCCCGAGTTTCGTCGTTTTTGTCGTCCGATGGCCCCGGAATCCGCAGGAGCCCAACCGGCCATCGTGATCCGATTCCCGACCACCGTGACCTTCGGCCTCAACTTCTTCGGTTGGCCGTTGAGTGGTGGCGACAGTTCCTACGATGCGTCCCAATACGCGACGCGCATCCGCTCGGCGGGCATTTGGTTCGAGGGCTATGACGGCAAGGGGATGTCCATGACTCCCCGCGTGTATCTGGTGCCGGTGGGTGCGGACGTGCTGCGTTCACCCAACGGTTCCAATTTCGAGACCCGTCTGTGGCGCGTGGTGGATCAGAAGATCCCCTTGCCGTTCCCGATCCAACAGCGCCAGCTGCAGGATCCGAAGTACAGCCCCATGCTGGATTCCTTGGGAGGATCCTTCGTGGAAATCCGCAAGTTCTCGTCGTTGCGTGCTTATCACGACAGCGGTGGCTTTGATCCCTCGGAGGCGTCCTCGGACAGCCGCCTGGTGGGTCGATCGGTGTGGAACACCCAATGGATGCTCGTCATCCCCGGTGGCACCCTTCTCAACAACAAGACTCAGGGTCTTGATTCGTTCATCAATTCCGTCAGCGACATCAAACTGTTCTTCCAGACCTATGCATACTCAGGCAACTAATCGACCGCTGTTGGCGGCCTGCCTTTTGTGGGCAGCGAGCTTGGTTGGGGTGGTGTTACCCGTGATCGGTGCCGGTATTCCCGAGCCTTACAATCTGGTGTACGGGGTTATTAAACTGGGCGATGCAACGATCACTGCCGCCGACACCAATGTCGTGGTCGAAGCGCGGCGCTTCCCCACCTCCACCGCCTTCGCCAGTTACCGCATGGGTTCCCGTGCTGCAGCGGCAAACTACTACGCGCTGCAATTGAGCGTGGAACAGAAAGTGACCGGACAGAACATTTCCACAGAGGCGAGCGAGTCCGGGACGGTGGTCTACCTGACAGTCTTGAGTGGCGGGAGGGTCATGGACCAAGTTTCCTACACGATGGGCGGCCGCGGAACCGCCCGACAGATCGACTTCGGCAATGTCGACAACGACAACGACGGGTTGCCCGACGGATGGGAACAGGCCTACCTCTATGGCCTCGAAAGCGGACCTGAAGATGATCCGGACCGTGACGGCGAGACCAACAGGAATGAATTCTTGCTGGGACTCAATCCCTTGGTGATGGATGCCCGGCACCCGGCCGACATCAATCCTGCGGATGGGCGCCTGACCATTCAGGAGGTCTCCGCCTACTACACGGCTTGGCGAAACGGCACCAACCAATGGAACCAGACTTTGGCCAACGGAACCACAGTGGCTCGGGGTCCGGTCCCGATTCCGGTGGAATATGTGACGCGTGCCACCTTCATCTGGGAGCGGGGTGAAAAATACGTTCTGAACGCAAAATCGGCGTCATCGGCGCCTCTTTGGTGGGTGCCTGAGACGACCGCAGCGACAACTTCAGTGGGTGATGAAATGGCATCCAAGGACAGCGGAGGTGCTTTGGATGGATCGCTGGCCGTCTTGGATGGCTCCAAATCGCGTCGTCCGGCCAACTCTTCGACGGCCAAGTCGGAGAAGACTCCGATGCGTGTCGTCAGCACGGCGCCAGTCAACTTCGCGAATGGCGATCTGGTCACGGTCACCAATGATGTCACCATCTTGTCCGGTCTGCGTACCTATGCGGTGGAGCACTATCCGCCCGCTGGTTGGGAGATCGTCGCCATCAGTGCGGGTGGCTATTATGATTCGGTGTACCAGCGGGTGAAGTGGGGGCCGTTTTTTGATCGGCAGCCGCGGCAATTGACCTACACCATGAAAGCGGTGAAACCGGCCAAATCAGCGGACGCGGTGGCGTTGGTGGGTGCCAGTGCCTACGATGGAATTCCGGTGGAAATCGAAGGCCAGCAGTCGATCTTCATCATCCCTGGAGAAGAGCGTCGTTTGGTGCTCCAAGCTGGAAGCACCTTGGGTCGGTGGAAGTTGCAAGGCCAACCGGGAAGGATCTACGAACTGAGCCGTTCGACCAATCTATCCCAGTGGATGCCGGTGCAACAAGTGCCTGCGGATGACGCTGGTTTGGTGGAATTCACGGATGATCGGATGGATTCCGAGACCTCGGGCTATTTTAGGGCTCGGGAATTGCCTTGATGTCAGGTCCTCGCACGAATGTTGGGCACGGTTGGATTGTCTCCGGGCTGTGGATCAGCGTCATCGGGCTATTCTGGGGCTGCGGTGGCGAGTCCTCGTCGGTTTCCACTCAGCGACCGAAGTCGCTGGAGGGATACCAGATTCAAAATGAGGAGTGGAGCAGAGGATGGTTGGCTCCTGAACGTTTGGCCCAGCGGTGTGATCGGGTGATCGTGGCCGGTTGGGATCGCAGTCGAAAAAGTGGAGATCCGTGGGCCGTATTCGAGACCTTGGAGGTTCGGTCCATCCAACCGCCTGAGTTGGGGTCCTCCCAGCCTTCAGGAATGGACGGCGTTCGGGTCCAAGCGTTGGTCCCCGGCACGAAGACTCTGTCCACCCGAGCGGAACGCGAGGCATGGTCGGAATCCTTCCGAGCAGCGGGTTGGGTGTGTGTTCAATCCGAATGGCGGACGGTCGGATGCACCCGCAACGGGACCAATGTGTTCACCGAGGTCGCCATGAACCTTCACCTGCTTCGTACCAAGGACCTGATGCGGGCCGAGGCCCGAGGTCAGTGGCGCATGGAATGGAGTCTGACCAATGACTCGCCCGCCGCGGTGCCGCGTTGGATGAGTGCCACTTGGAAAACCGGTCAATGGCTTGAGAAGTCCGGGACCCCTCGGTTTGTTGAGCGCTGGTCGGCTGCTCTCAAGTCGTCTTCCCGGGGAGGCGGCATGGTGGATCCTCTGATCGTGTCCGATTGGGACGGTGATGGGCGCGAAGACCTGATTCTGGCCGGAGCAAACCGATGGTTTCGCTGGAACTCGGCGAACGGATGGTCCACCAACCGAATCATCCCCTTCGATGATATCCATCTCCAAGCGGCATCCGTCGCTGATTTCGATCGGGATGGCCATTTGGATTTGCTGGCCCCCGGCGGGCGTCAGCTCCAACTTTTTCGTGGCAACGGTACTGGAGGGGTGGAGTTGCCCCCCGTCCTGACCCCGGCCGCCGCGCTTAAGGATCCGATGGTCTTGGCCACCGTGGATATGGACGGTGACGGCGACTTGGATGTTTGGGTGGGGCAGTATGCGGCCGCCTTCGAGTCCGGACACACGCCGACTCCTTTTGATGCAGCCACCAATGGGCCACCTGCATCGCTGTGGCGCAACCTGGGCAACGGCCGGTTCGAGGAGTGTTTGTCCACCAGCGGTCTCGATCGGGTTCGCGACCGGTTTGTCTTTTCCGCAGTCTTTTTGGATACGGACGGAGACCGCCATCCGGAGTTCCTGCAGGTGTCCGATTTCAACGGTGTCGATTTTTTCCGCGGTACCGGTTCCGGGAAGTTTGCTCAGGAGACCTCCAAAGCCTTGGGAGAGACCCGCGGTTTTGGAATGGGTCATGTCGTCGGCGATTTCGACCGGGACGGCCGTCCGGACTTCATGATGATCGGCATGAACTCAGCACCGGCAACCCGCATGGAAGCGTCCGGCATCCACCATCCCGGCTTCCAACGGGTGCGTGAGGGGCGACGGGAAATGACCCATGGCAACCGAGTCTGGCTCAATCGGGGCGCAGGCCGCTGGGAAGTGGCCCCTTGGGAGCGACAGGTGGCTGAGACCGGTTGGGCCTGGGGAGCCGCTTGGCTGGATTCCAACAACGATGGGTTGGGTGAATTTTACGTTGCCAACGGCTTCATCAGCAACGAGTCGGCCTGGGATTATCAAGCGGAGCACTGGTCTACCGAAGTCTATCAAGGAGGAGGCGAGCCTGACGCGGCACGCGCCGAATATTGGCAACGGCGCTCCCAGCTCAAGATGGAGAGCGGAGCCTCCGAAGGGGGGCACCACCGCAATCAGTGGCTGGCGCCGGTGGGTTCGGACTGGCAGGAATTGGGCTGGCTGGGGGGCATTGCTCTCCCCGAGGACTGCCGCAATGTGGTGGCTTGGGACTACGATGGGGATGGACTTCAGGATCTTCTGGTGGTGACTCAGGAGGAGTATCCCACGGCGCAAACGGTACTGCGGGTTTTCCGCAATGAGCATCCCGGCGGTGACTGGTTGGCCATTCGTGTTCCTCCCCAAGCCGGGGTGTCGCCCTGGGGTGGTGAAGTGACTTTGAATTTTGTCGATGGTTCCATGAGGCGTGAATGGCTGGTGGACCAGCAAGGATTTCGGACTCAACCGCCTCCCATGGCCCACTTTGGCCTAGGAACAGCGAAACCGAAATCCGTTCGAGTTCGTTGGCCCGACGGGGTGGAAAGGGAGGAGACGGTTTCTTCCGTCAACCGGACCCTCACCGTCTCAAGACCCTGAAAGAACGAAGGATTCCAATGACTTTTCCATGGCGGATTCAATGGCGTGGGTTTTTGTTCGGGGGCGCGTTCGTGATGCTGGTCTGCTCGATGTTCTTGGGCTGTCGCAAAGCAGACGAGTTGGCACCGGCACCGGAATGGGTGGTCCAGGTCGGGACCCAGAAGGTGGCCACGGTGACCTTTGAGGCGGACTGGGGTCGGCGTCAGTCCCAGCAAGAGCGCCCCGTCCCATCCGGCGATGTGATCGGAGCCTTTGTCAGCGATTGGCAGGCCTATCAAGCTGCCGGACAAATGGGGTTGTTGGAGGATCTTGAGCTTCAGAGCTCCATCCGGCGGTTGGTTGGGGCGAAAGTTCGAGAGAAACTAGCCGAACGCTTGGCGAAGCCTGGGGCGGACGCCCCGATAGATGTTGCCGAAATAGAAACGGCGTACCGATCTCAGCCCCAGCGTTGGCAGAGGCCTCCAGCTTGGAATATCGCGTGGTTGGTGGCATCGGTCTCTCCCAAGGCTGAACCGTCCCGGCGAACCGCTGTGCGTGAGCGTTTGGAAGGGTATCGGCGTGAAATCTTGAACAGTAGTGATCCCAAGGCGACGTTCGCGATCCTCTGTTCCAATCACTCCGATGACACGGCCACCCGATACCTTCGGGGTGAGTTGGGGTGGTTGCAGCGGGAGCAATTGGTCGGACGAATGGGGGAGTCCATCGCCGAACAAGCAATCCTCTTGAATTCGACCAATCGAATGTCTGCCGTGTTGGAATCTCCGACCCGGATGGTGGTGTTGCTGCATCTTGGTCATCGCTCGGTTCAGATGCGGCCTCTAGATGAGGTGGCTCCACAGATCCGCTTTGAGATAGGCAAGCAGCGGGACGAGGAGCTCAAGCGAGCGCTTGCCAAGGAGTTGAATCGTCGAGTGCCCGTAGAGACCAACTTGGCGGTACTAGCCCGCTTGAAGGCACCGACCGTACCCACGTCGACCCCTCCGGCCCCTTCGCCCATGCCGCGACCCTGATGATGTTTTCTCTGCGACTCCTGAATTTATGGCTTACAGCCATTAGTATTCGCCGGAGTTTCTTGAAACAACGGTGGGTGATACTGGTGCTGTTCTTGGCGGAAGCCCTCCGTTCCGAAGCCGCGGGGACCGTGACCCGGCGATTCCCGGCAGAGGTCGTTGAGGGACAAATCATCGAGGTGGTTCTGCAGGCCGAACCCCTGGTTTCGGCCTTGGCGTTCGGTGTGCGTGAGACCTTTCCGCCCGGAGTGGAGTACATCAGCTCCAACCCTCAAGCCAGTTACTCCAGCACGCAGCGTCAACTCCGATGGGGCTTGTTCTTTGATGGTCGTTCCCGTCCGTTGACTTACCGGATTCGGGTGCCTTCGGCTCGGACGCTTCTCGGGTGGCAAGGTTGGCTGGATGAGGATGGGGTGTCTGTCCCTTCCGGGGGCCCGAATCAATTGGTGGTTCAGCGACCCAACCCAGGATCGGTGACGCGGATATTGCCGGCTCCGGTGGAAGCCGGCGGCATCGCAACCATCCGCCTGCAGATTCGCCCGCGCAGTGGGCTTCAGTTCCAAGTGATCGAAGAGACGCTGCCGTCGGGATGGAGTTTGATCGATCTCAACCAAGGCGGATCAGCCTTGTCATCCCGCCAGTTGCGCTGGGGTCCGTGGACCGATGACCTGGCTCGAGACCTCACCTATCGGCTCCGCGCGCCTGCGCAGGCGGTCCCCGGCATTTGGAGTGGTCAGTCCACCTTGGGTGAAGACTTGGTTTCCACCGTGGGTGCTTCTCAACTGGAGGTTCTTCCCAAATCCCAGGGTTCGGTGGTGCGTACTTTTGGATCGGCTCAATACACCCCAGGTCAGACGATCCAAGTTCGACTCAGCGTGAAACCGCCAGATTCCGTGGGCTTGTATGTGGTGGAGGAGTCCGTTCCTGCGGGATGGACACTGTCGAAAATCGATGCGGATGGCCGGTTGAGTGCGGGGCAGTTGGTTTGGGGTGTTTTGGCCGGTAGCACTCCGCGGGAATTCAGCTACACGCTGAATATTCCGGAAAGTGCATCGGGTCCCGCTAAGTTCTCAGGATTAGGTCGGTTCGACGCGAATCCGGTGGTGACGACGGGATCGTCGGAGATTCAGCAACTCGAGCTGGCCAAGCCCAAAGCGAGCCGAACTTTGCCGGCCGAATACATCCCCAGTTTGCCTTTCACAGTTCAAGTGTCTGCGGAGCCGCTGGCAGGATCCACTCTCTACCTCGTTGAGGAAGATATCCCAGCCGGATGCACCGTTGATTCCGCGGGTACTGGAGTGGTCTCGGGCCCGCGCATCGTCTGGGGGCCTTTTCTGGATGATAGCCCCCGCAAGTTTTCGTGCCGGCTTCTTCCTTCGAGCCAGGTTGTCGGCAATATCAGGTTTGCAGGCAGGATTCGATCGAGCCTCGGACAAGGGACGATCACTGGGGGGGATTCCCTGCCGCCGCGACCTCCCAAATCAGGACGGATTGAGCAGAGCTTACCGAAGTACTTCCTGCCAGGCGTTCCGTTCACGGTGTCCTACCGTCTGATACCGGAGTCCGGTGTCGCCCTGCATCTTCTCTCTCAGTCGATTCCGGTTGGGTGGTCTGTGGGGGGCATCACGGGAGGCGGGCGTTGGGACCCGGCCCAAAGGCGTGTGCTCTGGGGTTTGTTCAACGACGATCAAGAGCGGACGTTGTCGGTCGAAATTCGCCCAACGGTTTCGGCCCGCGGGTCCTACTTGCTGGGCTGCGAAGCGGTCTTTGATGGCCAGAACCGGTCGCCTTCGACGAGCAGTTCCATTGTTGCCAACCTGCCACCCGAGTTGTCTGCGGTTCCCGCTCAGACGGTGGCAGAAGACGAGACTTTGAGTTTGCGCGTTCGAGCTTCGGATCCGGAACTGCCCGCCGATCAGTTGACCCTGTCGGTCACTGTCGAACCGTCCGATCTGTTTCCAGTGGCCAACCGATCAGCGTTGCGTCAGGGGAACGATATCCTTTTGACCCTGAGACCGGCCGCAGAAGCTTCAGGATCGGCCGTCATCCGATTGGCGTTGTCGGATGATGTGCAGACAACCCGAAACCAATTCGATGTGACGGTCCTTCCGGTGAACGACATGCCGTTTGTCTCCCCAGCAACCGGGGCCTTGGGAGCGGTGGAGGACTCGGATCGGGTACGCGTTCAGGGAATCCAGATTTCCGATCCGGATCTAGGGCTGGCCCCAGTCGAGGTTGAACTGGAGGCGGCTTCAGGTGCCCAGTGGTTGGAATGGCCCCTGCCAGTCGGAGTCCAAAAATTGCCTTCCACGAATTCGAGCCTTGTTCGGCTTCGAGGGACTCTGGCCCCCATCAATCAGGCGCTTTCGCAAATCGCATTTCGGCCGGCAGCCGACTTCTTTGGAACCCAGATCCTCCGGATCCGAGCTAATGATTTGGGTTCGTCGGGGCCTGGTGGTCCTCAGATCGGCATTCGGGACGTGGAGATCGATATCGCCGGCATCAATGACCCGCCCGGTTTCCAATCCTTGTCGGGTGTGGTGCTGACTGCGGACGAAGATGCCACTCCTGCAGCGACATCGTTTCCCGGGTTTCTCAAGGAGATCCGGGTCGGCCCCACCAATGAACTGAGTCGGCAGTTGATTCTTCTGCAGGTGGTGGCGGAGCAACCGTCGCTCTTCTCCGTTCAGCCGTCGATCGATACGGCCAATGGTCGACTTCGGTTCACCGTGGCCACGAACGTCTCCGGGGAGACATGGGTCACGGTTCAGGCGGTGGACACGGGGGGTATTGCCAATGGCGGAATCGATCGAAGCCCGGTCGACCGTTTTCTGCTGCGGGTGGAGGCAGTGAACGACCCGCCTTCCTGGACCTTGGCCAATGCCATATCCGGGAATATCGAAGATTCTCCCATCGTTTCGCTGAAGGGGATGCGCCTGAGTGATCCGGATGTGGATGGGCAACCATTGGATGTGACTCTGGAATTGGATTCGGAGGCGACTTGGTTGGAGCGCTCTCTTCCCGATGGATTGCAACGGGTGGGTGGATCCGAGGGAGTGCTTCGTTGGTGGGGCCCTTTGGATCGGCTGAATCAGGCGTTGGATGAACTGAGCTTTCGAACAGCGACCCATTTTTTTGGAACCCAGACCATGCGATTGACGGTCAGTGATCTCGGTTCATCGGGCAAAGGGGGTGCGCGAGTCAGTTCCGTTCCGTTCTCGATGAGTATCACTCCAGTCAATGATGCCCCGTCATTCAATGGGCTGCCGGCGGACACAATGGTTTCCGTCGATGAGGACGCTTCAGGAGCCAAGACCGTTTTCACGAGCTTCCTGACCGGCATCGAAGTAGGCCCGGCCAATGAAGCGACCAATCAAGCGCTGAGGTTCGTGGTGACCTTGGACAACACCAACCTGTTTTCCCAGCTGCCCGTGATCAGCCCCAGCGGTGAGTTGCGTTTCACACCAAAACCCCAGTCCTGGGGAGAATCCTGGGTCACGTTCTATGCAGAGGACAATGGTGGTGCTGCCAACAACGGTCGGAACCGAAGCCCTACCAACACCTTTCGATTGATTGTCCGAGAGGTGAATGACCCGCCGCAAATGACCTTGTCGGCCACCAATCTCACCGTGTTGGGAGCGATGTCCGGAGTCGGAGGTCGAACGGTGCCAGGGTTTGTTCGTTCCGCGTCGGTCGGTCCGGCCGATGAGGTGGCTTCGGGTCAACGGCTCTCGGTATTGGTGAGCGTCGATCGGGAAGAGGCTTTCAGTGAGCTGCCCAGCATTGATTCGGATGGCCGCCTTTCGATGACCTTGAGCCCGTACTGGTCGGGGACGGTCCGCCTGACGGTGAGTGCCAAGGATGACGGTCCGAGCAATCCGCCCAACCGTTCCGAGTCGGATTCGGTGGAGGTCCTGCTGAAAGTAGTACCTGAGAACCAGCCTCCAGTCGTGGTCTGGTCGGAGGGTTGGAAGATTCCATCCCCTGCATCAGGGCAGACCTTCCTGTTGCCCGGGGTTTATCCAGGTCGGACTGAGGCTTTTAGTGATGTTCTGGATGTGGCCCAGACGACCGCAGAATGGATTCCGAAGGTGGGCGGGTCGGTCTCGTTGCCCGTGGTGGCATACCGATCGGGACGCCGACCGGGTTTCGTTGGCTTGGCGGGTTTGGAGTTGCGATGGCCCTCGGTGTTGCCGCCGTTGGGTGCTGGTGAAATTCGATTGAATCTCGTGGACCAGGTGGGAGCCAAAACGACGGTGGGTTTGCCGCTGGAGTTCGTACCGGGTGTTGGGCTGATCCCGACAGTGAATCTACCGCCAGAATGGTCTGCCGTGGACACAGCCTCGGGTTTGCCGCAACGGACGGCATTGGAGGATTTTGAGCCGATCGCGCTGGAGTTGTCGCCGCTGGTGAGTGGGTCTGTAGGTCCTGTGACTTGGTCGCTGCAGCAGCCGTTGGCTTCACGAGTCGTTGATGCCGAGATCATCGGGAGCACTTTGTGGATCCGGTCTCGATTGAATCGCTCCGGCAGTGGTTGGTTTCAGCTCCGGGCCGATGCCTCCAATGGCCAGTTTTCCTGGGCATTCCAGTTGGATGTGACGCCAGTGGCCGATGCACCTCTGTTGCAGGCTCCGATGATTGAGCCCATCAGCGAAGGGTTGCTCTGGTCTGGATTGTTGACGACCCGATCCATTGAGTACCCGGGAAGTCCAGTGGTTCTGCGGCTGGAGGGGGCACCATCGGGGCTTCAAATGCGGTCGGATGGGTGGCTTTTTTGGACTCCAGATGAAATTCAGGGACCGGGAGACTTTTCGGCCAGCATCATCGCCCAAGACTTGGCGGGCGGCCCGGAATCCCGGGTGACTCTTCAATTCAAGGTATTGGAGGCGAACCTGCCTCCAACTTTGGCCAAGGTATCGGATGGGGTTTTGCGCGAAGGTTCTTCGATGCAGGTGAGGTTGTCGGCGACCGACCTGGACTTGCCGGTGCAACCCTTGACCTATCTATGGGTCAGCGGTCCGGAGGGTGTCGCCGTCAGTTCGGAGGGTTTGCTGCAATGGACGCCAACAGAAGATCAAGGGCCAGGAACGTATGTGTTGCGGGTGGCTGTCACCGACGGTGATGCGTCCGTGACCAACCAATTTTCGGTTCAGGTGCGTGAGGTGAATGAGTTTCCCATTCCAGTCGCGGTTTCCGACCAAATCATCGACGAGACGACGCCCTGGACTTGGACACTGCGGGCGACCGACGTGGATATTCCGGTTCAGTCGCTGAGCTTCGGTTTGGTCAGTGGGCCGGAAGGGATGAGTGTCAGTAGCGACGGGTTGCTGAAATGGACTCCCACAGAGGTTCAGGGTCCGGGTGAGTTTTCGGTGTCTTGGTGGGTGAGTGACGGGGTGGTTTCTGCGACGAATCGGTTTGGATTGCGGGTGCGAGAGGTCAACGAGTCGCCGGTCTTGGTCGGAATCACAAATGCGGTTCTTCGCGAAGGGATTCCCTGGCAGGTGAGGTTGTTGGCCACCGACGTCGATGTTCCGGTGCAACCGCTGGGTTTTCGGCGGATCAGTGGTCCTGATGGGCTGTCATTGGATTCTGACGGTTTGTTGACCTGGACACCCACGGAAACTCAAGGACCTGGGGACTATTTGTTGCGCTTTGAGGTGAGCGACGGGGTTGTGGCCGCGACCCACTCGTTCTCTTTCCAAGTTCTGGAGGTGAACGAACTGCCTGTCCCCATCGAGGTGCCTGAACAGACGATTGACGAGAACGTGGCATGGGAACGGACGCTAGGGGCGACCGATGTGGACGTGCCGGTTCAGCTTCTGAGCTTTGGATTGGCCAGTGGTCCGGAAGGTTTGGCGGTCAGCGGTGACGGTCTCATGAAGTGGACTCCGACAGAGGCGCAAGGGCCTGCTGATATGTGGGTTTCTTGGTGGGTGAGCGACGGGGTTGCATCGGTAACCAATCGTTTCCGGTTGCGAGTTCGAGAGGTTAATGAAGCGCCTCAGGTGGAACTGCCCCCGGAATTGCAGGTGGTCGAGGGTTATGAATTGCGTTGGATCATGGTGGGGTTCGACTCCGATATACCCAGGCAGTCGCTTCAGTTTCGAGTCGTGCAGGGCCCCATTGGCATGACCACGACCCAACAAGGGTTGCTCACTTGGCGCCCTGGCGAGAGTCAGGCTCCCGGCACGAATCAGGTTTTGGTCGCCGTGGGTGACGGCGATGTCTGGACCACCAACCGCATGGTGGTGATCGCCACCGAATTGAACGAAATCCCGGTCATCACACCGATACCGGAATTGTCGGTGGTTCAAGGATTCGAGTTGCAGGCGTTGGTTCGGGCTCGAGACATCGACCTGCCGAAGCAGTTCCTGGAATATCGACTCTTGCAGGCTCCGTCGGGAATGACGATCTCGACCAATGGGCTCCTGGCGTGGAAGACCTCCACCAATCAGCCACTCGGGCGTTACCCAATTCGAGTGAGGGTCAGTGACGGCCTGGATGCTGTGGATGCCCCGGGTGTGGTTGTTGTGAAGGAGTTGATTTTGCCTCCGACCATCACTCGGGTGGGTGACTTGGTTTGGATGGAGAACCAAGTTCATCGCCAGCAACTCATCGCAGTGGATGCGAACCTCCAGGGGGCAGGTCTCCGTTGGACCCTGGTTCAAGGCCCTCCGGGGTTGATCTTGAGTCCTTCTGGTGTGTTGGAGTGGAACCCGGATGAAGAACTGGGTGGGACTGCGTGGAATGTGACGGTGTCGGTATCCAATGGGATATTGAGCAGTGCGGAGACCTTTCAAATCCGGGTGATAGAGGACAATGTCCTGCCCTCATGGAGCGGTGACACGCTTCGCTCCGTGACCGAGTTGGAACCATTGAGTTGGAGTTTACCGGTGATGGATTCGGATTTGCCGGCCCAATCGCTCAATTTCCAGAAGTTGAGCGGTCCAGATGGACTGATGGTCCAAACCAACGGTTGGTTGAGCTGGACTCCCACGGAAGCCCAAGGGCCCAGCACCAACCGGGTGCGTGTGAGTGTGTCCGATGGTGTGGCGATGGTGCCGTTGGAATTCGACATCGTGGTGCGCGAGCTGAATCAGGCCCCGGTTTGGGTAACGCCGGCGGTGACTCGGCGTGTGACCGAAGGGTTGGGTTTGAGTTTTGGTCTTAAAGCCACCGATGCGGACGCTCCGGTGCAACGCCTCTCCTACCGATTGGAAAGCGGACCGACGGGCCTGATGGTGCAGACCAACGGTTGGTTGAGCTGGACTCCCACGGAAGCCCAAGGGC
>Ga0255127_1000271_pt1 | contig 27874 bp, 16 predicted proteins | sample Law_Miss_RepB_8d_FD_188555 | JGI IMG/M metagenome (GOLD analysis project Ga0255127, IMG submission 188555) | Freshwater microbial communities from St. Lawrence River, New York, United States - Law_Miss_RepB_8d | ecosystem: Environmental > Aquatic > Freshwater > River | place: USA: New York...
CGCCATCACCGCCCCACCCCACGCCCCCCAAGCCGGGCGGCGGCGGTACACCACCCACAGCAGCGGCAGCAGCAAGATGGGGGTGAGCGACGAGAAAATGCCGACCAGGTTGGCCTGCCCGGTGTGCAAGGCCTGCAGGATCAAGGTCATGCCCAGCGCCATGGCCACGGCCGCACTGGCCCAGGTGTTGAACAGGGTTTTGGCCGTCAATGGGTTTTGCACCCGCGCCACCTGCGCCCCAGCCCACAGCAGCGCCAGATGCGCCAAAAAGCTGGCCGAAGTGCGCACCGCAGAAGCCGCCACCGCGTCCACGCCCGAAGCCATCAAGGGCTTGATCATCAAAGTGGCCACCGACTGGCACACCGCCGCCAGCAGGCCCAGCAAAACCCCGGTCATCAAGGTGCCGCGCGTGTTTTCCCAGGCGTGGGTTTCGCTCTCGCGGCGGCCCCACACAATCGCCACCATCACGCCCGAGACCAGCAAACCCCCACCCAGCAAGGTCCAGCCCCACAGGGTTTCGCCCAGAAACAGCCAGGCCAGCAAGGTGGAAAAGATGGCGTGCGTGGCAAACAACACGCCGCTGCGGCGTGGCCCCAGCCGGTTCATGCAGGCAAACAGCGCGGTGTCGCCGATGAAGATGCCAATGAAGCCCGACAGGGCGAGCAAGGCGATGTTGGCGCTGTCCAGACTGCGCCACTGCCCGGTGAACAGCGCCAGCGCCCACAGCAGGGTCAACGCAAAAAACAAGCGCCAGCGGGTGAAGGCAAAGGCCCCCATCTGGCTGGAAGCGGCGGCAGAAAACAAACTGCCCACCGCCCACGACAAGGCGGCCAGCGCTGCAAGGAGTTCTGCCTGCACAGCGCAGCAGGCCTCAGCTGCCCGCCAGCTTCATGCGGTTGACCAAAATGGAGCCGGTGGTTTTGGCGCCCATGTTGTAGGTGTCCGCCCCCACAGCCTCGATGCCCATGAACATGTCTTTCAGGTTGCCCGCGATGGTGATCTCGTGCACCGGGTAGGCGATCTGGCCGTTTTCCACCCAAAAGCCACTGGCCCCGCGTGAATAGTCGCCCGTCACATAGTTCACGCCCTGCCCCATCAGCTCGATCACGAACAGGCCCGTGCCCAGCTTTTGCAGCATGGCGTCCAGGTCGTCGGTGGACTGCGTCAAGCGCGAGGTCAGCGTCAGGTTGTGCGAGCCCCCGGCGTTGCCGGTGGTCTTCATGCCCAGTTTGCGCGCCGAGTAACTGGACAGGAAATAGCCCTCGACCCGGCCGCCCTTGACCACATGGCGGCGCACCGAGCGGACGCCCTCGTCGTCAAAAGGCGAGCTGCCCTTGCCGCGCAGCAGGTGCGGGTCTTCTTCGATGTCGATGTGTTTCGGGAACACCTTTTTGCCCAAAGAGTCGAGCAAGAAACTGCTCTTGCGGTACAGCGCCCCGCCGCTCACCGCCTGCACAAAACCGCCCAGCAGACCCGCCGCCACAGGCGACTCGAACAGCACCGGGCACTCGGTCGTGGCGATCTTGCGGGCACCCAGGCGCGACAAGGCGCGCTCAGCGGCATAACGGCCCACCGCCTCAGGCGAGGCCATCTCGTCCGCGCAGCGCATCGAGGTGTACCAGGCGTCGCGCTGCATCTCGGCATTGCGGCCGGGCAGCTTGGCGATCGGGGCCACCGAGATGCTGTGGCGCGAGCTGGCATAGCCGCCGCGAAAACCGTGCGTGTGGGCGCTGAAAAAATGGCTTTGCTGGGCCGACACGGCCGCGCCGTCGCTGTTGGTGATGCGGCGGCTGGTTTTCATGGCCGCGGCTTCGCACTGCAAAGCCAGCTTGGCCGCTTCTTCACTGTTGATGGCCCAGGGGTGGAACAAATCCAGATCGCGGTGCTGGGTTTCGATGTCGGCTTCGTCGGGCAGACCGGCGGTCGGGTCTTCGGCCGTGAAGCGGGCGATGTCGTAAGCCGCCTGCACCGTGCGCTCGATCGCGGCTTTGGAAAAGTCCGACGTGCTGGCGTTGCCCCGGCGGTGGTCCACGTAGACCGTCACGCCCAGCGATTTGTCGCGGTTGCGCTCCACGTTTTCCAGCTCGCCCTTGCGCACGCTGACCGACAGGCCGCAGCCTTCAGATGCTTCGGCCCCCGCGTTGGTGGCGCCCAGCTTTTTGGCGTGCTTCAGGGCGATGTCGACCAACTCTTCAAAATGGTCACGCGAGTAGCTGAAACCGTCGTGGGCCTGCGCGCTGGAGGCGGCGGCAGGGGCGTTTTGTTGCACGGAACTTTTCACAGAAATTTTCACGAAGAGGGTCTCGAAAAAAATGGCGGGCGCTGGGCCCGCAGTGGCCGCTATGATACTTGCCACCCAGCCCCTGCGCTGCCCCAGAGAACGAGTTCCCCCAGTCATGTCCCGTAAACCCAAAAAAGGCTATTTCGTCCGTGGTCAGTTTGTTGCCGAAGGCAGCGAGCTGGACCTGGAGTACAAGCGTGAGCTCAAAGGCGGCCTCGACGGCCCCAGCCGCACCGAACTCAAGCGCGAAAGCACCGAGCTGCAAGAACTCGGCACAGCCTTGCTCACCCTGCGCCGCGACCTGATGGAGGGCCTGGCCCTGCCCGACAAGCTGGTCGAAGGCCTGGCCGAAGCCAAGCGCATCACCAACTTCGAAGGCAAGCGCCGTCAGATGCAGTTCATCGGCAAGCAAATGCGCCTGCTCAGCCCCGAAACGCTGCAAGCCGTGCGCGAGGCGCTGGACATCCAGCGCCTGGGCAGCGCCAAAGACACCCAGGCCCTGCACCTGGCCGAAGCCTGGCGCGACCGCCTGATCGCCGACGATGCCGCCGTGGGCGAATGGATTGCGCATTACCCACAGACCGACATCCAGCAGCTGCGCGCCCTGGTGCGCCAGGCCCGCAAGGACGCGGTGCCCGTGACCAACGCCGCCGTCTCGCAAGGCCTGGCCCCGCGCCAGGGCCGCGCCTACCGCGAGCTGTTCAAACTGGTGCGCAGCGTGCTGACAGGCGGCGAAAGCGACAACACCCCCGACGAGACCGAAGATGAGTGAACCCAACGCCACAATCCCTTTTGACCCGGTCAAGATTGGCATCGTGTCCATCAGCGACCGCGCCAGCACCGGCGTCTACGAAGACAAAGGCCTGCCTGCATTGCAGGACTGGTTGACGAAAGCGCTGCACAACCCGATCACTTTCGAGCCGCGCCTGGTCCCCGATGAAAAAGACCGCATCAGCGCCACCCTGATCGAGCTGGTGGACGTTGGCTGCAGCTTGGTGCTGACCACGGGTGGCACCGGCCCCGCCCTGCGCGACGTGACCCCAGAAGCCACGCTCGCCGTGGCCGACAAGGAAATGCCCGGGTTTGGCGAACAGATGCGCCAGATCAGCCTGAAGTTTGTGCCCACCGCCATCTTGTCGCGCCAAGTGGCCGTCATCCGGGGCCAGAGCCTGATCATCAACCTGCCGGGCCAGCCCAAGTCGATTGCCGAGACGCTCGAAGGCCTGAAGGACGCGGACGGCAAAGCCGTGGTGCATGGCATTTTTGCGGCCGTGCCCTATTGCGTGGATTTGATTGGCGGGCCCTATATGGAAACCAAGGACGAAGTCTGCAAGGCCTTCCGACCCAAAACCGCGATCCGGTCGGCCCGCTGACGGCCATCCTTTGTGCTTGATCAGGCATCGCTTGCAGGCAAGCTCCCACAAAGCGACCCCCACCGCTGCAGCAGCCCCGCCTCAGCAACCGCAGCACCACGGCAGCGGTCACTGTGGGAGCCAGCCTGCTGGCGATGAGGTCTGGGTCTGCAAACATCGCTTGCAGGCCAGCTCATGCCAAACAACTTGGCACTCCCCCTGCGGGAGCGAAGCTGGACTTTGGGTATAATCCATTTTTTTTCGGCAAGAGCGACAGCAGCACCTCCGGCTAGACCACCGCCATCAGCGCGACGCCCCCACGCGGGCCGGTCACCGTTCCGCAAGGACTGCACACCAAATGTTCGCCCCACATCTTGCCATTGCAGATTTAACGCCCATCTAGAGCGTTGTTCTGTGTCTTTACCCACGCCCGCGCCGGGATGTATTTGGCGCTGACTGTGTCCGTTTCCTTGTCTGTTTTGATGTCTCGAGGTGTTCATGCCTGCTCAAAAGTCGAAGAAGCCTGCCCAGGCCGCTGCCAAAGCCAAACCCGTTGCCAAGACCGCTGTTGCCCAAAAAGCCCCCGCGCCCGCCGCCAAGCCCAAAGCAACAAGCCAAGTGACTGCCAAAGCACCGGCCAAAAAGCCCGCCCCCGCGGTGAGCAAAGCCAAAGTGCCTGCCCAGGCCGCCGCCAAACCGGCAGCGAAGGCAGCAGCCAAGGCCGTCCCCAGCCAGGTCAAAGCAACGGCAACCCCGGCAACTTCTGCCAAGCCTGCCAAGAAAGCCGCCTCCGTGCCCGCCAAGAAATCTGAAGTGACCGAGAAAAAATCCACCGCCAAAGCGAAAGACGCCGCCGCCGAAGTGGAAGTGAAGAAAACCGCCAAAGCAGCCAAAGCCGCTGCCCCGGCCGAAGACAAAAAGCCCGCTGCCAAAAAAGCCGTGACCGGTGCCAAGCGCGGCCCCAAGAAAAAAGGCAGCATCGCCGAGCCAAGCCTGGACGACGATCTGGACATCGAAGCCGACCTCGAAGGTGAACCGGTCGTTGAAGCGGGTTCCGAAACCGCTGAAAAGGTCAAGCCCCTGCGCATGAAGATCAGCAAGGCGAAAGAACGCGCCTTGATGAAGGAATTCGGCCTGGACGAGACCGTCCTGACCGAAGCCGAGATGAAGCAGCGCCGCGACCGCCTTAAAGCCCTGATCAAGCTGGGCAAGACGCGCGGCTACCTCACCAACGGTGAAATCAGCGACCACCTGCCCGACAAGCTGGTCGATGCCGAAACCCTGGAAGTGGTGATCGCCACCCTGAACGACCTGGGTGTGGCGGTGTACGAGCAAACGCCCGACGCCGAGAGCCTGATCATCACGGACAACGCGCCCACGGGCTCGACCGAAGAAGAAGCCGAAGAAGCCGCCGAAGCCGCTCTGTCCACCGTGGACAGCGAATTCGGCCGCACCACCGACCCCGTGCGCATGTACATGCGCGAAATGGGCACCGTCGAGTTGCTGACCCGCGAAGGCGAGATCGAGATCGCCAAACGCATCGAAGGCGGCTTGATGGACATGATGGCCGCGATCAGCGCGTCGCCCGCCACCATCGCCGAAATCCTGCGCATGGCCAACGAAATCCGTGAAGGCAAGGTCGTCATCTCCACCGTGGTGGACGGTTTCGCCAACCTGAACGAAGCCGACGACTATGTGGCCGAAGAAGACTTCGACGAATTCGACGAAGCCGACGACGACGACGGCAAAGGCGGCTCCAAGGCCCTGACCAAGAAGCTCGAAGAGCTGAAAAACCAGGCCCTCGAACGCTTTGACCGCATCACCGAGTACTTCGAAAAAGTGCACAAGGTGTACGACAAAGAAGGCTGGGGCACCCCCGCTTACAACAAGGTCCAGGCCGCCCTGTCGGAAGAGCTGATGACCATCCGCTTCACCGCCAAAACCATTGAAAAGCTGTGCGACATGGTGCGCGCCCAGGTGGACGACGTGCGCAAGAAAGAGCGCGAGCTGCGCCGCATCATCGTGGACAAGTGCGGCTACCCGCAAGAGCAGTTCATTGCCGAATTCAGCGGCCGTGACAAAAACGGCAAGCGCGTCGAATCGCAGCTGCTCAACCTGAAGTGGATCGAAAAGCAGGCCGCCGCAGGCAAGAGCTGGAGCGCCGTCATGGGCCGCAACATCCCACCTGTGCAGGATCTGCAGCAAAAGCTGATCGACCTGCAGTCGCAGGTGGTGGTGCCGCTCGACGAGCTCAAAGACATCAACAAGCGCATGAACGCGGGCGAGCGTGCCAGCCGCGACGCCAAGAAAGAGATGATCGAGGCCAACTTGCGCCTGGTGATCTCGATCGCCAAGAAGTACACCAACCGCGGCCTGCAGTTCCTCGACTTGATCCAGGAAGGCAACATCGGCCTGATGAAGGCGGTGGACAAGTTCGAATACCGCCGTGGCTACAAGTTCTCGACCTACGCGACTTGGTGGATCCGTCAGGCCATCACCCGCTCGATTGCGGACCAGGCCCGCACGATCCGCATCCCGGTGCACATGATCGAGACCATCAACAAGATGAACCGCATCTCGCGCCAGCACTTGCAGGAATTCGGCTTTGAGCCCGATGCCTCCATCCTGGCCGAGAAGATGGAGATCCCGGAAGACAAGATCCGCAAGATCATGAAGATCGCCAAAGAGCCGATCTCCATGGAAACGCCGATCGGTGACGACGACGACAGCCACCTGGGCGACTTCATCGAAGACAGCACGCACACCGCGCCCATCGACGCGGCCCTGCAAGCGGGACTGCGCGACGTGGTCAAGGACATTCTGGACAGCCTCACGCCCCGCGAAGCCAAAGTGCTGCGCATGCGTTTCGGCATCGAGATGTCGACCGACCACACGCTGGAAGAAGTGGGCAAGCAGTTCGACGTGACGCGCGAACGCATCCGCCAGATTGAAGCGAAGGCACTGCGCAAGCTCAAGCACCCGAGCCGCAGCGACAAACTGCGCAGCTTCATCGACACGATGTAAGTCGGCTCAGCCGTCCAACGCGAAAAGCCTCCCGACTTTGCAGTCGGGAGGCTTTTTCACTTTTAAGCGCCTGCTTTGGAAGGGCTGAAAAGTCAGCACATCAGCGCGACTGGGCTTTGTTGCCGTAAGGGCAGTGGTTGGGACGAGGCCCCACCTGCGGGTGCAGGCGGCAGGTGTTCGGCCGCTTGTCATACACCGTACAGCGACGCGTCTTGGCATCCAGAAACTGGCAGTCGCCGCTGGCGCGACGCGCCAGGCTGAAGATGCTGTTCTTGAAGTTGAAGTGCTCGATCAGCCCGGCTTTGGAGAGCCGTTTGGCGATCTGCTTGGGGTCTTCGTGCTCGGCCTCAAACGGGTCCACCAACTCCAGCCGCACCAGATCGGCCAACTTGACCTCGACCGGCATGGTGCAGCAGTTGGCGGCGCAGCTGTCGCACAAGCCGTTTTTATAACGGGTCCAGGTTTCGCAACGGTCAACGTCGACAACGGCAATGGGGGATCTCATGCGTAAGATTATCCCGGATGTGCGCCGTCAAGCCGCCTGCGCCTCGCCCCAGTAGTGAAAGGTCATGGGTCTTGGACCAGCCAGGTAAGCCGCTTGCGTGTCGGCCACAAAGCCTGCCGTGTCCAGCAAAGCGGGAATGTCGCGCCCCAGGTGGCAACCACCGGCCAGTGGCCCCCAAAAGGGTTGCAGACGATCTTGCCAACGTCGCACGCTTTCATCAGGGGCACGACCATGTTCGCAAAACAGCAGCTTGCCACCAGGCACCAGCACCCGGCGCATCTCGCGCAGCGCCTGCTCGGCATCAGGAATGCTGCACAAGGTGTAGGTGCACACCACGGTATCGAAGCTGGCGTCAGCGGTGGGCAATTGCTCGGCAGACAAACCCATCAGCTCGACAGGAATGCCGGCCTTCTGGCTGCGTTTTTGGGCCAGGTGGTGCATTTGCATGGCCGGCTCCACACCCACCAGGCGGCTGACCCGGCTGCGGTCATAAAACGGCAAGTTGCGTCCGGTGCCCATGCCAATCTCCAGCACCCGGCCACGGGCCTGCGGCACCAACTGGCGTCGCTTGGCCTGCACCATGGGCAGGCCGCAGGCGAAGTCGATCAAGCAGGGCAGGACGTGTTGGTCGTACCAGTTCATCAAGTACCTCCTCGCGTCACTGCCGCTTGGCAAAAAGGCGTTCAGCCTTTTTTGGCCACCAAGGTCAGGATGTCGTAACTGGCCACCACTTCGCCGTCCTGGTTGGTGACTTCCACATCCCAGGCCACCACGCCCTGGCCCACGCCCTTGGCGTCTTTCTTGTTGCGGTCAATCTTGCGCTTGGCCGTCAGGCGCGCCTGGATGGTGTCGCCAATGCCCACCGGCTTGACGAAACGCAGGGTGTCCAGACCGTAGTTGGCCAGCACCGGGCCGGGCGCGGGCGAGACGAACAGGCCCGCCGCCGCCGACAGCACGAAGTAGCCGTGTGCGATGCGCTTGCCAAAGGGCGAGTCCTTGGCGGCGATCTCGTCGAAGTGCATGTAGAAATAGTCGCCCGACAAGCCGCCAAAAGCCACGATGTCGGCCTCGCCCACGGTGCGGCGGTGGGTGAGCAGGCTCTCGCCGATCTGCAGGTCTTCAAAGTAACGGCGGAAGGGGTGAACCTCGGTCTCGATCAGTTTGGCGCCGCGCATGTACTCGCCCGTGACGGCAGCGATCATGGTGGGCGAGCCTTGCAGTGCGGTGCGCTGCATCAGGTGCTTGACGGCGCGGATGCCGCCGAGTTCTTCACCACCGCCTGCGCGGCCCGGGCCGCCGTGCTTGAGGGGCGGCAGGGGCGAGCCGTGGCCGGTGGATTCGACGGCGGCTTCGCGGTCCAGGATGTGCAGGCGGCCATGCAAGGCGGCCGCCACCGGGATCATGCGGGCAGCGGTTTGCGGGTCTTTGGTGACCAACGTGCCGACCAAGCTGCCTTGGCCGCGTGCGGCCAGTTGCAGGGCTTCGTCGATGCCGTCGTAAGGCATGAGGGTGCTGACCGGACCGAAGGCTTCGACGTCGTGCACGCTGTCGGTCTGCAGGGGTTTCTGGCACAGCAGCAGCGTGGGCTGAAAGAAGGCACCGCCTTCGACGCCCTGCCCCACCGGTTTGAAATCGGCACCACCGCCAAACACCAGCTCAGCGCTTTGGCGCAGCAGGGCCACACGCTCGGCCACATCGGCCTGCTGCGAATGCGAGGCCAAAGCCCCCATCTTCACGCCTTCGACGGAAGGATCGCCCACCACCACCTTGGCCAGACGGGCCTTGAGTTTTTCAGCCACAGCATCGAGGTGCTGGCGCGGCACGATGGCGCGGCGGATCGCGGTGCATTTCTGACCCGCCTTGACGGTCATCTCGCGCGCGACTTCTTTGATGAACAGGTCGAACTCTTCGTCGTCAGGCGACACATCGGGCGCGAGGATGGCGCAGTTGAGCGAGTCGGCTTCGGCGTTGAAGGGGATGCTGTGTTTGACCACATTGGGGTGCACGCGCAGCATGGCGGCGGTGTCGGCCGAGCCGGTGAAGGTCACCACATCCTGGCCGTTCAAGCGGTCCAGCAGGTCACCGGTGGAGCCGATCACCAGCTGGAGCGAACCCGCAGGCAAGATGCCCGATTGCTCGACCAGTCGCACCATCGCTTCGGTCAGGTAACTGGTCGACGAAGCGGGTTTGCCGATGCAAGGCATTCCCGCCAAAAAGCTGGGCGCGAATTTTTCGAGCAGGCCCCAGATGGGGAAGTTGAAGGCGTTGATGTGCACCGCGATGCCGCCACGGGGCACCAGGATGTGCGTGCCCGCAAAGCCGCCCTTCTTGCCCAAGGAGAAGGCCGGGCCTTCGTGGATCAGGTTGCCGCTGGGCAGCTCGTTGCTGCCGATGCTGGAATAGGCAAACAAAGTGCCCGCGCCGCCTTCGATGTCCACCCAGCTGTCGGCACGGGTGGCGCCCGTGTGGGCCGAGATGGCGTAGAACTGCTCTTTGTGCTCACCGAGGTATTTGGCCAAGGCTTTGAGGCGCTGGGCGCGTTCCTGAAAATCCAGTTTCAGCAAATTGGGCAGACCCACGGTGCGGGCATAGTGCACCGCGTCGCCAAAGTCGATGGCCTCGGCATGGGTTTGGTAAACGGTCTGGCCGTTGAGGGCGCTGCGCAGGTTTTGCGCGCCTTGCTGGCCGATCCATTGGCCACCGATGAAACTTTGCAGGACTTGGGACATGGGAAGATGCTTTCAGAAAAGAACAAAGCCCGGTCCACAAGAATTAACCAACCGAGCGGTCGGGGAATTCTAGTCGGTTTGCCTCTTGAGCCCAACAAGAATTCGAAGGGCTGACTTTTTGCGGGTGCCCGGTTCTTCAAAGACGCCCGATCACACCTGTCAAACAAAGGGTTTACCCTGATTAAAAGATCCGGCAACACGGCTTCGTGAAATTAATATGCATGCATATAATCTCGCCACTTTCTTCATGTTCACCTGTTGGAGTTTCCATGAGCACTGCGCCTTCTCAACTTCCCGTCATCGTCGCAGGCGGTGGCATTGGCGGTCTGGCCGCCGCCCTCGCCTTGGTCCGCCAGGGCTTTGAGGTCACGGTGCTGGAACAAGCCCCCGAGATCGGCGAGATCGGCGCGGGCATCCAGCTCGGTCCCAACGCCTTCCACGCCTTTGACGCATTGGGCGTGGGCGACAAGGCCCGTGGCCGCGCCGTCTACACCGACTACATGGTCATGCACGACGCCATCGACGAGTACCAGGTCGGCAAGATCGAGACCGGCGAAGCCTTCCGCAAGCGCTTTGGCAACCCCTACGCCGTGATCCACCGGGTGGACGTGCACCTGTCACTGCTCGAAGGCGCACAGGAAACCGGCAAGGTCCAGTTCCACACCAACACCCGCATCGTGTCGATCGAGCAGGACGAGGCCAACAACACCGTGACCGCCATCGACCAGAACGGCAAGCGCTGGACCGGCCAGGCCCTGATCGGTGCCGACGGCGGCAAGTCGGTGGTGCGCCAGCAGTATGTGAACGACCCACCCCGCGTGACCGGCCATGTGGTCTACCGCGCCGTGGTCGACAAAAAGGACTTCCCGGTTGACCTGCAGTGGAACGCCGCCAGCCTGTGGGCCGGCCCCAAGTGCCACCTGGTGCACTACCCGCTGCGTGGCGGCGAGCAGTACAACGTGGTCGTGACCTTCCACAGCCGCCAGCAAGAAACCTGGGGCGTGACCGACGGCTCCAAGGAAGAAGTCGAGAGCTACTTCCAGGGCATTAGCCCCAAGGCGCGCCAGTTGATCGAGCTGCCCAAGACCTGGAAGCGCTGGGCCACCGCCGACCGCGAGCCGATCGGCAACTGGGTGTTTGGCCGCGCCACCATCCTGGGCGACGCCGCCCACCCGACCACGCAGTACATGGCGCAAGGCGCGTGCATGGCGATGGAAGACGCCGTGACCCTGGGCGAAGCCCTGCGCGTGAACGACAATGACTGGACGAAAGCGCTGGCTTTGTACGAGCGTTCACGCGTGGCGCGCACCGCCCGCATCGTGCTGTCGGGCCGCGAAATGGGCCGCCTGTACCACGCCGCTGGCGTGGAGCGCCTGATCCGCAACTCGCTGTGGAAAGGCCGCACCCAAGAGCGCTTCTACGATGCGATCGAATGGTTGTATGGCTGGAACGTCAACAACTGCCTGGCCCAGGACTGAACCCCAAGGAGACCTTTCATGCAAGAACTCGGAAAACTTGAAGACCTGCCGCAGGACTACCGCGACGATCTGAAAAACCTGAACCTGGTGCCCCTGTGGCCCAGCCTGCGCGGCGTGCTGCCGCCCAAGGTGCCCACCCGCCAGACCCAGCCCACCTGCTGGGCCTACAAGGACATCAAGCCTTTGCTGCTCAAGGCAGGCGAGCTGACCCCGATTGAAAAAGCCGAGCGCCGCGTGCTGGTGCTGGCCAACCCTGGCCACGGCCTGGAAAAAATGCAGGCTTCTGCCGCCATGTATTTGGGCATGCAATTGCTCATGCCCGGCGAATGGGCCCCCAGCCACCGCCACACGCCCAACGCGGTGCGCATGATCGTCGAAGGCGAAGGCGCTTACACCACGGTGGACGGCGAGAAGTGCCCGATGAGCCGAGGCGACTTGATCCTCACACCCACAGGCCTGTGGCACGAACACGGCCACGACGGCACCGACCCCGTCATCTGGCTGGATGTACTGGACCTGCCGCTGGTCTATTACATGGAGGCCAGCTACCACATCAACGGCGACCGCCAGACCGTGGTGCCTGGCCAGGGCGACAAGCAATACGCCCGTGGCGGCGTGGTGCCAAGCCATGTGTTCGAGCGCAGCAAGAAGGCTTACCCCATGCTGCGCTACGCCTGGAAAGACGCGAAAGCCGCACTGGAAGCCATGGCTTCCGACGACGCCGCGCTGGAGCAAGTCCAGGTCACCTACGTGAACCCCGAAACCGGTGGCGATGCAGAAAACATCCTGGGCTTTTACGCCCTGATGCTGCGCCCCGGCCAGACGTTGCGCTTGCCCGCCCGCTCACCGGCACAGGTGTTCCACGTGATCGAAGGCGCGGTGCAAGCAAACATCGTGAACAGCACCTTCACGCTGGCCGAAGCCGACACCTGCTGCGCCCCCGGCTACGAAGCCGTGACGCTGAAAAACCTGAACGCGAACCAAGCCGCTTTCATCTTCATCGCCGACGAATCGCCATTGCACCGCAAGCTGGGGGTTTACGAAAACCGGGGTTGAATACCCCGCCTCTGTAGGAGCTTGCCTGCAAGCGATGGTCTGCAAACCCTAAGCGCATGAACCGCCAGCAGGCTGGCTCCTGCAGAGACCCAAGAGCACATCTGTTTCTTTGTAGGAGCTTGCCTGCAAGCGATGGCGTGCAGAACATGACCTGTCCAAATCGCCAGCAAGCTGGCTTGTGCCAATTTAAATCCAACGACTGACAAAACCATGACCACTTACCTCTTCACCCCCCCTGCCGTCCAGTCTTTGCCCATCCGTGGCAAACAAGAGCGCTTCCCGATCAACCGCATCTTTTGTGTGGGCCGCAACTACCACGCACATGCCGTTGAGATGGGCCGCCCAGTCGACAAGAGCGTCGAGCAGGCGTTTTACTTCACCAAGTCACCCCAGACCCTGGTGGAGAGCGGCGCGACCGTGGCCTACCCACCCCGCACCAATAACTACCACTTCGAGATGGAACTGGTGCTGGCCATTGGCAAAGCAGGTTTTCGCGTGAGCGAAGCCAATGCGCATGAGCTGGTTTATGGCTACGCCGCAGGGCTCGACATGACGCGCCGCGACCTGCAACTGGTGGCGCGTGACAAAGGCCGCCCCTGGGACACCGGCAAGGACATCGAAGAAGGCTCGGTCTGCTCCGAGATCGTGCCCATGCCCGGCGTGGTGATCGAGAACGGCGCCATTGCGCTCGAAGTCAACGGTGCCACCAAGCAGTCGTCCAACGTGGACAAGCTGATCTGGAACATCCGCGAAATCATCGCCGACCTGTCCACCTACTACCACCTCCAACCCGGCGACTTGATCTACACCGGCACGCCCGAAGGCGTGGGTGCCGTCGTGAGTGGCGACAAGATCACCGGCCGCGTCGAAGGCGTGGCCGAAATCGCCTTGACCATCGGCGCTGCCGAGTAAGCACCACTCAGGCTCCGCCCCGCTCTCTTGTTGATGCCTTTTCGGCCATCCCCGGGATGGCCGAAGGGGTTTTTTCGCGTCCAAATGCCACAAACGCGCTTTTTTCACACACAAGCAATGACACCGATGAACGACTCCGGGCAGGAAGCCCGACGCTTGAGCACCGTGCGCTGGGTGCTGGTTCTGGCCACCGTGGGCCTGATTTTTGACGGCTACGACCTGGTCGTTTATGGCGCCGTGGTCTCCACCTTTTTGCGCGATGCCAGCCAGATTGGCACCGTGACGCCTGGCATCGCCGGGGCCTTGGGCAGCTACGCCTTGTTTGGTGTGGCTGTCGGCGCGTTTTTGGCCGGCTCGGTGGGCGACATCATCGGGCGGCGCAAAGTCATGCTGGCGTCTTACGCCTGGTTCTCGATCGGCATGGGCCTCACGGCCCTGTCCACCAGCACCCAGACCTTTGGCTGGATGCGCTTTGTCACGGGCATCGGCATCGGCTCCTTGGTGGCCACCACGGCAGCGCTGGTGTCCGAATACGCACCCAAGGACCGTAAGAACCTCTACATCGCCATTTGCAACGGTGGCATTCCGCTGGGCAGCCTGCTGTCGGCGGTACTGGCCATCTTGCTGCTGGAACACATTGGCTGGCGAGGCATGTTCTGGATCGGCGCTGTGCCGATGGTCACCCTGCTGCCACTGGCGTATTTCAAGATGCCCGAATCGGTCGCCTGGCTGGCCGCCCGTGGACGCCTGGAGGAAGCGCGTGCACTGTCCGAGCACACCGGCGTGGAGATCCCTGTGGCCAGCAACCAAGCCACCACTGCGCACAGCACCGGCAAGAGCGGCTTCGCGGGTCTGTTCAGCCGCGACTACCTGTTCCCCACCCTGGTCTTGGGTTGCATGAGCGCCACCGGCTTGCTGCTGGTGTACTCGCTCAACACCTGGCTGCCCGAGCTGATGCTGCGTGCGGGCTACAACGCCAAAGGCTCGCTGTCCTTTTTGGCAGTGCTCAATGGCGGCTCGCTCTTTGGCGCGCTGGCGGCCTCACGCGCGGCCGACCACTTTGGTCCCAAGCCGGTGGTGGCGGCCAGCTTTGCCACGGGTGCCGCCGCGCTGGTGGTGCTGACCTTCAACTTCGAGTTGGCCGCCCTGCTGGCGGTGGTGGCCGTGGTCGGTCTGGGCACCAGCGGCACGCAAACCCTGATCTACGGCTTTGTCGCCAATTACTACCGCACGAATGTGCGTGCAGCCGGCGTGGCCTGGTGCGCAGGCTTTGGGCGCGTCGGCGGCATTGGCGGTCCTTTGCTGGGCAGCTTCCTGATCAGCGCGGGCCTCTCGCTGGACCTGATCTTCTACGTGCTGGCCGGCTTGGCTTTGCTGGGCGTCGGTCTGACCTTGCTGGTACCCCTGTCGCGCAGTGCTGTGCAAGGCCTCGCTCGGGCATGAGCGTGGGTTGTCTCCTGCGCCGCCGCCCATTTTTCATCCAACTTCTTCACCATTCTCACCATGAAAAAATTCCGTCGCCATTTGCTGATCAGCGCCTTCTGCGCCCTGTCGTCTGCCGTCGTCATGCCTGTGCAGGCTCAAGCCACTTACCCCACCAAAGCCGTCACCATCACCACTGCCTTTGCTGCGGGCAGTGGCCCGGACGCGGTGCTGCGCCAGGTCTCGGACAAACTGTCCAAACTCTGGAACCAGCCCGTCTTGGTGAACAACAAACCCGGTGGCGGTGGCTTCATCGCCATGGATTCGGTGCAACGCCTGCCCGCCGATGGCTACAACCTGCTGCAACTCGACAGCGAACACCTGGCCGCCGTGCCTTATTTGTACAAGTCCAAAAACTTCGTCACCCTGAACACCTTCGACCCGGTGGCCCCCCTGTTCAGAACACCCTTCTTCATCGCCGTCTCCACTGAATCCAAGTGGCAGAACATGAAAGACCTGGTGGCCGATGCCAAGTCATCGCCGGGCAAGGTCAGCTTTGGCTCCTGGGGCATTGGCAGCCCGGGCCATCTGGGCGGCGAAGAAATCGAATTGCTGAGCAGCGTGGACATGACACACGTGGCTTTCCGCGAAGTCTCCCAGCTCTACACCGGCGTGGCCACGGGCGACATCCAGTGGGCGTTCGCCTCCATCCCGTCAAGCGCAGGGGTGTTCAAGTCCGGCAAGATCCGCTACCTCGCCATTGCGGCGCCCAAGCGTGCCCCTCAGATGCCCAACGTGCCCACCGTGGCCGAAGCCGGTGGCCCCAAGGGGCTGGACGTGAACTCCTTCGTCGTGCTGGTCGCCCCCAAAGGCCTGCCTGCTGACGTGACGGCACGCATCAACGCCGATGTCCAAAAGGTGATGGCCGATCCCGACATCAAAGCGCGCTACAACACTTTTGCGTTTGAAGCGCTGAACTGGTCACCTGACGAAATTCGCAAGCAAGCCGACATCAAAAGCAAAACATACGGCAAGCTGGTCGCTCGCAAGAACATCAGCCTCGAATAAAGGCTCTGGCCCCAGACCCGGGGATTTTCGGATCGCCCCGCTGAAAGTCGACTATATTTTCGACACCCTGGTCAAGCTGAACCGGGCTGAGCACCCTGCTCAGCCATTTCAGCTTGCCCCTTGTACGACGGAACACACCATGAAGCTCTACAACTTTTTCCGCAGCGGCACCTCGCACCGCCTGCGCATCGCCCTCAACCTCAAAGACATTGCCACCGACTACGTGGCGGTGGACCTGCGCGTGGAGGAACACCTGAAAGACGCGTTCAAGGCGGTCAACCCGCAGCAGCTGGTGCCCGCGCTCGACACGGGCGAGCAGGTGCTGATCCAGTCGCCCGCCATCATCGAATGGCTGGAAGAAAAGCACCCCACCCCCGCGCTGCTGCCCACCGATGTCAACCAGCGCGCCCATGTGCGTGCCCTGGCCGCCATCGTCGGCTGCGACATCCACCCGATCAACAACCGCCGCATACTGGAAACCCTGCGCAAACAGTTTGGCGCCAACGAAGAGGCGGTGAACACCTGGTGCGGCACCTGGATCAGCGCGGGCTTTGACGCCTACGAAGCGCTGATCGCGGGCGACACACAGCGTGGCCGCTTCAGCTTTGGCGACACGCCTACCCTGGCCGATGTGTACCTGATCCCGCAAATTGAAAGCGCACGCCGCTTCAAAGTCGACCTGTCGCGCTGGCCGCTGATCATGGGCGTGGAAAAAGCCTGCAACGAACTGGAAGCTTTCAAAAAGGCCGCGCCGATGGCCCAGCCTGACGCATGAGGCCATCGCGTTCACGCGGATTGATTTGACCTCGCCCCACGGGCCTTCGCTTGCAGGCAAGCTCCTGCAAAACAGGCTTGGCCTTTTTGCTGTGGGATCCAGCCTGCTGGCGATGGCAGCGGGTGGTCCGGCACAGCCCCATCCATCGCCCAGGTCAGCCAAACACCTCGGTATCCACCTCGCTGTTGGCCTGCGCGTTGTAGCGGTCGCCCACCACCGTGTTCTGGTTGATGAGTGCTTCCAGGCGGCTGATCAAACCGGCATCCAGCTGCACATCGACCGCACGCAGATCGTCCAAAAGGTGGTCCACCGATGTGGTGCCCGGTATCGGGATGATGTCGTTGCCCTTGTGCAGCAGCCAGGCCAGTGCCAATTGAGACGGGCTGCAACCGGCCTCTTGCGCCAGCGCGTTGTAGGCGGGCAAGAGTTTCAGATTGGCAGCGTAATTCTCAGGCGCAAAACGCGGCATGCTGCGGCGGATGTCTTTGGCGTCCAGACTGGCGATGTCCAGCGGGCCACACAAAAAGCCTCGCGCCACCGGGCTGAAGGCCACAAAGGCCACACCCAGTTCGCGACACGCTTGGAGCACCGCAATCTCGGGGTTGCGCGTCCACAGCGAATACTCGGTCTGCACGGCTGCAATCGGGTGCACGGCATGCGCTTTGCGTAAGGTGGTGGCCGACACCTCGGACAGACCAATCGTCTGGATCTTGCCCTGACGTACCAGATCACTCAAAGCCCCCACACTGTCTTCGATGGGCACCTTCTTGTCCCAGCGGTGCAGGTAATACAGATCAATCACCTCGGTCTGCAAGCGGCGCAGCGAATCTTCACAGGTTTTTTTGATGGTTTCGGGACGGCCGTCGATCACGCGCACTTTGCTGCCGTCGTTTTGTTCCACCCCCTGCATACCGCATTTGCTGGCCAGCGTGAAACGGTTGCGGTGCGGCTTCATGACCTGGCCCACCAGGGTCTCGTTGGCCCCAAAGCCATAAAGCGCGGCGGTATCAAAAAAAGTCACGCCCTGGTCCAGGGCGGTGAGCAGCACACGCTCGCCTTGTTGGGCTGAGACAGGCGCGCCATAGGCATGGCTGAGGTTCATGCAGCCCAGGCCCATGGCGCTGACGGAAAAGGAGGCAATTTGTCGGGTTTTCATGCCCCTATCTTAGACGCTCGCAAAACGCCTGATACATGATTTAACACATGGCCCGTCCCAGTCATGACCGCTTATTCAGGCCTTGAATGCGCCGACAGCCCTGGCAGTACTGGTCTCGAACTGCCAGGCCGAAGTCCTCGGCACATCTGGCGCAACTTGAGGCAGTGGCTCTGCCCCCAGATCGATCAAAACCATGCGGTTTTCTTCACCCGACTCGTCCGCCGTGGCATCGATGCGCAAAGTCATGGCCGCTCGGTGCGCCGTTGCAGGCAAGCTCACCACGCAAAAGCGACGACATTGACCCCTCAGCACTTCCTGGTGAAACCTCATGAACAAGTTTCGGGAGGTTTCATCCAGAAACCCGATAAAGGGCTTGTGCTGGCACTGCGAACGCTGAGTGTCCAGCATGATGGCTGCGGACAAATTGGTTTGCGCCACCAAGCCTTGCGCGTTCAAGGTCACAAAGCCCACGGGCGCGAAGTCGTAGACATCCACATATTTTTGCAAATCCAGTTGTACCGAATCCGCCGGATCGTTCTCGGTGGGCATCACGTAGTGCGTGCCGCTGTAGTCGGATCGCTCAGACAAGCGATCCAAGCGACGCAGGTATTGCTCCGAATCCGATTGGATCCGGTCGTAACACTCGCAAACCGAACGGAGCAAACCTTCACGGCTGCGGATGGCAATTTTTCCCCGGCTGTTGCGAATCCAGCCTTCGGCCTGCAATTTGCCCGCGGCCTGCGTGACCGACTCACGCCGCACACCCAGCATGTGCGCAATGGTCTCGTGCGTCACGCTCAATTCATGGCTGTCCAACCCGTCAGAATTGCGAAGCATCCACTGGCTCAGTCGTTCGCTGACCGAATGGTGGCGACTGCACACAATGCTCTGAGCCATTTGCACCATCAAGGACTGCACATAACTCAAAGCCAATTGCTGAAGCTGATCGCACTGACGCAGCAAGGACTGAAACCGATCCGCGGACATGCGGTAAGCCTGCCCGGCACACTGAACCTGAACACTGTGCTCCATGGTCGTCACGCCCAAGACCAGCGGAACACCAATCAAGCCGTTGCGACCCGTCAAAGCCAATTCAGCCGTCTCGCCATCCATGGTGCTGGACAACAACGAGGCCGTGCAAGTGGTCGGAAAGTAAACATGCTGCAAGGCATTGCCACTTTCGTAAATAACCTGCCCGGCACTCAGGTTCACCACATCCAGACTGTCTTTGACAAGGGCAAAGTTGGGCTCGGACAGTGCCGCCAGAACCTGATTTCGACGCGGATGACCGCGCCAGCTGTCATGCATGGGGAAGGGTGTCGAATAGGCCTTGGCCACATCGTCACCGGGCGCTTCGAACAAGGCGCGCAGTTCATGATCGCTCACCAATCGTGGTTGAACAGGCTTGTTGGTATGCAACTGGGTCCACATGCTGATCTCCATTTTCAGATGCCGCTGCAAACATTGCAGCAAGGCCATGGACTCATGCTCAGGGATTCATGAAGGCAAGTCGATTGATCCAAAGGTTTGTTTGAATAAACCCTCCGGTTTATATCCGGACGGCCACCTGCCGACCCATGCACCGTGCACCTGCGCGATCACTATCGCCAGAGTACAACCACAGATGACCGAAAACACAACCTTTGCTCAATGGTCAATGCGGGTGCGAATTCACAACATCAAAGCGCTGCAAGCTGTTGCTTGCAGTTCCGTGATCGAGACTCGGTTCAACCGTGTCAAGACGCCTATCGACCACTTTTTTGGAGAATACGATGAGCAAAAAAACCAGCGCCTGGGACCCCACCTATTCCTATGCGCCCAACGAAGACACCTCGGCATCACCCGAACTGCTGTACAGCCAGATCTCGGCATTGAACACGGCCGAGAGCACCAACTTGACCGTCACAGCCACGTCCGGCTCCACGACACGAACACAGACAGCCACGAACTCGGCTGCCCCTGCATCTGAACCGCAGACGCTGATCGCAGCCATCACACCGGCCGCCATCACCTACCCCAGCACCAGCATCAGCAAGGTGTACCAGCACTGGGCCGACGGCGACGCCGCCCGAGCGACCGCACCGGAATGGAACAACAACATCCTGTCCGACGGCAAATCCGATTACTTTGAAGGCGAAGTGGTGCCCCACGTCTACTTCTACAAGGCCAGCAACAACGCCCCGCTGGTCAACGGCCAAAGCTATTCTTTCAACGTCACCTACAACCACTACCAGGCCAACACGAACGCAGGCGGGTTCGTTTACATGACATCGCCCAACGCGAGTCGCAACACCAGCAGCTTCGCCGGTGGCGATGCACAAGCCGACACCAGCTTCACCAACGGCGGCGGCATGCAAGGCAGCTTCTACACCGTCAATGCCAACATCACCGCCGTCAGCGGCGTGAGCTACCTCGGCAGCGCAGGCAGCTCGCTCGACGGCAAAGTCACCGTCACCTTCACCTACACCGGCCCCACCACCACCTCGGGCGGTGCCGAAATCCAGTACGGCCTGCTGATCGCCGCGCCGGGCGATGTGGTGGACCAAGGCAAAGGCATGACCGACGGCGCCAACGCCTGGACCGGCGGCTCGCTGCAAACCACCGTGGACATTGGCGGCAGTGGCGCCACTTCCATCCAGCTGGCACCCTCGGCCATCATCGTGGGCGAGATCAGCGGCATGAAGTTCAGCGACCTGGACGGCAACGGCACCCGCGACGCCGACGGCGTGGACAACGCGCTGGGCACGGCCGACGACGAAGTGGGCCTGGCAAACTGGAAAATTTTCATCGACAAGGACAACGATGGCGTGTGGGATGACGGTGAACAATTCGCCTTGACCGGGGCAGATGGCAAATACGCCCTCTCGGTGGTCCCCGACTCGGACCGCTCCGACGCGGACAACGATGCCTACATCGTTCGCGAAGTGCAAGTCAGCGGCTGGGTTCAGACCACGGCCAACCCGGCGCCCATCCTGATCACCGCGCTGGACCCCACCGAGTTGAACGTCGACTTTGGCAACATGCTGCAAATGCCGAGCCTGAACATCGTCAAGGAGGCGTCGGTGGAAGGCAACTTGGCCGATGCCGCAGGCGATGTCATCACCTACAGCATTTCGGTGGAGAACACGGGCAACCAGATGTTGACCGGCGTGACGGTCAGTGACCCCTTCATCAGCAACCTGACACGCGTCGAAGACGCCGCCACCGCCGACAACGAACTGGACGTGGGCGAGACCTGGTACTACACCGCCAGCCATACCGTCACCCAGGCCGAGATCGATGCCGGCAGCGACATCGTCAACACAGCCACCGCCGACTCCGACCAGACCGGCCCGGACACGGACGACGCGGCCATCCCTGTGGACGCCAACCCGATGCTGAACATCACCAAGGAAGCGCTGGTGGCAGGGGGCACGGCCAACTACGCGGGCGAGGTTATCAGCTACACCATCGCCGTGGCCAACATGGGCAACCAGACCCTGACCGAGGTCAGCGTGACCGACCCCTTCATCAGCGACCTGACGCGCATCGAAGATGCCGCCACCGCCGACAACGAGCTGGATGTGGGTGAAACATGGCACTACACCGCCAGTCATGTGGTGCTGCAAAGCGAGATCGACGCGGGCGGCAACATTGGCAACACCGCGACCGCCGACTCGCTGCAGACGGCACCCGACAGCGACAGTGCCTCTGTACCCGTGGAACAAAGTCCCGCGCTCAATATCACCAAGGACGCCAGCGTGGACGGTGGCTCTGCCGACCAGGTCGGCGAGATCATCAGCTACAGCATCGTCGTGCAAAACATGGGCAACCAGACCCTGACCGGTGTGAGCGTGACCGACCCCTTCATCGACGACCTGGCCCTGGTCGCCGATGCCGCCTCTGCCGACGGCGAACTCGATGTGGGCGAGACCTGGCATTACACCGCCAGCCACACCGTGACCCAGTTCGAGATCGACACCGGCGCCAACATCGTCAACACCGCCACAGCCGACTCCGACCAGACCGGCGAGGACACCGATGACGCCTCGGTGCCCGTCCTTCAGGCCCCCTCGCTCGCCATCGACAAGGCGATCACGGGCGTGACCGGCGGCAACGGCAACGGCAGCGTCGATGCGGTGAACGATGTGATTGGCTACGCGGTCACCGTCACCAACACCGGCAACCAGACGCTCAACCAGGTCACCGTGAACGACCCCATGACGGGCCTGACCATCTCGGGCGTGACCCTGACCCCGGGCGCGAGCGAGACCTACCTGACCAGCTACACCCTGACCCAAAGCGACCTGGACACCTACGGTGGCGGCGACGGGTACATCGAAAACACCGCCACTGCCGACAGTCTGGAGACCGCGTCGGTGAGCGACACCGAAGCCATCGAGCTCTTCGTGCGCTCGGCACTGTCCATCGACAAACGCTTGGTCAACATCACGGGCGGCAACAACAACACGGTGGCCGATGCCGTGGGCGATACCCTGAACTACACCGTCACGGTGAGCAACCTGGGCGTGCTGACCCTGACCAACGTCAGCGTGGTGGACCCGAGCAGCGGCCTGAACATCACGGGCGTGACCTTGGCCCCCGGCGAAAGTCAGGTCTACACCACCAGCTATGTGCTCACACAAGCCGACCTGGACGACAACGGCCAAGGCGATGGCTACATCGACAACACGGCCACAGCCGACTCGGACCAAACCGTGGCCTTGAGTGACACCGAATCCACCGCCTTGCTGCGCACCGTGGGCCTGGGCATTGAAAAGAACGTCACCAGCGTCGCCGGTGGCAACAACAACCTGTTTGCCGATGCGGCGGGCGAGGTCATCCAGTACGCGATCCGCGTCTACAACGCGGGCACCGTTACCTTGACGGGCGTCACGGTCACCGACGAACTGACCGGTCTGAGCGAGAGCGTGCCCGATCTGGCCCCCGGCGCCAGTGCCAGCTACAACACCAGCTACACCTTGCTGCAGGCCGATCTGGACAACAACGGTGGCGGCGACGGCCGTCTGGACAACACCTCGGTGGCCGACTCGGATCAAACCCTGGCGGTCAGCGACAGCGAGTCGGTTCAGTTGCTCGCCGTGCCCATTTTGTTCGTCAACAAATCCTTTGTGAACGTGACCGGTGGCAACGGCAACGGCGTTGCCGATGCCGTGGGCGATACGCTGAACTACCAGATCGTGCTGGCCAACCCCGGCAATGTGACGCTGACCGATGTCTCCCTGACCGAAAGCCTGACGGGGCTGAACGACACCGGCATGACCCTGGCCCCCAATGCGGTGCAGGTCTACAACGTCAGCTACACCCTGACCCAGGCCGATCTGGACACGAACGGCGGCGGGGACGGCAGCATCGACAACAGCGTCATCGCCGACAGCGCGCAAACCTTGGCCAGCAGCGACTCCGAATCCGTCCCTGTGCTCAGCAGCATTGGCATCGCCTTTGACAAGGACTTTGTGGGCGTGTCCGGGGGCAATGAAAACGCGTTGGCCGACTTTGCTGGCGATGAACTGAACTACAGCTTCACCGTCAGCAACATTGGCAGCGTGACCCTCACCAACGTCAGCGTGGTGGACGACCTGACCGGTTTGAACGAGACCCTGGCCTCGCTGGCACCGGGTGTCACGCAGACCTACACCTCCAGCTACACCCTGCAGCAGTCCGACCTGGACACCGACGGCGGCGGCAACCGCCAGGTGGAGAACTACGCCACCGCCGACAGCGACCAGACCGGCCCGCTGTTGGACTTTGAAGGTGTGACCGTCATCTACGACGCGCAAATCGATCTGACCAAATACGTCTCGGTCGATGGCGGCACCACCTGGGACGATGCCAACACCTTGACCGGTCCGGTGTTGTCCGCGTCTGCTGGCATCAACCCCTTGTTCAAGTACACCGCCTTGAACAACGGCACGGTGACGCTGAAGGATGTGACGCTGAACGATGCGGTCTACGATCTGAACGGCAGCGATGCGGGCTCCAGCTGGGCATGGGGTGATCTGGCGCCCGGTGTGACAGCGCAGTTGGTTTTTGAAGCACCCTTCACACCAGGACAAAACTCGGGCGATGCCACAGTGACCGCCACCGCCCTGTCGGCGGTGGTGGACATCGACAACGCCTACTACCTGGGTGTCTGAGTCCATGCACTGCACCTCAGTGTCAAGCGCTTGATCACGCATCCACTGCGTTGATGGCAACGGGCCCGTTCTCAAGACGGGCCCGTTTTTTTGGAGTGTCAATACACCACCTCAAACCTTCGCACCGCAAGCGATACCTATCGCGGGGATAGCCCGACAGGACAGTGAAAACAAACCTTCTGTCGGATGGCTTGAGCGCCGGGATGAAAGCACCATGGTTGGGCTGCAGATCAGAAATCGGCAGCTCCCATTCAGGGAAACACATCAACACACGTCGGCCATTGAAATGGTTGGCAACTGGAGTTCACCATGGCTAAGAAAAGTACTTCCGGAAAAAATCCATTTTCCCAGGACACGCGCAACGGTGAGGAGGGATCTGACACGCTCTCGCTTTACGGTCAAGTCAATGCGTTGACGGCCCAAGACAATTCGGTCCAACTGTTGCCCATGGCGGCCAGCAAGCCGTCGGCCTCTGCGGACCAGACTCAGAGTGCATCCTCTGGCACCAGCCCTGCATTGACGGCCGATGCATCCATCATGCAAGCAGCGGCTTCGTTCAGCGTGAACAAGGTCTACCAACACTGGGCCGATGGCGATGCCATGCAAGGCACATCGGCCGAATGGAACAACAACATCTTGTCCGAGACCAAATCGGATTACTTCGAGGGTGAAGTCGTTCCCCACGTCTTCTACTACAAGGCCAGCAACAGCCAACCGCTGGTCAACGGCCAGACCTACTCGTTCAACGTGACCTACAACTACTACCAGGGCAACACCAATGCCGGTGGTTTCCTGTTCATGACCACGCCAGATCTGGACCGTGACCCCACGGAATTTTCAGGCACCGAACCCACCACGGATGCCAGCTTTGCCAACGGCGGCGGCATGCTGGGCAGCTTCCAGACCGTGGACGCCAATATCACCGGCGTGAGCGATGTGACTTACACCACCCGGGGCGGCGGCACCATGGACGGCCATGTCACCATCACCTTTGTCTACACCGGCCCCACCACATCCAGCGGTGGTGCCGAAATCCAGTACGGGCTGATGATCGCCTCCCCCGGCGATGTACCAGACCAAGGCAATGGCCCCACCCTGGGTGCCACAGCCTGGACAGGCGGCTCCTTGCAAACCACCGTGGACATCGACGGCAAAGGCGCCATGTCCCTGCAACTCATGACCTCGGCCATCATCGATGGCGAAATCAGCGGCATGAAGTTCAACGACATGGACGGTAACGGCCTGCGCGATGCCGACGGCGTCGACAACCTGGCTGGCACCGCCGATGACGAAGTCGGCATGGCCGGCTGGACCATCTTCCTGGACCAGGATGCCGATGGCGTGCTGGATGCCGGTGAGCGCTCTGCCGTCACCGATGCCGAAGGCCGTTACAGCTTCTCGGTCACACCCGATGCCGACCCCTCAGACCCCGACAACGACGCCTATGTGGTGCGTGAAGTCCAGGAAACCGGCTGGGTACAAACCAGCATGAACCCTGAAGGCATTGTGATCACGGCCATGCACCCCAAGGTCATGGACGTGAATTTTGGCAACCAGCAGCCCATGCCCTCGCTCAACATCGTCAAAGATGCGTCAGTCCCTGGCGGAACCGCCAACGTGGTGGGTGAAGTCATCACCTACACCATCACCGTGCAAAACACGGGCAACCAGATGCTCACCGGCGTGACGGTCAGTGACCCGATGATCAGCGACTTGATGCTGGTGGCCGATGCGGCTTCTGCCGATGGCGAACTGGATGTGGGCGAAAGCTGGACCTGGACCGGCACCCATGTGGTGACCCAGGCCGACATCGACGCGGGCGGCTACATCCTCAACGTCGCCACGGCCGACTCGGACCAGACCGGCCCAGACACCGACGATGCCTCTGTGATGGTGGAGCAAACTGCTGCGCTGAACATCGTCAAGGACGCCTCTGTGGCGGGTGGTACGGCCAACGTAGCGGGTGAAGTCATCGACTACACCATCGCTGTGAGCAACACCGGTAACCAAACATTGACAGGCGTCACCGTGGCCGATCCGTTCATCAGCAACCTCGTGCTGGTGGCTGACGCAGCGTCTGCCGATGGCGAGCTGGATGTGGGTGAGACCTGGTCCTACACCGCCAGCCACGTCGTCACGCAAGCCGAGATCGACGCGGGCACACCCATCGTCAACGTGGCCACAGCCGATTCGAACCAGACCGGCCCTGACACCGACGATGCCTCTGTGACCGTCGAGCAAGCCGCTGCGCTGAACATCGTCAAGGACGCCTCTGTCGCTGGCGGCACCGCCGACAGCGCAGGTGAAGTCATCGCCTATGCGATCAGCGTGCAGAACACCGGCAACCAGACGCTCACAGGCGTCACCGTCGCCGATCCGTTCATCAGCAACCTCTTGCTGGTGGCCGATGCCGCGTCTGCCGATGGCGAGCTGGATGTGGGCGAGACCTGGTCTTACACCGCCAGTCACGTCGTCACGCAAGCCGAAATTGACGCAGGCACACCCATCGTCAACGTGGCCACAGCCGACTCGGACCAGACCGGCCCCGACACCGACGACGCTTCTGTGGCCGTCGAGCAGGCACCCGCGATCTCGGTGGACAAAGCCATTGCCACCATCACGGGCGGCAACGGCAACACCTCGGCCGATGCAGCAGGCGATGTGCTCAACTACACCGTGACGGTGTCCAACGCGGGCAATGTGAGCCTGACCGATGTGGTGGTGGTCGATGCCTTGACCGGTTTAAACGTGACCGGCGTGAGCCTGGCCCCGGGCGAGAGTCAGACGTACTTGACCAGCTACGTGCTGACGCAGCAAGACCTGGACAGCAACGGTGGGGGCGATGGCTATGTGGAAAATACCGCCACCGCAGACAGCGCACAAACCGGGCTCGTGAGCGATGTGGAGCCCATCCAGGTGCTGCCACGTCCCTCGCTGGCCCTGAACAAGTCCCTGGTCGCCATCACCGGCGGCAACGGCAACGCGGTGGCCGACGCGGCAGGTGATGTGCTGCAGTACACCGCCACCGTCATCAACGAAGGCAACGTCACCTTGACGAACGTCTCGGTAACGGATGTGAGCACTGGTTTGAATGTGACCGGTTTGACACTCGCACCCGGCGAGTCGGCTGTCTACGGCTCGACCTACACCTTGACCCAGGCCGATGTGGACAGCAACGGCGACGGTGACGGTTACCACGACAACATCGCATTGGCAGACTCCGACCAGACGGCACAACTGTCCGATGCGGAATCGACGCCTCTGCTGCGCACCATCGGCTTGGGCGTAGAAAAGAACGTGACCAGCATCACCGGTGGCAACAACAACGGGTTTGCCGACCAGGCGGGCGAGTCTCTCAACTACTCAATCAACGTTTACAACGCAGGCACGGTCACCTTGACCAATGTCACAGTGGTAGACGACTTGACCGGCTTGAGCCAGACCATTGCTTCTTTGGCGCCTGGCGCCAACCAGTTGTACCAGACCAGCTACACGCTGACTCAGGCCGATCTGGACACCAATGGTGGCGGCAACGGCTACATCGAAAACTCGACGGTGGTGGATTCGGACCAAACGCTTCCAGGTGTCGACAACGAAACCGTGCAATTGATCCGGTCTCCGGTGCTTTACTTGGACAAGACGTTCGTGAACGTCACAGGCGGCAACGGCAACAATCTGATCGATGCCGTGGGCGATGTGCTGAACTACCGGATCGTGGTGGCCAACCCCAGCAACGTGACCTTGACCGAGGTGTCGATTTCAGAACCCCTGACCGGTCTCACCGTCAACAACCTGACCCTGGCGCCTGGACAAACCCAGACCTACCTGACCAGCTACACACTGACCCAGGCAGACATCGACAACAACGGCGGCGGCGATGGCTACATCGACAACGTGGCGGTGGCAGATTCGGCACAAACCACGTCGGTCAGCGACATCGAGTCGGTACCGGTGCTGCGCACCATCGGCATGGACTTTG